>Ga0209935_1002466_pt1 | contig 22576 bp, 31 predicted proteins | sample ThiBio_1000_plan_2_FD_183958 | JGI IMG/M metagenome (GOLD analysis project Ga0209935, IMG submission 183958) | Wastewater bioreactor microbial communities from Cape Town, South Africa - Thiocy_cont_1000_plan (SPAdes) | ecosystem: Engineered > Bioreactor > Thiocyanate-remediating >...
TTGCCACCTCGACGAATCGACTCGTAGAGTCCACGAACATACTCGACTGGATGCGGTGCTCCAGCGAGCGCAAACTCAATGAAAGCCAATCCTTTGATGCTCACATCCAACGACTAGATAAATCAACAAGCGCTCGAGGGTTAGACTCATGTATAATAGTCCTTCTGGAGCTCGAGTAAAGGTACCTGAAAGTTACCAAACTCACTCTCGCTCTCTAACTCGGCGACTTCCCTGTTGTCGTAGTGTGTGTGTGTGAGCATCGTATCGCTTGAACGAGAGTCGTTCGATTAACTCTGCAGCTCGTACTTGGCCAAGGCGGCAGATACATCGGTAGGCGCAGTCTTTGAGGGTTGATCTGGCTTGGCCGTTGCATCGGCTTGTTGTTGTTGTTGCTCCTCGACCAAACTATCTTGATACTGCGTGCCGCGCGAGAGATCGAGAGATCGATGAGTCACACACGCGTAATAAACGAGATAGATTGATGTGGTAAATACCTCGTTCAAGATGTTGTAGGTCTCACGAATGCACTCTCGAATCTTGGCAGTATCACACGAGAGTAGGACGCCTTGATAGGACTGCAAAGGGTTGAGCTGTCGTCGGGTGCTCCTCTAACATCGAGATATCAGTGACTGAGTCAATTCGATTCGATTCGATTCGATTCTGACCTCATACCTTGGCAGCAATCACATAGTACATCTTCTTATCGGAGGGATCTCGTGGACGCTTCATGTTGCTGATTTGCGTTTCGCTATCGAGATACAGCAAACGAGAGATCTCGCGAGAGAGGAGGTGTGTTTGGAGCGCGGGAACGAAAGGAATGAACAGTACAAGGTTCCACTCGAGTACGGCACTGCTCGCAAAGAGATTGATTGATTGATTGATGGAATGAAGATATGATGTATTGGTATTGGATTAGATTGGAGCATTGGAGGTTGCTTGTGAGTGTGAGTTGTACGAATGACCAAGAATGATGATGAGGAGGGGTGCTGGAGATCATATCGTCACATCATCGTACTCTTCTTGTTCTTGTTGTTGTGGTTGTTGACGGTGGTGCTCTTTCGAGATCGATTGCACATGGTGGCCTTCTTGATGATGATGTGGTCATTGGGGTCTCGAATTGATGATGAAGATCAAGGAGAATCATACAGGCCATCTTACTCTGGATGGGATCAAAGATGCGAGAAGATCTCGAACAACAGCTCGTTCGGAATCATCGACATCGCCGAACAATCATCGACCAGCGATCGAATCATCGTCATCGTCATCACTGCTTGCTTGATCGATGATGGAGCATATCGATGACGATCTGGTCGCCATGCGAATGTGTCAGCAAGCCATTGATTGGCTCCAATCACATGCACTCGATTGCCTGCCGTGAAGGCGATGAGACCTCGATGCTCGTCGAATGCAATTCCATATGGATACTCGCTGCCACAATCGAAGGATGAGATGTGATGGCCCTCGTGAGTGAATGATTGCAATCGATTGTTGTTGGAGTCGGTGACGATGATTCGGCCTTGATGATCGATGCATACTCCTTGAGGATCGTGGAACTGGCATGGCTGATCGCCTTCCTCGCCGAACTCGAACAAGAACGAGCCATCGATCGACGACAATACTTGCACTCGATGATTGATGGAATCACAGACGATGATTCGATGTCGATCATCATCGATCGCGATGCCAGTTGGAAAGTAGAACTCGCCAGGTTGAGATCCTCGCTTGCCGATGCAGAACAAGAACGAGAGATCGGTCGACGACAAGAACACCAATCGATGGTTGAAGGTATCGCTGACGATGATGCGATGATGATGCTTGTCTATCGCAATGCCTTGGGGACTGTTGAACTCGAGATCTTCTGATCCACGATGGCCGATAGACGACAAGAACGATTGCTCGTTCAACGACCGTGATTGTACTAGGTGATTGGCGCTATCAACGACGAGGATGCGATCATGATCGTGATCGATCGCAAGGTCCCATGGAAAGTTGAGGTGCTCACCGAACTGGGCCACGAACGAGCCGCCATCACCATCACACGTGAATACTTGCACTCGATGATTCCAGCTATCAGCGACGAGCAAGAGACCTCGACGATGGTGAAACATCAAGCCTCGCGGTTTGTAGCACTGGCCATCAGCATTGCTTGCTTGCTTGGTGCCAATCGAGAGCTTGATTCGAGCACCGCGATCAAGAGGACCGTCTCCCATCTCTTCCGCGACAAAGAGATGTTCCCAAACCAAGGGATGAAGATATGAAACTCTCACACCCACACACGAGACACGAGAGAGACACCAAGCAAGCGAGCAACAAGAAGAAGCAAGAACCAATCGATGAAGAACAAAGAACAGCACCTCCCCTCCCTCACCAACCACTCCCTCACTCACACGAGCCTCTTCTTGATGATGTTCGAGACACCCGCCATTCACCACCGACACCGACGATAAATTGTCTCAGGAGCTGCGCAAGATGATGATGGTCAATCCAATGTTTCAACAGAACGTTGATAGCACATCAGCGAAGGCACTCGCCGTATCCAGCGATGCAAGATGGTCGATTAGATACCCTTCCGGCTCCAACACAACTCGCGCAAGAAAGCAGACGCAGTCGGGTACAAGCACTCTAAGCAACACGAGCCAGTATGATTAAAGGCCAGCACGATGGCGTTTGTATTGTACAAGTCGTGACGAGATTCGAAGTAGGAGATTCACGAATCACTGGAGGCGGGGACTTCCTCGTCCTCGTCGTCAAGGAGGTCTCGAACGAGGCTGTGCTGGCGGAGGACTGGAGGAAGAGTCATAGCGAACTCCGCGATATCGCTGTTGTGATAGCAGCGCATTTGCTGTTGAGCAATGCATGCGCGGGTGAGAGTGGCAGCCGCTTCAAGCAGCTCGGAGACCCACTCGGAGGCTTGTGGCCCTTGAGCCAGGCAAGTGATCAGTCCGTAGCATTCTCGAAGTCGTGCAAACGACTTAGTGAGCAGCACGCCGTTCCCAGATCGCTTCCTAATCCGCAGATTGTTAGCGTGAAGAGAGCTAATTGATCCAATGAGTCAAGCTGGTACAGTACATGAAACGACATTCGGCAATAGCATAGTGGAGCCTGCTGCTCGGAACGGCGAGGGACTTGTAGGCTGCCTTGGCAGAGTTCCACCTCGGAACCGAGTTGCTGATGATTGCAATCTCGGCAAGCACATCTGCGCGCAACAATCTAACTGTAGCGCCGGAAGAAGAGCCTTCGAGCTCCGCAACAACAGTTGTCAAAGGCGCTGGGTCTTGAGAGAGCCGAGCAAGTCGCAGCGATAGGCGAGCTCGAAGAGCCTCTACGTGGGGCACGTGTACCAATCGAGCCAAACCGGCAAGGAGGTACTCCTTTGCCTGCCACCACGCAAGGAGCGACTTGTCAGCATCACTACTGCTCGGTCTTATTAGCCTCATAGTTGCGTGCCTTGGTCGATGTGTCATCCTTCTGTTGTTGCAGTAACGCGGCGTATTCCAGGCACTGCCGTGCAGACTCCGCGCGGCAGACTTGAAGGAGGCGGCTAGCGCGTTTGCTGACCAAACCCGCGTCAAGAGCAGCAGATTCAGCCAAGTCGAAGAGTTGAATGGCCAATCTTCCAGGAGGAGCGAACTCGGCAGCGTTCATGAGAGTCAGAGCCCACTCCAAGCGTTCCATTGGGAGGCGATTACCAAACAGCTCGGGCGTGAGAACCTTCTGTTCGTAGTTGAGCTGTAGGCCGGCCAGAAAGCCCTCCTCCTCCTCGGGCGTCGCGCCACGGAACATTCGCACCTCTCGGCAAACTTGAACAATGGTACGTTCGATCACAGCGACCTTGTACAGCCATTCGGGAGGCGAAGAGGCCAGAACGTTGCCGAACCACTTCTCGGCAGCCGCAAGGTGCTGCTCAAATGACTCGCTACTGGCCAGCACGGCGAGGGAACGCTGTGCGACGCCCGAGAGGAGTTGGAAGACAACCTCAGAGGGCTTACACTCGCGGACCCAGCTCTCCCATTTTGACTGGACCAGTAGATACCACTCGTCGCTCCTCGTCTCGCGTAGCGAGATGTTCAACACGAGGTGTCTGAGGGCGCTCAAGGTCTCCAGGCGTGTAAGCGCTCGCTGCTCTCCTTGCCCGTTGATATTGGTCTCGGAGACGCAAGTCTCCAATGCCGGATGCTCATGAAGCGTTAGCAAGATTTCAGCAGCTCCCTTGGGACTTGCCGCTGGATAGGCGCGAGGAGAATAGATATCAGCGAGAAGGACCATGGTGTGCGGTGGACGCTGGAGAGGCAGAGCAGGAGAGAGAAGAAATCAAGGAGCTGACCGGAAGAGTTCTGAAGGTATGATGGCGCACAGTCGAGAGAGGTGCGCCAATCTCACCACGTGCTCCTCGAGTGCGCGATCACTACCCACGCCACGAATCGTGTACTTTTCTGTATTGGCCGAGCACACTCGTTGAATCGGTACCATACGATGGAGAAATCTACTCCCATCCAGATCCAAGCATTCATATCGTTGTGGTATGAGTATACAAGCTGGATCGCTCGCTCGCTCGCTCACTCACTGCTTGACTCATTCATCAAGGTGGTGGCATCTCGATCATACTTGGTTTTGGCTTTGCCACCTCGACGAATCGACTCGTAGAGTCCACGAACATACTCGACTGGATGCGGTGCTCCAGCGAGCGCAAACTCAATGAAAGCCAATCCTTTGATGCTCACATCCAACGACTAGATAAATCAACAAGCGCTCGAGGGTTAGACTCATGTATAATAGTCCTTCTGGAGCTCGAGTAAAGGTACCTGAAAGTTACCAAACTCACTCTCGCTCTCTAACTCGGCGACTTCCCTGTTGTCGTAGTGTGTGTGTGTGTGAGCATCGTATCGCTTGAACGAGAGTCGTTCGATTAACTCTGCAGCTCGTACTTGGCCAAGGCGGCAGATACATCGGTAGGCGCAGTCTTTGAGGGTTGATCTGGCTTGGTCGTTGCATCGGCTTGTTGTTGTTGTTGTTGCTCCTCGACCAAACTATCTTGATACTGCGTGCCGCGCGAGAGATCGAGAGATCGAGAGATCGACAGTCACACACGTGTAATAATAAACAAGATAGATTGATGTGGTAAATACCTCGTTCAAGATGTTGTAGGTCTCACGAATACACTCTCGAATCTTGGCAGTATCACACGAGAGTAGGACGCCTTGATAGGACTGCAAAGGGTTGAGCTGTCGTCGGGTGCTCCTCTAACATCGAGATATCAGTGACTGAGTCGATTCGATTCGATTCGATTCGATTCTGACCTCATACCTTGGCAGCAATCACATAGTACATCTTCTTATCGGAGGGATCTCGTGGACGCTTCATGTTGCTGATTTGCGTTTCGCTATCGAGATACAGCAAACGAGAGATCTCGCGAGAGAGGAGGTGTGTTTGGAGCGCGGGAACGAAAGGAATGAACAGTACAAGGTTCCACTCGAGTACGGCACTGCTCGCAAAGAGATTGATTGATTGATTGATGGAATGAAGATATGATGTATTGGTATTGGATTAGATTGGAGCATTGGAGGTTGCTTGTGAGTGTGAGTTGTACGAATGACCAAGAATGATGATGAGGAGGGGTGCTGGAGATCATATCGTCACATCATCGTACTCTTCTTGTTCTTGTTGTTGTGGTTGTTGATGGTGGTGCTCTTTCGAGATCGATTGCACATGGTGGCCTTCTTGATGCTGTGGTCGTTGGGGTCTCGAATTGATGATGAAGATCAAGAAGAATCATACGAGCCATCTTACTCTGGATGGGATCAAAGATGCGAGAAGATCTCGAACAGCAGCTCGTTCGGAATCATCGACATCGCCGACGACTCATCGACCAGCGATCGAATCATCGTCATCGTCGACACTGCTTGCTTCATCCATGATGGAGCATATCGATGACGATCTGGATGCCAAACGAACTTGGTGTTGGCAAGCCATTGATTGGCTCCAATCACATGCACTCGATTGCCTGCCGTGAAGGCGATGAGACCTCGATGCTCGTCGAATGCAATTCCGTTCGGCCACTGGCGACCACAATCGAAGGATGAGATGTGATGGCCTTCGTGAGTGAATGCTTGAAGCCGATGGTTATTGTAGTCGGTGACGATGATTCGGCCTTGATTATCGATGCATACTCCTTCGGGATCGTTGAACTGGCATGGTTGATCGCCTTTGGAGCCGAACTCGAACAAGAACGAGCCATCGATCAACGACAATACTTGCACTCGATGATTGATGGAATCGCAGACGATGATTCGATGTCGATCATCATCGATCGCGATGCCCGTTGGAAAGTAGAACTCGCCAGGTTGAGATCCTCGCTTGCCGATGCAGAACAAGAACGAGAGATCGATCGACGACAAGAACACCAATCGATTGTTGAAGGTATCGACGATGATGATGCGACGATGATGCTTGTCGATCGCAATGCCTTGGGGATTGTTGAACTCGAGATCTCCTGATCCACGATGGCCGATGCACGACAAGAACGATTGCTCGCTCAACGACCATGATTGTACTCGATGATTATTACAATCAACGATGAGGATGCGATCATGATCGTGATCGATCGCAATGCTCCATGGAAAGTTGAGCTGGCCTGGTCGGTCGCCATACTCGCCGAACTTGGACACCAACGAGGCGCCATCATCATCATCACACGAGAGCACTTGCACTCGATTATTCCAGCTGTCTGAGACGAGCAAGAGACCTCGATGATGGTCGAACACCAGGCCTCGCGGTTTGTAGAACAGGCCATCGGCACTGCTTGCTTGCTTGGTGCCGATCGAGAGCTTGATTCGAGCATCACGAGCAAGCGCATCGTCTCCCATCTCCTCTTCCTCTTCAATCTCTCTCACAACGACAAAGAGATGCTCCAAGCTCCAAACTGCTCAAACCAAAGAGATGATGAAGATATGAAACTCTCACACCCACACACGAGACACGAGAGACAACAAGCAACGCTGGTTGGCGAGGAGCGGAGGCAAAGACTGGGTGGCGCAGTAGAGGGAGAAAGGTCTCAGCGCATTCCTTCGCTCATTCGCTTGTTGCCTCTCCCTCACCAACATCATCGTAGATATCGTCGTGGTCTTCATCGTATCTCGTTGGAAATGCTGCGCCCCAACGTTCGCGCCGCCATCAACTTTGAGGATGTCGAGCCGGTGAGCTACAAGAAGACCCTGGCGTTCATCAATAACTTTGTCATCAATACCACACAGTTTATGAATCGCTTCTCGTATCTGTGCGAGGAGAAGCTCGGGCAGGTGTCGAAGGACATCCAGCGCATCGAGATCACGCTCGCGATCCTCGAGGCCAAGCTCGCCTCGATCCCGGGACTCGAACAAATCACAACGCCGCTCGCCGATGATGCTACCATCGCCTCGACGGGACCGGCGCCGCCACCGCCTCCGGGAGAGTCTGCTGGCCCCGTGGCTCCGACCGCGAGCGCCACTCCACCGACACCGACGCCAGCGGCCTCGTCGTCGTCGGCGGCCGATGATGATGACTTTGATAGCGACAGCGACGATGATGGTGCAAGCGGCGGACCACCGGCTCCTGCTGCAGTGGCTGCTGCTCCGGATGCGGCGCCAGTCATGACGATGAAGGACGACCCACGCTACGAGCGATACTTCAAGATGCTCAAGATGGGCGTGCTCATGGCGCAGGTCAAGCAGAAGATGCAAATGGAGGGCTACGACCCCAACATCCTCGAGTACGTATGCCACAAGCTCCTCGAGATACTCTATCGTAAGAGCTGCTCGACTCATTTGTGCCGCCTCGTATTCATTGCTGCAGCAATCCCGATGCGCCTTCCAACTCGGTCGTGGCTGCCAAGGCCGGCGGCGGCGAGGAGGAAGAGTGGGACGAGGACGACGACGATGACGACGGTAGCGAGTAGACGACGGCATGAAGCAGCGACCAAGCACATACGTAAGCAGTAAGAGGCACCAACTGAGACCCGAGGACCTCTCTCTGCCAATACCGAGTGCGAGTGTGCGAGTCGAGAGACACGAGGAGAGTTGCTTATGCTTGTGTAGTATCATCATCAACCTTATCAACCTTATCAACATCATCATGTCAAGTAATGAATCGTTGATTCGACGATGGACATAGTATTGCTTGCTTACTTACTTATTTGCTTGGGATAGATAGAGAAGAACGATTACCGTATCGTATATATTGATACATTACAATAGTTACGATCGTTCGGAGGATATCACAGTATTGTTGGCTGTTGTTGTGGTTGTTATTGTGGCAGTGTAGAATCAAAGATACGGAAGGCTCCTCGTGGATGCTGTGGCGCAAGGTTCGGGTACTCGGCCTCGAACTCCGAGTCGAAGTAGAGGTCCTTCATCGAGCTCAAGCGATCGACATACAAGATGCCATTCAAGTGATCGGTTTCATGTTGAATCAATCCAGCCAAGAACCTACGCATCTCCACGACCAGCGTGTCTCATTAGTAGAGATCGATTGGCTGTTGAGTGGCGTTGAAAGAGTACCCAGTAGCTTCGGCCTTGCGTGGGTTACCGTCTTCATCGAGATATGAGATCTGCACGACGTTGTTGCGCATGACCTTGCCACTATCGATCGAGCGATCGCAAAGACTCGTGTGAGTCTCTCCAAATCACGATCCATTGTATGTAGAGCCTCTCTTACTACAAACATACACCATGCCCGGGACACTGAGACATCCTTCCCACATGACGATCGGTACTTGTTGTTCGTTCGAGATCAGCTGTGCCTTCTTCTTGGGGAACTCGAGTCGTGGGTTGAAGAAGACCGTCGGCGGCATCGCATCTCGAGCAGCGCTCTTGGACTCTGTCTTGGCCACGAACACGGCACGTTGGACTCCAATCTGAGGAGCTACTCACATAGTGTTGAGTTAGAGCTCTTGTTGATTCGTGCATGCAGATCGGCCATGGTGAGCGAGGCTGGTGGTATACCAGCGAGTCCGACGCCGTGTGTGCTGAGAGCCTCCCACATTCGAGTGAGTAGCTGCTTGGTGCCTGCTTGTCGGATTTCATCAGGGGTGAATCGAGTAGCGATAGTACGTAGTACTGGATCGCCGAGGCGTCGAAAGACCTTGGAAGCAGGTGCAGCCATATATCGTTGGATTGGATACACGGAGTTGTGAACAGTAGCGAGCGAATGAACGAATGAATGAATGTGCCAGTTGCTGTTCCTATCTCAAGATATCTCGTCTAACCAGCGAATAACCATCGAAACACACATTCATTCAATTGAACAAGATATACAAGATAATGATAGATAGATAGATAGATTTACAATCACCATGGACCAAATGCTCGACGTTCTAACCACTTGGCAGCACACTGACATGGTGGTAGACTACTATGGGTTTCCGAGCACAGATGCCCGAGAGAAGGTAAGAGTTGGAAGAGCAGAGCTTCGTTCGATGGCTCCGAGGCACCACGTAAACCAGCAATATTGAGGCATTCGAGTCGTTCTAGTGCTCGATTGGAGGAGCGAGTAGCTGTGGAGGAGGTTGGTACTTCTTGTGGTGCTGCATCGGTGAGGCCATGTACGATCGCATCGACCGACATGCGTGAGCAACCCGCTAACGAGAGTATACGCAATTGCGAGAGACCCGAGATGATCGCTTCGAGTGCAGTATCAGTGAGTCTCGTACATAGCTCCATCTGAAGAACCAGTAGCCCACGAAGCTGCTGCGTGACATGCAGTACGTGCGAGTCGTCGATGCGCATCTGTCGCGATAGCAGTAGAGCACGAATATCGGTGTGTCGATCGATCGTGCTTTGTAACGCAGCTCCTTGGAGCGTCACGACTGACTGTAGATCCAGGACTCGCAACGAGCCAAAGCCATGCGAGAGTCGAGTGAGAGCATTGTCGATCAGTGTTGCCTTCTCGAGACTGAGATATCGAACCGATCGACCGAGTGCACGGAAGCGTAGCGGCCGTGTGTTGTCACTGCCATGATCGCTATCGCTATCGCTATCGCCCGAGTCGGAGCCACTCGCATTGTCGTCATCACTGTCGTCATCGGTATTGTCACTATCCAAGTCATCCTCATCGCGCTTGACTTCGACGAGATCAACAGCGAGTGCCGTGCATCGATTGAGAAGCAGACACTGAAGACCTACGCGAGGTCGAACGTCTCGTCTCATACTACGTGCGAGGGCACAGTCGATCGCCATCAACAGGGCCACGGCAACCCTCGAGCCCGAGAGATCGAGAGTGCGTAAATGGCGCAGCTTGGCGATGGCCTCAGGCAGACCGGCAGCAATCCAGTAGCCCTCGGATCCCGAGAGGCCTTGCAGCGAGAGGCACTGGATACGCGACAGATACTGCAATGGCTTGTTGATCACGGTCATGGTGGTTCGATTGTTGGTGGCTCGCACCGAGAGATCGAGCTTATATCGAGACTCGAGGAACAGCCGACGCCAGCTCGTGTGCACCAGACACACGTTGCGTCTCGCAGCAGTGCCGCCGTCGCCGCCAATCACATAATCTCCTCCGCCATACACGAATCGAAACACCATCAATTGGAGTTCGTAGGGTAGGTCGTGCCATGATGGTGGTTGCCAAAGTGATCCCATCAGAGTGCGGCGTGGTGTGGCGTGGTATGGTATGGTGCGTGAGGGTGAGCGCAGCAATGCAAATGAGAAGAATCTCGATCATCTCGCTCATACGAGAGCGACGCTGGTTAAGAACAGTAACTCTCACTCCTCCATCTTCCGTCAGTTGCTTGGTTGCCCTCGTTGTGCTGCATCTTTCTGTGAGTGTGTCCACATTGTGATTGTATGCGAGTGATTCAACACGATCTCGAGCTCATATGGGATCTCGTCCACTGATCGTGGCGATCACGGGATCATCGGGATCGGGCAAGACGACTGCTGCATCGTTGTTCAAGGACTCGGCCACTGATATCATACACGAGGATCGGTACTTTTGGGTATGTCGTGTTAGTGGGATGTGGAGCGATTAGCTGAGCATACTAATACCGTACACTGCTGCCACGATGTGTTCAAAGGATGCACTACGGATGGTGCCTCCCAAGCCATATGGTAGTTGGGAGATACCGGACGCACTCAATCTGCAGCTCCTAGCGACTCACATCCGCAAACACAAGACGCCTCGACGTCCATCCACCTCGACGACAACCAGCCATCTCGAACAAGACACCACACAACATCAATCTGCATCACGACGACCGCTCGTGATCGTAGAAGGCTTCTTGATGCTCCATTCGTTGGATCTAGCGAGCTTGTTCGATGTGATCGTGTTCCTCGATGTCGATCTCGAGTGTGCCAAGACGCGACGCATGGCGCGCGAGGAATGGCTGCGGCATCAACCAGAGTACTTTGACAACGAGATCTGGCCTGCGTTCCAGCGTCATCACGCATGGCTACTCGATCACCGACATCGAGGCGTCGAGCTACCGGCACAATGGAGACCGATTCACGACCGATTGCATGTGATCGATGGCACACGCTCAGTAACCGAGGTCGGTGCTGACGTGCTCGCGATCGTCACTGCAGCGGTCGATCACCATCAACAACAACTACAACAGCAACCCGATTGAGTAGAGATACACGGCTCGGTAGTCAGCAGATTCGCGAGTGAGTGAGCGAGTGAGTGTATTGCTGCTGTTCTTTGTGAGCGATTCAATGACGAGCTTGATACTTGTTGATTGTTACGAGACGAACCGAAGGATCGATCGAAGCGCCACGGTTACATATAGGCGTACGCACGAGAGGTTGCGATAGTTGATGTAGTTAGATAGAGATAGACAGAGTTAGAATTAGAGAGATAGAGAGTACTGCCAAAACTCGATCAACCAATCAAGCAAGCTAGAATGGTTGAGATATACGACGCGTATATGGGGAATGTATCCGTGATGGATCGATAAAAGATAAGATCGATGGCTAGGCTCATGTGGGACTACGATACGATAGAGGGATTTCAGACAGGTGTGAGTGAGATAGATGCTCGAGAGCAGCAGCGTCGGGCTCGAAGGACACTACAGTGTGGAGGCCGTCTGTGTCTGACCGCGTTCGAGACGCACGAAGCCTCGCACGATGATCGGGACGCCAGCGGCGGCCGACTGTTGCTTGAGCCACTCACGCACGACGAGCTGTTCGTCGAGAGCGAACGGCTGCTCGAGCATCACGGTGTTGGGCTTCTGCTTCTTGGCGAGCGCGTGCATGTCGACCTCTCCGCCCTCGGGTGTCAGCAGCGGCTCGGCGGTCGGCTCGGGTCGAGCGGTGACGGCGACAGCGACGGCCGAGGCACTCTCGTCGTCGCTCGCGTCCTCGGTCGAGATGGTGAGCGGCGAGCGTGCGACCACATGCACCGCGAGGCGGTCACCGATCTCCTGCAGCCGCGCGCGCTGCTCGGGCGTCAGCGTGTTGGGTCGATCGACCACGAGGCCCACGAGCGCCGCGAACTTGCCGTCGCCGTGCTTGTAGGCGCCGACGACGCCGCGCGTCTCGTGCACGCCGAGCGCCACGCTACGACGGATCTTGATGTCCTCCTTGAACATGAAGCGCAGCTGGCTGACGGCCTCGCCGATGGTGGACGCTGACGCCAAGGCCTCGTCGGACGCGACGACCTGCGCGTTCGTGTCGGCGTCGCTCGGCGCCGCGAGCTCAATGTTCTCGAGTCGCTCGGGCGGCACCTCGAGCACCGCCATCTCGGGCGCCGCATGTTGCCACACGCCGTCGTCGGCCACGAGCGAGTTGCTCACGCGCTGCAGCACGTACGAGAAGCGCTCGTTGCGCGACACAAAGTCGGTCTGGCTCGAGAGGTCGACCAGCGCTCCGCGCGAGCCGCGGCGCGCCACGCCGATCGAGCCCTGCGTCGACAGCGCACCCTCCTTGGTGAAGGCCGCCAACGCCTGGCTCTGCAGGTGCTGCATTGCGAGATCAATGTCGTTGTGGCTGCTCTCGAGCGCCTTCTTGCAGTCGCCGATGCCGGCGCCCGTGCGACGACGCAGCTCCTTGATCAGCTCGAGCTGCGACGGCGCCGCTCCGCTCGAGAACAAGCGCACCGAGCGTGCCGACATCACCACATGCCGACGCACCACCGACAACACGCCCAGTCGTTGAAGTACGTTCATGGTTCTTGTATGCGTGTATCTCTCACACAGCCGCGCACGAGCAACCAACCAAAGAGCCCACCATCAACACCACGCGCAGATGACGAGAGCGCGCGAGGAGCACTCGCCCACTTCCTGGAAAGGCACCCGCGTGTCTGCTTGACGAGCGCCACATTTATCTCCACCAGCTATTCGTGCCTCTGTCACTATGAGAGTGCAGTTGGTCTTTGAAGGAACTACGGTATTGTGCTGTATTGTACGGTGCTTCTTGAGGTTTGGTGTTGCTGGACTAGAGCTGGTACGCATGCGGTATTAGAGTTGAAACACTTGAACTCGATCGTTGCCGGAATCTGCGACCAAAATGTTGCCGTCGAGATCGATCGCCAAGCCACCGGGATTCTTGAGCTGGCCGTCTGAAGTGCCTTCGCTGGCAAACTTGTAGATGAACTCGCCATCCCGTGAGAATACATGAAGGAGAGAGTAGTGGCACTGCGACACGATGATCCGGCCTTCTTGATCGATTGCCACACTAGAAGGGTAGTACAGCTGCCCGTTTTCGTGGCCTTGGGTGCCGAACTTTGAGATGAAGGCTCCAGCTGGAGAGAACACTTGTACTCGACTGTTACCTGAGTCACCAACGATGATTCGGCCTTCTTGATCGATTGCAACTCCTCTGGGGTTCTTGAACTGACCATCGCCAGCTCCTTCACCGCCAAACTTTGAGATGAAGGCTCCAGCTTGAGAGAACACTTGTACTCGATGGTTGCCTGAGTCAACAACGATGATTCGGCCTTCTTGATCGATTGCAACTCTAATGGGGTTCTTGAACTGACCATCGCCAGCTCCTTCACCGCCAAACTTGGAGATGAAGGCTCCAGCTTGAGAGAACACTTGTACTCGATGGTTGCCTGAGTCAACAACGATGATTCGGCCTTCTTGATCAATTGCAACTCCATTGGGGTTCCTGAACTGACCATCTCCAGCTCCTGCACCGCCAAACTTTGAGATAAACGCTCCAGCTCGGGAGAACAATCGCACTTCATGGTCACCCGAAGCAACGACAGCAATTCGACCCTCCAGGTCTACCGCCAAGTTGCTCACTCTAAGAAGGAGGAAGCGTTCATCAGATCCGAACTTGGAGAGGAACTCTCTTGCCCTCGAAAGAACTTGGATTCGATGGTTGCCTGTGTCTGCCACGATGATTCGTCCTTCCTGATCGATGGTAACTCCTCGAGCGTTGTTGAAACAGCGGTCACGTGAGCCAAAGCCTCCAATCGAAGTAATTCTCGCTCCAGTTGACGAATACACGACGAGCTGCTGGCCACAAATTGCTACAATGTTACCGTCCAGGTCAACGGCCACTCCGTTGCAGCTGGTTGATGTGTCAATCTTGGATACAAAAACTCCTTCTCGAGAGAATACTTGAAATCGACAGTTGTTGTTGTCAGCAACAAGTATGCGATCTTGACGATCAACGGCAACCCCTTGAGGGTAGTTCAACTGACCATCTCCATTGCCTTTGGCACCAAACTTGAGGAGAAACACTCCATCTCGAGAGAATACTTGAACTCGATGATTGTTGGTATCAGCAACAATGATGCGATCTTCGCGATCAACGGCAACCCCTTGAGGGCTGCTGAACTGACCATCTCCATTGCCTTGGGCACCAAACTTGAGCAGAAGCACTCCATCTCGAGAGAAGACTTGAACTCGATTGTTGTAGGTATCAGCAACAATGATGCGGTCTTCTCGATCAACTGTAATTGCTTGTGGCAAGTTGAACTGACCATCTCCATTTCCTTGGGCACCAAACTTGAGCAGAAACGCTCCATCTCGAGAGAAGACTTGAACTCGATAGTTGTAGGTATCAGCAACAATGAATCGCCCCTGGCGGTCCACAGCTACACTTCCCGGGCGGCAAAGTTGCCCATCGTTTGAGCCTTCTGCGGCTATCTTGAACATCATCTGGGCAGCGGGTTTGGTATCTGGCAGCATCAAAGGGCCAGGGCGCCCAATAGCCACGGCGAGTCCATCAAACCAACGTCGCTCGCGCTCCTGATCCTTGCGCTTCAATATCTCCGACACTTGCTGCGAGAGCCCAATCCTGGGCTCCGGCTGCTCCAACAATGGCAACAGTGTCGTAATGGTGGCTTCGAGGTGCTGGATTCGAGCAGGGTCAGAGCGTCGAGGACAAATCTTCACCTGGTGGTACAAGAGGCACTGAGCCAGTACGTCTTCGCGGCCACAATGAGGGCACGTCACCAAGCGCATGCCGCAGCGGCCTTGATGACGCTGGAGGCGGTCGCTTGTCGTTGTCGTGCCGCATAGCTGGCACTCTGCGCTTCGCTTGGGACACCCACCAATGTGCCCCACAGCTGTCTTCCTTGCTCCAGTCCACTGGCATCCAGACTCGCGAAAAGGGCAATAGACTCTCAACGAGCTTGCTTTCTCCGTGAGAGAAGGGACTGGTATGATCTCGGGAAGATGCTTGTGGCAAATGGGGCAGTGGCTGCTGTTGGGGTTTTCGAGGCAGCTACGACAAACGAGAGCTGAACAGTGCTTACACAACACGGCGTTCACAAGTGCATCTTGGCACTCATGGCACTTGAGAAGATCTGCCACTGGCTCACAGTACACGAAGCTCGCTCGTTGTGCTGGTACTGCTGCCATGTGATGAGGCCACTGAGTAGAGCTCAAGTGGTTGGGAAGGGGGAGCGAGCAACTGCGCATCGACTCGTGCTCAGCTGGAGGGTCATCCAAGCCGTCGCATGGTGCGGTCCACTCGAAAAGTGCGCTGCACGGTGCGATTCTTGCACGTCCACCAATCCGGAGTGGTCGCACCGATGCGACTCGGGATTTATTGGCCGGTGAGGCTGGCTCGCGAAGCCTCCTCGAATTGCAGCGCCTGTTGCAGCGCGTCGAGGAACTGCTCGAGCGTCGCGCTGGTGCTGGCATGCGAGAGGAACATTGCGTGCGCGAGGAACGGCATCTTGCGCAGCGCGCGGCCGCTGAACCCTTGGCACTGCTCGCAGATGCTGCGCAGCCGGAGGCTGGTGCGAGTGGCAGAGCTCGGTCCGGCGTCACGCAGCAGCTCGAGTGAGCTCCACTCGAGCACCGACTCGTTGGCTTGGATGATGGCCAGGCGTGAGAGCTCGTGCAAGCACGACGCGAGAACCTCGTAGCGTGCGCGAATGCCCGGCAGACCGATGAACTGCTTGATGTCGGCTCGATCGACGAACGCCAGATCGATCGTGCCGGTGATGTTCGAGGTCGTGAGGATCATGACGTTCTTGTAGTGTCGCAGTTGATCGAGTTGTGTGAGGAGTGCATTGACGACCTAGCACGATGAAAGCGTTAGAACATGAGCCAGAGACGCTGCCAACTCGTCGATCACGCAACATACACGAATGGCATCCGAGGGATCGTTGCCGGACATGGCAGATTGACGAGCAGCCGTCAGCGACTCAACCTCATCGATCAAGACGCAAACGAACGATTCGTTGTCATCCAGCAGGTCTCGGATGCCTTGGAACAACTTCATGACCAGCTTGCCGCTCTCGCTGAACCACTATGTGTGGGCCGTCTTGCGATTAGAACGACGAGTTACGACGACGATATCGCTGCTGTTCCACTCGTTGTACCTTGCTGAACAAGCTATGCGCATTCACCTCGACCAACACTGCATTCGGGTAGCTGCCAGTCAAATGACAACCGATGGTTGTAGAGTGAGCTGGCCATTCAATCAACAAGAGCCACGAACCAACGCTGGCTCCTTGTGGGGGTGTACCGTTCTCCAAACCGAATAGCAAGCTTCTGAGCGAGAGCCTTGCACAACGAGGTCTTACCAGTGCCCGGTGGTCCATGCAATAGCACCACGCTATAATGACCGATACGTCTCAGTTATACTCGTTACAATGCTCCCAATGTACGCGGGATGCTGGCGAGTACCAACCGATTGCATGAGATGACGTTTGTATCGACGCCACGATCAGCAAACAAGAGAGAGGTCGTCGTGAACTGCAGCAGTCGGTCCTTGATGCAATCGTCGTAATGCAAGCTACACGAACGCGAGTACAGCAAGGCGGCGCATTGAGCTTGATACTCTATCGATTGGTATGGTGGCGTATCGAGCCAGCCACGCACCTCTCCCAGAGCCCGTCGAACTCTCGACATGGCAGCGTCCATTGCTGCGATGTCGTGATCTGTTCGTCGTCGTCCGTGACCTCTTCGGCAGGCTCCTCGTCGTTGAGATGGAACACATGTAGGCGCAGCATTCGAACGTCTCCTATATACGGAATCTCAATCAGCTCCACGCGAGTGTTGCATATGGATGAGCACGGACCTGCTTCGCAGACGAGAATGTACGCGAGGTTGTCGCTCAAGTACGTGCTGGTCGATGGTGACAGTGTACGCGCCACACCGGTGAACGTCACATACTTGCGTGCATGATGCAAGCGACCTTGTACAGCCACCGATTGCAGGAACTCCTCGCTAGCAGCCTTGATCTCGGCAACACGAGCCGTGCTGCTGGCCTTCATGCAAACCTCGACTGCACAACCATCATCATTCAGCTGCTCGCGCCGATTGCTTCTCAGTCGAATGGTGGTATGTACCATGAACAGGAGCCATTGGCACCGTGGGAGTTGGTTCGAGTTCCATCGTAGTGGTGACGAGGATGGCAAGTGAGTGGCGTCAGGCAGGCAGACACGAGAAGATGACGCAGCGTGCTTTCGCTCCACCAAAAGCGCGGGAAAGCACTTGATTGTTGGACTCCTGGCCGAGAGAGAGAGAGAGAGAGAGAGAGAGAGAGAGAGAGATGGTGGATATTGAGCCCACTTGGAGACTCAGGTAGGTGTGGTATGAGTGTGGTATGAAGGTACCTGAGGACCTTGGAGGAGCGATCCCGCCAGCGCTGAGTAATGTACCCTGTGTTCTGAGGGTCGGCGGTCCTTGGAACAGTGGTACCTCTCAAGGTCGAGGCGGCATCCTGCGATCGCTCTTCCATTCGCTCGTTGCCTCGTTACCTTCGCAACCCTCACACTCTCACACTCTCGTGGACGCACTGTTCTCTGTTCTTTGTGAGCTACCATGGATGCCTCGGCCGTGACGGTGCGACTACCGAATGGCCAATCCATCGTGGTTCCATTCGAGACCGGATTGGACTCGACGGTGCGCTCGTTGATGGAGAGCATCGCGCGACGGCGTTCGATCCCGGTCGAGTCGCAGCGGCTCGTCGTTGGAGGCCGCGAGCTCCAGGCCACCACGTCGTTGCGTTCGATCCACCTCGCCAAGGAGACGATTATTCATCTCGTGGCGCGTCCTACATCGACGGGGACGGCCACGGCGACGGCCACGGCGACGACGGGAGACGGCTATGATACGAGCACGGTAGCCGAGGCTGGCCGTCGCGCTCGGTTCACGCGACTCGAGGAGGTGCACCATCCTCCACCCTCGTTCCCGGCCAACTTCATCACCGAGAAGATCTTCGTATGGTGCACCGAGTGTCGCCACAAGCCACTCGAATACGGAGACGGAGTCTCGTATCCACAGGAACTGCAACATGGAGTGGTTCGACCATTGTGCGGTCGGTGCGGCAGCGAGTCGGTCGAGCTCGAGAGTTCGCAGCCGCCGTCGTGGAGCAGTGTCTTCCAGCAGACGCTGCAAGGACGCTGCCACAACTGCACCAAGCAGCAATCTCGCTCACGCTTAGGGTCGCCTGAGCTCGTCGTTTGTCCGATTCGTATCGAGTTTCGCTGCCACGGAGAGCGGCTCGAGCCGCTGCAGGTTCGATCGGACGCAGGAGCTGAGGCCGTGATGCTCACCATGTGCAGGAGCATGGCGAACACGGTGCCGCTGCCGAACCTCGTGTACAACGAGCGTCAAGAGTCGCTCGACTCGCGCCAACCGGACGCCGTGCAGTTGATGTTCCATCCATGCGGCCATCGGTACTCGTTGCAGAGCTTCGTGCATGCGATCAATGCGCGCGTCGGCCGCTCGACCGCAAGCAAGCTGCGTGAGCCATTGCGCTCGCTCTTGTTGCGCAACACGCAACTGCCCGAGCTGTTTGGACAGTACGTGCCGCGGTGTCTGACCGACGGCTGCCAAGGCCTCTGCTACCTCCCGACGTGCAAGGTCCTTCCGGACGAGACGCGAATGGTGCTCAAGGAATGGTCGACCGTCGAGTACGTGCTCTCGACCGGCGGCGTCATGTGTGGCTTGTGCCAGACGGCCTTCTTCCCAGAGGCCGATGGCGCGCGCCAGCGCTGCCAAGTGTGCGAGATCGACGTGTGCATCGAGCATCAAATGGCGTGGGCCGAGTGCCCGCACGCGGTCGAGGCCGGCCAGCAGAGCTTCATCGACACCATGGAGCGCCTGATCGAAGAGACGATCGAGCAGGGCGCCACGTGCTCGCCGCCGTGTGGCTGCGCACCCGTACGAGACAAGCAAGACGACTCGACACGCATCCAGCACCCCGAGCATCAAGTGTGGTGCTACATGTGCGAGAGGCCGCTGAATCTCGGCCACAACCGCGACTACCTCACGAACGCCACTCGATGCCCGCCGCAGCTGCATCTTCATCCACAGTGCAAAGGCTCCGCCATCGAGGCGCTCGTCAAGTTCCATCGCCTGCGCACTGTTCGATTGCTGAACCAGTTGCGTAGCCGCGAAGGTTACGCCGCTGCATTCGATCGCGCCTTTGCACGAGTTCCGCGTACGATCGGTGCTCCGTGGGCCGAGCACATACCAGCGATGGCTGGCATTTCGCTCATGGACGTGATGCAATACGACATGCTTCCGCCCGTACCGCATCGAATGCCATAACCTGCACGCAGGACTCGATCATCACAAGGAGACGGTGCTTACAGTTGATTGATGATTACGATCGTTAGTTAGTTGATCTTTGCCTGTGAATTGTAACAAGTTACGACACTTTCAAGTGTTTATTCAATTAACCAACAAGCATCAATAATACGTTGAGATATATGTTGATTGATAGAGTGATGGATGGATGGATAGATAGATTGATATAGATTATATCGTGGTACACGGTTGCGAGTAAAGTATAGCAAAGAAGTACGTGATGACTTTGCTCACTTCAACAAAACTAAAAACTCAAGACGCTCGACTTGCTTGGTATCCAGAGTCAAGCTTGATAGATGTAGAGAGATCGATGATATGGCTCGAGAGCAGTAGCTCACTTGGGTGGAGGCAACGTCTGGGCTCGATCTACCGTCTCAGTGAACCAGATCGGAAGTGCCCAGCGTAGTCCCATGGTCGTGGGTGTGACAGCATGTAGATTCTCGCCATTGGACGTGAATGCCGCCATGGTACCGCACTCTGGCGCCACTCGCAGTGGCGAGCCTTCGAACTCGAACTCTCCGCCCTTTGTGGCACCGGGCTCGTTCAAGAACAAAACCATCGTGTACGTGCGCCAAGCACAGCAACGATCCGTCTTCTACTCATATCGAACGATACATTGGTTCAGGAGCCGATTCAATCGCACGATGGCTCGATCGATCGACGCACCATCAAGCAGTTTCCATCCTCCAACACGAGGCAGTTATCTGCATGCATTCCATGACCAACGCCTCCTGGAGTCGGGTTTCTTGATATCGATTCAATATCAACAACAATATCGCAGAGTATAAACAACAAATGAATCAATAATTCGAACCGACAGTGAGGAGTCTCATTCGATTTGCAGATGCGGTGGCTTTGCGCCTCGTACCTCACAGTGATCTGGGGCAGATCGATCCAGACATTGGTATGGTTCCATTGGTGTCGCGCAAAGTTCAACATACGCGTGGCAGTCTCGTACACCAGGCTATAACCACGCACTAGAGACATGTATGATCGATACGTTCCTTCCGTGAGTACAGATTGATGAGACCATTGAAGCATTGTGATTGGTCTCGAGTGCTCGAGGAGTACCATGGTTCATCTCATGGAAGTTGAGCACACTGAACTCGCTTGCTAGATTCTCGAGGCCTCCATGAGAGCGTTTCTCTACAAACACCACATACAACGATACACACACACACACACAAGTTCAATTAGAATCAGAATGTAACCTAAGAACCCTAACAAACATGAAGCATAGATCGTCGAATTGGCTTTGGATCGAGGAGGCTCTCGAGTGAGGGAGTGTGCGAGTGGTATCGGTCCAACATCGAACCAACACACTTCCAACACGCATCGTTCACCATCGAACCATCTCACACGAATCGAGTACCAATACCATCAACCAACCATTCAAGATACTAACTAACAATCATCTCATCAAGAGAGATAGATAGAGAGAGAAACAGACGTGTCTCTCTCACAGTCATTGGCGTACCGAGGATGCCGGCTCGCTTGGCGACATCGATGATCGACGAGCACTCTTGCGCCGTGAGGAAGTTGCGTAGCACGAGTCGGTTCTCGGCGAGTACCTCGCCTTGTAGACCCTGCTGTTGCAATCGCAATCGATGAAGCTCCATCTGTGACAAGGCATGTTGTCGCAAGGTCTGGCGCAGTTGGAGCTCGGTCTTCTGACGCGACTCGCATTGCGTCGTGAGCACAGGCAGCGGCTCCTCGGCCTCGAGCGGCGGGATCATAAGGTCTTGGTCCTTGTCGTACTCCTTGGAACAAGCCGAAGAACGAGGATACAAGGTGGCGCCACGACGCATCATACGCTGTGCGCGAGCGGCGCGTCGATCGCTGGTGCTCGAGCTGTTGCCAGCGAGTAGGAAGTAGGTCGACGCCAGCATGCCGACCACCACCAACACACACAAGGCTCGAAGCACCAACGGAGCCACACCCGACTTCTTGGCGGGCTGCATCGAGAACCTCCTCTCTTATTATCTCTATTGATCGATGAGGTTATGAGGTTGGGATAGCAAGGGAGAGGAGCCTCAAGAAGTGTGGGTGTGTGGGTGTGCTAGCGAGAGGGGCAGCAGCGAAATGATGCTCTTGATGCTGCTGCGCTCATCGATGCTGCTGTCGTCGTAGCTGCTCGTAGAATCCGCGGCGACTTTTATTGACGTAGTCGTATCGTAGAATAGATAGTGAGGGATAGAGATAGTGGGTTAGTGTTGTGGTTAATGGGTAGAGTAGAGTGAATGAGTATCGCGCGGATATCAAAGAGCAATCTAGCGAGAGGTATGTGAAGAGAACGATAGAATAGCGAACGACAGAGAGAGATGAGAACAAGTTGGAGTTGGTAGTAGTTGGTACCATGTTAACGATTGAGATGGTTGATACGTTTGGTAGCACCATACATCAACAAGAGAATACACATCAAGAAGAAGGTAAGCATTCCAAAGTCGCCCCAGTAAGCCGACCAGCCAGTGTACATTCCAAATTGCGATGAAATGTACGTGGTACCACTTGTGATTGGGCAGTAGGGCTTGAGCACGAGTAACGTCAAGTTAGCATTGATTGAATCAAGCTCGTGTCAACGAGAATGAGATGGATGGATGGATG
>Ga0209935_1002467_pt1 | contig 22556 bp, 33 predicted proteins | sample ThiBio_1000_plan_2_FD_183958 | JGI IMG/M metagenome (GOLD analysis project Ga0209935, IMG submission 183958) | Wastewater bioreactor microbial communities from Cape Town, South Africa - Thiocy_cont_1000_plan (SPAdes) | ecosystem: Engineered > Bioreactor > Thiocyanate-remediating >...
GTGTGCCGTTCGATACATCTAGTGACGGATGGATTGATAGGAACGCAGGTGAGATGGCGATTGCACGAGAGCGGGCGAGCCGGCCGATACGCACGACATCAGCGAGCCCGAAGAAACGCTCGAGTCCGGCAGTCGACTGCACACGAAGGTTGTACTTGCGTGTTGCATCTTGTGCAAAGCTCAGGTGTTGTTGTGGGTCTATACAGCACACGGTAGAGTAGTAGAATGAGCGAGTCGCACATCTGGCGCACCGGCGCGCGCGCGCGTATATGTCCGATGAGCTCATCGGCGTAAACGTACACAGCGCAGTGTTCGGATTGAACACGAATGCAGTGTTGAGAAAGTGAACAGCGAGCTGCGAGTCCTCGGCGGCTAGCAGCTGTTGTTGATCAAACGAAGCACACAAACGCACAGACGACGACGTAAAGATTAGATGGCGATCGAGATTGACACATCAGCAGCGTTGATACAGCGGCAGCGTACCAGGTTCACGGTCGTGAGCGTGTTGTTCTCCTCTTGCGCAAAGGCGGCGTCATACGAGTCGAGGAGCGAAGCCTCCGCCGCCATTGTAAATGAAGACTCAAGTACACGCTGCTAACGAGGTCTCTCTCTCCTCTCTACGCAGACAGCTAGAGGTATCACGAGGAGGTCACGCGCGAGAGGGAGACCGAGAGGTGTATGCCTATCGATCGATCGATCGACGAGGTGCGCGAGGCAGGAGGACGGCAGGCAACTGTCTCCCTCTCCCGCGCTCTCGCTCTAACCTTCTTTCAAGTCCGTCTCTCTCGATCACTCGCAGACTCGACACGCCCAACCAACCAACACTGCTACGCAGTCTGGACCTCTGCGGACCTCTCTGGAGATCGCCAGCGCCCTCAGAACGACAGCTGGCGCGCCACAACACGAAGAGCTCACCATTACTCTACCGTCCAAAGCCCATCATCTCTCTACCATCCAAATCCAAAGCTCACCATCTCTCTACCGTCCAAATCCTCCTCCCTCCTTGTCGGTTGCTCTGCTCATCCTCATCGATTCGATCGTATCGCTCTCGCTGCCTCGCTCGTGTCGCAACCCTCCCTCCATCCATCCCTCCATCTCTCCCCATCTCTCGATCATCATGTCGCGACCCTCTTCCAAGTGCCCGAGGTATGTGAGTGGGTCATCGCTCTCTGGTGGGCGTGTTTTTTGGACGGAGGGGGATAACCACATTGAGTGATATCTGTTCGGTTGGGCGTGGTGCTTGATGTGCGGCTGTGCATTCACAGGTGTTCGAAGGCTGTGTACTTTGCTGGTACGTGGGAGACGGCGATCGGTTGAGTGTGCTCGAGTCGAGCGAGCTTGTCGTGCGTTTTGAAGCGACCACTGACGTCGAGGCTCGTTTGTAGAGCGTGCGTCTGGACCCGGCGGCGATTGGCACAAGTCTTGCCTGACGTGCGCCGACTGCAAGAAGCGCCTCGATAGCACGACGCTCGCCGAGCGCGGAGGAGAGGCCGTACGTCTCTGGTGCACCAGCACACTTGGCGCGGCTCCCCGTGATGATTGATGGTACTTATCACGAGCGTGCGTGAGTAGTACTGCAAGGCGTGCTATGGCAAGAACTTTGGTCCCAAGGGCTTCGGCTATGGTTGCGCTGCCACGATGCACACCGGGTACGTACGCGTTCGAACCCTCCTCTATACCCTTGAGACCGACACCAACCAAACAACCAAATGACCAAATGATCAACCGATCGATGCGTCGTTGCTGGACGGAACACGCCTAACTACGACCCTAGCAACACACTAACCGAACGACTCGTGCTGCCTCGCGAATGATGAACCACCGATCCACACACATACACATACACAGCATCCCTCGAAGTGACAACGTCGTGAACGCTGCTCCTGCGGCTGCAACTGGTTCCACGGTTCCGTCAGCTACTGCTGCGCCTGCCTCGCCTGCTCGAGCCAAGTTTTGCTCCAGCTGCGGTACGCGCCCGCTTCAACCGCTGCCGTTGGGATCGGTGGCTCTTGGTGAGATTCTGATTGGATTCGTACTTGAGCGTAGGTGCTGCTGCGGCAGGTGGTGCTTTCTGCTCGGGCTGCGGCAACAAGCTCGCCTAAGTGCTCACTTGCCTAGTGATATCACGTTCTCGAGGCCCTGACTCGAGACGATTGATTGTAGATTGGCAATTGTGGTAAAGAGCACACCGACTATCACTACAACTACAACTGCAGCAAGTGCTGCAACTACTGCAACTACTTTACTCTACTGGATTGGTTAGTTGGCTCTGTATTACTGGAGAGGCGCGACTCATGAGGGAGACTCGACTTGAGCCAGGCCAAGCATCCACCACCAAGCGCCACCGACCACGATCCACACGACAAGATTACAGATACCGACCGCCAAGCCAAGTAGCCACCAATCGGCAAGCTTCACGTAGCCGCTGCCAAAGAGCACCGGTGCTGGCCCGATGCCGTAGTGTGTGATTCCGCCCATGAGGCTGCTCAGGAATCCCAACAGTAAGGCCGACGGCAGTGGCGGTGCTCCAATGTTGATCATCACCACCAGGAAGGCCGAGTACATGCAGCTCACGTGTGCCGAGCACGAAGCAAAGAGGTAGTGTGTCGCAAAGTACAGCACGCCGAGCACCACGAAGCCGACCGGCCATGGCACCGAGCTCAAGCTCGATGCGATGAGGTCGCTGAGGTACTTTGTGAAGCCGAGCTTGTTGAGGTTCGATGCCATCATCATCAAGCACGCGAACCATATCAAGGTCTGCCATGCTCCTTCTTCCTTCATACAATCTCGCCTGTCGAACCGACGCCGATCGATCATCATTCATCCATTCATTCATCCATCCATTGATGTGGTGGTAGTGGTGATGCTGCTTGCGTACCACGTCAAGACTCCCGAGATCAGCAACGTACTCAAGCCAATCAATGCCGTATGTGTCGCAGTCAGTCCAATGGCCTCTCCACCGATCCACAAGACCAGCAACAAGATGAATGACATCAACATGACACGTTCATCCGATTTCATTGGACCCATGGCATTCTGTAACAACGCGAAAAGCGATTGCGTCAGCTATCGTCGCGAGCCCTTGGCTCACTGCGGAGCGAATGCGCGGTACCGTACCAACTTACGACGAGCCATCCTCGGAGCGTCGGCGGCATTCGAGATGGTCGGTGGGGCAATAATGTACACCACTAGCGGCATCAGCAGTAGCGACACGATGCCCGGGACGATGGCGGCCTTGGCCCAGATACCCCACGTGATCGTGACGCCCACATCGGCAGCCAGTTGCACAGCGAGCGGATTGGCAGCCTGGATCCAACACAGCGCACACGCGTCAGTATGCATCACGAGGCGAGTGGAGGCCCACTAGTGCACACCATGGCAGTCATGAACATGGCCGACGTGATGACGGTGGTTTGGAAGCTGACCGTGATCAAGTACGAGCCGATGATGGCGGCCGAGGCCGGCGACGACGCATCGCTTCCCAGCGACGACGCCAGTCCTCGAACGATCGGAAACACGATGCCTCCACATCGTGCCGTCACGGATGGTACGGCTGGACTGAGGATCAAGTCCGTGAGCACCAACGCATAGCCGAGTCGCAAGGCACTCGAGGCATTGAGTGCAAGCAGGCCATACGCGAGTCTCGAACCGAGGCCTGTCTTGATGAAGCCTCGTGCGATAAAGAACGAGAGCTGCATCCACAACACACCAGGCATACACACACGCGTGCGTACACACCCATATGTGTACGTGTGCAGCAATCGATCATCAGCGAGGAGTTTGATGCTGTGCTTGCAGCAGCACGACGACGAGCAGCATGAGTTCATACGAGAATGAGCCACACGACGTCATTGCCGAACATAGCCAAGGCATTCGATAGAGATACGGCATCGGTAGCGATGCAGAACGTGAGTCCGATCATGCACACGGCGCCCATCGGCAGTGGTTTGACCATGATGCCGATGATGGTTCCAACAAAGATGGCGAGTAACTTCCACGCCTGTCGCAGCGACCGCGAGAGTTGCATCGAGAGCGTTGAGTCATTTGACCGCGACCGTGACCATGCAGTGTCGATGGATCATCGATTGATCGATCACTAGCACATACTTGAATCGATAGCTCCTCGGGTTTCGGTAGTAGATAGCAGCCGAGTGCTATCAATCCACAGAGCAGGAGTCGTGGTACATTGGGTCGCATCTCGTCTTCGTGTACGCTCGTGCTTGTGCTCGTGGTGCTGTTGCTGGTATTGTTATTGTTGTTATTGGTGCTGCTTGGTCCATCATCAGACCCGATCACTGCTGACGTATTCTTGACTTGTGGATACTCCATTATCGATCGATGATGGCGATGTGATGAGCTTTCCAGTCCTCAGGAGACCACACGAGTTGCAGCGCGTTGCGGTTGAAGATTGGAAGGAACTGAACGACATTCGCTCACGCTCCCGCCACATTATCCCACTCTCACACTCGCGTCGGGTGTGGTTGTGCCTCTATCTCTTGGGCTCGAGGTGAGTGAGCGATATGATTCTTCTTCATTTTGTGTGGTGGTTGGATTCAAAAAGATGGATGGCGTGAGCGACTCTCTGTAAACGAGCTAAGATACACGAAAAGCAACAAGCAAACAATGTCTACGATACGATGCGGCGACAACAACGGCAGCAACTCAGAGAATATACCAGAGGAGGGAGGGAGGGAGGGAGGGAGTGGGACACAGGCGCAAATTGGTGTTAGTTAGTGTGCGACTTGACCAAGCGAGGAGGAGATAGAGCAAGCTCGCTTGGTGAGCGAGCGAGGTAGGAAGGGCGTTAGATAGATCATACACAATTGGCGGCCGGCCAATCATTGTGCATTGTCGATGGTCCAGTCGGGATCCTTCTCCTCGCCCGAGAAGAAGAAGCCGGCCGACTGTTGCTGTACCTCGACTTGTGATGGGTCTTCTTGTGGTGGTCGTTCTTGTGGTGCATCCTCTTCTTGCTGTTGCAGTTGCAGTTCTTGCTCCAACTCTCGGCGCAGCTCTTGCTCCTCGATGAGTGGCGCATAGTCTTGCAGATTGAGTTCGGCAGCTTGTGGTGGCTCTGGTTGTCCTTGCTCATGCGGTGCTAATCGAAGGCCGGAAGGCAATGGGTTGCTGCTGCTAGCTGCCATGCCATCGGCGATAACGCTGCCACCATCGGCACCACCATGAGTCAAACTCGTCGTATTCGAGGTCGTGGATATTGTTGGTGCGGTCGATGGCAGTTGAGGTGGAGTGGTGCCGATCGATACGCTTGCATCGCGTTGAGTTTGTTGATATTGCGGGGAGAGTTGTTGTTGCTGTTGTTGTTGTGGTTGTTGTTCTTGAGCAAGAGACGGTGCCAAGTTCTGTGCAAGGGACGGAGGTGGTGGCTGCGGTTGCGATTGCTGCTGCTGGCGCTGTTGCATTTGAGCAACCTGTTGTTGCTGTTGAAGTTGCAGTTGCTGTGCCTGCAGTTGCTGGAGTTGCAGCTGTTGTTGCTGCTGCAAGAGGAGCAATTGCGTGTACTGCCACTCGTCGGCAGGAAACTGATTCAGCGGAAGGAAGTAGGTGGTGTTGTTGTCCGTGGGAATCGAGACTGCCTGCGAGGGATCGGCGTAGAAGCCGCTCAATTGTTGTGCCGGTATCGAGATGGCAGCAGGATCGATTCCGAGCATCGAGGCAGACACAGGAGCAGGTTGCAACGGGCCGCCTGCGTGCTGTACGAGAATCGGAGCCGAGATCGAAGTGCGCAGTGCGGGTTGCGCCGCGATCAGCGACGGATTCGCGAGTGGGATAAAGTATTGTGACTGGTGGAGGTGCGGGTCGAGAAGATGCGGCGGCACTTGCTGGTGGAGCGGTTGCTGCTGGTGTTGGGACGTTGGTTGAGCCTGCAGGTGAGGTGCTTGCGGCAGATGTTCGAGCGTCGTCGTCGGATAGTGATACGGCGTCGGATTGGGTATCTGAATGCGCAAGCCTCCAGCTGCAACAGCAGCACGGGCAGCTTTCACCTATTACACACCGTGCATCCAACGACATGAATCAATCAATCAATCAATCAATCAATCAATCAATCAATCAATCAATCAATCAATCAATCAATCAATCAATCAATCAATCAATCAATCAATCAATCAATCAATCAATCAATCAATCAATCAATCAATGGAGCAGAGGCAGTGCAGCTTTCGGCTCGAACGTACGGTGGGATTGGAATGACGTGCACGAGTAAAGTGCACCTCGATCTCGGCCGGCGTCCTGGTTGGTACGAAGCGCTCCGAGATGGCTTGGAAGTCTCCCGGGCACGCGGCAATGCCCTCCAAGAAGCGGCGTTGTTCATCGCGCGTCCAGCGACGAGTATGAGGCCTCTCGTGCTTCTCGTGGTGCGTGTCTCGATGCGTCCCCGCGGCGACATGAGAGTGGTGGTGGCTGTGGTGGCTGTTGCTAGAACCCTCATGATCAGGACTCTTGGATGCGATCGAGGGCGACGACGACGCTGATGATGTGCCGGATGAAGTGGCCGACGCAGGCGATGCCGATGCCATAGCCGTGGCACCAGCAGAGGCCGAGGACTCAGCGACGGCTCCAGTTGTGCCCGAGGATGCAGCAGCAGCAACAGCGGCAGCGGCAGTAGCATCACCGGTGAGAGAGGTGCTCGTAGTACTGACGTCGTGATCGTGCTCGTGGTCATGCTCGTCATCGTCATCGTCGGCAGGCAGTTCGCACTCTTCCATGTTCTCGTTGTCGAGGTACAGGCACGAGAGATTGTACGGTGCTCGACCAAGGCCAAGTTGCTGCGAGAGTATCATTGATAAATCATTCCAATCGAATCAATCAATCAATCAATCAAGCAATCAATCAATCGAATCAATCAATCGAATCAATCAATCGAATCAAATCAAGCAGCAGCGCAGTGTACATACCAAGATATCGAACCACAACCACACGTAATGCTCACGAATCTGCTCGAGCGAGTGATTATCGAATGCCGCAGCGACACGCTCCAACATCTCGGCCTCCTCCTGCTCGGTGATGCCGATGCGAGGACGATGATTGGCGAGCAGCTGCTCGAACTGCTTCTCCTCGGCGTCGGTGAATGGATGCAGTATCGGGAAGGTAGCGACCTCCTCGTTGCTCAGCATATGCACGAGATCCTCGTCGTCGCTCGAAGGCGGCGGCATCGGAGCCGCTCGACATCCGGTACGACGCATGTTCAACAGCGTGTCTCCCACGAGCACCTTGAGTTCCAGCAACGATCGATCGGGATAGAGACGCGCAATGTGCTCGAGCGATAGCGCCAGTACCGCGCGGCCGTGCTCGTCGCGGTCGGTGATCGGCTCCAAGACTCGAAGATTATGCATCGGATCGCTCGAGTCCCATGGCTATGTACCAACAAACGAACGCATCCACACACGAACACGCAGATTGATACGAAGAGAGAGACACAGATATTTAGATGATGGGGGTAAGTGTATGTGCCATCGAGCGAGCGAGTCTCGGTACCTTGAGCGAGATGCCATGCTCGAGCACTTGTAAGAGATCTAATCGTTGTTGGTTCTGCTCGAGCTCGGTATCGAGCGCCTCGGCTTCGCGCGCCAACTACTCGAACGACAGACATTAAACCCTCGAGCAAAGCACTCGATCTAGTTCACGCGAGCTTGTCGTGTACACGTACTCGCACGTCGTTCATGTTGGGCACTTAATACTTGCGAGCAAACTCCAACTCCAACTCCAACTCACACTCACTCACTCTCTCACACACGCGGGGGTGTGGGAGGTCGAGCGAGAGCGACCGACCTCGCTCAAGCACTCGAACGCTATCAATCAACTCAAAACGCTCTCAACGTCGAGACTAGTGCTGCCACCGCTAAGACGAAGGCTGCCCAGATAGACTCTATTCCTCCTCTCTCTCTCGTGCACACGAGTACCACCAGCTGGTGCCTCCACTGCAAATACAGAGACACACAGAGACACGCGAGAGCTCTCGTGAGGAACCGCACTGCGACCCGACCGACCGACACAACCACCACCTCACACGACCAAATCCAACCACACTACCTCACGCTCGCGCGGTGATATCGATATCCTCCCCTTCTCTCCCTTCACTGTGGACCCTTCGACACGAGCTCCCCCCACACGCCTCACACTTGCGAGCGACAGCAGGCCACAGACACACTGACACCGCCACAGCTTATCTCCGCTGCTCTCTCTCAGTGTTGGTGTTGTCGCTGTGCTTCTTCCTCTCTTCCTCTCCGGCCGGTGTCTCACTTTTTTCGCTCCTTCGGTCCGATGCGCGTCGCCGGAGAGTGCTCGCTGCGTCGCTGGCGCGTGTCGCGCGCGCTCCACCTCGAGCCTTCGGAGCTCCAGCTACACACCCACCCCAACCATGCCCACCGCCCGACTCCGGTACCCTCGGCCGGGCCACATGCGCCAGGTGCTCTCTTTGCTCCCCACCGCAAGGCCGATCTGCTGTCTGTCTCTCGTCCCGAACCCCGAACTCTCCATCGCGTTTTCGAGCCGATATTTCGATCGAGATATCTCGTTTACCACGATCCGCTTCCTCTGGGACCAATCAGCCCCACCGAATATTCATACGCCGTAACGCCTACAGCAACAACAGCAGCAGCATCTTCGAATCAGCACACTCTCACTCTCCCTCGAAGTGATAGTTTGACCCGCACGCTTGTGGGCCCGAAGCGGTACGTACGGGCGACTTGGCGAGCGCGATCAGAAGCAGCACCGCGGCGTAGATGGCCACGATCAGCCAAAATCGAAGACGGTTCTCGCGCGAGTGGCTCGTGCAATAAATAAACAGATATCGAATCTGCTCGCGTGACCAGCATTGGTTGGTTTGGATTGAGTTGAGTCCAGAGTTGGATAGCAGTGGTGCGTACGATCACATGGTTGTCCTGCTTCACCAGCAAGTATGACTCAGGCAGCTCTTCGCTGCCTCGTTGACCTCGGGCAACAAAGTTGGGATTCGCAGCCACCTGTCGCAAGTACCACGTATGATTCACCGAGATGAATGCATAGCGACTGCAACGAAGCGGTCGCGACGTCGTACCTCGCATAATGCTAGGCACGCAAACTCCTTGCCGAGCACATTGGTGCATTGCGGAGGCACGGGCGAGAACGAGCGGTACAGGTACGCGACCTTGGGCGTGGTACTCAGGTACACTCCATCGCCAAAGATGCCTCGGTCGAGCTTGGTGTACTTGGTCGAAAGGCCGTTCCTAACATTCGCATCGCAGAGGTTACCGACGATGGCCGAGGTTCGCAGGCGCTGCTCGTCGGCGTGCGGTACCTGAGGATCGAGTGGAAGTTCTCCATCGAGCTGCCGTGGAAGCCCATGATCGAGCCATGTTGTCTGTTTGGAACGAGCCAGCGACGTGTCAGTTGCGTCTGGCTCGACTCGAGTGGCTTGTAGTACATACTCGAGCAGCTTGTTTGTAGTGATTGAGGCTGCCGAGCGGTCTTCGATCTCGACGATCAGCTGTGGTAGTATCTCTGGTGGACAGCCTTCAAGGAGTTGCGTCTTTCGATTGAACTACCGGCGTTCGCACACGTTCGATGAGCATCATTGTAGCGGGGTGTCAGATATGATACGTCAACAAGCCAGTGCGATCCATAGGCGCACGTACCTCGTCGAGAGTGATGTGTCGGAGGGTTCGATCGGCTCCCAGCGAGATGCTCCAATCCAGCAGCTGCAGCGACCGCTCTGGTAACGACTCTAACACATGCTGCTTGTGCTCGAGGCGCTCGAACGAAGGAATGACATTGAGGTACTGCTCCTGTGTGGTGTACGACGCTCGCGTCAGTCCCTGATTGATTGCTGTTCTAGTTGGATAGTTCGAGATCTGAATCGATCGATCAATTATCGGTCTATCTATCTCTCTCGTCTTTCACATACAGCGGCACTCCATTGGCGTTCCTGACTTGGAGCATCGATCAGAAACGGCGGGAATGGACGACAGATCTCGTGGCGTCTCGTATCGCGGCTGGCTCGATAGAACAGTGCGAACAACAGCTCGCTCTCGATTCTACGATCTCGAAACGCATCGATCACTCGACTGATGGTGGAACTCGTCATCGTCGTCCGACGGCTCGAGCGATACGCGACTCACGGGTACTCAAAGAAGATCACTGTTCTTCGCGAGATTCGCGCTGGTGTCGCGTGAGAGGAATTGCGTGCTCGAGTAGAAAACCAGCAAACGAGTGTGGTGGAGCCAACCACAAAAAAGTGCGTCTTGAGAGTTGAGACGAGTAGGGAGCGAGGCCGCACTCGACAGTAAAATCGAAAAACACCATGGTAGAGGGTTTATTGCCTCAGCTCCCTTCCTCAACAACATCACTACTTCGATCTCGATCGCTCGATTATCACTCGAAACCTTGCAGCTAGAGAGCCTTGTCGATATCCGAAAACGATCACTTGAAGAGTCTAAGATCTACCATCACTCGAATCAAACAGAGATATGGCATCGCGACCTTACGTACGTGAGATCTCTCTCGCTCACGACCCGTTATTGATACTCAACTCGACCTGCTACTGCTGATGATGTGCAGCATCGAGGTGGAAGCTCCCGAGGCGGTGGCAGCAGCAGTAGTGGTGGCAGTGGTCGTGGTGGCAGTAGCGGCGGTGGCTATGGGAGCCGTGGCCGTGGTTCTGTCGGTCCTAGACGCTTCGCGCACACTGTTCAGCGCAAGGACGAGGAGCGCGAGAACACGCTCTACGTCGGCAACCTCGATCCTCGCGTGACCGAGTACGAACCTGCCTCGTTCGATCAAGCAAGCTCGTCACGAAGAAGTCGAGATGGGTGATTGATTGATTGACAATCAATCGTGATGCTTAGGTACATGATCATGAAGCTGTTCTCGCCGTTCGGTAAGATTGCTCGAGAGGATTTCTTCTGGCATATGCAAGGCGAGAAGCGCGGCACACCGCGCGGTTACTGCTTCGTCGAGTTCGAGAAGAAGGAGGTGCATAGACACACGCACATACAAGCAGATGCAAATCACTTGCTGCATCACTGCATCAATCCGATCGACTCAATGCCAGTGGATGCGGATGGCTGATGATGCGTAGGACGCTATGCGAGCAAAGGAGCGTCTCAATGGCAAGGTCGTACTCAATCGACCCATCTCGGTTCGATTCTCTGAGGAGAAGGTATATATGCTCGCAATCGCTGCAGCCGTAGCCACAGTCATGGCCACAAATGTGATGAATGGGACTGATATTCAACGCCATACGCGTCGATACAGCTGCACTTCAAGACAGACAACGAGCAGAAGCTGCTCGCTGCATCGGCATCGTCGACCTTACCTGGCGCCACACCCGATCCCGTCAAGGCTTCGTCGCCGAGCCCAATGCTCGATCTTGCTCGGTATGATGCGCGCGCACACGTGAGCGTATGTGCAGACGGAGAAATGCCAGCAGATAGGACGATCGCTCACTCGCTGGCTGCACAGTACCGAAGCCAGGATCGCAGCCATCGAGGCTCGACTGCGAGCTTCGAGCCCAGCATCAGCATCCACACCAAAGCCTCCACCAGCCTTGAAGGTGCCATCATTCCCATCCGCCACATCGACATCAACAACATCAACATCAACAACAACAACAACAACAAGTTCATCCACAGCTACTCATAGCGAGTCGCAGGAACCACGCAACCAAACACAATGAAGAGAATCCGCAATTGCAGACGGTTGTTCATGTATACAGCTGAAGCTTGATGGTGCTTATTGTGATGACGATGATGATGGTGACGATCCTTTCCTTAACTAGCTCCTTGCTCGGTACTGGTGCTTGGAATAGAAGGAGACGCGGCTAACTCTTGCATCGCGGATGCACCATCCACGCTCAGTGTGGCCGTACCGGCGGCCTCCGGTGGGTTGGGTGCGCCACTCGAGGGAGTCGTTGGCTGTTGCTCTCCTTTCGATACCTCCGACAGCAAGAACTCGACCCACAGATCCGTGAGACGCTACACATACATTCACACACATTCGTGCTGAGTTAGTCAGGCCTCCTTCGTGTTGGCAACGCCGTACGATCGTACCTTCTGCTGAGCTGCTTGCTCTTGTGTTTCGGCGACACCGGTCGATGAGCCGCTGCGACCAAAGAATGGTACAAACGACCACCGACTGCTCGAGATCAAGCCCACCTTTCGCTTCTCCTCGTCGCCAAAGTTGAGTATCCTTGCCATGAGCTCCAACACCTCGTTTCGACGTGTCGGCTCCGAAAAGTACCGAACGAGCAGTTGCGTTAAAATGCGTCTGCAAAGGTCGTCAAACAACACACACATGGCACCGTGAGTACGGCGAGCGGTTGAATGAACGTCGCTCTCTCAAAAGGATCTCGGGCGCGCGTACTTGTCAATCAGGTTCTCCTCGTTTCGAGTAAGGTTCGATAGCTGTCGGATGCTCTCGTTCAATGCAGCTCGAATCGGTTCAACTACGCACCCATGTCACAGTCAATCACCGTAGCTACGACCAACCAAGCTCTGGGAGAGCGAGTCGCCATACCTTCTTCCTGCAGCAGTGCCAGGTCGTGAGTCTTGTTGCGTAGCTCGTTCTCGGCCTCCGCAAGAGCGAGCTTGGTCGAGATGAGTTGTTGTTGGATTTCCTATGATGGGCATCGAGCAACCATCGTCAGCCAGCGCTCTAAAAACAGCCGAACGCAAGAAGCAGGCAGCGTACAGTAAAGGCATCGATCGTTTGCTGCAGTTGCTGAATCTTGTTCTCGCGGCGTTCCATCTCGCGATGTAGTACAGCCATCTCGGATTGCATTCGTCCATCTTGCTCGGCTTGGAACTGCTCCAACACGTTCTGAAGGTTCTCGAGCGCAAGGTTCAAGCGATTGCACTCTTGTTGCTTGTCTTCCAGGGCGCCCTGTGGCATGTCACACCAAGTCACCTCTACTACTCCGAGTTGTTGCTCGTTCTCCGTCATTCTCATACCACCAACTGCTCGTGTTCTTGTTGAACTTGAGCTACATAGGAGTTACGTTGATTCAGGCCTTCCACTTCAGCCTCCAAGCTCGCAATACTGGATGTTCCCTCCATAGTGTAAGTAATCCACTCGAATACGCGTCACTTCTCTCTCTCTCTCTCTCTCTCTCTCTCTCTCTCTCTGAATCAGTACCGTTCATTCAACTTTTCTTGTTGTTGCTCCTTCTCCATTGCCTCGGTCGCATTCGTGTCTTCGACATCAATCAAATGCTGACGCAAACGCTCGAGCTCCTTGTTTGCCTTGTCCAAGTCCTCAGTCAACTTTTCGATCTGCACACACACACGCACGCAAATACGACCGTCAAGTAACAGCCGCGATCCGTCGCATCGCGAGCCATTGATACGTACCGACATTTGTGCACTGCTCAGCTCGATCTCGGCAGCGAGTGCCTTTTGCTTGAGCGTTCTGCAAGATCAATCCAACCAATGAATCGAACGTCACTTTAGGAGTCATACACCTCAGTGCTATGTGCCGTAAAGTAACGTACTCTTTCAACTGTGAAATCTCACCTTGCAGAGTCTACCCCCAAAAGAGGCCGTTCAATACCCGTACGTCATCGTAATTTGCTCGGTGCGAATGGCAAACGTACCTCGAGAACGGCCGTGTCCTTGTTGCTCTGAATGGCGCTCACTAGTTGCTTCTTCTCGAGATCGTGCTTGTCACTCAGTGCTCGAAGCTCGTTGCGCAACTCTTCGACCATCGTCGCGTGAGTGGCTTGTAACTCAGCGAGCGCGAGTTGTGCTCGGTCGCGCTCGGTCTCGGCGGTTTCGAGCATCGCCTGCCGTGCTGCAATCAACTCGTCGGCTTGCTGCTGCGTAGCAAGCGCCGAGGCTACCGCCGCCTCGCTCTGCTGCTGGCTGTTGACGAGGAGTTCTTGCTGGAGAGTGCACTGCTGATTCAGCGTGGCCACGAGGGTCTGTTGCTCTTGGAGCTCGGCCCTTGCGTTGCTCAATTGGCGCTCGAGCTCCGAGGCCTTCTCGATCGCTTGCGAGAGATCCATCTCTTTCTCGGTACGTTGCGCCGTCGCGATCGCAAGCTCGTTCTCTCGCTCCTCGAGCTTGCTGCGCCACATCAACTCTTGCCGTTGGTTGCTCTCAAGCGCTTGGTTCAACTGCGCCCGAGTAGCATCGAGCACTGGCTGAACGGCAGCCAATCGCTCGGTGGCTTCCACACGAGACGCCTCGGATTGCGCCAATAGCTCGGTGGCACGAAGGATCTCGGCCTTGAGGTTGTCAGTGAGCTGCTCTTGAGCGTGTACCAGTGCACGAGTCTCGGCCTCGGTCGAAGTGGCGCGCTGTTGTTCTCGCTCATGCAATGTTGCGAGCTCCGTTGTCAACCGCTCGCGCTCGAGTTCGCGTTCTCGTAGCTGTTGCTCGAGATTTGCAAGCCGTTCCGCTTGTGCGCTGAGGGCACTCGAATGGTCGTTTGCGATTGCGGCACTGCGTTCGAGCCGTTGGCTGACCTCTTGCACTTGCTCCTGGTATTGAAGCTTGATGTTTTCGCACTCGAGCGAGTGACGCTCAGCAAGTTCTTTGTTCTCGCACTCTCGCTGCGCAAGCTGTTGTTCAAGACGAGCAATCGTTTCTTGGCTCGATTGTGAGAGTTGTGCAACTTGCAGGCTAACTTGTTCTTGGAGCTGTTGGAGTTGTTGAGTGGCACTGGCAAGTTGAGACTCGACTTGTTGGCGATGCTCGAGCTCTGAGCGCAGCTGCTCTTGCAGTTGTTGGACTTGTTGCTCTGTGGCACTTGAAGAGTTGGAGACTTGTTCTTGGAGCTGTTGAAGCTGCTGAGTGGCAGCAACGAGTTGAGACTCGACTTGTTGGCGATGCTCGAGCTCTGAGCGCAGCTGCTCTTGCAGCTGTTGGACTTGTTGCTCTGTGGTGCTCGAAGAGTTGGAGATTTGTTCTTGGAGCTGTTGGAGTTGTTGAGTGGCAGCAACGAGTTGAGACTCGACTTGTTGGCGATGCTCGAGCTCTGAGCGCAGTTGCTCTTGCACTTGCTCTGTGGTGCTCGAAGAGTTGGAGATTTGTTCTTGGAGCTGTTGAAGCTGTTGAGTGGCACTGGCAAGTTGAGACTCGACTTGTTGGCGATGCTCGAGCTCTGAGCGCAGTTGCTCTTGCAGCTGTTGGACTTGTTCTGTGGTGCTCGAAGAGTTGGAGACTTGTTCTTGGAGCTGTTGGAGCTGCTGAGTGGCAGCAACGAGTTGGGACTCGACTTGTTGGCGATGCTCGAGCTCTGAGCGTAGCTGCTCTTGCAGCTGTTGGACTTGTTGCTCTGTGGTGCTCGAAGAGTTGGAGACTTGTTCTTGGAGCTGTTGGAGCTGTTGAGTGGCGCTGGCAAGTTGAGACTCGACTTGTTGGCGATGCTCGAGCTCTGAGCGCAGTTGCTCTTGCAGTTGTTGGACTTGTTGCTCTGTGGTGCTCGAAGAGTTGGAGATTTGTTCTTGGAGCTGTTGGAGTTGTTGAGTGGCAGCAACGAGTTGAGACTCGACTTGTTGGCGATGCTCGAGCTCCGCACGCAGTTGCTCTTGGAGCTGTTGGACTTGTTGCTCTGTGGTGCTCGAAGAGCTGGAGACTTGTTCTTGGAGCTGTTGGAGCTGTTGAGTGGCAGCAACGAGTTGAGACTCGACTTGTTGGCGATGCTCGAGCTCTGAGCGCAGCTGTTCTTGCAGTTGTTGCGCTTCTGCTGAATTGACTTGTGCGGACACTGCGGCGAGCTGTGCCTCGAGTTGTTGCACACGCTCTGAGAGCTCACTTGCTCGTTGCTCGGCTTGGGAACGAGCTTGGCCAACTTGTGCTTGCTCGGATGCAAGAGCTTGCTCGAGCTCGGCCTTTGCTTGCTCGAGCTTGGAGATTCGACCTTCGTACAGTGCCTTGGCCTCGTTGGTGCGCGTAACGAGCTGCGAGATCTGACCGGCGGCATGCTTGACCTTGTCCTTCAGCTCAGTGTTGGTAGTTTGAAGAGTCGATATGGTTGCGTTGCGCTCCTCGACTTGGCTACGCAGCGATTGTTGCACCGTCATCCATTCGGCTTGGAATCGCTCAAACTCGCTTCGCTGCTCGGCCGCCGAGTTGGTGAGCGCTAGAATCTGATTGGCAAGTAGACGCTTGGCTTCGCCGGCCTGCTCGAGTTCGGCGGCATGCGCTGCTCTCTCGGCCTCAAAGCCGCGCTTGAGCGCCTTCTCATGCTCGAGCAGCTCTTCCTCGCGCGCCAACGCTTGCGCCAGCTCGTCATCGTGATGCTCTTGCATCACCGAGATCTGGCGCTTCAGCTCTTGGTCGGCGCGTTTCTGTTGCTCCTCGGCATCGTGGCGGGCCTGCTCAAGGTCGCGTTCCAGCTTCTCACGCGCTTGCTTCTCTTGCGCAACCGCAGCGGTGAGGCTCGCCACCGTCTGGTGGGCCTCTTGCTCGTGGAGTTCGAGATTGCGTCGTTCGCTTCGAATCTCAGAGCGCTCCTGCTCAATGTCGCGCTTGAGAGCTTCGAGTTCGCGCGTGCGCGCTTCGCACTTTTCGGTGAGGTGCTGAATCTCCTGTTGGTATTGCTGCTCGACGTGCGACTACGCCACGGGTATGACAGCACATAGGTCAGAGTGCGAGCCTCATCGGCAACTGCTCTCGCTCACTCTCACTGTCGCGTACCATCTTGTTCTGCAGAAAGTCTTCCCAGCGAACTGGACCATCGGCTGGCTCGAGAGATTGAGCAAGTTGTGATTCCAACGCTACGATACGCTCCGCAGCCTCTTGATTAAGGGCGTTCATATGCGCAAGAGATCGTTGATGCTCCTGTGTGAGCTCCTCGAGTTGTTGCGAGTGCACTTGCTGCAACGAGGCCGCCTCCACTTGCTGCTGATCCAGCAGGAGCTTGAGCTTGGCCTTGAGATCCTATGTGTGTGCGGCAGCGAATTGATTCAATAAGTACCTGGCAGCATTCGAGAGGCAGGCACGACGTTCAGCAGCGCCAGCGTACATGGATCTGGCGCTTGAGCGCTTCCTCACCGGCCGAGTCCGTGCTCGCGATACCCGAGTCTGCGATCAATCTACCAGTCGAGATTCGGGAGCCTCGCATCGGAGTGCTTGGAAGACTACGGCGAGGCGAGATACTGTCGTCGAGCTCGCTCGAGTCGTAAGGAATCGGTTCTTGCGATGACAGTAGCTCTTGTAGCGCATCGTGCTCTTGTCGAAGGCGGTTGTATTGCTCTTGCAGTTGCTTGTGGTTCGCCTACAAAGTATGCGAGTCAGTACGCGTACATTGATTCGATTGTTTGGGTTGGATTGGGCAAAGGATCTCGTACGGTCTCGCTCTGTAGCAAGCGATTGTACTCAGTCGTAATGTTCTGGTTGAGAAGCTCGGCAGCTTGTAGACTCTCTTGAAGCTCCAGCACACGCAGTTGGTACTCCTCCAACTATTGCAGATTCAATCGTCGAGATTCAGCAGGGATACTGCCACGAGCGAGAGCGAGAGCCAAGAGATACCTGATGCGAGTGGAGCTTCTCGGCGCTGTAGGAGCGCTCATCGTCGTCGGCATCATGGTCCGATTCATCGTAGTCCAGCGGTCGCAAACGACTGGAACCTCCATTACGCGATGAACGACTTGATCGTGATGGTGTTTGTTGTAAGGGTCGTTGTTGCTTGCGTGGCTTGGTCGGGGTCGGTCGCAGAGCCGCGAAGAAGCCGCTGCCACCTCCTGCTGCTGCATCGTCATCGTCGTCGACATGGTCGTGGCGCAGCGCACGATCGGCTTCTTGATGAGCATCAGCATCATCATCATCATCACCGGGTTCATCGGCTTGATGCTCTCGTGAGAAGAACATGGGTTGCGTGAAGCCGAAGAAGCCGCTCGAGTTCGACGTGCCGGTACCGCTGCGGCCATTGGCGCCAGCAGCGTCGTACGCGCCGGCGTCGTCGTCATCATCATGAGCACGATCATCATCGCTGAGCTTCTCCTTCTCGTTGTCGCTCGGATGATCATCGTCACCACCGATCACGAGGGCACTCTCCTTCATCACCTCTCGGGTGAACTGACTCATCTGGTCCGAGAGGTTGCTGATCGTCGACCACATGATGTCGACCTTGATGGCGCGAGCAGCGACAGCAACTATGAAGAAGGCGCGAGTGTTGGCAAGACGCTCGCTCGAGCGCGAAGGTCAAGTACCGATATCCACACTGAGCAGAGTACAATACTGCTAGTGGTGGTTCGAATGGACCGACAGACACCACGAGGTTCTCTCTGTCAGAATCGTGAGTGTCGAGTGCGAGCTGATGGGTGCGACAGCGAGCGAGCAAACAAACAACGCAGCAGCTGGTGAGCTCGTTGTCGACAATCCAATCCAATCCAATCCAATCCAATCCAATCCAATCCAATCCAATCCAATCCAATCCAATCCAATCCAATCCAATCCAATCCAATCTATCGAGAAGTGCCATATGGTGTTTATGTTGACCCACTCATTCATTCATTCACATTCGATCGATCATCAAACATCATCATCATCGTGACATTGTGCTGCTCCTTCCAATCAACGACAAGAACAAGAACGAGAACGAGAACGATCGTGATGATCATGAGCTTGTTGCTTCACGAGATGATGCACTTCTTCTTGTGTGATGATGATGATGCACTCGTTCGTTGGGTCCCGGTGAAGCCAAGAGCTGCATCGATCGCCGCATCGAACACTGCCGTGACTCCTTGGCCTGTCAGTGCCGAGCACTCGACAACTCGGAACGCTCCCAGCTTCTTGCCGAGCTCGATTGCTTCCGAGAGCTCAACCAGTTTCTCCTCTCCTCGAGATGCACGACCTTCCACAGTTTCGAGATCGTCTCGGAGATCGATCTTGTTCATCACGATGACGAATGGAGTGTCTTGGATCATCAATGGCATCAACGGCATGAATGGCATGTCCAACCAAAGGAAAGAAAAGAGAAAGAGAGATCAAAGTGTGATGATGATGAGTTGAAGATCAGTTGGAGGATTGAAACGAATGAATGAATGAATGAATGAAGGAATCAATCAATCAATGATGCGAGCAATGATTGGGGATTTGGGAGTGCATATTGATCGAGTTGTCGATTGATCGAAGAGCGACACGTACCTGGGCAATATTTAGAGATCTCGGGCACCCTTGATTCGCATCCAACATCATCATCATCAATACCAGCAACGGGTCACACAGGAGAGGAGAGAGTGCACGTGAGAGACCAAGATCAAGAGTGATCGACCCAACCCACCGAATACTCGATCGGTGCACCATCTCACAATGCAAATAACTGCACATCAATGTGGCTCATACCATGCTTGCTCAATGCGATCGAAAGAGGTCCTGCTTGAAATGCACGCATGAACCAGGAAGCAATCCGTCTCCGGATATGACAAGGGTCTGAGCCGGTAGTACTCTGCAACATTCAATCATCAGAACCTCCAACGTTGAAACAATCAAGACCAACGCTGCGGCTGCCATTGTGAATGTGCAGTTGAACGAACCCTGTGAATGGCAGTGACATCGTTGTTGGTGTTGTCGTTGTTGTTGTCGTCAATCAATCAATCAATATCGCAGAATCGGCAAGACCACCACCATCACAACCCAGTTGATCGGGGCACCGTACCTCCTCTGTCATCACACAGCCACGTCCAAGCACACTCAGTCGCACGTCAATCAAGCAACTCATCGGCACTCATCGCAACGAGAGCGAGAGCGAGAGAGCGAGCGAGTACCTCCAGCAGTGTCCCAGAGCCCAAGCTCCGCAATAACATCTCCTCGCCGAACGTTAGCAACGTAGTCTGCACCAATGCCACCGATCGTCAGTCATCGATCGATCATGAAGATGCAAAGCCTCATCGCGGCGTACTGTCGAAAACCTAGCAGATGACGCAGATGCCAAGCAAACGCTCGATCAACGATTGGCACTCACTCTCACGCACGCATTCATTGATGGTTGGTGCAAGATGCGGGTGCCGTACAGTTGGAACATAGTCGTGAGGGAAGGTGTTGCTCGTGAATCGAATCAGCAAGCATGTCTTGCCTGAGCCATCATGCAACGTGAGAGTCGCTCATTCGAGACGAGCGAGCCAATCAAGGTCAGCCGCATCGATGCTTCCTTGGCGATGCTCGATGTGCGCGTTGTGAGAAGAGGCACGCACCGACTGCTCCATCTCCGACCGACACGATCTTGAAGGGTATATGCTTGCTCATCGTGGCAGTCAACGAGACGAGCCGTCAAAACGCTCAGTGAGGGAGAGAGGCTGACGACAAGGAGCGGCAGGTGGTGGCGCACAGCGAGCAGCAACAAACGATTGAGAGAGGGAGCACTGCGCACCTTCCTTCACCCAACAAGGTATCCGCACTTCTCGATCGATTGGATTGGATTGGATTGGATTGGAGCCACATGATCGACTCGAGCTCCAGTGTTCGGTATCGTGCCATCATCATCATCATCATCATCATCATCATCATCGATCTTGGTTGGTGATGTCGATCGAGTGAGGTTGATGATTCTTCGCTGAATGCTGCTGCCTCCTTCATTCGCTTCGCTGCCTCGTCGTCCATCGTATCCATCGCATCGCATCGCATCGCATCGCGTCTGATTGCTTCGCAAGAATGCTGGCCTTACATACTGCTCTCAAGCCAGGTGTTCACGTGAACATTGCGGAGTTCGAGATCCTTCTTGATCGACAAGCCGATATCAACGCCCGTGATTCCAACAACAATACAGCTCTGCATCTCGCATCATTGAATGACCATCATCAATGCGTCGAGCTCCTTCTTGATCGACAAGCCGATATTGATACCCGAGGCCGCAACAACAATACAGCTCTGCATCTCGCGTCAATGGAAGGCCATCCCCAATGCATCGAGCTCCTTCTTGATCGACAAGCCGATAGCACTGCCCGTAACGATAGGCACCATACACCTCTTCATCTTGCAGCTCGCCATGGCCATCGTCAATGTGGCCTTCCATTGACACATCGCGCTCCTTCTTGATCGACAAGCCGATATCAATGCTCGTGATAGCGTCAACAACACGCTTCTGCATCTCGCATCAATGGAAGGCCATCATCAATGCATCGAGCTCCTCCTTGATCGACAAGCCGATATCAATGCTCACGATTCCAATCATAAATCACCGCTCTACCTCGCATCAGTGCAAGGCCACCATCAGTGTATCGCGCTCCTCCTTGATCGAAAAGCCGATATCAATGCTCACGATTCCAACGGCAACACAGCTCTCCATCTCGCATCATTGAAAGACCACTATCAGTGTATCGGGGTACTCGTCGATCATCGTGCTGACATCAACGCGCAAAACGTTAGCAACACCACAGCTCTCCATCTCGCATCAAGATACGGCAACTATGAATGCGTCGTGGTGCTCCTTGATCGACAAGCCAACATCAACGCGCAAAACGTTAGCAACACCACACCGCTCCATCTCGCATCAACATACAGTCTTCATAGATGCATCGAGCTCCTTCTTGATCGACAAGCCGATATCAACGCCCGTGATTCCGACAACAACACACCTCTCCATCTCGCATCTTCGAATTGCCATCGCCAATGTGTCGCGATCCTCCTCGAACATGGTGCCGACAGATCATTGCTCAATGTACGCGTCTCCCTCTCGCTCCCTCTCTCTTGGCGTTTGCGAGCATCTCTCGTGAATGGCATCAACACAGCCATTGATCAATAATATTGCATCGCTCTCACTCCACCAATTATCGCATCAGAACATCGGCCGTACTCCTGATCAATCGGGCAAAGACTTGAGCATTGCTAAATTGATCCGAAACCATGGTACAGTACTTCTATCCATCAAACCAAACCAACGAATCTCACATCAACATCTCGCTGCTGCTGACTCTCTCTCTCTCTCTCTCTCTCTTGATTGAACTCGATTGAATTGCTACTCAAAGAATATCCTCGATGGAGCATCGAGCACCACAACCGCGCTCCCAAGACCGTCAAGGACCTCGTGCTCACGATGACGATGATTCGATCGATTGCGTTGTGGTCGTTGATCTCTCTTCTTCCGAACGAGCTCTTGTTCTTGATCTTCGAGCATCTCGATTTCGAGACGATTCTTCGTCTTCGCGATCAACGTCGACGACTTCAGCAGCCCCTTTCGCTACTGCCATCTCATGGAGTTCGACCGCAAGGACAGCTGGGTCGATCGTCGCCGTCATCATCATCATCATCCTCATCAAGATCTCGCGAGCTCGACAGGGTGCACAAGCAGAAGTGCCATGTGATGTGAGCGACACGGTATGAGCAAGATTGATCCTTCCTTCGTTCATTGGTTCATCTGACACACTCTCTCCCTCCAACAATAACAACAACACAAATCAAATGCTTCTATTGATCGATCAATACACACAACCCACCATTGGACCAACACGAGGGCTCTCGCGCTCACTCACACAAGATAAAAAGAGCCACGGAAGGCTGCCTCCTTCATTCGCTTCGCTGCCTCGTCGCCCATCCATCCATCCATCCATCCATCCATCCATCCATCCATCCATCCATCCATCCATCCATCCATCCATCCATCCATCCATCCATCCATCCATC
>Ga0209935_1002471_pt1 | contig 22515 bp, 26 predicted proteins | sample ThiBio_1000_plan_2_FD_183958 | JGI IMG/M metagenome (GOLD analysis project Ga0209935, IMG submission 183958) | Wastewater bioreactor microbial communities from Cape Town, South Africa - Thiocy_cont_1000_plan (SPAdes) | ecosystem: Engineered > Bioreactor > Thiocyanate-remediating >...
GATGATGATGATGATGATGATGATTCTTTGTCGTTTTTATTTGTCTTGACTGCTGATGATTTCTTTGTTGTCGATCGATATTCTTCGATATGTTCGAAAATTTCCGTGTATTCTTCCATTTCTTCTTCGGTATTTCCTAGATGAATAAAATGAATTTATTGGCAAAGTTCTCTTTTGTTTTTCAAATGAAAAACTAAATACGAAAAAGAATTTTAGTCGTTTTCTTTTCAACTTACCAACAGCACATTCTTCACTGCATTCTTCTTTGCGTGATGTACCACAGTTCATTCGTCGTACACATTCATTGTAGGAGAGAAAAATTGAAGCTTTTTCACGTGGAACAAACACTACTGAAACATCACCAGGCAAAACAAAAAAGATGCTCTCACAATTCCATAAATAAATTCGAAAACAAAAAACGCGACAAAAGGAATTAGATAGAAAACAAAAACAAGATAAACAAAGTGGAGAAGGAAACGTGTTTTTTTTTGGCCGTTTCAATACGATTTTTCTGCTCATATTTATTTTTGTCTTTCTACTTGGCTGTTTTTTTAGTATTAGTATCAGAAAAAGATATCAGTAATGCGTTCTTACAGGCTGTTTTGATGATAAGTCATGAGAGAAAGGATTTGATCTGTATTCCTACCTTTTTTGTTGTCACCATCGCTATCATCGTCTGAATCAGAATCAGTATCAGAATCAGTTGAGCTTGATTCCTCTTCACTCTCCTCCTTGGATTTCTTGCTCGCATCGACTGTTCTCGTCGTTAAACCAACGGACAAGAGAACAAGCAAGCAAGTGACGAGTAGCCAGTTAAGATGCATTTCTCTTCTTCAATTTTTAATATTTAATATTGGCAAATCAATTACTAGAATCACAAAATGAAAACAAACAAACATTAACCATATTTTCCCAACAGTAGAAGACAACTGTCGATTAGATGAAAGTAGGAAAAGGGTAAAATTTTTTTAGTGCATTAGATGTTTTATGATGAATATATGGATGGATAAACATAAGCATACCAAAATACGAGATAAATGAGAGAGAGAGAAAAAAAAATCGTGTGATGGATAAAATGCAAACGAAACAAACATCGATTAGCCAAGACAAAAGAAAAACACAAATGAATCCAAGTCTCTAACCTGAGCAGGAGGGGAATTTTCGGCACGTCGCGCTTCTATTCTTCTCTCTTCGGTCCAACAATAACAACGAAGGTGACGAAATGCCGCCTAGGAGGATGATCTACAAAATAGAGCATAGAAAAACCCGACAATATAGAATCAGAAGAAGAAAAAACAGCAGAGAGAAACAAAATATCCATGCGTATATGTGGATATGGATGTGGTTTAGACATGCCAATTGGATTGACAAGAACAATAGCTATTACACTGGAAGTGCTGACATAGATTTCCTCGCATTTTTTCCCTCCTCTATCGTTACCCATTGGCAAGAATGAACAACGATGTTTGTACGGTTATTATTATCGTTCGTACTAATAGCATCTAACGAAGAAAAGACAACAACTTAACAACCTGTCACAGCTGCTAGAAAGTTCGATTGTATAAGCAAGCAAACGGAAAAAACAAAGAGGAAACAAATGCTAGAGAAAAGAAAACCAGACAAGAAAAACGAAGAAAAAAGAGACTCGAGCAAAAAAAAGAACATAACAAGCCACTACTCAATAAGCATATTGTAGGAGAGAGACTGCCCATGAGTATGAGAACTCTGCCGATAATAATAATAATGATGATGCTGCTGCTGTGGCTTTTTTTTCTTAGTGTAGATAGCAAGAAAAAAGAAGAAGAAAAAAAACAAGCAAACGAGGAACAGATATACGTATAAGACGTAGTAATAGATGCATCTAGATTGTCTTAGTTGATATTTTTCCGTAATAATCTACCCTCTTTTCTTGCTCTCTGTTCTTATCCTTTCTTTTTTCCTTTTTCTGTTATCCATCGACAAAGGAAAAAAGAAGAAGAAGAAAAAGCAGCAAAAGAAGAAAAAACAACGACAAAAATATTCTTTTTTTGATTCGTCGTAATTTATCGTATCGAGATCATTAGAAATCCCGTGTTTATCATTCATCTTTGAACAGAATATCACTAATTCAACTCAAAATGACATTTGTTTACTTTCAATTATACAAATAATAAAGTCAAAAAACAACATGATTAATATATCCGATTATAAACTAAATTCTCTGTCTTTTGTCTTGAAAAGCGACCGAAAAGCTTTTGATTATGTATGTGCGTATGCATGTGTTTCTCTTGACGACTCCTTCAAGGTTTCTTTTCGCTAGCTTATAACTGTACTCTTTTTCTTTTCTTTTTTTCCTGCCTGTCGCATCGTTTTAGCGACAGAAGACGTCTTGCAGAACTGCATAATCTCTCTCAGACATTTGTCGTGGTTGTTGTTGTTCTCGTTATTGTTGCTGCTGCTGTTGTTGTCGTCGTCGATGTACAATTTCTAGTAGTAGCTATTCGTCAGTTACACACACGCATACATACGCCGATAAGAAGGAGAAAAAGCTCGATAAGATGAGAGCACAACTTTTTTTTTCTTGTAATCGTTGTTATTATGGCTTCGATGGAATATATGAAGAAAAAAAAGGAAATTGCTCGATACCAATCAGAATTTTATCTCTAATAAGAATAGGATAAAGCATCTTCGGAAATATTGTTTGAGTGTGATGCTATTTTCATGATATATTAGTATAATGGCAACAGCGATCAGATCTTATGGCAATGTCAGTTAGGCCTAAGTTACAAATCATTTCAATCGAAAAATAATAATGACAATAGAATGATATTTGATATTTGTTGTTCTATCAAATGAACTTGTCCTAAATCTGTTTCAAACAACGATAATAATCTTCATTATTTTATCAATTGAGTCTATATATGTTGTAAATATTGAAAAAAAACAAGAGAATATTTGCAGTTATTAACTGTGTCTTCATTATATGCCACCATCTTTTTCTTATTTTTCGTTTTAATAAAGAGTTTTTCAAGTTAACAAGACTTCTCGACACACGCACGCACACACAAGCACAAGGAAAGGAAGGAAATAAAGAATTTAGAACAGAGAAGAAAACTGATCCATAGTAGAAAAAGAAGAGAGACACACATACACACACATACATGTTTAATGAATATCAATTTAGAATAAGAACAAGAGAAAATCTTTTCATTGAATTGTTTTCTTAATTTTGTTCCCTTTCGAATAATAATAATAATCAATAGATTTATTGCTGAGCATTAGCATTGATTTGTTTGGCATCATTGAATTGTTTAAGAAATCGATTGGCAATTTCGTTTGATTTAAATCGTATACAAAATGTTTCATGTTTCGTTTCGCCATCGGAAAAGTCCATAGCTGACCAAACAAATGCATTCTCAGTACCCGAATGTGGTTTCAATTCCATTTGCGATGTGATCTTATGATTGGCGCAGAGTTTAAGAACTTGTTCACGACGCATTAGAACTCGACAAACATTTGTCGTTTTATGTTGTAAGATTTTCATTTCGCCAATGCCACGTTCTTTCATTTGATTTGTATCCGAATCGAATCGATAGAGTTTACCTCGTTCACAGAAGAGAGCCGTTTCATCCTCTTCGCCTGTTTTAACGTCAACAGCTGATAATTGAACGATTGGTTTGAATGAAACATTAGGCTCGTATGAATCATCTTCGCCGCCGCCTTCACCGTCATCATCGTCGTTATTAGTTCCAGTTGTTGTTGACGTTGTCAGATTTAATGCACTTGTTCCGAAAACAAGCGAACCTTGGCCTGCAAACACTGAAATAAAACAAAACAAAACAATCAATGCGAACTTATGGAAATCATCGATAGATACCTCGTTGTTCGGTGCCATTGGTTACTGGTTTGTCATTACTTGTCTGTTTAGCTAATTCTGCAAAGCTGAATTTCGGTGCATTGCCAAATAATGGTTTGTCATTATTTGTACCGAATGAAAATGTTGATGTTGATGTTGATGATGTGTCTGATGTTGTTGTTGTAGGCGCTGTTGCTGCTGGTGTCGAAAATTGAAAGCCAACTGATGGTGTACTCGCTCCACTTGTATTTCCAAAGCCAGGAAATGAAAATCCACTTGAAGCACCAGCTGCTGGTTTAAGTGTTGCGCTAGCGCCGAATATTGTGGTACCATTATTCAATGGTGTTGCATTTCCGAAGATGGATGTGCCAGAGTTACTATTAAGATTACCAAATATTGATGATTTCGTTTCACTTTGTGTTGGCGTAGCTGGAGTTGTTGGTTCATTGGATGTTTTCTCTTCTTTTGTTGATGTTTGTTTTTGTAATTGTGGTTGAGATTTGTCCGGATTTGTGAATGAGAATTTCGTATTTTCACTTGAACTCAATGGAGTTTTTACTAATGCTGCTAGTGACGATGATGATGTTTTGCTGTCGGTTTTACTTGTTTCATTTGTTTTGGTTTTATTTTCATTTGATACAATCGGTGGTGTGTCTTGTTCACAACCTGCACAACCTTTACATGGATCTTTGTTTTCATATAAATAGAAGGTTGACGGTAGTTGAAGTTTTTTTGCTCGATCGATTTGTTCAGCCGATGGTTTGACTTCGCCAATAGAAATCACGTCATCATCGTTCTCGGTCGATTTCGATTTTGTTTCATCATTAGTCGATGATGTATCACCACCTGCTTTTTTGACATTCTTTTCTTTGGCTTCGTTAAATATTTTTGCAAAATTTTTGGCTTGTTCATCGGTCTTAAATCGAATACATAGAGTTTCGTGTTTGGCTTCACCATCAGCAAAATCTATTGTTGACCAAATGAATGCATTCGGCGCACTCGAATGTGGTTTAAGATCAATTTGCGATGTTATCGTATGATTAGCACAGATCTTGAGCACTTGTTCACGACGCATTAGAACTCGACAAACATTTGTCGTTTTATGTTGTAAAATTTTCATTTCACCAATGCCACGTTCTTTCATTTCGTTTTTCGCCGAATCGAATCGATAGAGTTTACCTCGTTCGCAGAAAAGCACAGTTTCATCTTCTTCACCTGTTTTAACTTCGACGGCTGAGAGCTGAACAATCGGTTGAAATGAAACATTCGGCTCATACGAATCGTCTTCACCCTCATCATCGCCATTCTCATCAGCATTGGCTTCTTGTTTCGGCGCTGAAAGATTCGATAACGAATTTAGAAAATTACCGCCACCGAAACCACTTGTTACACTGCTGGTGCCAAACATCGGCGCTGCATTTCCAGTGCCAAAGGAAAATATATTGCTTGTTGCGGGTTTTTCATTTGTCGAAATAACTGGTTTCGTCGTTGGTTCAGATACAGTTGGTTTCGTTGTTGTTGGAAATAAAGTTTTCGTTGGCGTTGTCGTCGTTGGCGGTAATGTATTTGTTATTGATGGTTGTGTTGATGTTGCTGGGGTAAATTGAAATAATGGCATCGGTGTCGATGATGGTAACTGTTGTTGTACTGGATTGGTAGCATTTGACGGAACGAATGGAAAATTACCAGACGGTGGTACACCTGTGTTAGGAGTTGGTAAACGTGGTTGAACAGGTAATTGTTGAGGATGATGATGATGATGTTGTTGTTGTTGTTGTTGTGAAGGTGGTGGAACGGAGAATGGAACCGATGGAGGATGAGATGGTGGCGGTGGTTGATGAGGAACTGGTACTGCGTGCTGAGGCATATAATTTGGATAATAAGACGCTGCATATGTGCTTGGCGGATAATGAGATTGCTGTTGCTGTTGTTGTTGCTGTTGTTGTTGTTGTTGAAGAGCTAAAACTCGATTTGAAAGAATTTCCACAATACCCTGAAAAGAATAACAAACGACCTTGATTAAAAGAAAATTTCGAGTTTAATTCGAACCTTAATTTCGAATAATTGTAATGAAATATGTTGTGAATATTGAGCCAAATTTTGTATCACATTTGTTTGAACATTTAAGCAATTAATAAGTTGCTCATTAAGACGTTCATTAAACGTCGTTGCTGTTGGTTGTTGTGATGATTTCGACGATGGAGCAGACATCTTGAATTCAAAGGAAACTTCTAATAAATAAATTTACAAAGAAATGCTTCCTCTTCGATAATCTTTTCTATTTTATTAACTCGTCTGTCGTCTAGTCTTACACAATACTTCGGTTATACAAATGGATGAGTCAAACAAAGAAAAAAGAAAAAATAGTGGCCATTTTTTCCTCTGCGTAATGCAATTTACCTTGCCTTCTTACTTGTTTCTTGCGTAAGTTATACGTCTTTCTATCGATAGATGGCAGTGATTTACACATAGAGACAAAATTTTTCGCTTCATAAATCGCAATCATTAAATTTTAGCTTTTTTCGCCTTCTGCTTCTAAATGAGGTTTTAATGACTAAGAAATCGATTTTCACTTTGTTTATTTCGATAAAAAACTACGTTTTTTTTTCTCTCTGAGTTCTGCAAGTGTACAAACATAGAATAGCTAAATGTATATAAAAGGAACAAAAAAAAATAGAGACGACTAATAATCATAGATCACAAATTCAAAAAAAAAGAAAAAGAAAATATGATCATTGAGAATATCTATTTTTTCTTTTGCTTATATCAGACAAATGTCATTTAGAGGAAATATTGAATGAGATTATGATGAGCACATAAGACATGCGCCATTTTCATCGGTAAGATTGCATTGTCGAACACGTCGTGCAAGCATTTGTTCTTCGGTTTTTGTTGTTGTTTCGTCTTGTGTTTCAGTGGCTGTTTTGTCAGTAGTTCCATCTGTCTTAGTTGATGCTTGAATACGACTTTTGTCAACAGTAAATTTAATTGGATCAGCAGCTGGACGTGTACGTAAATAGTACATGCCGGTTTTGAGACCTTTTTTCCATGCGTAGAAGTGCATCGATGATAATTTGCTCATGTTTGGTTCAGCAATATGAATATTCAATGATTGAGATTGATCGATATATGCACCACGATCAGCGGCCATGTTAATAATAACTTTTTGAGAAATTTCCCAAACAGTTTTATACAAAGCTTTGATATGATCGGGAATAGTTTCGATATTTTGAATCGAACCATTTTCATACATCAAACGATTCTTCATATCAGCATTCCATAAGCCTAATTCAGTTAAATCTTTCAATAAATGATCGTTAACAACTTGAAATTCGCCTGAAAGTACACGTCGAACATATAAATTGCTCGTATATGGTTCGATCGATTCGTTATTGCCAAGAATTTGAGCGGTCGATGCTGTTGGCATTGGTGCCATCAATAAACTATTACGAAGACCGTATTGAGCGATTTGAGCACGAAGTTCAGTCCAATTCCATCGGTTCGATGGCGTGACATTCCACATATCGAATTGAAGAATACCTTTGCTGACAGGTGAACCCGGATAAGTTTCATACGGACCATGAAGTTTAGCTAATTCACAGCTGGTTTTGACGGCAGCATAGTAGATTGTTTCGAAGATATCTCGATTGAGTTGTTGTGCTTCTTCACTTTCGAATGGATATCTCATCAAACAGAATGCATCAGCAAGACCTTGAACACCGATGCCAATGGGTCGATGTCGAAGATTGGAGAGTTTCGCTTCTTTCAATGGATAGAAGTTAACATCGATGATTTTATTCAAATTTTTCACGATGACACTTGTAACTTGAACGAGTTTGTCGAAATCGAATGTACGATCAGGTCGAACATATCGATTCAATGCAATCGATGCCAAATTGCAAACAGCCACTTCATTCGGCGATGTATATTCAATAATTTCTGTACATAAATTCGAGCAATGAATTGTGCCAAGATGTTGTTGATTGCTCTTGGCATTGCAATGATCTTTGTACAAGATGAACGGTGTTCCGGTTTCGATTTGTGCATTGACAATGGCGAACCATAATTCTTGAGCACGAATTGTACGACGACCGAGACCTTGTTGTTCGTATTTCAAGTACAATTCTTCGAATTCTTTGCCCCAAACATTTTGCAAATCTTTGCATTGATGTGGACACATGAGAGTCCATTTTTCGTTGGCCTCGACACGACGCATAAATAAATCAGGCATCCATAAAGCTGGAAAGAGATCACGAGCTCGTTTCTCTTCGGCACCAGTATTTTTACGAATATCCAAAAATTCGAAGATATCAGCATGCCATGGTTCCAAATAAAGAGCATAGGCACCTGGTCGTTTGCCGCCTTGATTGACATATCGAGAAACATTGTTAAATACACGTAACATTGGTAAGACACCATCGGAACGTCCGTTTGTTCCTTCGATATACGATCCATTCGATCGAATGCAACTGACAGCAAGTCCAATACCGCCGGCATTCTTCGAAATAATTGCACAACGTCGTAATGTTTCAAAGATGCCTTCGATACTATCATCGGCCATTGTCAATAAATAGCACGAAGCCATTTGTGCTTTCGTTGTACCGGCATTGAAAAGTGTCGGTGTAGCATGTGTAAACCATTTTTCCGATAGTAAATCGTAGGTTTCAATAGCATCGTCGATGTTTGAACCGTGAATACCAACAGCAACACGCATGAGCATGTGTTGTGGACGTTCAGCAATGACACCATTGACACGACGTAAATACGAACGTTCGAGTGTCTGAATGAATCGATTGAGAACATTGACAGCTATTCGATGAAATTCTTACTTTGAAACCGAAATAATTGAATTCAAAATCACGTTCGTGTTTGACAGCAGCATTGAGTTTCTGTTTAAAAATACGTACAAAGGAAAAATTCAAAGAATCACTTCAATCTATCGAAAGACATACATCGGCATTAGCCATAACGACATCATAGGTTTCTTTGGAAATAATTGGTGCATGTGTATTCAAATCTGGATTGATATGATTGTACATATCAGCAATGACTTCTATAAAAATTCAATTGATTCCTATGAGACAAAAACAAGAATATCTCCTGTCATGAATAACGAACCACTAAATAAAGCCTTGGTTTCTTTGTGTAAGTTGCTGACTGCAATACGACCAGCCAAAATGCCATAGTGTGGATGTTTGACAGTCATCGATGCTGCTTTTTGTGCAGCTAAATTATCGAGTTCAACTGTTGTTACACCTGAAAATCAATGTGATGTTCGATATATTTACTATTTCAAATTGAAATCATTTACCTGGATGAAGAAAATTGATCACTTGAATTGCAACAGCAGCCTAGAGAAATTTTATTGGTTCGAAAAAGAAAGCAAAAGTAAATTTTGAACATACTGGATCAACATAATCGAGATCAAGACCTTCACTAAGTTTCAATATACGCGATGTAATTTTATCGAACATGGCTGATTCCTTTCGGCCATCTTTAAACAAAGAAAAGAATTCATAGAAAAAAAAAAAAGAAAACATTCGACAGGAAATACCTCGTTTAATAACAAACAATGAATTAGCATGAATATCTTCACTTGATTTAAGTTTTTGCAATTTTGGTAAACCTGTAGTTGGTGGTGTTGTATTACTTGTTGGAAGCATGACTATGCGCTGAGAGAAGAAAAGAAACCAGACCGACTATTTTGTGTAAATTTCAGACTAAGAATAAATCGATCGTCGATTCATTCATTGGTATATATACTACACGAGTCTTTGTTCACGATTTTCTCCTTCATTTCTTTATGTTTATGCAGTACTTTCTAGTTAAAATCGTTATGAGAGCGACCTCTCTCCACTCGTGAATAATCAATAAATTCTAACAAATATTATCGAAATAAATGAATATAAGAATAATAAAAATATCTTTGATTCAGCCAAGAAAATAAACGATTACTAATTGGTTCAAAACTAACAAATAAAGAATGAATGAGTTTTCCAGAAATGGAAACAGATATTTAAATCAGTTTATTCTTTCAACGATGGCATCAGTAGAATCAGCTGTTACTCCATCAAATAATGAGCAAAAACCAAGTGAAACACCGGTACATCGTGTAGCCGATCACGAAGGTGGCATTCATTTTACTCCGCCACTTTACCGTCAACGATATATGTTCGCACTTGATATGATCGAACGTGATCCGAGTCTATATTCTCTACTTGATATTGGTTGTGGCACAGGTCAACTATTAACTATTGGTAAATATCGTAATCCTCATATACAATTAGTTGCTGCTATTGATATTCTTCGATATGAACTTGACGAAGCATGCTTTAGATTGAAACCGTTACCTGTTGAATATATGATGTATCGTCGTGAAACACCATTACATACGTATATAATACATGGTTAGTTCGAGTTTTTAAATTGGATTTCTTTTGTAAATTTTGATGTTTTAGGTGATGCAACAAAGATTTGTAATTGTTTTTATCATTTTGATGTTGTTACGCTGATTGAAGTTATTGAACATTTATATATCAATGATCTCGAAAGTTTAGTTGAACATGTTTTTGGTTATATTCGACCTCGTCTCGTTATTGTAACAACGCCAAATGCTGATTTCAATGTACTTTTTTCTCAAATGCCATTCGGACAATTTCGTCATGCCGATCATAAATTCGAATTTACTCGTTATCAATTCAATCTTTGGGCTCAACAAATCGCTCTCAATTATAATTATCTCGTTGAATTCAATGGTGTTGGCGAAGCACCAGCAAACGAGCAACATCGAAACGTTGGTACATGTACACAAATCGCTATTTTTTATCGTCGAGAACCAAATCTCGAATTAAATCTGACATCGAACGAACTTTTTCAACGTTTATCCTATTGTAAACAACATGAACTCATTTCCTATATCGATTATCCCTACGGAACGAAGAAATCCATTGATCTTCATGAACAAGTTCGATACATTCTCGAAATGTATCGTCTTATGGCCGAAGACAAAGCTCGACATGGTGATGATGATCAACACGATTCATATCCATTGAGAATCCATTGTCAATCATTACTAACACATCCTCGTTTAAGTCATTCTCAATTGACTATCGAAGATTTAAAACATATTATCGAATATCTCGGTTATAAAATGTTTAATGATGATGAAATTATTCTTTCGAATGGGACAGCACGATCATCGCCGAATGATGAACATGAAGACAATGTAAATAGTCAACCAAATGAAATCATTGATAATGATCAACGAACGATTCAACATGAAGAATCTTGGGACTGATGGAATCGATATATATCTTTTTTTTAAATTCTGTCAGATAGTATTTATTCATTTTTTCTTTCTTTTTGTCGTTATGATTATTTAAACAAAGATATATGTTAACTAGATACAAATGTATTTTATGATGCATATAAATAAAATTTAATCTGGGGGACTTTCAAATTACTATGAGAGATGTCGTTAGCTTGCCATTTCAAATTTTCCATCGAATTCATATGAAAAAAATGCTTGTCATTCCAAGAAAATATCTTCATACATATTCAAACTTCAATCAAAAGATCGAAAAATCTTCAAATGAGAAAAAACAAGTCTGGAGGATTGAGTACAACCGTAATGGAGCCATAAAACTTGTGCTATATTCGCAATAAAAGCAAAGAACAATAATCAATCAATCAATCAAGCAAATCAAGTAATTCGCACATACAATGGCAATATTCGGTTTGCAAATTATCATTTCATTAGTCGTTTTCTGTTTTCTAACTAAATTAACGAAATATTATTCATTCGGTCGATGGTTGCTTTGCAAAGGTTTGTTTTGTTATTGGCCACCGACGAATGATGAGTTCAAACAAGCAATTAAACAACGTTACGCAAAAGAATCAACAACAAAATCAAAAAAACAATCAAATATCTCAAAATCCTCGTATTCAAAAAATTCATCAACTCGTTCTAATGAAACGTCAAATCCTAACGAAGAATTTCCAATTCCTACGGATACATCAGTCGAATTGAAATTAATTCCTATCGTTCATCAAGATGTTATTCTCGTGAAATATGTCGATGAATTTTTTTCACTCGTTGATTTCATTTCTGGTTCGATTGTGATTTTTATTCTCACGGAAATTTATTTTCTTGTTATTCCATTAATTCGTCATAATAACGAACATTTAAATGAAATTAATCTAAGTTTATTCTGGTGTTCAGTATCGATTCTACTTGCTTCATTAGCATTAACAAAATTCGTTCGAGAATATCTTAAAGTTGACGAAGGTATTCTCTGTATTCTCTTTGGTGCTCTCTCATTCTTCTTAGCATTATGTTTGCAATATCTCGATGAGAAATTCTTTATTTTTCATTTAAAAGAAACCTATGGCAATCGTACGATTGTCTACGATGATGATAATGATGAAGAACGTAATATACTCGATAGGAAATTTATCTATATTGTTATGTTATTAGCATTTATAAATGCTTATCAAACAATCATTTTATTCTTTCCAGCATTTCGTTTTGGTCAATTACAATATTTATTTTTAATAAAATCATCAACCAAGAAAACATTCAAACAAATCGTTATATTCAGTTTGACAATTGTTAATTTTGCTTCGCCAATATTCATTTGTTTATTATGGTTCAAACCGATCATTCAACATTTTAATGACGATGATCTTCTTCTCAAACTTCGTCTCGTAACAATTATTATGTCGCTCATTCTTCGACTATGTTTATTCAGACCGTACACACAAATCTATTTGGATACAGCTTTTGATCGCGTCAAGGTTTTATACGATCAACAACAGTCAACGAGTGCACGTGTAACTAATGTCTCGTATCAACGTAGTGTTACATCGATATTCTATTATCTCGGTGTTGTTGTTTCGCAATATATTTTACCGATATTTATCGAATTAATTATTTGTTTTTATTTGAAAATCTTCTCGGCAAATAATTATTCGCTGACATTAACATCGAGTCCACCGAAATGGTTGCAATATCTCGATGATTATCTCAAGAATTCAGCCGAAACGAACTCATCTATCGTTTCAACATGGGATGAAGTGAAAATCTTCTTGAACAACAAATATCTATTTGTCATACTTTCATATATTTTGTTTTGGCATCACGCAATCTTCTGTTTAATTAGTTGTGGATCATTGATTTACAATACTTACATTCAACGTGAACAACATGTTAATGATAAAAACGATTGAACAATTACATCGATATGTGTGCTCTTTAATTTCTTTTGTATCCACTTTTTCTCAGGAATGATCTTAAATCATCATTACGCGTGCGTGTGCGTTTGTTTTATATGCAGATTAGTCTTTCACATTTAGGAAATGTTTGATGTTGACTTTCGCTCATTTTTAGATTTTTGAAAAACAATATTAATCATGGTTCTGACCACGATTAACGTGGAACATGACGTACGACGCCAATATAATCGACGTGTACTTTTTTGTTTACGAATAAGGTAAAACGTCAATGAGTGCATGATTGAGTCATACATTATTATTATTAATAGAGGTGCTGCTTTACTCATTGGTCTATGGGATCTGTTAATTCATTCTGTGGTTCTATGTGCGTTGGTATTAATGTTTCGTCAGCCAACGGCACGACTCATGCCGATGAATGACGATGTTAATCTCATGCCAAATGCTGAACCATCGAATACGATGATGATGCAAAAGAAAAATTTCCTTTCGAGCAATGTTTTATTGAATCGAATTATGGAAAAACGAAATTTAACTCATTTGCCAATGCCAACTGGTGTCAATACAAGAAATTTCTATTCGAATATGGATTTAATGACAGTTAAATGGGCGGCATCACTCAATCAACGTATGTTCATAAATATTATTGAAAAATACGTATATTCTTTGTTTTTTGTTTCGTTCTTTTGTAGAAGATAAATGTCTTGTGATTTTCGTCGTTTTCACAGCAACAATACTCATTTTATCACATATTTTTGGCATTTTAAATGTAAGTTTTACTGAATCTATTCACTGACCGTAATAAATTTGCCGATATTCTAGAATAAACCATCTTATATTGTTCCATATTTTTTAATCAAAATTTTCAATGTAATTGTTTCGGTTTTATCGATGCTTGGCTTTTATGCCTATATGCCTGATGTAACTGTTTGGCTTCGTTTACAACCAGATTTTCCATTCAAACAAAATCTCCTCGAACTTGACTCTCAAACTCTTCAATTGGTCGTATTCGCTTTTCTTCTTTTCGTTATTCTCGCCAAAGTAAAATTATGAACTTCCCTCTTTGTTTGATTTTCAATTCATTATCATTTTAAGCTCTATATCGCTGCTATCATTTGGTATTGCTATGGCTATATAACTGCATTGACAATGGCTCGAGCAATTGGAACGTATTCAACTTATACCGATGGTTCGCAAACAGTTACCGGCGAAGTAAACATTTCGAACGTTTTTAGTTTTGATTTACTCTTTTATTTTCTTTTACAGATGTATTCACCACCGAAATATGAAGAAGCAATTAAATCAACTTATAATGACGAGGAAAACTATTCACCACCTCCGTATACTCCATTACTTCAAGGAACATCATAAATACGAATAGAATCTTCAGAACAGTGTCTCATATTTATCGAAACTTTTTTTCTTTTCGAAATAACTTGCATTCCGAAATCTGATTTATTTTCTCGAACAATAGATATCCTTCTTTCTTTTTCTTTCTTTTTCCTTATATAAACGTCTGTAGTGACTTCTACATATACATACGTATCTACTAACAATACTTTTTTTTTGTTCGAAAAATATATTTAATTAACATAAATAACAAATTTCGTCTCGATTTATTCGATGTTAAGGAGATACAATCGAGTATTTTGACTTAAATATCAAATGACTAAATCAAACATGTACTTTAACTGTTAATCGAAAATAGAAGGATGAAAAACATTTTCTAAGCTCAAAAGTTAATCTTTATGTACATAGAGATAGACACAGAAACGAATCTAACTATATAAATCGTCTGTCGATCACATTAAATCAAACGAAATCGTGACTAAGAAGAAAAAAATGTATTTCTCAGTTGTTTCTCTTTTTCTATTATGTTCATTGGTATCTCCAATAACAATCGTACCTGGTACTATTCATGTCGACTTATTACCAGATAATCAAGTTGATCGAGCGACATATTTACCATCGTCTACGGTTCGTTATACAGTTCGTTTCGAAAATGTACCATTAGACGATAATGTTCATGTTGGAATCGAAATTCGTGGTTCGAATCCAAATGGCGGTCCGCGTGGTTATATTAAAACAATTCGTGAAGCTGTTAAAATTCAAGATTTTCTCTCTCAAACCAATAATCAATTAGAATTTCAACTTGAACCACGAGACATTTTCGCTGGTTACACTTGGTTTATACGACCTTTTGTCTATTTCAATGATGAATCATTAGTTTCAACAAATATGATGAATTCAGGTGCATCACAATCATTCACTGTTCGTAAACAATAATCAATATTCTTTCCTTTTTGAATTCATCTGTTCTACATAAAACTAATAATCTTAATAAAATATATTTTATTCATAGAAAAAGAAAATGAAATTTCGCGAAAATGATTTATTTATGCAACGGTAAGCATAGTCGGTTGTTGTGTAATAGATCCATCGCTTGCCTCAAGATTTGGAATCGAAGAAATACTTGGAAGAGAAGTTAAATCATCATGGGATTTGCGTGGTCGAATAGGTTTAATACTAGCTGCGATAGACGGTTGAGTTTTATATGAATACCAGTTGCGTTGATAAGGACGAAACGATGGAAATTGATTGGGAACTTTAACATCTAAATAATCGAATTCATTGCGTTTACTTTTGAGATCAATAAAGAGAATATCAAAAAAAGAAAATAAGGATAGGTGTAGATTATTATTGATATTGTTGTGTGATTGAAAAACAAACGAATTAGTTAAACACGAGAAGAATTCTTTTCAAACAAGACATTGGACGGCAAATTTCGACTTTTTTTTATTATTCTTATCAACTTGCCTTTGTCGCCGAACAGAAAGTCCGAAACATTTATCTTCGAAACCTCGCCGTTCTTGGTGTAATTGCCTAGGTGGAAATAGAAAATAAGGTCAACACTCTGTTCAACGTTTTCGAAATGGATTCGATGAAAAAAAAAATACAATCAAAATTTTCATGCAAATCAAAAACAGATGCATGAACGTGCATGAGGAGTTTTCCAAACAAAACAATCGAGTGTGTTTTACTGTGTACCCTGTTCCGGGTGTTATTCGTGCAAGAAGACGGTAAATAGCCAGTGTACGAGTACGTAAAGCTGGAAAGATCAATAATATTTAGAAAAATAAAACAACAAATTTGCTTGAAAGAGTTTATTCATAGCTTTTAAACGAAACTGAAGTCTGAATATGTGTGTGTAGTTTTTGTTTTGGAAATTCGAAGTGCAAATTTGAAAGAGAAATACATAGATTAATTCTATTCTTGAGCAGTCGTCTGTGGAGTTGAAATGATTAGAGAAGAAAAAAGTGAAGGTTCATCATGAAATGAAGAAAATCGAGTTTTTCGACCATTGACAACAAGCTTTTGCTTTAACAGTCGATTGATATGTTGAGAACGAACTGGTAATGTTGGCAATCGCAAGAGATCGAACGATGCTATCAAATCTTTAGACGAAATTGGAAATGAGTTTTTATTTGTCTCTTATTCGAGTATTTTATCGAGTCATACGGAAAATCTCAACGTAAATAAACATCGATTTGCTTACCTTTAGGCGATGGAAGATGATCGTTAACTCGTGTTCGACTGACTTGTCGTACAGGAAAGTATTCAGCTGATAAACGACTTGCATTAATACGAATTTGTCGATGTCGATAATCGGCAGTGTGTTGATTTTGTGCGAGTTTCACATTCGCACGATATGGTGTCGAGAGATTTTCATTGACTGCTAGTTTTTCAAGTGGATTGTCCAATGTTGAAACTAATTCAACTCGACTTAATGTTGGTTGAGTCATTTCACGACGAAGTTTAAGAGTGACTGGTTGTGCAGGAGCTTTCATTGTAAATGAGTGTGGATGTGTATTAAGAGCACCAACTGGTTGAGAGACAACTGGACGAGTTTCGGGCGAAGTATTCGATGAAGAGGAAGATACTGGAGATAAGGCCTTTAGTTGTGGAGGTGCAGGCACCGATGGATTTATAAGATTAGCAGCACTGTTATTTGTTGTGTTAGTAGAAGGAGCAGCAGCAGAAGCAGGAGGTGGTGGAAGAGGATTATTGACCACTGGTCGACCAGTTTTACAAGTTTTACCTTCGACACGTAAATCAATTCCAACATAGATCGGAACTGGTACCGGTGTTCCTCGATGTATCATTTCAAATCGACCTGTATCAGCTGTTCGATTATATTTTCGATCGATCATTACTATACACACACACGCACACGTATATCTTTTCAAAATTCCTCGTGATTCGATTACCTTTACACGTGTCTTCTAAAACTCCATCACACATTTCCGTTGTTACAGCTGTACTTCTTGCCATTGTTGGACTACAATTGATTTCAATAAGCCATGGTTTAAGATCTTCGCCGAGCATAAAATCAGCACCAAATAATTCAAATGAATTCTAGAGACGAAAATTCAAATTTTATTTCAGGAAAAGATTTCAAATCGAACCTTGCGTTGATCGATTGTATCTTGTGCAACAAGCATCGAACAGATGATCGCTTCTTTCATTGCAGGATAAATCGATTTTGCCCATTGATCAGCCAGTTTATTCGGACGAAGATATTTCTCAATAAATTCCGCATTCGTCCACATATTTTCCACTGAAAAACAACAATAAAAAAAATCCTATTCGATCATCTTCAGTTCTCTACCCGGTAATTCAATATGTCGATTGGAATTATTCTTGTAATGTTTTTGTATTGAATAGTTACATAAATGTACATTCTGTTGCCGTGTTTCTAAACTAAAATGTTCGGTACAAAATCGAAAATATGAATCTTTGAACATCCAAATTGTCAATGGATTCCAATCGGTAACTAGAAACCATTGACGAATATCAAATTTCGTGTTATGAATAAGCAACGGTCGTTCGATATATTTCTGAACGACAAATTTTCCATCTTTGGTTAATGTTGAAGAGCATAGTTTGAGAATATCTTCGAGACGATCGTAAACAACAATACCTGAATAGAAAAACAAACGAATTTCATTTTGATTTTAATCGACAAATATTCAAATTAACCTCGTCCGCGAGATTTAGCACCAGGTTTAAGTATCCAAATATTTCTCGTTCCATCGATATGATATTGTGGACAATGTTGTTCAACACTTTTAAGACATTCATCAATTTTATTTATATAATTTTCCATGCCTTCGATTTCATTATTCGAACTTGAAATAGAATAAAATTCAATAAATATAAATTAGAATCTATTTGTTTTTCTTGTTTACTGAGAAGCGGCGTAGAATTGTTCGATAAACTGTGCCCATTGCTCATCAGATGAATCAATCTGAGCACTTGGATTTATGTCGATATCTTCGTGATCACGAGCTAACGTGAAATCTGTTACTTTACTTAAAGCAAATTCAATCATTGCTAAAGACACTTTTTTCGTTGACGATTTTCCATTGGTAGGTTTTGTGGAAGTTAATTGACCGGGTGGCATTGTTAACGAACGAATTAATTGTGGTTCGTCTTCAGCTGTTGAGACTACGGGATCTTTCGAGCCGGTTGGATTATCTGAGCTCATAGCTAAGATCGAATTCATATCTGGTTCGATAACACCTTTGCATCGATTTTGAATTAGTTTAAGAAAACTGATGCATGCAGTTAAACGGTAATCATCTGAATAGCAAAAGAAAAACTGTTCTTTGCCAAAAGCAAGTTTGAGAAATTCGTTTTATCGTACCGATAAACGCAATTTTATCATCTTCATGAGATAATTTATAGCATCGAGGAAAGAATTGATCGGCACTGCCCGAATGAAACCATTGCAGATTTCTTAGACTATTACAGAGGCCAACTTTGGTCGTAAAACAACCGTTTCGTGAATAATGATTCACCATTTGATCTTTATTCAATGTGTTCGTATCGTATGTTGCTCGTACACTCCAGATAAAATTCGGTGCAGCTGTACGCACAAGTCGGGAGAGAAGTCCGTAGTAACCATCATTTTCTTCCCACGGCGGTATTTTGTCTTCATCTTCGTAAGAGGGAGCTTCATCTATACGAAGAAAAAAAATTCATCGCATTTTTAAGACGCTCTTCGTCTTCTTCTAACCGAGATTGTCATCATCATCATTGTCATCATCATTGTCGTCGTCGTCATCATCATCACTTTTACTATTTTTCTTGTCGGATTTCTTATTTCCATGAACGGCTGGTAATGAAGTGCCTCGGTAGAATTTCTCGACCCAGCCGCGTCTATTTTCAGCAACAAAGAAAATCATAACAAAATTAAAGGAAAAACACAAAATCAACCTTCGTAATGATTCACGAAGTGCTGGATAAGGTCCAATAATTGTAAAAATCTTATGCTCCTAAAAATAGCCATCAAACAAAATACGGTGTTCGTTCAATTAACTAACTTTCATCGCTCGTTCGGCCTCATCTCTCGCGAGTTTGAGTCTTTCTGTATTGATATTATCGTTTGAAATCAAACGTTTCGGTGACGCATCGGCTGTCGGCCGATTAGCTTTCGGTGGTGATTTCGAACGATTGGCTGCTAACATTCGTCGAGGATATCTCACAGGTATAGGCGATAGAATGGCAGGCGCTGTTGCAACTGATGTCGAGTCGACTGATTGTGTGGTTTTCACTTTCGAAGGTGCCCGATATGCACGAATCAAGTGTGACAGATGCGCATTAGATTGTTGGGCTTCTGAAAAGAAAGGAAAAAAAATTCAACTGAATAAATTAAAAGTGTTTGATGTTTTCGATGGAGTTCTGCACACGGCGTATCTAATTAAAATAATCACATAAAAAGAAGCAATAGTAGAAAAAAGAAACGAGAAAGAGAAAAAATAGAAACACTCCATGACGAGGAGAATTTCCGTTAAAATCTCAAATAAATTTTGTCTTGTTTCTGTTTTGACGATCTTTCCGAAACAACGTTTATATATCTGATTATATATATAAAGAAAATGAAGACAAGCAAATATAGTAGAAAAAACATTCTACGCATCGAAGCAATCGACATACGTAGAAAAATGAAGAGAAGAAAAGAAGGAGAGTAAAAAAAACGAGAGAAATTATTAATATTTCATCTTGCAATTTAAAAGAAGAAAGAAAAACGAAGAAAAAGAAGAAGGGGAAAAGAATGAATGTTGTCATACACATACATACTCTCGATTTAACTTGCAACAATGATGTTCGATGTGAAAATTGTTTTACTACATTTATTACAATCGCGTTTGAAAATGTTTTTTTTTATTAATCAAGCGGACACTTACATCGACAGACATACTGAGAAGTTAGTGACGAATTGAGAGGTTTCAATATGTGATTAACTATGAAAACATTGACTTGATAAACATACCTTTTCGAGCGAATGGCAATGTTTTTTCACGGTGACGATTTGAACGAGATTTTAGGGTTTTTTCGTCCACATCGTTTTCATCAGTTGATATCGATTCGGCTGTTGTTGATTTTGTTTCGGATAATGATCGACGAATATTAGGCAATGGTCGTGATGGTTCTGTTGGTCTTATTGGACAGAACCATTGTCGATGATCTAGTTCTGCGTCTTTTTTCTAGCAAACGATTGATTTGTCAATACTTCGATAAATGTCTGCACTCACGAGTTCTTGAAGCCGTTGTGCGTGTTTTAATTGTCGTTCGTAGAAGTCTGACAAAAGATTTTGAGCTATCTGATTGCTTTTCTCGTTTAGTTTCGGTTTAAATGTGAACAAATGAGGATCAAGGGTTTGAGATGAATGACGACGATTTGTTAAAGTCACCATTACCTTTTTCAAATTTATAGCCTCGGTTTTGAAGTACACAATAGAGAAGCAAAAAAAAAAGAAAATTTATCTTGACTGCATCAACGAACGTTTAGTTATGTTTTCTTTGTTTACTTAGGCAATTCATCTTCGAATAAAGTAAAGCTTTTGTTTTGCCGTCGTCCCTTTTTTTTCTTTCAGTTTCCCTCCACCTCGATTTTGAAGATTAGCTAGATGCAATGTATGCAAGCGCGTGTTACGACGCCCGTTTATTTCATTTTTTTACTTCGCAAACAATATAAAAGCAATTTCTGATAAGAAAAAAAAAGAAGAAAAGGAAAAAAATAAGAGTTTTCATGTTCGATGAAGTAGCATAGCAACGACTCCTTTCAATCACAATAATTACTTGTATCAATTCGACGTCATTTATTGAACGATTAGATAGTTGACAGAAAATCATATGGCGAAACATCCGAGAAAAATTCTAATTCTAATTTGATTTGATCTATAAAATTGATTTTCTTCCTCAAGATATTGACCATGAAATAGAAATTCAAGTGTCTATTCAGATCGAACTGTCGAGAAGTTCAATAATACTCGATTTTTCAATAACGCAATTCATATACGCACATAATTATATATGACCTCATTGATAATTACTATTGCATATGTAGAGCAATGAGTAGAATATGTTTTTTTTGTGGAACTCAAAATTGTTCGTAATCGTACTTTCAGATCGAAATAATTTGACTGTCATATAATCGAAGGCAAATGTATTTTCATTATTTATCATAATGCCTAGAAGCTCATTTATCAAGAGATTATTTTATGATAGATTATCATATAGATCGTTTTTTTTTATGATCCTCGTGACGTTTTTATTTGGAACTAGTATATATAAAAAAGACAAAAGAGACGATTTTCATTGTAAAAACACTTCTAATCATGACAACTGTGATCACTATACTTCTTTGCAGTATTGTAATACTATTTTACAAGCCTGTGAATGCTCGACAGTGCTATATTTGTTCATGTAATTATGATTGGGATACAGAAGAAGGTAGTTGTTCCGAAACTAATTTCAATACTTCGTGCCTGATACGTAACGTCACTGGTAGCTATTGTACTGTAGATAGTTATTACGTCGGTAATTATGAGCGACGTGATTTTAGTGCAATACAATTAACAACTAAGTATCAAGATTCACATTTTTTCGAAGCTGTTGAAACCATCGCTTTGGGAGATTCAAAATGGTCTGCGACAGTGATTACTTCATTAACTTACAGTTGTGATTGGGATTTGTGTAATACCTATTCAATTTCAGAATATTTACCGTACACTTTTCAAATAACTATCGATGAATCGGTATTAAATTATAACTTGATTGCTTCTCAACAATTTGCTGAAAAGTGCAACGAATGCAGTGGTTGTATTAAAGATATATCTGTCACTTTATGCTCGACAAAAACATGCACTCATGGTTTATGCTCTATTGATGAAATACATAATTATGCACCAACAGCATCAAACAACTGCACATATAGTTTCTATAGCGTTTGTATACCATCTGTCGATAACAATACACGACCATATGTTCGAATACATGCAGTTTACTATATCGATTTACCAGGTGATAAACAAGTAGAAATTAGTGAAGTAGATCTTAGATGCAGCAAAGACTTTTGTAATACGATAGAAGTAGTTGAAATT
>Ga0209935_1002472_pt1 | contig 22513 bp, 20 predicted proteins | sample ThiBio_1000_plan_2_FD_183958 | JGI IMG/M metagenome (GOLD analysis project Ga0209935, IMG submission 183958) | Wastewater bioreactor microbial communities from Cape Town, South Africa - Thiocy_cont_1000_plan (SPAdes) | ecosystem: Engineered > Bioreactor > Thiocyanate-remediating >...
TATTTTCTCATTTTTTGCATAATGTCGACTTAGGGTAATCTTCATAGAAGTGATGCAAACGGACTTATTTATGGGTGATTAAAGACTACTAATATAGTGCTTGAAAACCATATATAATGTTCCAATATATGTTAATTCCTCTAGAAAAAAATCCGAACCACAAAATCACAAAAATCACGAAAATCATGATCCTAACCGAAAAAGTCATATATTAGGGTTCTTAAAAAATTATGATGCCGAACGAAAGTTAGTAATGTTTTTTTATTAATGATATTAGGGCACTAGAAGCTTCAATTATGGAAGGTTTCAGCTTGGCCGGAAATACTTTTGTATAGGTGGGAGATTACCGGTGGAACTACCCTTTACTAATGAAATTTGATTGCGTCTAATTCTTTAAATTAGAAGAACTTCTGCAGAGTTTTTGCTTCGCGTTTATCATATAAAAAATTTGAATATATTTCGATATGTTCTTGAAGAGAAATGCGACGAACATAAATCTCTCACAAGATCTAATTTACGTCAGAAGTTCTCCTTCGATTTCATTTCCAAGATAATCACTGATTGATTCATTGTCTCGACATATAACTTTATTACAAAGATTTTCATTTTTCACACTGATCTTGTTTATTCTTCAATATGTACATTTTACATCTTTTCGCTTTTCTCTTGACCAATTTCCATTTTCACATCCTAATTTGCGTTTGATTTTATTTCAACTTACCACAAGATTTTTCCAAATATTCAAATTTTTGAATTCGATGATTGACTTGATCAACAACAAATATGTTTCCAAAACGATCGAAACTAAAACTATGTGGATAATATAATCTATTAGATTGTGAACCTTCTCCATGACATCCAACTAAACATCGAAAAACATTTGAACTCGATCCAACAATACGATGATTCAAATAATCTGCGATAAAGAAATTTTTCTCAGCGTCCAAAACGATTCCAGTTGGCATAAAAAGATTAATTGTTGGATTTGGTGAATTCGATCCTGCTACTGTAATACCATTTAATTTTCCTGATGGAAATAATTGCACCCGATCATTTACACTATCTGCTACATATAAATCGAAGTTAATATCGACAAAAATTCCAACGGGTTCATTCAGTTCATTCGATGTTGATCCTTTGGAACCTGTTCCAGCAACAACAGTTATCGATGTTATATTTGGATCATTCAACGACTTTTTCACTACTTGATGTTCATGGCGCATCGAACAATAAGGAGTATGATTAATATCGACAAACAATTCAGAACACCATGACTCAGTATACATGACAATGATTAATTTATTTGTACTTGCTTCCCATTTCAGTACTCTATCTGCATCATCAATGAAAATATCTCCATTTAATGTAATGAAGAGAGATTCGGTATATGTAAAATTTTCATGATAGATTTCTATTGGATTGATACTCTCTTCGTACCAAACTAAGATTGTGTGGTTATCTCGATTAGTGACATAGATTGTATTGTTTGTATTGATAAATATGGTGAAAGTATAATTGCCAACTATGGATTGGTTAGCGAAAGTGATTGGATTTGGATTCCAAGATGCTGTTGGACAAAACTTTGGTTGATTGAAGGAAGATGCTAAACAGAAAAAGAAAAGTGTTTTCCTTGAAGCAATCTGAAACTTTTTATTAAGGTATAGATTAGAAAGATCTTAAACATTGATAGTGATTAAAATGAATGTTTAAGTCAAGCAACATGCTGTTGATTGTTCAAAGAATAAAGAAAACATTTGATCATTTAATTTCGCGTTATCATTAATGATTTGATAAAGAAATATTTTTTCTCAATTGTATCGAATGATATCTCACAAATAAATTGATTTACCTGAGATTTTGTTTTTCAAAATGAAAATAATAAAAATAAATATGAAAAAAATCTTCGACATATAGACAAAGATTTCTTTATGATATCAATAAACTTCGTATTCTTGATTCAACGTAGAGTGATGCTTCATCATGAATTTTCTTTCTATTTATATTTGTATATCTCTCTCTCAGTTTTACTCATTTCTTTTCCGGTAGAAAGTAAGTATTTACAGGAAAAAAAACATATTCTCATCGACACAAAAAAGACTTCGATGTATATTAAAAGATGATAACAAAAGAAATTAATCATTTTATTCGTTTATATTACAAAATCTTCTTTTTTTTAATTTTAGCGAAGAAGAAATATGATAAAGAGAATAAAAATTGGTCTATCGAATTTGCACATTAATTATAAAACGTGTCTTAATTAAAAACAAAATGTTAACTTTGATTGACGTCAATGAAAGAAATATGATCTGATTATGTGACCGAATTAAATAAAGTTAACTAGTGCGAGTCAGATTCTGTATTGACATAGAGACAAAAACTGAGGGTGAGAAGATATTGTTACTCAGTGCTACTAGTGACAGTTAGTAACAAATAACTGTAGATTCGAATTCAAAATCTGGAAAAAGTGTTTATATTCGTCTTTTCTTCCACATTAATCGATCTACAAATACGATAATTTCCACGAGTTGTACAGATCAAATTACTTATGATAAAAGAAATACGATTGTTTTTTTTAATAAATCCTTCGGAATTCCAGTAGTGTCTCATTTGAAACTTGAATTTTCAAACTTCAAATTTCATACCGTGTACACATCTCCGCCTTCGCCCACAACTTTGGATGTTTTTCAAATCTTTGATCCTCGTATGAAAAGTCAACATTGTAACACTAATTGAAGCTAGACGAAATCTATTTCATAGCAAAAATATCGAGCTTTTTACATTTCTATGAATCATATAGTTATTATGAGATTTCTTCCTATTGCATTATTGTTTGTCAACTTTTATTTTCACTGTGACAATATACTAAACCACAGTATCACTCTTTTATAATTAACATGAGAACTTTCTAGACAATATACGATAATAATTGGTCGATTATATCATGAAAAATAAGAGCAAACAACTTGAAAGCATAATACAAGATTGTCTGCAATAACGGTACAAAATAAAGATTTCAGATGAATACCATCGATAACAGTAACGCTCAGCTCTTTCACCATTGGTTTTTATCCGAAACCACATAATTAATACAAAGTAAGAAAAAACCACATGTCTTTGGCCTTTTCCACATAGATGACAAACGCGAAGATAAGAGGAGGTTTTGTCCAAAATAAAAATGATGACACACGGCTCGCGTCAAGTTTGTAGCACATATACGTATATATATATACTCACATATATGCTATGTAGATATGTTTAAAACGTCAAATGGCTCAACAAGAATAGTAAGTATAGCCACGGTCTTTAAAGATGTTTTTGTTAACATTATTATTTGTATACAGTGTTGTCAATCCGGTTGTTCAACAACCAATGAATATTAATAATGTGTTTAGTATTACTGGTGATGAAACAATTCGACGTCGATATGAATGTGATGAAACAGTGTGTGGATGTGGTGCAACATATTCAGTAACATTAACTGATGCGCGAATCATTCAACGATATCAGGATCATGTATGTGGCTGCAATGGATCGAATGTGGATTCGATGCTTTTTCTTTCTGATATTAGCAGTATAAAAGATAGAGTTGAACGAGAAGGTTTATGTCCAAAAGGAGGTTGTGGTGTATCAGGATGCTGCATGTGTCTGTTTTTTCCAATAGGATTGCTTTGTTGTTTGTTACATAAGTGTAGTGATAAAGGTGTACCAATTACTCTCAAAGGTGCATTTGGCACTGAAGTATTCACATTGCCTGGTGGACAAGTGCGTCAAGCATTGGCAGATATTCCTGCAGCAGCATTGCCGCACAAAGTATCAAGTCGAAATCCTACGCGATCCGCGTATTAATTGTTTTTTTTCTATTATTCAAGATTAGATTCGAAATAAACCAAATAACATCTTATCTCATGGTTTTTTTTATCGAAGCATTCCTTTTTCTTTTGTTAGAATGGGGTCGATGAGAAAGTGTCTTAATTCAGCTCGATGTCAAGATATACGTAAATACAAAGAATTACACAAGGCAAATCTCGGAGTGGTTGTTATTGATACGATTCTTTTTGTTGTTCGAACTTTACTTTTCTTGAATAATTTAGCTGATGCTACAATAGGCGTCGAAATTCGAATGGGCAAACTCTTGGAAGTTCGTGATGAATTCTCTATTAAAAGTCCTGAGCACGTTTTACGATGGGTTATTGTTGTCGATACTAGACGACGAACCATTTGCTTGTGTAATTACTATTTATTCGTTTGCTTTTTGAGCAACAACAATTGTGACGTCTATCATTTATTGACAATGACAGTTGATATTTTATATTTGATGTTGTGAATCAATAATATAGTCATATTCATCATCATTCAGTCAGTCAACACAAATTTTGTTCAACTGCATCTTGAAATCCAAATGCAATTAGTTTAGCTGCGAGTTCGACTGTTGATACTGCTCATTTCTCTATTTTTGTCACTACAAACAGTACGATCTATATTGCTAATTACAACGAACATAAAATCAATGCAACAAATGTTATCAAAGGCAATTTTATACATCTCTACTCTCTTTTCGTGACATTGAATGGAGATATTTTCATCGATGATGGGGATCCAAATGGTCGAGTCCAGAAATGAAAAGCAGAAGCGAATACATTTGACATTGTTTATGTTGCAAAAGCGTTCTACATAAAATAATTTCAAATTCTTATGTACTGTTGAAAACTTTGTTGTTCATACAGCAAATAATTCATATGACAATATGAACGATTGTTTACAATCAAAGATTTTTGTAATGGCGAAATTGATTTCGAACGATTGAAAGTCGAAGTTCCTATGATCTTTCACTTTTGCTAATCGGCAATGGAAACAAATCAGACGAAAATAAAGCAAATAACAAAGATTTGAATAATTTGCGAAATTTTAAATGCATGCTCAATAGACAAACAAATTTTCAAAGAATATCATAAATTGCTAAAATTATATCTCACCATTTCGGTTACGACGGCTACGGCCTAACGTACATTCAGCGCGTTAAATAGAGTGGAAAATACACTTCGTTCTTCGATGAATCAATCATGGCTCAGCCATTGTTTACTACTACATATTTATAAAGAAAAACTTGATGAAATTCATCCAGATCAAATTGTGTCTAAATTCATATCATCAAGCGAAAAAATAGCCTAAAAGCGGTTTATTGCCTGTAATTCATTTATATTGTTCTATGCTAGTATGCAAAAAGCCATTTTTGATTTTGAGCCTCATCCGATTTTGAAACGTTCCGCCGCCCTTGGTTGAATGAATTGCAGGAAAACAATTTGGATAAATATTTATTCATTGCAGATTCTCATAATGATCGTATCGTTGGATCGAGTTTAAATGGTTTTCGATGATGAGTCAACCATTTAGTGCTTGAGTATACTGGTGGTCGACTACAAAGGTTTGATTATTTACAAAAATCTTGTAGTAAATGAATCGATACTTTTGGTTAATTGATTCAATTTTTTCATTTAGTTTATAATTCGTTGACTCCACAAAAGGCCCATTTCTCATTATTGACTGATAAAAGTCAAATATACAGTCGACATTGTAACGAAGAATACTTTTACTATGAATCAATTCGAATCGAAATCAACATAACTGGTCATTATAGGATGACACTTGTAACCAAGGACAATTTAAATTAATCATTGCTGTTGAAAAATGATTTGTTTGTCTATTTTAGATCGATGATATTTTACGTGATGAATTACGATCGAATATGATCAATCAATAGTATTCTTTCTTTCTTCACTTTTCGCAACAAAGAATGTCGACAAATGGGATATGGAATGTATCTTTTGGCATCATCAATTACTTCTTTATTAACGATGACGACGTTCACCATTAAATTCTGGTTCGTAGTTCTCAGTCAAATCAATCATTTGACTAGTTTATCAGTTCTTCGAGGTGGTTGTAAATCGTTGGAAGCGATTCTCAAATTTAGTTTGTATTTTGATGGTTGGTTGAATGGTTGTGTAGCAATTGATTTTGTATTATTGGTAGTCTTCTTCATGAACTTTTGTATCGTGAATTGTTCGTTTATTCGACAGAGACAGACCGATATGTGTCATTTGTTCCATCAAAGTTAGTTTTCCTGATCTTTGTTGTTCCTTCACAATTTTATATGAAAATATTTAAGCAAGTATGGAAGCGTTTTGCACGATGTTGAGAATGAAAGACAATTAGCGACGCCATTATTGATGAAGAAGTCCATTAATATGAAACTCCATGGTATACCAATACAAAATTGATTATTTTCTGATGAAACACGCTACGAAATTCACCGGCAAAACCATTGTACTCGAACTGGGTCATGAAATCAATTTCAAAACTAAACAAGAATTGATTAAATATCTACGAGAACAACAAGCACATATTTCATATATTTTGACAACTAATGTATATCAAATATGTTGAATACATATATATGTTTCAAATTGATTTTGTTTAGATTGATTATGTTTTGACTACGAATAATGTCGATAACTCTAAGATACGTCGTGCTAAACAACTTGGCTTAGTTCTAGTTAATATTGAATATGTAAATAAATGTCGTTGTTTATTACCTGGTCAAACATCAGTTGATATTAACGAATTTCTTATTAAATCCGTTGAAGATCAAGAAAATGTGAGTTCTATTCGAAAAGATGACAGTCATCCTTCTTCATCGACAGTAACTAAAATAAAACTCTGGAATTGGGATGATGTTGACTTGCCTCGTTTCGATGAGTTGACACATTGTGAAATTGGCAAATGGGCTATTTTCAAAGAAGAACAGGAAATCAACAATGTATTTTTTGTTCTTGAACTACAAGTTATTCCTGAACAGTATTATGATCGAACAACAAGTGATTATCGATTACGATTTCGATATGAAAAACAAACTACTACTGATAGAAAACTACAATATGCATTTAGTAATGATTCAAATGAACAACAACAATTGTTTGCATCCTACTATTACCAAATAATTGCAATGCCACATGTCATACAAATTCATCAAATATTACCTAATCAATTAGGATCAAAACTATTATTACGCGTAAGTCAAGAAAATATGGACAAAACGAGAAATTTATATGTTTAGTCTTTATTTACTCATTGTATCGATACACAAATACTTGACGAGGATGTGTGTCAATTGATTGAATCAATTTGGTTAGAATCTATTGGTGATTTAAATCAAATGTTGAGTATATCACCAGAATCGATCACTCTCAAAACGGTATATCCATTTGTATTTCGTTTTGTATAATCTATAAACTATATGAAAATAATAGATCGTTGAAGCTGAAGCTGCACTACTTGAAATAAAATCGAGCAATAATTCTAGTGCTGCACTTCGTTTCTACTCACTGATACCACATCGATCAGAATACAATGTTGATCTTATCAACAATCGTCGAGTATTGATCGAAAAACTAGACTTATGTCAAGTATGTTTATATTTGGATTGATTGATTCTATTTGATTGTTTTGTGTCTGTTGAGATGCTTCGAGATATGTTGACAGTCAACGAACTAACTAATTGGAATGTAAAAGCATCAATTGAAGTTAAATATCGAGCATTGAAATGTCATATTGAAACAATGTCTAGTTCAACATCCGAATATAAGAATATCACTCATATGATTCAATCATCGATAGTCTCGAGTAGTGAACAAATAATTATTCACAATATATTCAGCGTTATTAAACAGACAGATGCACTCAATTTTTGCACAACATCACTTTCAAATCAACGACAATTATTTCATGGATCAAAATATGCCAATTTTCTTGGAATTCTTTCACGGTAATTTCATCTTATCGAAAATACGCAGTATTTATTTGTATATTCAGTGGTTTGGTCATGCCTAAAATGGTTGTAGACGATTTGGGCGTTGAACGTACCGATGTTGGTTGTCTCGGTTCTGGAATTTACTTTTCTGATTCTGCTTCGACATCTTTAAAATATACAACAGCAAGTATAGTACGAGCAGGTCGCCGTTTGTTATGTATTTGTCAAGTAGCACTTGGACAAATAGCTAACTATTATTCATTTTCACCAACTCTCACTAAGCCACCTATCGGTTTTCATAGTACACATGGAATTCAACGAACAGAAGACAATCATTCAATGTTTACTGTAAGTCATAAAAATGTTCCGGTATATGTTCTATATATTGATTGAATGTAAAGGATAATGAATATGTGATCTATCAACTCGATCAACAACGTTTACTCTACATTGTTGAAGTTTCAATGGCACCAAACAATGATCTAGAACGATTATTACCAATTGTTCATCATGAATCCGATGCATTGAAATTGGATGAACATAGTCATGATGATGAAATCATTGAAATAGCTGAACAAGATTATGGTTTAATATGTCCATCATCGGGAAAAGTTGTACCACTTCAATCAGTTCATATACGTGCTCAAATTGTGGATGTGACAGTTCAAGTAATTGTCTATCAAGTCTATCGCAATACGAGTTCAACACCGATTGAAGCCAAATATGTGTTTCCTCTTGATGATAATTCAACTGTATGTGATTTTGAAGCATATATCAACAATAAACGGATCAAAGGTGTGGTGAAAGAGAAAGAACAAGCCAAACAAGAGTATCGACAAGCTATTGAAAAGGGTCATGGTGCCTATTTAATGCATCAAGAAGAAGCTCAAATATTTAGTATTGCTGTTGGTAATTTACCAGCACATAATGAAGTTACTATTAAAATAACTTATGTTGCCGAATTAGACATTGAAAATGACGATATTATTTTTCGTCTTCCAGCTAAAATGGCTTCATGGCAATCGATTAATATTGTTGATGAAAAAGTAGAATTCAGTTTGAAAGCATCAATTCGAATGGCATATCAAATCGACAAACTCTTTTCACCAACACATCATCTTCGTCGAAAATTAACTGATTGTATAGCGATGATTGAACTTGTTGATAATGTTTTACTTGATCAAGATTTTATTCTTTCGATTACACTGAATACTCCTCATTTACCGAGACTATCAACTGAAACATTCAACCAACATCATTCTCAAGCATCGATGCTTACCTTTTATCCACAATTTGAAATATTACTAAATCCAAACGAACAAATTGAAATTATTTTCATCATTGATGTATCCAATTCAATGGATGGCATTTACGTTCAACAAGCTAAACAGTTAGCTCATTTGTTTCTTATGAATTTCAAAGTTCCAGATGAGAATACTTATTTCAATGTTATTACTTTTGGATCAGATAATCAGGAATGTTTTCCTATATCAACGCCAATTACAAAAGAAAATCTTGATAAAGCCAAAGATTTTGTTTCAGTTAGTAGTGTTCATCGTGGTAATACCAATCTATTTGCTATTCTTCATCGTTATTCACTATTACCATCGTCATTATCATCGAAATTTGGTCGTCAATTCATTGTTCTATCCGATGGACATATTCATGATCTGAATTCCATTGTTAGTCTACTCAAACACCGATCTACAATGTCTCGTGATCGTTTATTTACATGTTCAATTGGTAATGTTGCAAATAAACATGCATTGAAACAGTTAGCAAATGCAGCAAATGGAGGTGGTCTAACAACAATATTCGATTCAAATTATCGATCAAAATGGAAAACAAAAGTATTGAATATTCTTCAACAAGTTCGACAACCATGTATCACAAATATATCAATCGATTGGGATTCTTCTTCTTCTTCTTCTTCGAATCAACAAGCACCGAAAATGATTCGATGTTTGTTCAATGGAATGCGACTTACTGTCTATCGATTCATAGAAAATTGTCATAAGGCAACATTGACGGGTACTATTGATGGCCAACAATTTTCTACTAGTGTATTTAGTAGTATGATGACAATGACAGAAGGATGTATTCTACATTGTCTAACTACTCGAGCAATCATCGATGATTATGAAAATGGACTATTGGCTGTAGATGACACCGAAAATGAATTAATGAAAGTTCAATATAAACAAGATCTTATCGATCTCAGTATCAAACATTCTGTCGTGAGTGCATATACTAGTTTTGTTGCCATCGAAGAACGTCATGTTCAAACAAAAGTTAAAATTGAAAGTATGATAGAGCACGATATTGACCTATTACCATATATGGGATGGGATGGGCATGTTTCAAATTTGACTTTAATCAAACAGCAATTAGTCGATGCCCGTACTTCACTTCAATCTGCATCAATTCTCAGCAAAAAACAAACAATTACAGATCTGGAAAAACTATGTCAACAAATTTCTTATCGAGCAGGTGGTAATGCAAAATTTGATCTAATGATGAGTATCATACGTACATATCGTTACTCGTTAAATCAATACGACAAAGCTGATCAAGTTGAACAGAAAATGGAAAGTGGTAGGTTTATTCATTTACAACTCATTAAATTAGATATAGATTCGATTTCAAAAAATGTGAATAGATATCATGACCGAAATGATTTATGCAACAGCAGAAGAACGACAAATGTTAAATTCATTCTCTTTTAATAGTCAATCATCATTGAATGACCAACTAACAGAAGAACAAATAGCTGAATTTCAAGAAGCTTTTTCTCTATTTGACAAAGATGGTGATGGAACAATTACTACAAAAGAGTTAGGTACGGTTATGCGTAGTCTTGGTCAAAATCCAACTCAAGCTGAATTACAAGATATGATCAATGAAGTCGATGCCGATGGTCTGAATTTATTCATCTCGACATACATTCATTTTTTTTGTTAGGTCATGGTACAATTAATTTTCCAGAATTTTTAACAATGATGGCACGGAAAATGATCGATACTGATTCAGAAGAAGAAATTTATGAAGCATTCCGTGTCTTTGACAAAGATGGTAGTGGATTTATATCACCTGATGAACTTCGGTAAGACGAAAAAGACTGTAATAATTAGTTTACTCTCTTCTTCTTTTTAAAGTCATATTATGACAAATTTGGGCGAGAAACTTACTGATGACGAAATTAATGAAATCATTCAAGAAACAAGTTTACAACTGTCACAATTGAGATTGGCAATAAATGACTCTACTGTTGATGACACACCGAAAATTATACCAGAATATCCTCAACAGCAATCAAAACATGACATCAATACGTTTATATCTGAAGTTGAAGATCAATCAGAAAGTTCAGACGACGACGACGATAATGATAATACAATAAATATGACATGTGTATGTCCATTGGGCGTAGGCATCGAAGATATTTACGGTGAAATGCATACACTCATTCCAAGACAAACTGAATTTTGTCCTATATTCACAAATGCTTATGCTTATCAAACAACAGCTACTATTCGCATATTTCAAGGCGAACATAATCTCACCAAATACAATGTATGTTATGTCTTCACTTTACCAATTTTATCTTTTGAAATCTTCCTCATTATTTGTGTAGACATTACTGGGCGAGTTTAGTCTTTGTGATCTAACAAACAATTTCGCTCCTGAAACACTCGAAATACTTATTCGTATAGATATCGATGTTAATGGAATACTTCGTGTTGATGCCGAAGAAGCACATTCAAGTGCAAAAGCTTCATTTATTCTTGAGACAATTGATTATAGAGGATTGAGCAAAGATAATATTCAACGATATATTAAATATTACAAAAACACGAATCGAAAACGCAATGATTCATTCTACTTCGTTCGTATTATGTTATATCTTTTCATAGTTTCATTTTTCTATATTTTCTCAGCTCGGTGGTCAAATTCTAACTATAAGACGTCACTTTTCTGGTGAAACAATTGATGATCCATTTCTCATCAAAATCAAAGATATTCAATCTACAAAAACAATGATTGAACAACTCATCAAACTTCAATACGAAGTTATTCTAATATTACTTTGAAAATACGTTTATTACATTTTTGAATTGTCATATATAGAATGGTTCATTTATGTTGAATAAAGATTTAGCCGATATACTTCATATTGATGTTGACATCTTCAATCATCTACAAAAATATCTACGCGTACAAGGTTTCAATTCACTCGGTAAGATCGCGTATCATTTTAGTATACAGATTTTCAACTTTCATTTTGCTAGCTTTGAATATACAAGACGAAATTCTTCGTTTAATTGGTACAGGTATCATTCTTCAAATACAATCTTTACAACATAGTGTAAACGAACAAATGAACAAAGCGATCGAATTCTATAGTCAAACAAGTCAACGTCATAGTATTTATTGTAAACAATTAGAATTGACTGATTCATCGTGGGATATGTTTATTCAACGTATACTTTATTGATCGATATTCAATTCTTGGCAAAGATGAATCAATTTCTATATCGAAAAAATGCGGATCATTACAATCACGATAATTATTATTTATATTTTGCACGTATTGATTGAATATTTGACGAGAAAGAGAAAAATATGCCATCTGTCACATAATATTAAAAAGAACAAAAATGAACTCACAGATTGCTTTTATTTGAAGAGAGAGAAAAAAAGGAATAAAAACTAATTTTACTGAGCTTTTTGATTGAAATGAAATGTTCTATGTAAAATATTTGGTCTTATTGCAAATCATCAATGCTAAATTACAATTAAATGTTTATTTCACAGATGATGAAACTGTTTAAGTGAACCATTATCAGAATTGAATATTGAAAATATTGATTTTGACACGAATTTTATATTTGTTGAACTTCGACAAATGAATATTACAAGTGAATTGAGAATTATCAATATTATTTAAATGAAAATGATTCAGTATTATCAAGAAAAATGTTTTATAATTGTACATGGCCAAGATTTGGTCCTCAGTGTCAATATGAACTCGACAATCGTGAGTTTCATTCACTAAAGGGATATATAAATACTTATCATGTTCATAATGATTGGTCTCATACGAATTGGACATGTTATATACATTTGGAATGTATTCGTAGTCCAGGTATGCGATGTTTAGATTGGACTGATATTTGTAATGGACAAATTGATTGTCTCAATAATGGAATTGATGAAGAACATTGTTGGCAATTAGAAATGAACGTATGTCAAAATGATGAATATCGTTGTTATGATGGATTATGTGTACCAAAATATTTTCTCCGAACGGCAAATGTTGTTATTCAAAATGAATATAAACAAACTCATTTTCAATGTCCAAATTCAAATAAATTTATTCCACATTGGAAATTAGAAAATGGAAATTGTGATTGTGATACAAATGATAAAGTTTATTGTGAAATTTACGATCGCAACATTTTGTGGTTTTCTGGGCCTACACAAGCTGGTGAATTTTGTAATGGAGTCATTGATTTTAAACCAATTTTAATCAATGGAAAAAATCTAACCGATGAAACAGATTGTGAACATAGAGTAACAAAGAAAAATGTTAGAACACATTTACAATCATCGTCATCATCAGACTCAAAATATTCATTGATGAAAACATTGAAACATTGTCATTTTGGCATTAGTTTACATGTTTGGTTAGATAGTAAGAAACAATTATCGAAACTCACATGTTTATGTCCATCAAATTATTATGGTTCACAATGTCAATATCAAAATCAACGTGTTCTACTTCGTATTGCTTTTGATACATCGTATAATCGTTTGAATACAGCTTTTCTTATTAGTATTTCATTGATTGACAATAGTAATGAACGTATGATTCATTCTCATGAACAATTTACTGAAACGAGAACAGATTATTGTCGATTTGAAAATTCACTTAATTTATTTTATTCATGTGGATACCTACGAAAGAATATCATTCAAATATCGAGCAAGTTATTTATTTACAATTGATTTTCTGTTTTTATCTGTGAATCTTGTTCTAATCGTCAATGTAATTTTCATGGTAAATGTATCTTTTATTGGAATAATCGTAGAGATGTAACGTTTTGTCAGTGTGATCGTGGTTGGTCAGGTCGATTTTGTACGATTAAATATGAATGTAGATGTTCATCAGATTCGTTATGTATTGGTCTATCTGCTGAAAATCGTTCGATGTCTCATCAATGATCCTAAATATTCAACAAATCGAAATGAAACATGTCAAAATGGTGGTCAATATCTAGCTAATAATGATATTTCCATTCAACGACCATTTCTTTGCATATGTCCCAAAGGTTTTCATGGAGATTTATGTCAAAAATCGGATTATCGTTTAAGTTTCTCATTTGGAAAAGAGATTAACATTCCATCATCTATTTATATCTATGGTTTTGCATTCCAAACAACGTTTGTTGAAAGTAATCCACGAGATAAATTAGGTCGAGCAATGATATACAAACGAATTTCTAGACAACGAAATTTAGTTGAATTATCGTTGAGAGATTCATATCAATTGATTTTCATCGAAGATATTTTCAATAAACAAATGTATTTAATTCGAAATGTGTCTCAAAATGTGATGACAATTGTCACTTCATCGTTTGAAGTATTATGAATTATTGTGTCGAATGAAGTCATTGAATTTATCATGTTTTGAAGATGAGATTTATTTATGTGCTTGTTTGAAACATACAAAAGATCGTCTATCAGTTTGTATGAGATCAAGCGAAGAATTGATAAACAAATGTTCAGATGATAGTCGTTGTCGTTTCAATGGGCAATGTTTTCATTATGATGTTCAAAGTTCTTATTATTATGGTACACAATGTCAATTCACTACAAGTGGTTTTAGTCTATCAATCGATAGTATTTTAGGATATCATATCAAAATTCAAACGAAAAAGTTTGACGTTAACAATTGTCTATTTTATTTTTGGTTCGATGGATAGTTTATTATCTTTTGTTACATTTCAAAGTAATTTAACACGTAAAGTTGGTTGTGGATTGTATCTTTTGACTTCATCTCTAATAACATTTCTCACTTATTTGTGATTTGATTGCATCGATTGTTCTTATTATAGAAAGATCTGTTCATCAAGCTAATGTACAACACAATCGACAATTTCAACGACGTTTACGTTTAACTTTATCTTTATATAGAAATCATGATGTGCTTTACAATGTTGTCTTGTGTCTTTACATTCTCTAATCAATAAAGGATTAGTCGATAATTGACTTTTCTATTCTATTCATTCATTGATTGATTTTGTAAGGATGTGTTTGATTTGTATATGGTTATTGATGATTGTATATGTTGTCGAAGGCAACAGTATAAGTGTATTACTTGGTAATGGTGATGGAACATTTGAAAACGAAAAAGTATCTATTCTTGGTCAGACTCCATCGTCGATTGGAGTTGGTGATTTGAATAATGATGGTAAATTAGATGTCGCAATAGGTAACAATCGTAATGATCATAGTGTGAGTATATTACTTGGTAATGGTGATGGAACATTTCAAAATCAAACGAAATATGAAGTTGATTCCAATGTACTTTTCGTTGTTGTCGATGATTTCAACAATGATAACAAATTAGATATAGCAGCAACTGGTGGTTTTAACGGTGGAGTTTATCTATTGATTGGTAATGGTGATGGAACATTTCACAAACAACAATCGACATATGAAGTTGGTCATACTCCTTCGTCTATAGTCGTCAATGATTTTAATAATGATACACAATTAGATTTAGCAATAAGCAATCTCAATGACAACAGTGTAAGTATATTACTTGGCAATGGTAATGGAACATTCAAAGATCAACTCATATTTGCAGTTGGTGCAAGTCCAATTTTTGTAGCAGCAGGAGATTTGAATAATGATAGAAAAATCGATTTAACAACAGCTAATTTTGATGATAACACTATTAGCATATTACTTGGCAATGGAGATGGAACATTTCAGTCGGAAACATCGTTGAATACTGATGAATTCCCAACATGTGTACGTCTTGAAGATTTGAATAATGATACCAACATGGATTTAATAGTAACTGATGCTGGACATAGTTGGTTGGCCACTTTTCTTGGCAATGGAAATGGAACTTTTCAGGAACAAAAATTATTTAAAGTTGGTTCAGGCCCATTTTCTCTGACCATTGGTGATTTTAACAACGATACTAAATTAGATGTGGCAACAGCCAATACTTTAAGCAACAACATTAGTGTACTTATTGGTAATGGTGATGGAACATTTCATTATCAAACAACATATCAAACTGATCGTGGTCCATCGTTTATCACCGAAGGTGATTTTAACAATGATGACAAAATCGATTTAGTGGTGACGAACATTAACATTTAACATATAGAACTATCTTTCTTGAATGAACGATGAGTGTGTCAATGTGAAGCGTATTTTTTCGTTTGATTAAACATGATATCATAGATATACGTATATCGAGAGTGGCGTGATGACCAAATGTCGTTACAATGATGGTGTACTTTATATGCGTGATATCAGTCATTTCGTTTGATAAAGAAAAAGAAAAACGTTGTTTTTTTCCTTTTTGTTGTAATCTTGTAAAGCGAAAGTGAGTTCGAATCGACATGGGTCATAGTAAAAGAATATCGTTGTCGAAGAATAAAAAATCATTTGAAGGCAATCTGATAGAATATCTTCAAAAGAATGATTCGTGGATAAAAACAGCTATATTTATTCGTTGGTTATTAGCTGATGAAGGAATGACTGCGATTGTACCTGCGTTTCTATGGATCGTTGGAGGAACCGGAGGAATTTTACTATTAACAAATCTTGCATTGAATGAACTGTTAAATGGATGTATCAAATGGATTTGTCAACGACCACGTCCATTTTGGACAAATTCAAAAATAAAAAATATTGGTGGATTATGGGAAGAAGATTTTGGATTTCCATCGTCACATGCCCAAATAAGTGCTTGTTTCTTTTCATGTATTGTTATTGTTACTTGTTTTTGTTGCTGGAATGACATGTATCTATCTTGTTTAATTTTTTGTTTGTGATTGATGTTATAGCATGGACAAATAGTAAAACTGAACAAATGATGATTGCCTTTTCACCTGTGCCCGTATTTCAAGTTCGATTACCAAGTTCAGAATCGAATGAAACAAATTCGATCAATTTAATCTTCTCGATTGTGTTCGAGATATAACTATACCATCGATGAATGTCATTGTCAATACAGATGAAATTAATAATTTTCTTGATGTTATACAAAATCCATCGACAACAACAAATAATGAATTTGTTCAATTACTTTCAAGTGCAAATCAAAATGTTATCGGACAAGTTGTTAGCTCACTTTCACAACAATTCAATCAAATGAATAGTCAAAGTTTAGATAATGCTGTTTCAAGTAAATCAACTAATCAACTCTCATTTATATATTTAAGAACAATCATTTGTTTTAGGTGGCATTCCATTGGCAAGTATCGCTGTATCATCATTAGGAAGTCGTCATACTCAACAAGAAGTAATGTTTGAATTTTTGTCGATATTTTCTTTACTTTTGTATATCTAAAATAGTCTATTGGACCAGTTAATGAAACTGCAATGAAAGCCTATTTACAAGAAGTTAATTCTCAAGCTAATGCTCGTGATTATCTCATGTCTTCAATGACTGATTTACCAATAACTACGATCAATAGCAGAGTTGGAACCGGTCCGGCCAGACCGGACAAAACCGGATTTTTGCCAGTTTAGGATATTAAATTCATAGCTGTATTTCAAAGTTTTTTTCTAATGAAAACAGCTTTTATTCACTCTTTTTTTGTGATTGGAAATATTATGTCAACGATTAACGAAAATTCTTGATAAAAAATGAATATAATATATGTAAAGGACATTCGGAGAATTCATGTGCACACTTTCTTTTGATGATGATTAGAAACGACCGCTTTTGATTGTAATTGGATTTATAAGATCAATGGGACAAAGATTGAACAGGCGAAAGAAAAAGAGAATACACATGCACTTTTTCTTTTTTATTATTGAGAAGCACAATACTCACACCCAACTTAAACTTATTCACTACATTTTACGCCACATGTTTACATTAATAATGTCAATGATCAATTCGGATCATCTTCAAGCCGGCCAAATTCAGCGGAAATTACAATCGAAACAATTTATTTTGATTAAAAATAAAAAAAATAACCACGAACTTTGGAACCACGATATTTCGTTGATCGGTCAAATTAATACTGAAGGTGCTCTTAACAAGCAAACTATGTTATGAGTTTATAAATTTGCCGGATTTTCGCCAGTTTGATGTGGAAAATGAACCGGCCGGAAAAAATTGGTCCGGTTCCTACTCTGATCAATTAACAAGAAATGCACTTGTAACAATTCGAAAGAAAGATTAAACATCAAAATAAATGTCTTCTTGTAGGAAATAGCAGCTAATAAATGTTATGATCTATCCGTTGCATTGTATTCGATCTCAAGAACGATTTCATATGAAGATGCTCGAACCGTATCCGATCAACTGACTCAATGGTCCATTACAAGGTCGAGCAGCTGCACTCGATCTGGATCTTTCACGTGCTAATAGTTTAGCGAGTGAGATCAGTTCATCAACTACTAATAATTACTATCAAAGTCAATTAGCAGATAAAATCAATAATAAAATATCGGATATAATGTCATTGCTAACATTGACATTATCTGTTCATTTAAATCTTGATCAAAACTTAATTATGAATTCATCGCAATCATTCGAGTCTGTTGTCTTTTTTTCCTATTCAAAATATCTCAATAAATGCATTTCTATTGTTCTATTGACTGTAGTCAACAATGGAACCATTGGCTTCATTTGGAAATTTGAATACTCAATCAAATACAAATGTTTCCACATCAGTTTCTTTGTCATTACTTAACGAAAATGGAGACAAGATACCATTTGTAACAAATGACTTTATTCGAATATTATTCCGCGTGATCCAAATCTTCGTATTTCATCAATGATTCGACAAAATGTCACAACTAACAATCTCACATCTCATAATATCTTATTCAATTATTATTATGTGAATATCACTAGTTCACTCGCACGTTCTCTTCATATTGAAATTCGTCCATTGGATTTCAATGTTTCTTATTTATTAATCTATAAATTTGATCAAATTCCTCAATTGAATAGTTCGATAAATGTTATCGATGGATGAACAATCTTTTTTAGTAATAATTTGTATAGATATTTTCTTGATAATGAACAAACTGAAAGACATGAATCATTTATCGTTGGAATTCGAGAATTAACTTTGGACGAAGATTTCAATTACTGTTCTAACAATTTATCCATGAACATTCTACCAGTAACAGATAATCGATATAACTTCACTTGTGATTATGAACTTCGAATATATTCATCTGGTTGTTATTATTTGAATGAAAACAATGAATGGCAATCGGATGGATTACGTGTTGGATCTCAAACAAATCACGATGAAACTGAATGTTTTACTAAACATTTAACAACATTTGCTGACGGTTTCATAGTTTTACCATCACCAATTAATTGGAGTTATGTTTTTGCCAATATGGATTTTATGAGAAACAAAACAATTTATTTGACTTTAATAATAATATCTTCAATCTATATTCTTCTAATGATCTTTGCTCGATACAAAGATAAAAAAGATGTGGAAAAACTAGGTGTAACAACTTATTGTTTTCACTGGTCAACGGTTGAATTCAGGAACGAAATCTCGAGTTCATTTTATTCTGTCAGGTGATCAAGATCAAACACATATTCGAACATTGTCTGTACTAAAGTGTTTAGGTCCATTGAATTATCTTCGTATTTGGCATGATAATTCAGGTGAAAACTCATCTGCATCATGGTTTTTGAAATATATTATCGTGAGAGATTTACAAACAATGGGAAAATCCTATTTTATTGCACGACATTGGTTTGCCGTTGAGAAAGACGATGGCTTAATTGAACGTACTTTACTTGTAGCAAGCGAAGTTGAAATCAATGAATTTTCTTATATTTTATCGAAGAAAACTTATCATAGTATTTCCGATGGTCATTTACGGTTTTCAATTTTCTCTCGGCCACCATCAACTCGATTTACTCGTACACAACGATGTACCTGTCGTTTTGTTCTTTTATTCATATCAATGCTATTGAATATAATGTATTATGATCTTTTAGCAGAAGCCAAAGCATCAAATCAAAATGAAACTATCAGTTTAGCAATTGGTCCTCTTTACATTACACCACAACAGATTGGAATTGGTGCTATGGTCGAACTATTTGCATTTTTAATTCTTTCGTCGAATTCGTTCTCGTCAACAAATCTCGAAAACAACAAAGAAAAAATCTCCATTGACATTTCTATCTTTTTCATAATGGTTCGAGGCATTGAATTTGATGATTTAAAAACACAAAAATGGTTAACATCAATATTGAGCGGAATTTTTTCATCGATTCTTTGTACACAACCGATTAAAATCATTTGTTTAGCAATTATTTTTGCGTTATTCTGCCAAAAATCTCAAGATAGAAAAGAAGAAAATGAATATATCGATGAAACAACATTTGAATTAGATGCATATTCAGAAACACAACCAATATTTGTCTCTCGATCCGAGAAACAGATCAATCGTTTAACTAAGAGTGAAATCGAGTTTGAAAAATATTCAAATGTGGTCATTTATCAAAGAATTTCTCGTTTATTTCGTAGTTTTTATCTTAATCTGTTTAATTACATTTGATGATCGAGATGCTCGAAGTTTTCATCAAGTAAATTATCGAAGAAAATTATTTTTCAATCAACACGAGTCCAACAAAGTTGATTACACAAAAATCTCTACAGTGAACGATTATTGGAAATGGTTAGATCAAGTTTTTGTTCCTAATTTGCAATCGAATCGTTTGATTGGTTGGGCAACTATGAGACAATTGAGAGTCAAATCACGATTGTGTTCTAATCGAAGAATTTTATCAATATGTCAAGATGATTATAGTTTATTTAACGAAGAGAAAATTTCATTTTCACCTCAATGGAAAAATCTGTCTAATATTGAGAGAAACTACAGTTCATCAATAACCAAAGCATTTACATATCAATCCAATGATGTTTTAGATACATATACGTATACAGGTGAATATACAATCTATAGTGGAAATGGTTATGTTTACGAGTTTCATGGCTCATCATTAGAAATGCAAACAAGTCTAAATGAACTTCGTCAATTAGAATGGATTGATGATAAAACAAGAGCAGTGATTATTCAAATGACACTATACAATCCAAATGTACAATTATTTACTTCAATCACTTTTCTTTTGGAAATTCTATCGAGTAGTGCAATTATTTCATCGACTCGATTTGAACCAATTGATTTGTACAATCATTTACGTTGGATTCATTCTCTATTTTATGTTTATTGAATTTCAATTGTTGATTAAATTAAAACGAAAATATTTTTCTGAATTTTGGTCGTTAATTCAATTGGGAATCATCGATTGTTCATGGGGATGTATTGCAGTTTATATTTGGCGTTTTAAAGAATCTAATCGTATTACTAAATTATTTTCACAAACAAACGGAAGTGTCTCTGTTAATTTGCAATTAGCTGTTCATATCAATAATATTCGAACGTATCTTCTTGGTTTCTGTTGTTTTTTCAGTTATTTGTTTCGAAAATGTTTTCATGTTCAACTGTATTAAAAACTGCTGGAATGTTATTTGAAATTACATTAATGAAGTTTGATGCAAGTGAATTGTTTGCTAAATAGTTATTCGTTTTTTTTATAGGATGGAAAAAAGCAAGTTTATCAGAAATTCAGGAAAGATATGATTTGAAAATGCGTGAACAATATTTTCCTGACCGAATGGATCAATTTTTGGAAATAGTCAATCGAATGCGCGTCTTCTATAAGACTTTTCATTCACATTTACTTTAATATTTTCTATGTATTTTTAGTTATATGTAGATCAACGCAATGACATTGAATTAAGTTTCGTTTTGATAGTTTTCATTCGAAAGAAAAAAGAAAAGATCGTACGATATGAAGTGACAGTCACATCATCCGCATTGCATTTATAGAATTATTGATTTACAAGAATAACTGTGCTAACACTCATTAAAGAAAAGAAAAGAAATAAATACATATGTGTACATATCGATAGATAAACAAAACAAATCAAATGGCAAACACAATTAACTCAACAATTAAACAATGGATCACGATGATATTCTCGACTAAAACAAAAGACATTTAAGAAGAGTCAAATGGCACAAATCCTTGAACACTTTATTGCTAATTCATTTCTTTAATCTTTTGGGTCGAATACTTGGTTCGTAAATTATCGTTACACAAGCCAAGTAACGATAAAGGTAGAAACTCACGTCTTAGAGTTTTCTCGCCTCAAAACCTTTTTCCGTTACAGTTCGTAAAAAGATGATTCTGTTTCATACACATTCTTCTTTGATCTCCGCGTGATAAATTTCTTCAAAGTCGTATATCTTTGATAAAAATAGATCAATTGAACTCACAGTAATTATTCAAGTTTTATTTTGAAATGAAAACAAAATTATGCGATGAGTGTTGGTGCAATACGAAAATGATTTCGAATCTTTGTAAATATTTCGACTAGATGAGGTACTATAAACCGA
>Ga0209935_1002473_pt1 | contig 22501 bp, 38 predicted proteins | sample ThiBio_1000_plan_2_FD_183958 | JGI IMG/M metagenome (GOLD analysis project Ga0209935, IMG submission 183958) | Wastewater bioreactor microbial communities from Cape Town, South Africa - Thiocy_cont_1000_plan (SPAdes) | ecosystem: Engineered > Bioreactor > Thiocyanate-remediating >...
CTCTCTCTCTCTCTCTCTCTCTCTCGTGTTCGTGCGCCATCATGAGCCTCGTGTTGTACGTGGATGCCAGCCAGGCAGCCAGCAGAGTAGTGCTCGAACTCGTTGCTGTGGTCGCGTCCGCGTCACTTTCGATCCAACGAGTCGATCGAGCGCTGCCAATTCCGCACCCACTCGAAGATCACGACAAGGTAGCACGCGAGTGCTTGCTGCTACTCGCTGTCGCTATCGCTGTTGCTCACGCTTCGCGTATCTCTTGATTGAAATGGCAGATTCCTCTTCTTGAAGATGGAGACGTGAGAATACATGTACGGCGATGTGTGATACCTGCAGCAGCTTCTCCCGCATAAACTGACGGCTCGAATGCACGCTCAGGGTGCGCGAGCGATTGCGCTCCACATTGCATCGAAGGCCAACGTTGAAGAGCGCTGGTTCGGGAGCCCCGGTCAGCCTGATCGCGCATCGATCGAGGGCTTGCTGGATTCAGTGCTGCCCAGTACCGTGGAGGCCTTTCGAGGGCTGCTACATCATTCGTTCTATGCTCCGCTGCTCGGCGTGCTAGTACGTCTTCGCTATCGCATCAATCTTATCATCAATTCAATCATCAATCCAATCCAACCAACTCTTGTCGATGCATCTCAGGAACCAGACGTCAATACGATCCGCGAGTATGCCTTGGAGACTCGAGGAGCTCTAGTGACTCTCAATTCGATACTGGCTCGCTCGCAGTACTTGGCTGCTGGTACACAGCGGCCATCGTTCGTTGATCTAGTGGCGTACCACGAGCTGCTGCAACTGCGATTGTTGCCGTCGATGGACCTCACGCCCTATCAACACGTCAAGCGATGGCAAGAGCAGCTACGGGGCGACGCCTCGCTGCAGACATGTGCCTTCGATGCACCGCTCGCCGAGTATGCGAGCTCGCTTGCTGCCATGTTCCAGGCCTTGGAGGGTGAGGGTGAGGAACACACGACAGCCGACGATTACGATCATGATGGCAGCGGACACTCGGGACATTGCTGTTCTCGTGAGCATGAGGCGAGCAAGTAAGAGGAGCTTGTAAGATATTATGATTGTGATGTTGATAGATGATACGGTGTCGTTGATTGACGATGGCTAGCGACGAGATAGCAAAACTCTCGAGGATCGAATGTATTGGTTCGACCGGCGATTGTCGGCAGGAGATCTAACGTTAGAGAGAGGCTCAGTATTGGAGTAGGTGAGAGAGAAGAGAAGGAAGGCAATCGATGATGCCAATCAAGTGCCGAACAAGCGCGAGTGGTCGCGTCGAGGTGCAGTGGATTCCGAATGGCGCAGGTATGGAGATAGAGATAGAGAGATAGAGAGTAACCTGCAGGGATAGCGCGTAGATAGACGGGAGGGTACGACAAAAATCCGTCTCGTTATACTGGGCAGCTCTCGTTAGCAAGCGAACGAGAGCTTGAATAGTTGATTGGGAATACGGCAGTGGCGGCTTACTCGCGCGCTTGTCGACTGGCAAACTCCTTCTTCTTGAGAATGCGCATCAGTACCAAACGCGCCTCGCATTGTGGAAAGTGCTCCAGGTCATAGTACTCGGGCGAGATTTCGAGAAGCCTACTCAGAGCGTGGCTCAGTGGTCAGTTGGTTGCATCAAGAGCGCGCGCGCACGTTGCTTGCACGACGCCAACGATGAAGCCGTACCACTCAGGCCGAATGTCCGTCACGGTACGGATAAAGTTCTTGCTCGTCAGCACGAACTCGTTGTAGATCACCCACTCGGGCTTGTGATCCAAGCTGGTCGACGGATGCAGCGCCACGACTTGGTTGTCCTTGACCGTGAGGTAGTGGCCGGTGCGCTCGAGGTGTGCCACTTGCATAAAGAAGCCCATCGTCAGGGCGCGGCGAATGAGCAGGTAGTAGTCGCGTGACGCGAAGGCCGGCGAGTTGAGCGGCAGCGAGAAGCGTTGCATGATGCGCGAGAGCTGGTCGCGCACGTTGTTGGCCGACTTGAGCGAGCGGTAGTTGAGAAAGTTGTCCCACGCCCAGCGGCTGCCGTTGCCCTGGTCCTCTTGCTCCTTGAATTCGTGAAAGACGTTCAGCAGCGTCAGGTGATCGCCGTCGACGTGCGAGAAGCGAGCCTTGGCTTCATCAGCAGCACGCTGGCTCTCCTTTGGTCGAATGAAGCATTGCGGCACTGTCGTGAGGTACAATTGTTGTTGTTGAGTCAGCGCATACTGATCCTCGAGGTGTGTCATTGCCGCACGTACCAGACAGCATGGCCGTGATGGAAAGAATCTCTTGACTGCAACCAAGGTCGCTCGAGGCGATCAGCATCTTGGACAACTGCGGATCGAGCGGGAACTCGGCCATGATCTGTCCAATGTGCGTCATGTTGCCTTCGTCGTCCAGCGCTCCCAGGTAGTTCAGCAACTCCAGAGCCCTGTGAAGCACACGGACGTGGCAGCGATGATACCGTCAGTCCTCCTGCTGCTGCTGCACTCGGTGTCTGCACTCGCCGATTGCGTGCACAGTACTACTCACCTCATCATGGTCTCGGGCGCTGGCGGGTCCATAAAGTCAAAGTGCACGAGATCATCGATGCCGAGCTTCTTGAGCTGCAGCACGACGCTCGACAGATTCGAACGAAGAATCTCGGGATACGTCTGCGGGATCAGGTCCTTGCGGAAGCTCGCCTCGGTGTAGAGACGGAAGCACTTGCCGGGCTTGGTACGACCGGCACGACCGGCACGCTGCTGCGCCGATGCTCGCGAGATGGGCGACACCAACAGCGACTCGACACGCGTGCGGGGATTGTAGACCTTTTGCTTGGCGAATCCGGGATCGATCACGTACACGACGCCATCGATCGTGATCGACGTCTCGGCGATGTTGGTGGCAACGACGCACTGTAGGCACGACGAACAGCATCGCCACTCTACGGTGAGCCATTGGCACGCGCGGTCGTGTCTGACGCGAGCGACAACACGCACCTTTCGTCCAGGAGGGCCTCCAGGAACCTTGGGCGGAGGCGCGGGATCAAAGATGCGCTGTTGCTGATCGGGCGGCAGCGTCGAATACAGGGGAAAGCACACGAGCTCGGCAGCGTTGCCCAGTTGCTTGACCTGGTTTCGAGAGCACGGCATATACACGTGTTAGCCACCGACGAATGGCATCGACATGGGGGCGCACGGCGACATACATCGTTGCTGATGCGCTTGCAAGCGTCCTCGATCTCCTGCTCACCGGTGAGGAAGAGCAGAATGTCACCCGGCGGCTCGCACAGATGCAGCTGCACCACGGTGTTGATCGCCGCCTCGAGATAGTCTCGCTCGGGCTCGGGTGTGTAAAAGATCTCGACCGGATGCAGACGACCCGGAACAGTCTGTGCGCGACACACGGACGACGCTGGTTGGTATCGCTGCGCAAAACAAAGCAAGGCGGCTCGCTCGAAACGACTCTAGCGACAACGACTCGGGAGCGTACCAAGAGAGGGGCGCCATCAAAGTACGATTGGAACTTCTCGGCATCGAGAGTGGCACTCATGACGACGAGCTTGAGGTCCTTGCGAGACAGCAGCACCTGCTTCATGAGTCCGAAGAGAATATCGGTCGCGAGAGTACGTTCGTGTGCCTCATCAAGAATGATCACCCTGCATCAACGAGTCAGTGTTTCGATCACGAGAAGCTGTAGATACACACAACTAGATAGATAGATCACGATAGATCACGATAGATCGATAACGATAGATGGGCAGGCAGGTAGGTACGGATGGCATACGAGTATCGTTCGAGCAGTGGATCGGTCATGGCCTCTCGAAGCAGCATACCGTCGGTCAGGAACTTGAGGAAGGTCTGTTGTGAGGTCTTGTCTTCGAATCGAATGCTGTAGCCGACTTGCTCACCAAGCTACTCGGCACACCGCAGCGATAGCCAACGAGTCATTAGATCGGCTCTTGGCGCAGCAGACGGATCGCGCTCGATCGGGCGGGAGACGTACGTTGACGTCCATCTCTTGCGAGACGCGAGTAGCGACGCTCATGGCGGCGACTCGACGCGGCTGCGTGATGCCGACCACCTTGTTGTTTTGGATGTAGCCGGCCTCGACGAGAAATTGAGGGATCTGCCATCAGAGTACCATCAGTGTGGTGAGCAGGCGAGTCACAAGATGGCTCACGATCGAGCGAGCTCGACCGATATGATGGATCGATCTCGGCTGGCTGATATGATACCTGAGTAGTCTTACCGCTACCGGTCTCACCGACCAGGATCGTGACCTGATTGGCGTAGACCTTTGCGACAAAGTCATCCTTCTGCTCCCACACCGGCAGGGTCTTTCGTGTGGCGAGGATGTTGTGGTATCGCTGCGAGTATGGCCGCCCGGTGTACGGGTTCACGTCGGGGTTCACCTACGTCACGTGACGCCAGCTCGTTCGTCAGACCACACGACTGCCGCGGCCCGGGATGGCGTGGAGGCAGTCTCGTTCGGCGTTCGATCGACACGCACGTACTTGCTCGGAAGCAGATCCGGTGCTTAGATCGATGCGGGATCGGCGGTCGGTCATGGTCGGAGCGGCAGCAGCAGCGAGCGCGAGGGGGATAGCAAACAACTAGATGCGATCGATCTATCAGCGCCAAGCTCTCGCGGCCTGCTCGTACTGTTCCTGGACTTGAGTCGCAAGCGAGATGGGTGGTACTACGACTGGATGGTGATCGAATGGATCGCGATCGAGTGGTGGTTTTGGCGTCCACAAGAGGACGAGAGGGAGTGGTACGTGTGCTGTACTGGTACGACGACTGGTTGGCAACCCGACAGCGCACAGGTACCTCGGAATTGAACCTCATACATAAGCTAGCAATCTATCTGTCTATACATCTTCAAGGTAGTCGCTATCACCTGACGTCAATGCAACGGCATGCGGCGTGTTGGCATTGCTCGATGCGGCATCGTTGGGCCTTGAGGTTGTGGCTGCGGCTGCGGCGGATGGCAGCTCGATCGGACCATCGACTTGGAGAGCGAACGTGATTCGGGTGGATTGGTTCAGCGCGGACACCTGGACATCGCGCGTCAGGAGCACCTGCTCGTCGCGTAGCAGCATGGCAATGTCGTCCTCGGGCACGCCGAATTCGTGTGCGATCTGCAGCTTGAGCTCGGCCAGCGTTCGACTGGCGAGTTGGAGCTCGCGGTAGTACATGTCGCCCACTCGCTTGACGGGCACCACTACCGAGCTCGCGTGAGCGTCATCATCGTCTTCGTTCGATCGAAGAGTTCGTGTCGTATCGACGTACGTGAGGAGCGTGCGAACGGGCTGGCCAGCATGCGGAAGCCCGAGCGCCCGGTGCCCAGGAGTGCGGCAGCGAACTTGTAGACGTAGCTCGAGAAGGCCGGACCCTCGAGCGTGTGCGAGTACGAGTAGTAGAAGACGACGCTCGCCCATGCCGAGAGGTAGCTCACGATCGCCAGCACCAACATCACGAAGCATGGCGCCGTGGCGATGTCGTCGAACCGAACGTAGAACTCGTGGTTCCAGCCGCAGAGCTGCGCGTCGATCGTGTACCAGCGCAGCTGGTCGCTCAGCTCGAGCAGAGCGTTCTGCGGACCCCATTGTGCGACGATCAGATACGATTGTACGTGGAACAGCAGCGAGATTGGCACCATCAACATCACGATCTGTTGTACGAGTTGCCAATCAAGCGAGACTGGTTAGTGAGGGTTGGTGCTCTCGTGTGCCAAGCTGTCGAGCTCGATACCGACCACTAGCACGACACGCTTGGAGTAGCGATCGGACTTTAGCAGTGCCAGCTGCAGAAGGAACGACAGCGAATCGAGCACCGCGAGCGTGAGTGCGATGCCCCAGATGGCGTCGGTCAGCGCCGAGTCGAGCCAGGAGAGTCGCGCGGGAGTGGTCGAGGTGCCGTCGGACTCGGGCTGCAGCGACGGCGACGACAGGTCGAAGATGCTGACGATGATGAAGTTCAGGAAGGTCGCCAACAACGACACGCCGCCGATGGCTAATCGGAGCTTGGTGTGGCTCGTAGACTGTGATTCCATCGTGGGTGTGTGGGTTGGTTTGGTTTGATGGGAGGATTGGAGTGGATTGGTCGATTGTCGAGGGAGATCGATCGATGTCGCGCATTCATTCGCTCATTCGCTCAGTGTCGCTCGCATCTCTCGATCTATCCATCCATTGATTGATCCATCTATTGATTGATCCATCCATTGATCCATCTATTGATTGATCTATCCATTGATTGATCTATCCATTGATTGATCTATCCATTGATTGATCTATTGATTGATCTATCTATTGATTGATCTATCCATCGATTGATCTATCCATTGATTGATCTATCCATTTATCGAACAATTTACGCGCGTTCTCTCGCGTTCGATGGGCACGCGATGGAGCAAGCCAATCATGAGCCTCACCATGACCACCACCACCACCACCACGACGAGCATCTGAATGAGCTCGAACATTCGCCGTATCAAGTCGGTTGTCGTCTGATGCAGCCGTCATCGAGCGGCCGCGGGCGACGCAAGAAGACCGACGGCCATGAGGTCGACGACGACCACGCCATCGAACATCCGAGCGGCTTCCATCTGTGGCTGCGCAACAGCCGCAACATCATGTACAACGTGGTGCTCGAGTATCTACCGTTCATCACGGTATGAACGCGTGTGGTTGGTGTATCTCCTCCCAACACATGCGAGTATCTCACGCGCGTGTGTGATGTGGTGGTTGTGGCTATCTAGTGGAGTATCGTGGCGCTGTATCTGCTGCGCAACTGGCTCGTACTCGGCAACGCGGTGCTCGATCCGAAGGGCGTCATATTCGACCTGTTCCAGCATCTCAATGTCGCCATGTTGGTCTTTCTCGTACGTGTTCTACAGCACCAGCAGCAATAGCAACAACAACAACACTGCGATACTGATGGTTCGTTCGATCGGCGCGTTGCCATCGCCAGGTCATGAACGGCTTGTATGGAGTCACGTACTTGATCATCAAGGCCTACTGGCTCGGACTCCTGGGCTCGGGCGCCACGCTCGCTTGCTACATCACCGTACGTCTCTATGCGCGCAGAGCTTCCCATGTACGCCAGAGCATTGGCTGATCGCTCGAGATTCGCTCCGTGTCAGACGCTCGTATCGTTGATCGGCTTTCCGTCGGTGATCGTCGTGCACTACAATATTGGCTCCGGTACGAAGTCACACATACGCGCGAGCGTCCCAATGAGCGGCAACTGAACGCGTGCATGGCTCTCCAGGATCGTCGTTGTTCGTGGCCTTGACGATGGCATGCCTCGGAATGAAGATGCACTCGTTCTTTAGCCACAAGTACCAATGCATCAAGGCGTACCTGGCGGCTCCATCCAAGGCCGATCTCGAACCTGTCATTGGTACGAACGAGCGAGCGAATGCGTGCATACGTTCCGGCGCGTCATTCAACGTGCGCTTACTGTCGCCTGAGCGCAGTATCATTCGCCAAGTACTGCTACTTTCTCTGCACGCCGTGTCTTATTTATGCAGACCACTTTCCGCACACGTTCAAGATTCGGTACGCCAGCACGCGTGAGCGAATGGCTGTTGCTTGGAACCGCGGCTCACTCGCTCGTCGTATCCAGCTATCTCTATGCTCTGCGAGAGCTCTGCGCTTGTGTCGGCTGCTTCATCGTGCTGCACATCATTGGTACGCTCGAGTGGAGCCAGGGTAACCGTGCAGCTCCAACCAACCTCGCCTGCTGCGCGCATAGACATTGAGCTGGTGCTCCCAGTCATCCAACAAGTGCACACCATGCCGGTGTACATCTTTTGGCTCAAACTACTACCGTCGTGCTCGATGGTGTGGCATCTCTTGTACGTACAAATGGCGATTCTCCACGCCCACACACTCACACATAGCACATTTGTTGTTGACGAATGCGTGTGCTCGCCGTGTGATTGTGTGTTGTAGGTTCTTTGGATTTTGGCATAGCTTTTGCAACTTCTTTGCCGAGATCACATGCTTTGCTGATCGTCGATTCTACGGCGACTGGTGGAATGCGACGTCGTACTCGGAGTTCTATCAAAAGTGGAGCTTGCCAGTACATCGTTGGCTCTTGGTGCACGTGTACTTTGAGATGTACGACTCGAGGCTGTGGTGGTGCATCTGCAAGGAGGTTACTGATAGCGATCGTGGTCGATCCACCAGCTCCCGTTCTCTACGAGCAAAGAAGATGGTGACCATGCTCCTGGTGGTGCTGTTTGGTGCCGTGTGCCACGAACTCCTGCTGTCGGTGTGGTTCAAAGTGCTCGCTCCGTACAACTTCCTGCTGATGAGCATTCTCGGTACGACGGCCTCCTGCTCTCGATCGAGTGCGTGGCATCGGAGGCACTGACTGACTGACACGCTTCTCGCGCGCGCGCACAGTGCCCCACTTCATGTTCGACTCGTACCTCAAACGATCGAGCTGGGCCAACATGTACATATGGAGCGCCATTACGTGCGGCTTGCCGATCGAATGCTACATCTACGGGAAGGCTATGGTCGCTCGCTGAGATAATGCGCCATCCTCTCCTTCTCATACTCCTTCTCACTCGTGCTCTCTCTCTAGCTCTCTCTCGTGTTTGTTCTCTCTATTTCAATGACATATATTGTACAGTGTGATCTAAAAGCCATTATATGTTCCGCGCGACGCTCTTTCTTGTGTTTGATTGGTTAATGAATTTCCGATGCCGCCAACAGTTACCATCGGTACTCCGACTCCAGCCAACAAAGACGAGATTCATCCTTCGTTCTCTTGAGTACACCCAAGAGATTGTGGACCTGTGGTGGTGGTTGTTGTTTTATCTCTCTCGAAGGCGCCAGCGCGTTGTTTACTGGAAGGTTATGGCCACGCCGAGCGATAAATTAAGCGCCGCCACGAGAGAGAACAGCAACAGCAGCAGTGAGCGAGATCATCGTCCAGTAGCTCACTCTCCCTCGCTCGCTCGCACCTCCAGCACCGCTGCTTGCTGGTGACAAGCAGACTCGCCCGAGAGATGGGTCTCTCGGCACTCCAGTCGATCGTACTCGTGGTGCTGATACCGCTGGTGGGAGTACCGACGTTGATTCTGTGCGTGCGACTGCTCAATGCGCTCGTGCGCTGTTTGTTCAAGGAGCGCGGCGGCGATCGTGATGTACCGCGCGAGTCGTTGCGAAAGCGCATGGCGCTCGTCATGTCGTCGCGTACTGGCACCTTCTGGGTACACACACACACCGAGATATCCATGAGAGACCGATCGTACTCGCTCTCGATCACGCTCTGATCTCTTTGTCTGTGTGGTCGCCGTCGGGCTCGTGACGCACAGTTGATCTTCCAAGTCTTCATCTCGCTGCTCGGAGTGCTGCTCTACGTGGTCGAGATCTACACGCAACCGATGGCGTTGTTCGTGTTCGAGACCGGGCTGAGTGTCTTCTTTGCGATCGACTATATCATCTTCTTCTACATTGCAAAGGACAAGTATGCTACTGCTGCTGCTGCTGCTGCTTCTATTCGCGACGATGATGATGCTGCTTCAATGATGCTGATCGCGACGTCGACACGATGCCTGCTCAATCGACCACCCAACCAATCTCCATGTTGATTGCATCGATACTCGACCCACAGACTCAAGTACTTCTTTAGCTTCTTCTCGCTGGTCGATCTGCTGGCCATCTATCCGTACTTTGTTGCGTGGTTCATTCTGCTCGGAGCCTCGGACGTGCTCGCCATCTTGCTCGTGTTACGCTCACTTCGAATCGTGCGAGTCTATCGAGTACTATCGTTCTTCTCGTATTGTACGTTGCATCAGTGAATCCCGTTTGCTCTCACTCGCACAACGACGACTCGACGACTCGACGACTCGAAACTGGTCATCAACTCATTCTGCTGCTTGCTTGATCCATCCATCCATCCATCAATCAATGACGCTCGATAGCCAACATCTCGCGACAACTCGCTGTGGTGCTGCTGACGATCTTTAGCTTGATCTTTGTCGCGGCCGCCACGATGCATTTCATCGAGACCTATCACGACGACTCGGTCGACAACATCTTTTACGACTTTCACAACGTGCTGTACTTTATCGTTGTGGTATGGTTCGAGTCGCGCGTGACTGAATCTCTCGCGAATCCCAACTCATTGATTGATTGATTGATCATCGATTGCACGATCGGCATCACACATATATAGGCATTCGCGACTGTCGGATTTGGAGACATCACGCCTGCGACAACTGCTGGCCGAATGGCCATGATGCTGTTTATCATGATCGCTGCAGTGCTGATTCCGATCCAGACTATCAAGCTCATCAACCTCGTCAACAGCCACTCACGTGTGTATCGCAGCGAGCCTGACCCCAGTGATTGCAGAGATTGCACCAAGGCTGACCGTACTTGATCGTGCAGCATTCATGGGCTCGTATCAGCGGGACAAGCGTACGATGCACATGGTCGTCACGGGCTCCATCACCTTCTCGGCCGTCATCGACCTGATACGCGAGATCTTCCACAAGGTACCTCCCCTGCTCACAGCGAGCGGATCGTCAACACCTGACACAACGAGCCTGGCGCACTCGTTCAGTACCAACGATATCGGCATTGCAACCTCGTGGTGCTCTCGCCAGAGGAGCCTTCGGAAGAGATGCGCACGCTCATCTATCACCCGTACTTCACCACGCGCATCACCTATCTCAAGGGTTCGCCGTTGGCGTCAGAGGACCTCCAACGAGCGCAGCTGCGCGATGCCGTGGCGTGTTTCGTCCTGGCTCCCAAGAGCTATCAGGACTCGAAGCGCGCTGATACGGGTACGGACGACGTCGATGTGGATGTGGGCGGCTCTCGGTCTCTTGCACTCATATCGGACTGTACCGCGCTGCCATATGGTATTGGTGTGTTGGGACAGAGACAATCATGCTCAATCTAGCGCTCAAGGACTTTGCTCCCGAACTCCCGACCTGTATTCAACTCACGAAACAATCCAACAAGGTACGAGATCGGCCTCGGCCTCGTACGAGGAAGGAATGTCGGAGCACAAGGTGAATTCATCTCGACGTTGTTTGTGGTGACCACTCAGTATCTCGCCTCTGGCACCAAGAACACGAGTATCGTCACTCTGGACGACATCAAGATGGTTCGTTCGCTCGCTGCCACGATATGTGTACCTCGATATCACGCACCTTACACGGAAGAGATGCGCAGTCTATCCTGGCCAAGGGCTGCATCGTTCCAGGCTTTGCAACACTGATCACCAACTTGGTTCGCTCGTACTCCCCTGAGGATTACTCGCTGAGCCAGACCTCTTGGCAACAAGAATACCGTACGAGTCTCGAGTTACTGCAGTTGCTACGTAAGAGGCCTTCCTCACCTGTGTGAGCTGTGGTTTGGATGTAGATTACGGAAGCGCGCACGAGATCTATGAGACCGAACTGCCAAACTTCTTTGACGGCACAACCTTCACTGAAGCGGCCAAGGTGCTGTACGCGCAATATCATGTGTGTCTGCTGGCAGTCGAGACCTTGGTGCGTGTGACACAGCCGACATCGCCACGAGAAAGCCGCGCGAGCAGCTCGGAAGACGAGTACAGCGAGCGCAAGGCGATCGTGGTCGATGATTCGCACACGACCGTCGTACAACGCATCCTGCTCAATCCGGCGAGCGAGCACCGCATCTCGGCCGGCTGTCGAGCTTTCATCATCGCCCTCAACCCGCAACTCTCCAAAGCCGTTCAGCAACTCGAGAGCGTTGTCACGGTACGTGTCGTGTGTACTCTTACCCACCCGAGTCGCAACGTGCGTCGCACACTTTTTCTCTCGAGTCTCACTACCAAGTCGACTTGCACGCACGCGGTATGTAGAGCTCGCTCAAGTTGGAAGAGCTCTCGCGCACCTTCTCGCTGCAGCCAGGGGTGCACTTGACGCCGGTGCGCCGAACCAAGAGCACTCGCAACCCCTACGAGTTTGCTCGCGGTGGCGGACGAGGCTGGAATGCCACCATCGGCACGCCGCTCGCGCAGATCGAACCGGAAGAAGAGGACGACGAACACGACAACATGCGCTGCAGTGACTTGCTGGCATCTGGCGCTGACGTTGGCGCTTGGAATGAGATCTACCACATTCTGCCTGATCCCGTCGAGTTTAGGAGCCACGCATTCATCACAGGTATGAATGAGACGACGATGGCGAACACTGCAACGCGCGCTCTTGCTCATTCTCGTGAACCACTAGAGCGCTCGCCGATCGCGCTGCAAGGCCACGTGGTCGTCATTGGAACCACGGAGGGCCTCGAGTACTTTATCCTGCCGCTGCGATCCAAGAGACTACCGCAGCTGCGACCGATCGTCATTCTGCATCCGCAACCACCGTCGGAAGAGATATGGAGCATCATCGGCCGCTTCCCCGAGGTGTACTTTGTGCAGGGATCGGGCTTGATCATCGCCGACCTGCGGCGATGCAACGTGCGCCGTGCATCGAACGTCGTGCTCTTCACCAATCCCTCGCAACTCGCCGAACGAACGCACCTGATGGACGCCGATACGCTCCTGACCTATCGCCTGATCACACAACACTTTCCACGCACCGGAACCTCGATCACCATCGCAGAGATGAGTACGTCTCGGCCGTTGGCCAACTCGGAGAGACTGACACGCCACTGACACGAACGTGACCTCCAACGCAGCGCATTCCACGCACATCAAGTACATTGAGCCCGGCCTGTGCAAGTTCAACGAGGAGAAGAAGGTCAACTTCGCATCGGTACCCGAACAACTGCTGCTGGGCATCACGAACCACGAGGAGCTGCTGCACTCGGAGCACCACTTCAACCCGCTGTTTGCTGCTGGCCACGTGTATACGCTGTCGATGTTGGATTCGATCATGAGCCAGGTACTTGGGCGGGTCACGTAGCTCGCTGGAAGCTCTCTTCTAATCTCCGAACCGATGTGCAGGTGCTCAACCGCAGTAGCAGCAACAACAACAGCGTCCTGCAGCTCATCTCGTTGCTGGCATGTGGCGCCGAATCCGTGGAGCAGTCGTATGAATCATCCGAGCTTGCATTGTTGCCGCTTCCTCAAGCCTTTGCCGTACGTGAGCCATGCTGATGACCGACACCTCATTCAATTGCTCGTACTCACTCAGTTGCTTCCCTGCTTGATCAATCGGTGTGGCTCCACGCATCTGCAGAACCAGCTGTACGGGCAGCTGTTCACATACCTCGCTGACCAAGACGTGATTCCCATCGGCCTGTACCGCTGTGCCGACGCCAAGCTCTCGACCCGTCCGTTCGTCTTCACCAATCCGCCACCGGCGACGCTGCTCCACAAGGGCGACTTTGTGTTCGTGCTGCCGCCGCCGCAATCCGAGCTGTCGCTCGATCCCGACACCCTCAACTATTTATTCTGCGTGCCGGAGCCGACGCGAATGCCGAGCTCCGACGATGCAGCAGCAGCAGTAGCAGCAGGAGGAGGCCCGGCTCCGAGCTCGCTCACCATCAACTCGAGCATGAGTACCACCAGCTCGAGCATCAATTCCGTCGAGTCAACGAATGACAGTGGCGTCGAGATCACGATCGAGATTGCACCGGAGAAGCGAGAGTGATGTGTGTACGAGGCGACACTTGCGCGAACTAAACGACCATCGTCAGTCTGCTCGTCGCCCGCGCTCCCTCTCACGCCCGCACACAAATGAGCGACGACGATCATAGTGGTAGTGGCAATAGTAGCAGCAATAGTAGCAGCAGCAGCGATACGGAGCAGCCATCGCCACGAGCCGCGGCGGGTATCCACTTGTTCCGAGCAGCGCTGCCACAGTATCGCTCGATCGAGGACGCAGCCGATCTCTTTGAGCAATGCGAGAACATCGTCGTGCTCACGGGGGCTGGAGTATCGGTCTCGTGCGGCATCCCGGACTTTCGCAGTGCAGGTGGAGTCTACGATCAAGTATGTTGGAGCTCCGATGGCGCCAGCTCATGATCGAACGACGCTCACTGCGTTCTCGTTGTCGGGGGCACACGAACGCGAATGGCATCAGATCGCACAGCGACATCAGCTGCCACAACCTGAGTGTCTCTTCGACGTGAACTACTTTCGTATCGATCCGCAACCCTTCTATTCATTCGCCAAGGTGTGCTCAAATCATGGGTGATCGATCAAAAGGGTCGTCGTGAGAGTATCGAGGCTGACGGACCTACGACGACGATCAATGTCGCGTGATGCTGCTGGCGCAAGGAGCTGTACCCTGGCAAGTATCAACCTTCTCTCACACATCGCTTCATACGACTGCTCGAACGCAAGGGCAAGCTGTTGTGCAACTACACGCAAGTATGTCGTTGGCTCACGATCATGCTCGACGAGCCAACGCTACCTACGACTCAATGGGATCGAATGCTTGTGCTCGAGCCACGCAGAACATCGACACTCTCGAGCACGTCGCAGGCATTCGCCGAGTCGTCTACTGCCACGGCTCGTTTGCAACTGCATCATGTATGCGATGCCGCCTACGAGTTGCAGGTTCAGCAATCGAACAAGAGATCAAGAGCTCGGTATGAGTCGATCGATGGCTGTAGCGCTCTCTCTCGAATGCTGATCGGATCTGAGCGAATGGCAGACCGTCCCTTACTGCAAGCGCTGCCGCAAGGGCGTCATGAAGCCAGGTACGCTATCGATCGACGATCGACGGTCTCTCGGTCTCGGGACACCACGGCTCATGAGTCTATCCGCCAATCTTGCGCGTCGTTCGCGCTCTAGACATTGTGTTCTTCCACGAGCCGCTGGACGATGCCTTCTTCGACTATCTGCAGGACGACATCAAGAAGTGCGACTTGCTGCTGGTCATGGGCTCATCGCTCAAAGGTACGCGAGGGCACCGCTATCAGCGAGCAGAATCAATGATCGACCATGGCGATGGCTGGTGTTAGTGCGCCCGGTGTGTCTGGTGCCGTCGATACTCGATCCATCGGTGCCGCAGATCCTGATCAACAAGGAACTCGTTGCTGCCACTCCGTTCCACGAGTTTGGTGCGCTGGCAAGCTCGAAGCGAGTGATCGCGCAGGCGATGATCATTGCTATCAAGTAGGAGCCGATTGACTGATGTGAGATCGTCGTGTGACAGATATCACACTTCTCGGTGATTGCGATCGGGTCGTCACTCGCATCTGCAAGATGCTTGGTTGGAGCCTGGACGACTCGTGGGAGACCGGGCCTGATGAGCGGTTCAGGCCGTTCCGCGAGAACCTCGTGGAAGCGCCGCAACGATCGTTGCTGCACAGCAGCCAAGCGGAGCTCGATGCCTCGATGGGCGACGATGGTTACTACGATTCGAACGAGTTTGTACCGAGCAGCAGCGACGACGATGACTCGGAGTACTCGGAGGACTGATGCGATCGATCGACAGGCTCAGCTTGTATTGAAAGAAATACACGTATCAGCGCGAGCTCGACGGCCACAGGTAGGTGTGTGGCTGACGTCGTGCTCGCGGCTGATGCTCACTCGAAATGATCGGCTGCGAGTGCGACGGTCGGTCGCGTGCCGAGGGCGAGCTCGAGCTCGCTCAGTAACCGAGTGCCTTCTTGACTCGCTCTGCGTGTAGTCGAGCTTGCTCGTCTTGCTGCTCGCCATCATCCTCACCGTCATCATCGCTGCTAGCAGCGGCGTTGGCGGTGTCTTTGCTCGTGACACTCGGTTCGGTGGAGCTGGAAGATGCCGTGGACGATGTCGGTGGCGTATCGTTGGTTGTCGCAGCCGTCGCAGCCGTGGTGCCCGCGGTAGCAGCAGCTCCGCCTCCACCAGCAGCACCAGCAGCAGCATAATAGGCAGCCCACGCAGCATAGTAGTCATAGCTGGCTTGGTCTCCAGCAGCCGTGGAGCCCTGTGGATACTGCGCATCGGTGTTGGGATACGAGTAGTCGGCCGTGGTTGCCTGGCCGTCCTGGCCCTCTTGCACCCACTTGTAGCCGCCGATCGCCGGCGTCGAGCCGCCGTCGGAGCCGAGTGCTTGCTGTTGATACTCGGGCTTGAGGTGTTCGGATGCAATCTGCAGATACTCTTGTCGATACTGCTGCATGTACCGTAGGTAGTTGGCCATCTGACGAGCGTAGTAGCCACCGGAGCTCGTGCCACCAACGGCTTGTTGGTACTGCTGGAACTCCTCCGAGTACGGATGCGGATAGGGCACGGGATCAGCGGCAGCAGCTGCGACGTCCAATCGAGGTGAGTACTCGATAGGCGCCGCTCGCATCATCTGCGCCACCAATGCGATCATCATGGCGTGGTACCTTGCTCAGCGTAGAGATACTCGGGCACTCCCTCCTCGCGAAAGGTCGACGAGATGGCCTCGACGGCCTGTTGTGTGACACGCATCTCGGTCGCGACCTTGGCCGTGGGATTGGGATCGTCGTGCGCCCATCGCACGTTCAACGTCTCGCCATTGCCAATGTCCTGATCGGCGAGCGCCTCCTTGGCGAACTCGGCCGACGATCGCAGCGTGAATCGCACGAAGGCAATCATCTTGCCCCAAATGATGCGAACTGCTCCAACGAGAGACGATGAGCCCGAGCGATGCATCTTGGGATGGCTCTCGCGTCTGTGTACGTACCGTACTCGACGGGTCCGTACTCTTCGCACACCTCCTTGAGCACTCGCTCGAGGTTGCCGCCGCCGGCAGGACGCTTGACTCCGCCGAGATACAGCGTCTTGCTCTCGCGATTGAAGTTGCCCGTGCCGCCCATATCCTCTCGATCGGTGCTGCATTCGATTCGAGAGCGAGGAACGTCAGCCTCAAACACACACACGCACACACACGCACGCACACACGTCGAGGGTAGATAGTCTCCACGCCGGCATTCACATACGCATGGCGATCTCGGCCAAAGATATCATTGGTCAGCGGGAGAGTCTTCTCGTCCTCGGCCGTCGGGATGCGATGGTAGTAGGTACAGTTGGCGCCCTGGATGCACTTGCCTCGAGCAAAGTACAGGCAGATGTACTGGTGCTGCTTGCTCGCCATCAGATCGGCCTTGGTCTCGCCCGAGTCGGTCGATGGTCGACATCGTGGGTTGCTTCATCGAGTGATCGCGAGAGATCGAGAGATCGAGTTCGAGGTGCACCATGGTCAGCTGATGATAGATATGGCTGGCTCTCTCTCTCACGATCGATATCAACGAGCGCGATCTCATGTATACATACGTTGGCTTCATGCGCTTGTCGGGACGATCGCCGAGGTACTTGCCATACCAGATGTTGTACTCGCGGCCTTCGGTATTGATGAACGGTGTATCGATCTCATCGGCTTGCTTGCGCGCCGGTCGCTTGCGCTTACCGGCCGTGAGTTCGTCAGCCATCGTGTGTGCGTGTGTATCAAGCGCTTGGTGTTCGTGTAGTAACCCGAGAGCCCGCGAGCCGATCGAGAGATTGACACGATCGAGCAAGAAGTACGGAGGGCGAGGGCGAGGTGATGGGCGCGCGAGCGGAGCAGTGAGCAACTGAGAGATGATGCGTTCGATCTCTCGATCTCCACATCTCCATCAAGAGATCGAGAGATCGTTGGTTGGAATGCATAGTCACTTTATACTGGATAGATAGATAGTAAGGTGCTTGCTTTGTGAAGGTGTGTAGGTGTATGCGTGTGTGTAGGGTGTGGTGCTGGGGATCTATGTACACAAGACTCGCCATCGGCACTAGCCGGTAGTCTTGAGTCACCACCAAGGATTGAGTGTGTTTGGTGCATATGGAATGCAAGAGAGAGAGCGAGAGAGATTGATGGCGCGATTGCGCAATCGAGTAAACACAATACGAAATGCTAGAGGAGAGTGAATGAGTGAGCAAGCATGAAAGACTTGGCGTACGGTTGTACGACAGGTGGAGTGGGGCGCGACCCGCCCGGTGGATAGCAATCGAACGAGATCGGCCTCGAACGGGCGGCGGTAACGGCAGGTTCAAGGGTTTACGACGAGATGGTCTCGAAGCGAGCCTTGACGGCATCGAAGCTCTTGAACGTGTAACCGATGAAGGGGATGTCGATGGCGTTGAGTCGACGCGTCGGTCGGTGGTGCTCGTCGCCCGTGTAGGTGCGATCGAACGACTCAGTGTCGGGCTCGACCTCGGGCTCCTCCTCGTACTCCTCAAAGTGTGCCGTGTCGGTGGGCGAGCTCAGGAATGGCACGACGGGAGCCGGCGAGCGGCGAATCTCGTCCCAGTTGATGCCAGTAAAGAACGGATGGGCCTTGATGTCCTCGACGCTGTTGGCTCCCAAGCGCAAGTGCTGGTCATCGAGCAGTCTGGAGCAGAGAGAAACGGCCACATTGATTAGTACCGGCGCCACGCACTGACGCCATCGGCCGCCACATCGACGCACCTCATGATCAGATCCTGCGCCTCGGGAGACAGCGACGCCTCCTCAGGGAAGCGCAGCGTCTCCTTGAAGTTCATGATCTTTCGGTAGGTCTCCTGCGGAGTCTCCGAGCAGAACGGCGGGTAACCGACGAGCATCTCGTACATGATGACTCCGACCGACCACCAGTCGCACTCGCGACTGTATCCCCGTTGCATAAACACCTCGGGAGCAATGTAGTCGGGCTGTGGGTGCGACAGTAGAGCGAGTGAGTGCGTGAAAGAGAGACTCGCACGTACGGACGCATGCTCGTGCGATAGCAACATACCGTGCCGACGGTCGAGTAGGCCAGAACCTTTCGCTTCTTCTTCCACGACTCGAGTCGCTCCTGACGGCTCTTGTACTCGCGATCACTCTGCTGCAACTCGCGGGATTGGTTGTGCAGCTTCTTGTAGAGTGCCGTGAGTCGGTTGGTCTGCAAGCCGGTGCACAGGCCAAAGTCCGAGAGCTTGATGTGGCCCTCCTTGTCGACCAGCAGATTGTCGGGCTTGATATCACTGTGTGCAATTATCGAGGCATCAGCATCGCAAGCAAACGAGCGAGCGAGCGACGGTGCGAACACATACCGATGGATATAGTGGAGCGCATGGATCGAGTTGATGGCGAGAATGGTCTCGGCAATGTAGAAGCGCGTCCAGTCCTCGGGGAAGGTGTCGTACTTGATGAGCATGGTCATCATGTCGCCGCCAGGAATGTACTCCATGATCAGGTACAGGAAGTCCTGGTCCTGGAACGAGAAGTACAAGTTGACGACCCACGGATTGTAGTTGTAGACCGAGTTGTTGTCGGCCAACAGGTCGCGCTCGGCGCGCACGTGTGTGATCTGTGTGCGTGTGTGAGAGTGAGATAGATGCGCGCGCGCGCACATAACGGAACGGCAACGGCAAGCGGGTCAGCGAGAGGCCCAACGCGACCAGGCGGCCTCGCGGCGATGCGCTCGCGCTCGTCGTACTTGGTCCTTGCGGATCATCTCGGACTTTTTGAGCTTCTTCATGGCAAAGAGATCGCCCGACGAGATGAGGCGCACGAGGCGCACCTCGCCGAACGCGCCACGGCCAATGATCTTGATCGACTCGAAGGCCTTGCCAGAGAGTCGCACACGGCGCAATCGCATGTACTCGGACTCCTTCTGGTGCAATCGCTTGCGATAGCGCTCCTGCTCCTCCTCGACGAGTCCGCGCTCGGCCATTTGAAGCTCGAGCTTGCGACGGCTAAAACCGGCACACAGCACAAGCACATCGATGGCGATGAGCCACGAGCGAGCGAGAGAGCGAGCGAGGGAGATGGCACACAATACCGCTCAGATCGTTGATGCAGGGTCTTGAAGAGGTCCTCGTAGCACTGCTCGATGTAGAACTTGGCGGCGGCCGCGCGCTCCTGCGTAGCCTTGGAGAACTGCGCCGACGCGTCCTCGCCGCTGCTGCCGTCGTCCTCGTGGAACGCGGCGCTGGTGCTAGCCACCGTACTGGTCATGGCGCCTTCGTCGGGCGTGCCGCTCCTCGTCAATGAAACAAACTTGTTGCGCTATGTGGTTGTCTGTGTGGCTGTCGGTATACAGGGTTGTGTGGGCGGCTCTGTGCGTGTGTGCCTCTCTCTCTATCTCGCTCTGTCGCGACAACGATCCTCCTGACACCCGACCGCGCAAAGGCACAAGCGAAGCAGACACACGAAAAAACACACGTGGAGATCGTAGAAAATAGCGAGCAAGGCACGCAAGGATGCGCAATCGGAACAACAACAACAACAACAACAACAACCACAATCACAACAACCACAACGGGGTCGACGAGGGAGTGTAGACAGGCAGAGCTAACGATACCGACGAACGAGCGAGCAGAGACGCGAGCGCAGCAGCGACAACAAACAACAACAGCGGCAGCAGAACGAGAACGAACACCACCACCACGGCCTCTGCTCACTCTCTGAGCCTCGAGATATTATCGACCATCACCATTGGCTGAGGCACTTGGGCTCTCTCGTTGGTTCCGGAACTCCTCGTCCTCTCTCACATCCCTTGCTCTTGTTCAGCATATGGCGTCGCTCTCCTCTATATTCTGGAGATGGCGCGACGAAGGCACTCAATTGCCAACAACATCGCAAGACCATTCATTCGTTTCGTCGTTTGATCTGACCGGCTCAAACCAGCTGAACAGCGAGCTAACGATCGAGGCAAGGTCTAGTAGCAGCCACCGACACGGTCGCGAGGGATCAGCTTGAGCTCGCTGCCGTGCTTGAGGAAGATGGTGCCAGCCGTCTGGTTCGGTGACACGCCGACGCCATCGTTTGTCAGAATAGCGCTCGTGGCCGACGGCACACGGAACTACACGAGCGATGGCAGAGATACTCATCAGTATGGTGTGATAGGGAGCGGTTCAATTGATTGACCGATCGATTGATTGATTGATTGATTGATACCTCGTCAGCAGCGAACTTGAGCACAGCAGTGAAGGGTGCAGACTCGGGTACGCTCACACTAAGCACGATCGCGGCCAGTCAATCGATCGGATGATATGAACGAGAAGGAGGGAGGGAGTATCATCGATACGTACACGCGGTACGGCAGCTTGGGATCAGACGCGAGCGTGATCTTGAACGTGACCTTTTGTACATCAGCCCTACGTGACAGTGGATACGATCGATGAGCGCGAGTGACACGAGATATCTCGTGTACTCTCTGTCGAGTGTGTTAGTGTGGGTGCGTACATGATATCTCAATCTATCTATCTCTCTCTTCTTGAATACAATCCACAGCAACCCCAAACCAGCAACAACCGCTATCACTCAATGAATCGATCGATCGATGAACGATGATGAGATGTGAGCGCGAGGCAGCCACGAGCGAAAGAGATCGAGATCGCGAGATCGATGTCGACGTCATCACTCGCATCGCTGCCAGCTCGCGCACGCACACTCGCTCCCCAGCCAACGACCCAAACCACTCCTGACCTGGAATCGCATCATGGCACACGAGTTCGACTTTGAGAGCTACATCCAGAGCTACAGCGGCCACACCAAGATCGATCGATTGGTGTTCATCGCTGACTCGATCGAGGAGCTGCGACGCGAGGCGCTCCTGGCTGCCGTGGCGCTCGTCAAGCAGACGCCGAACACCACGGCGTACCAGCGCATCATGGAGAAGCTAGCACACTGTCCGAGCGATGATGGCGGAGGCTCGCCGCTGGCACAGGTCGATCATGATTGGATGGTCGAGAAGAATCGGCTCGCTGCTCAAGAGCGCGAGAAGCTCGAGGCCGAGCTCACGGCATACCAGTCGAACCATATCCGCGAGAGCATTCGAGTATGTCGATGCTGACGACGACGGCAACAACGAGGATGATGATAGATAGATTGATTAGAGTGATATGAGAGACTGCAGCACATCACATCTGACGGGCCTTTGGTGGGTCATCTGGTCTAGATGGCATTCTGCGATCTGGCGATGTTCCACTACGAGCGAGGCGACCTCGAGAACGCGCTCAAGTCGTTCGTACGAGCGCGAGACTACTGCGCCACCGTGCGACATACCACCGATCTCTGCCTCAACGTCATTCGAGTCAGCCTCGAGATGAGAAAGTACAGCAACATCACCGTATGGTCCAACATTGCGCTCAAGTACGCGCGTCAGAACACCGATCCTCTCGTGCTCTCCAAGGTATCCACACACTGCCTGACTGGCAGGCAGGCAGGCATCAATCAACCACTGGCTACAAGCAAGCTGATCGTCGCACGTTCGTTCGAGTAGCTTAACTGTACGGTAGCACTGGCACGGCTCGATGCTTCTCAATATCAAGTGGCGGCCGAGAGGCTGATCACTTGCGACCCTCAACTCGGCAACTCCTTCAACGAGGTACCATCGAGAGCGAGCGAGTGAGCGAGAGCTTTCTACTAACTCATGCCATGAACGAGCAGGTCATCTCGGCACAAGACATTGCGACCTACGGCGGCCTGTGTGCTCTCGCTACCTTTGATCGCAAGCGCCTGAAAGCCGAGGTTCGTTCGTTCGTTCATTCGACAGCTCACTCGCTGCATTTGCTGTGCCACGCGTAATCTCAACCGTCCGTGCGGCATAGGTACTTGGCTCGACATCGTTCTGCGAGTTCCTCGAGCTCACGCCTCGAGTGCGCGAGTTGCTCAACGACTTTAT
>Ga0209935_1002478_pt1 | contig 22463 bp, 16 predicted proteins | sample ThiBio_1000_plan_2_FD_183958 | JGI IMG/M metagenome (GOLD analysis project Ga0209935, IMG submission 183958) | Wastewater bioreactor microbial communities from Cape Town, South Africa - Thiocy_cont_1000_plan (SPAdes) | ecosystem: Engineered > Bioreactor > Thiocyanate-remediating >...
CCAGGCCTGGGCATCGGGCCTCATCACCAACCCGAACTTTGCCACCAACTACCCCTACCTCGCCTCGAACAATGCCGGCAAGTCGTGCGTCACCGACTTTTGCTCCTACTCTAAGATTCCCGTACCACCCAAGTATCGATTGCCGTCGAATCTCGATCAAGCCTCGTCGTTCCGACCTCCTACCATTCCGTACCATCAACTCGAACGATCGCAATCTCGCTTACCCAAAGCCGCCACCGAACCTACCATGCTCGAAATCTACTTTACTCTTGCAAAGTTGTTGGATTGGAATGATGATTAGTGAGTGAGTGAGTGAGTGAGAGTGAGTGAGTGGTAAGGATCTCTCTATCTATCCTATGTATGTATCAGTCTTGGTTAGTTTGTTAGAGTTTCATTGTTAGTCGTTTCATTGCTTCTTCTTCTTCTTCTTCTTCTTGCTGCTGGTTAGTTGGTGAATTGATTTGTATTGTATAGATAGGTTGATAGATGGATAGTAAAGATCAATATCTCTAGCTTTACTTGATCCATTGATGTACACTCGAGAGGTCGGGCTCGTTAGAGCTCCACGGCATCGTCGTCGTCTTGCGTTTGTGTTGCTCGTCGTTTGGTCTCTTCGCGTAGCTTCTGCTCGACCTCTGGCGCACGGCTCAGTGACTTGGCTGTCACGACCGCGCGACAACCAGCGAATGGACACTTGACACTCTGCTTTCGACCCGAGTTTCGAATCAATGCTGAGATGGCTTCTTGGCTATATACATGTCCACATGTACTGCTTGTTGAAGAGAGTGTCGTCGATAGATGGTGGTAGTGGTTAGTGGATCTTATCAACAGCAGCAGCAGTAGCATCATCAGGAGTCCACTTGCTCGTACCTCTTGACTGGATTGACGAGGAGCTCTCGTGTGATGGGGCACATGGTGCTGATCTCGCCACGTAATACAACTTGATCCTCCTCGAGGTCCTCGTCGGCAACTTCTTCGCCCTGGAGATTGGCAACATCGTACAGTACAACATAGCTTGAGATACGAGGATACTACACAATGATGATCACGAGGGAGATAGTGCTCGCTCGTACACCCAGCTGCTCGATGAAGCTTCGAACGAAATCGGATCGCTCGAGATTCACTTCCCCTCGCTGAGCCTTGATCTCAGCAAGGCGTGTCTCGAGCCACTCCGGTGCTGGCGTCTCTCTCTTTGGTGTGTGCATGAGATGCCAGTGGAGCAGTTGGTGCGACGTCAGTCAGCTGATGTATCGGCGTGTGCGTGCGTCGGTCGCTCTGCCGTACATGCTCGCGGCTCTTGATCTGCGTCAGCACTGTGATGAGGTCCTGCAGCGACTGTTGCATCTCGGCATACCCCATCACGAGCTCCTTCATCTCAGCGACCTGCTCCGTCAATCCATCCATCCATCCACCATCCACCGGCCCAGCGCCTCTTGCTCATCAGTCGCTGGCCGCCGCTCGCCGTCTCGAGAGGAAGCTGCGAGTGCACCGCACCTTGTCGGGAAGGTTCTGGTCCTTCAAGGCCAGCGCCACCTGCGTGGTGGATCGCACAGACTCGATCAGTTGGTTGATGTGCTCTCGGTGCGAGAGTATCATCATGTCGATGTCGCGGGAGTACGTGACGATGGCCATGATACGCCGCCGCGGTGCGTGTGCGCGCGAGGCAGCGAGCAAGCGAATGACGGAGCGAAGGAACGAAGGCGCCGCTGTTCTTGGCGCTTATTCTTGCTTCCTCTCCTTTCTGCTGCTTCGTCGGCGCTCGATGCTGGCTGGCGAGCGTCGTGTGGCGAGGAGAGAGTGAGGGAGCAGAGAATAGACTGACACGATGAGGGAGAGGTACTGTATTGATGATGAGGATGAGGGCTGGTGTGGGCAAACGACCACCGCCACTCGATACAAACGAGATGCATGGATTGAGTCGTGCACGATTGAGCAGTCACAGAACGAGAGAGAGAGAGAGAGAGAGAGAGAGAGAGAGAGAGAGATTGGAGCGCAAGCACCAAGAATCGGTCGAGTTATCGGCGAGCAACAGCAGCAACTCGAGTCGAGAGGCTCGATGCAATCTCCCGGAACGTGTTGGCGAGGGCAACTCCGTCAACAGATTGATGGAAGGTACCTCCAGCAATCGTTGCGAGCTGCTGGAGCTTGCCAACGTCTGCGCTTCCAAAGGCAATCGTGAAAGTAGTAACTGGGTGTGCTGCAAATCGAGTGCGTAGAGCAGCCATTGCCTGATCTCCCGCGTTGGAGTCCGTTGGACGGCCATCAGACATGAACAGGAACGCGACACGGTACTGGTTGAAGTCGGTTCGAGAGATGACTTCCGATGCCATGTTGATTGCTGGTCCAAAGCAAGTACCGCCTCTAGGTTGCACGAGCAAGGAATCAATGTTGTTGGAAACGGCTCGACGCTCGCATGCAACTTGGGGGGTGTCGTCGTAAATGATGATCGACAGGAGGTCGGGGGCACCCGTCCTGCTGCGATCTCCTTGAAACTGCTTGACTGCACGACAGAGATCTCGCCACGGTTGGTCGATCATTGACCCGGAACCATCCAGGGCCATGACGACATGGTAGGGATTTCCTGACGAACGATGAGTGCAATCGAACACGTGACCGTCAACGGAGACTGTTCGACCAGGATGAGACTCGCGGGTGGCTGCAGGATGCCAAAGAGCCAGCTCACAATGCTTCTTGGGCTCATCTTTCGGATGGTCGGGATGAGGGCAGTAATGACCGCAACGTCCGAATTGATCTCGTTCCTCGGCACTGCATGGATCCTCGAACCCAATGTTTCGCCAATGCAGAGAGTGCGTGAGCTCGTCCTTTGGAACCGAGGTATCAGGATGGTAGCGGCATGTCTCGTGTCGTCGACCATCAGCAGCGGCATGAGTGCATGGCACGCCAGCGAGAGCATCACAAAGAGCGATGTGGATGTGACCTCGACCGAGCTTGCGACAGAACATATCGCACATCTCGGCCGTGCCCGACTCGCCTGCAACATACTTTCGGTCTCCAATATCAATATCACTCGATTCAGCAACAAACTGAGTGTTCCTCATGTTGCCGTGGGCCGTGCGATGGAGAGCAATCGGCTCCGATCCGTCAACCGGATTCTGGTGGCCGTATGGAAGCTCGCACAAGTATCCGCATGATGGACATCGCTGATCGCATGTGTGAATCACATTGGGATCGAGAGTGTGGCAATGATTACCCTCGTGATGAGTGCATCCTGCTGGTATCTCGATGCAGCATGCTCTCTTGACTCCAACAGCCTCTCGAACCAGTTGGTATGTGAATCGATCTCGTTGGCCTTCGAACACTCTCTCCTCGACTCGAGATTGGAACGCTTCGACTCGGACCTCGCACATTCCTGCGCTCTCGCATTCATGAGGACAGCGATGAGATCGATTGCACATGTGAGAGGGTCGAAGAGGAGATTCAGGCATCGGAATGCCTTGCTCTTGGCGATAGCGAGCAGAAAGTTCTGGATCCTCATGAAAGTGATCCTCGACCGAGCACTTGTATCCACACCCGTCGACGCAACAATCGACATTGCATTGTTGGCTGTGGCACTTGTGAACCGTGTGAGGCACGAGGCCATTGAGTTGGCAAACTGCCTTGCATCGAGAGTTGCTGCAAATCTCTTGACAGAAGTGATGAGCTGAGTTGCATCGATGATCTCCTTCGTGGTCATGAGGCAGAGAGCATCCAATGGCACAACTTCGAAGATGGCTGAAGATACACGTGTCTTGGCATGTATGATCCGATTCCCGGCAGTTGTGTCGTCCTGCATGACCAAGCTTCTCAGAGCATCGTCGTTGAGAGCCGTCGATCTCTCGACAGAACGAGCAATCGAAGGTGCAAAGATGATCTGTGTCGCACTTGTGCTCGTCATGCGAACCAGCAGGCCAAATGCATCGAACGTGGCACTCCGAGCACGAGTGGGAGCATGTATCCCACAGGCCTTTCACGTGCTCGAGTTTAAGTGCTACGAATTCTCGAAGCGCTTGAATCTCGTCATTGATAGGAAACTTGGCGAGATTGATCGAGACCCATGATTCCACTCGCCTCACTCGTCGATCGACGACAGCCTTGATGAACGCAGAGAACTTGGCCATCCACTCAACGTGGTTCTCTCCCGTTCGAGAGAACGAGAACAGTTGCTCGAAGAGAGTTTTGAGAGAAGCGAAACTGGGAGGATTCGAGAGCTCAATCACATCATCCGCAACCTCAACGACATCGCCCATCACATCAATGGCCTGCGAGCATGAGATCTCTGTTCCATCATCCAAGCTCGTGAGAGGAACCAGTCCCGATTGGAGCTCGAGGCCTTGCATCTTGCCCGTGCGAATGACAGCATCGAGTTGGTCTCGAATGTCTTGGATTCGTTGAACGAGATCTTGGCCATCAAGAGAAGTCCAATCCTTCAAGGCAAGCTTGGCCATCAACCGGACTAACATCTCGCGAAACTCGAGGCTTCGGAATGGAGATATTGTTTGCGTCGCCAAGGGAGCAAGGTCCGAGTCAAGTTGCTCATAATACTCAACCGTTCCCAAGGGGCTGAATGGAACAATCGCGTATTGAGACTGATACATCTGAGACAAGAAGTTGTTGTCCGCGTTGCGAGAGATGATCGATCCGAGTTTCGACTCGAAGAACCGGTGCAACTCAACGACAGCACTCTCGGCCACGTCCTTGATGATCACTCCGAATATGCCTCGGAACAATCGATCGTCTCCTTTGATGTGAGATACTCCGCTCTGGAACTGCGAGAATATGGCTTCCGTCGTGCGATCGAAGCTGTAGTCCGTCTTGAACAGTGTCATGTTCGACACTGCTGCATTGAGGATCGACAGCAGCATGTCCTCAGTGTCGGTCCTCTCGAACGATCCGATTCCTTCAAAGTCCAGCACAACCAGTAGGCTTCCATCGTCGCTCATTCTCAACGACATCCAGCATCCATCTGTACATCGGCCTCCCGAGATGTCGAACATCGTTCCAGTGAGATGATTGAGAGTGTAGCTCTTGCCTGTGCTCTGCTTGCCCATCGAGCTCACGACTCGAATGTCGCCTGTGTGCGATCGAAACACAGCATCCAACATTCCGAATCCAATCTCCCGAGCAAGGTCTCGGAAGCTGCCAATCACTGCGGTTGGGGCAACAAGCTTGCCGTCAGACAAGACGATCAGCTCGTTTCCTTCAGCTCGAGCGATCTGGAGAGGAACCGAGCAGATCAACGATCGAATCCACCATCCGAAAGGAGCTGCTTGCTCGGGAGAGAGAACCTCCAAGAACCTCAACCAAAGCCCTTCGAGCGGAGTGACCGTGAGATTGTCGAGCAATCCAAGCTCCTCGATCGGTTTGCCTGCTGCTTGAAGGGCCCCAACGAGACGGGAAAGGTGAGCTTGAACTCGAGTGCGAATGGAGGACTCGTTGAGGCTAATCGAATCAAAAGCAAGAGCCACCGTGATGTGCTTGGGTGATATCGGAGGCTCGAGACAACCTCGGGTCGGAAACTTGTCGAACGCATGCCTCACAAAGTCCAACATCGTCGATCGACGCTCGGCAAGTCCTCGTTCGACCGGCTCAAATCGGGAATCGATTGAGCGAGCGAGGTGAAACGCTGAAGTTTGAGTCTCGATGTCGAGCTTGAACGATCGTGCCTCTCCGGTTTGCACATCGAACTGGATCAGATGCACTTGTTTCTGTTGCGACTCGTTCGTGTACTGAGTAATGACAGTGTACTCAAGCAATCGACCGTCGAGATCTGTCTCGAATGGTGGAAGTCGAGACATCGACGCTGTCACAAACGGCTCAATCATCACAAATCGATCTCGTTGTTGATCGGTTGTCGGTGAAGAAGAGGGGCTCGAAGATGAAGAAGTGTCCATCGAAGACGAGGATGAAGCAGCCGAATCATCCTCAAGCTCGGAAGAGTGTTCAGAACGAGAGTGCTCAAACGCACACAGAATCATTGAGCCATTGGGAGAGGCCCACACTCGATCAGGAATCTGAGCAAAGTGATGCTTGCTCTTCATCCAAGGGGCAGATTGATTTTCGGCAGAGAAGTCGAACTTCATCATCGTTCCAGAGAGAGTGATGAACACCAGCTGCTTAAGAGTCGGCAACAACACCATGTGGCTCAATCGGTATGGCGGCTCGAGGCCAGGAATGTCAGAGATACTCTTGCTGACAACAATCGAAGCAGAAGTGAACGACTCGTTGAAGCGATACACGACGATACTTCCAACCAACGAAGAGTCTTCTCCTACAACGAGTTCGATGGAAGTCTCCGCATACAAGGCCAACAACCTCGATGCCTCATCGCAATCGACAAGCACAATGTCTTTTCCAATGGTCTTGCGGAAGATGTTCCTTTGAGAGGTGAAGACGTCCACGAAGCTATAATCTCCTTGCTTTGAGATCAACAGCGTCTTGCCAGAGCCGAGGGAGAAGCAAGAGTGGCCAGCGCACGGCCGCTGTGGCAAATGGGAAATGGCCTCTGTCGGTTCAAAGAAGCCGTCTGGGCGCGCTCTCCGGAGCGGGAGAGACCGAATGGTTCCGGTGAAGCTGCCTTCAATAACTTGCGCAAGGCTATACTTGAAGTACCATCGATAATACCATGTGTAATGGACTTCCGTCACGGTAAGAAGGGGTTTGTCCGGGTTTCGGTTGGGGTCTTCAAAGTGCCGTAGGTAGCTCTCAACAAGCTCTTGTGCTTTTTCGTCGCGCTGGAGCTTCAACCGCTGCTTTTCTTCGCGCACGCGGTACTCCTTGACGAAGTCGGGGAGCCTGGCCTGGAACTTGGCCCACTTTTGCTCCAGCTCTCGGACCAAGGTGGTATCTTCGTCGGGATCGAGGCGGCAATCCCCTGCCCAGTGATACGAAGCAAGTAATTCACGAAACCGGTACTGAGATACTTGTGCTCGAAAATGCCGCTGCAGTCCTCTTTGGTAGAATTGCCAAATAAAGTCCTGTGCCGAAAGGCATTCGCCAGCAAGCGAGCGTACTTTGGCTTTTACCTTGGTCCCTGGTTCGTCCATATTCGCCAATGCGACGTGAACCCACTCTTGCCGGCTCAATGAGACAGGCTTCGGTACAATCAACTGTTTCCAATCGATAATATGGGCAAAATGGTCGAAGGGGCCGGTAGCCATTGTTGCCAACCTGGTTTGGGCCACCGCAGCGCCGAGGCGAGAATGTTGGTAGCCCCAGAAAGCCCTCTTCATCTGCTCGAAGAGCTCATCCTCTGGGCGTACTGTGACAGAAATGTCGCGCTCCGCTCGTGAAAGCTCGCAGTCAAGCTGTAGCAGCTGCTCCTTCACGAGGGGGCTACTCTCCCGAGCAAAAGAGAGCCGCTCCTCCGGTGACAAGGCAAACTGGACCCGATGTAGCTGGGCAAGGTGCTCGAACATCCCAAGATTTGCGGAAGTTTCAGCAAGGTGAAGCTGCGGTGGATTCTCGCAAGTCCACAGCAACCCTGGAAGCCCAGAAAGAGATCGAACAATCATGGCGCTCGACCCTGGCTCACATGAGATAGCCAGATGAAAACCTGGACCAATCGAGACTCGATCCTCGCGAGTAACCCGCTGCGTGACAGAGCCGACAATGGCGCGCTTCTGGCGCGATGTTGACGTGTTTTGCTTTGCCAACGCTTCGTTCTCCGCAGCCGACAAGCAGTAAATCACATGCGAGCAAAGACCGAACATCTTGCGAACGAACTTGCACAACGGATTGCCCTGATCGATCGCCTGATTCTCGGTCTCGCCTGGCCACACGAACAGTATCGAGCCATCAAGGCTCTCTTCGTTCGTTGTGTCGAGGTGCTTGATCTCTCCTCGAAGGAGATACAAGCCTGGCTTCTTGCCGAGGTCAAGAGATTCAAGAGAGGCGTTCCTCGAGAACGACGCAAGAACTCGAACGAGAGCCGACGAAGGTCCCCAAAGGCCGATCACATGATGGGGTGATTGATCGAGCACATCGAACGCCACTTCTCGACCATTGGGAGATGCAGCATCGGGCCTCACGACGTTGATCAAGCGAACAGTATCTTCGATGTTGAGGCTCATCTGCTCGACTGCAAAGCCGTTTTGAACGTGCTCGTCCATGAACACGAGCTGGAAGAGCTTGTGAGATCCATCACCAAGCAACGAGGCAATCGTTCCGGTCGACATGAATCGCCATGCCGTTGGAGCAAGCCTGCTCGCGCCAGCAGGAGCAGAGACCGATATCGGTTGCGAAGGCTCAGATGAGGGTGAGGACACAGGAGCACCAAGAGAGACCATGGCGGGTTCCACACGCTCCTCCGCTAGAACAGAGGTTGCTGATGGGAGGAGCCCTTCCGGTGGTTGGTGGTCGGAGCCACCGACCACCGAAGCAATAGATTCCATTGTGCGGGGGCAGAGGTGGGCGGGATGAGATGCAACGAAGGTAATGTGGGCGTTGCAGGCCTCTTGTAGTGCTCGCGCGTCGCACCGTGCGACCATCGATTGTGAGCCCTCGCACACGGACCAATGCCTCTATAGAGCTCCCGCTCCGAAGCCTCGGCACGTCTTGCTAGGACCAGGTGGCAGGCGTGTCTCGAGCCACTCTGGTGCTGGCGTCTCTCTCTTTGGTGTGTGCGCGTGATGCCAGTGGAGCAGTTGGTGCGACGTCAGTCAGCTGATGTATCGGCGTGTGTGCGTGCGTCGGTCGCTCTGCCGTACATGCTCGCGGCTCTTGATCTGCGTCAGCACTGTGATGAGGTCCTGCAGCGACTGTTGCATCTCGGCATACCCCATCACGAGCTCCTTCATCTCAGCGACCTGCTCCGTCAATCCATCCATCCATCCACCATCCACCGGCCCAGCGCCTCTTGCTCATCAGTCGCTGGCCGCCGCTCGCCGTCTCGAGAGGAAGCTGCGAGTGCACCGCACCTTGTCGGGAAGGTTCTGGTCCTTCAAGGCCAGCGCCACCTGCGTGGTGGATCGCACAGACTCGATCAGTTGGTTGATGTGCTCTCGGTGCGAGAGTATCATCATGTCGATGTCGCGGGAGTACGTGACGATGGCCATGATACGCCGCCGCGGTGCGTGTGCGCGCGAGGCAGCGAGCAAGCGAATGACGGAGCGAAGGAACGAAGGCGCCGCTGTTCTTGGCGCTTATTCTTGCTTCCTCTCCTTTCTGCTGCTTCGTCGGCGCTCGATGCTGGCTGGCGAGCGTCGTGTGGCGAGGAGAGAGTGAGGGAGCAGAGAATAGACTGACACGATGAGGTGATAGAGTCAGAGGGAGAGGTACTGTATTGATGATGAGGATGAGGGCTGGTGTGGGCAAACGACCACCGCCACTCGATACAGACGAGATGCATGGATAGAGTCGTGCACGGTGAAGCAGTCACAGAACGAGAGAGAGAGAGAGAGAGAGAGAGAGAGAGAGAGAGAGAGAGAGATTGGAGCGCAAGCACCACGAATCGGTCGCGCTAGCGGCGAGCAACAGCAGCAACTCGAGTCGAGAGGCTCGATGCAATCTCTCGGAACGTGTTGGCGAGGGCAACTCCGTCAACAGATCGATGGAAGGTGCCTCCAGCAAGCGCTGCGAGCTGCTGTAGTTTGATCATGGCAAACTTCCCAAACCCGATAGTGATAATTACGGGTGAGTGCTCCTCAAAGCGCGAGTGCAAGAGGGTCATGGCTTCTTCTCCATCATCCGATTCACCATCAGACATCATCAAGAAGGCGACACGGTACTGGTTGAAGTCGGTTCGAGAGATGACTTCCGATGCCATGGTGATTGCTGGTCCAAAATAGGTACCGCCCCACTCGTCATTATGCAGTACTTGAGCAACATCATGAATAATGGAGCGCTGTTCGCAGGCGATTCGAGCCTTATGGTGGTAAATAATGACTGAGACTACATCAGAATGATAATCACCATGAAGCCTGGCATTTTGGAGTTGTTTGACCGCAAGACACAAGTCTTTCCATGGATCAGCGGTGTTCCCCAGAAATCCTCGGCGCATTGATTCCGATGCATCCAGAAGCAGTACAAGGTGGTAAGGAACAACTACTCGATGGCCGCACTGAAGATCATGACCATCTCGAGAAAGGGCTCGGCTTGAGAGGGTGTGCGTCTCCACTGAGTCCAAGTGCCATAGGGGCAGTTGACAATACTGCCGTACTGCAGCGTCCTCGTGCTCGGGATGAGGGCAGTAGTGGCCACAATGCTCGAATTGATCTCGTTCCTCGGCACTGCATGGATCCTCGAACCCAATGTGTCGCCAATACGAAGCGTGTGTGAGCTCGTCCTTTGGAACTGCGGGATCAGGATGGTAGCGGCATGTCTCGTGTCGTCGACCATCAGCGACATGAGTGCATGGCACGCCCGCAATACTATCACAAGGAACAATGTGGATGTGACCTCGACCGAGCTTGCGACAGAACATATCGCACATCTCGGCCGTCCCTGACTCGCCTGCAACATAGCGTCGCTCTCCAATGTCGATGTCGCTCGATTCAGCAACAAACTGAGTGTTCCTCATGTTGCCGTGGGCCGTGCGATGGAGAGCAATCGGCTCCGATCCGTCAACCGGATTCTGGTGGCCGTATGGAAGCTCGCACAAGTATCCGCATGATGGACATCGCTGATCGCATGTGTGAATCACATTGGGATCGAGAGTGTGGCGATGGTCGCCCTCGTGATGAGTGCATCCTGCTGGTATCTCGATGCAGCATGCTCGCTTGGAGCCAATCGCCTCTCGAACCAGTTGGTATGTGAATCGGCCTCGTTGGCCTTCGAACACTCTCTCCTCGACTCGAGATTGGAACGCTTCGACTCGAACCTCGCACATTCCTGCGCTCTCGCATTCATGAGGACATCGATGAGGTCGATTGCACATGTGAGAGGGTCGAAGAGGATATTCAGGCATCGGAATGCCTTGCTCTTGGCGATAGCGAGCAGAAAGTTCTGGATCCTCATGAAAGTGATCCTCGACCGAGCATCGGTATCCACATCCGTCGACGCAACAATCGACATTGCATTGTTGGCTGTGGCACTTGTGAACCGTGTGAGGCACGAGGCCATTGAGTTGGCAAACTGACTGGCATCGAGAGTTGCTGCAAATCTCTTGGCAGAAGTGATGAGCTGAGTTGCATCGATGGTCTCCTTCGTGGCCATGAGGCAGAGAGCATCCAATGGCACAACTTCGAAGATGGCTGAAGATACAAGATTCTTGGCATGTGTGATCTGATTCCCGGCAGTTGTGTCGTCCTGCATGACCAAGCTTCTCAGAGCATCGTCGTTGAGAGCCATCGATCGCCTGCCGACAGAACGAGCAATCGAAGGTGCAAAGATGATCTGTGTCGCACTTGTGCTCGTCATGCGAACCAGCAGGCCAAATGCATCGAACGTGGCACTCCGCGCATGAGTGGGAGCATGTCCCCCAAGCAAGTTTGAGGTTGTGCAATGTGAGACCAACAAATCTCTTCAGCTGTTGCATCTGATCATTGATCGGAAACTTGGCGAGATTGATCGAGACCCATGATGCCACTCGCCTCACTCGTCGATCGACGACAGCCTTGATGAACGCAGAGAACTTGGCCATCCACTCAACGTGGTTCTCTCCCGTTCGAGAGAACGAGAACAGTTGCTCGAAGAGAGTTTTGAGAGAAGCGAAACTGGGAGGATTCGAGAGCTCAATCACATCATCCGCAACCTCAACGACATCGCCCATCACATCAATGCGCTGGGAGCATGAGATCGGCAATCCATCGTCGAAACTCGTGAGAGGAACGAGTCCCGATTGGAGCCCGAGGCCTTGCATTTTGCCTGTGCGAATGACAGCATCGAGTTGGTCTCGAATGTCTTGGATTCGTTGAACGAGATCTTGGCCATCAAGAGAAGTCCAATCCTTCAAGGCAAGCTTGGCCATCAACCGAACCAGCATCTCGCGAAACTCGAGGCTTCGAAATGGAGAACAATACCGCCGAATAAACTCTGAAAACTGCCCGGAAAGCAGCTGGTAATATTTGGCATTCCCCAAGGGGCTGAATGGGACAATCGCGTATCCAGAGTGGTACATTTGAGACAAGAAGTTGTTGCCTTCGTTGCGAGAGATGATCGATCCGAGTTTCGACTCGAAGAACTCGTGCAACTCAACGACAGCATCATCAGCCACGTCCTTGATGATCACTCCGAATATGCCTCGGAACAATCGATCGTCTCCTTTGATGTGAGCTACTCCGCTCTGGAAACGTGTAAGCATCGACTCAGTCGAGCGATCGAAGCTGTAGTCCGTCTTGAACAGTGTCACGTTCGACACTGCTGCATTGAGGATCGACAGCAGCATGTCCTCAGTGTCGGTCCTCTCGAACGATCCGATTCCTTCAAAGTCCAGCACAACCAACAAGCTTCCATCGTCACTCGTTCTCAACGACATCCAGCATCCATCTGTACATCGGCCTCCCGAGATGTCGAACATCGTTCCAGTGAGATGATTGAGAGTGTAGCTCTTGCCTGTGCTCTGCTTGCCCATCGAGCTCACGACTCGAATGTCGCCTGTGTGCGATCGAAACACGGCATCCAACATTCCGAATCCAATCTCCCGAGCAAGGTCTCGGAAGCTGCTAATCACTGCGGTTGGGGCAACAAGCTTGCCGTCAGACAAGACGATCAGCTCGTTTCCTTCAGCTCGAGCGATCTGGAGAGGAACCGAGCAGATCAACGATCGAATCCACCATCCGAAAGAAGCTGCTTGCTCGGGAGAGAGAACCTCCAAGAACCTCAACCAAAGCCCTTCGAGCGGAGTGACCGTGAGGTTGTCGAGCAATTCGAGCTCCTCGATCGGTTTGCCGGCATCGATGAGTTTCCCAACGAGACGGGAAAGGTGGTCGCGAACTCGAGTGCGAATGGAGGATTCGTTGGTGCCAATCGAATCAAAAGCAAGAGCCACCGTAATGTGCTTGGGTGGGACCGGAGGCTCGAGACAACCTCGACCAGGAAACTTGTCGAACGCATGCCTCACAAAGTCCAACATCGTCGATCGACGCTCAGCAAGTCCTCGTTCGACCGGCTCAAATCGGGAATCGATTGAGCGAGCGAGGTGAAACGCTGAAGTTTGAGTCTCGATGTCGAGCTTGAACGATCGTGCCTGTCCAGCCTGCAGATCGAACTGGATCAGATGCACTTGTTTCTGTTGGGACTCGTTCGTGTACTGAGTGATTACTGTAAACTCAAGCAATCGATCATCGAGATCTGTCTCGAATGGTGGAAGTCCAGACATTGATGCTGTCACAAACGGCTCGATCATCACAAATCGATCTCTTTGTTGATCGGTTGTCGATGAAGGGAGGCTCGATGATGAAGAGGTATCCATCGAAGACGATGATGGAGAAGAGGTATCCATCGAAGACGATGATGAAGCAGCCGAATCATCCTCAAGCTCGGAAGAGTGTTCAGAACGAGAGTGCTCAAACGCACACAGAATCATTGAGCCATTGGGAGAGGCCCACACTCGATCAGGAATCCGAGCAAAGTGATGCTTGCTCTTCATCCAAGGGGCGTTGTTTTCGGCGGAGAAGTCATACTTCATCATCGTTCCAGAGAGAGTGATGAACACCAGCTGCCGAAGAGTCGGCAACAACACCATGTGGCTCAATCGGTATGGCGGCTCAAGGCCAGGAATGTCTGAGACGCACGTGTTGTGCACTATAATCGAGGCAGAAGTGAACGACTCGTTGAAGCGATACACGACGAAGTAGCCCACTAAGGGCTCCTCGCTATCAGGTTGCTGCTCCGCATACAAAACCAAACAGCGAGATATCTCGTCGAAATCTACGAGGGCTGTTTCTCGAAAGATGGACTGGCAGAAAATTTGGCGATGCGTACTGAGTATCTCCACTGTTGTACGGTGGCGGCCAGTTGATATAAGCAATGTTTTTCCAGAACCGAGAGAAAAGCAACAATTGGGCTGGTTGGATCGGTTTGGCAGAGGAGCGACTGCTTCAGCGGGAGTGAACGGGTTACGCGTCACTTCCGCGGCTGCTATTCCAGCTGTTGCTTTCTCCAAGAGGAGGGACCGCATTACCGCATGGAAATCACCGCCGGTCGCCTGCCGGCAAGAATAATGAAAGTAGTGCTCCCAGAGCCAAGTTTTTGATAGTTTAGTCACAGTGAGCAACGGTTTGTCTGGATTTCGTGTTGGGTCTTCGAATTGGCCTAAGAACTTATCGACAATCCGTTGTCGGTGCAGAGACATCTTCTGTTTGGCAAGCTCCTTATCTCGGTACTTTCGGTAGCGGCGAACGTACTTGGCCAGTTCCTCTGTAAATTTTCGGTGCTCCTCCTCCAGCGACTGTTCCAGCGATTCTCTCTCGTTCCTAAGAAGTTGAGGCGGGAAAGCGCGAGACTGCTGCACAAGCAGGTCCTGGAGCTGTTCTTTCGATTCGGCCGGCTCTTTCAGATACGATTGGCAAGAACGCCATAAGCGCGTAGCAAAGTCTTGAAGAGCATTACTTCTCTCTGATAGAGTTTTCAATTGCCGCTCTTCCTTTTCCGAGAGTTTCCGCATCAAGCTCATCGCAGCGTTCATGCGCCGTCGCTGTCGAGCTGACACTGGAATGGCAACAGCGTAGTGCTCAAACTTGACGATGCTATCAAAATGTTCGTGAGGCCCGGTTACTTGGTTGCGGTAAGCCGTGAGTGCGAAGTACACAGACAAGGAGTGTGCCTGGTACCCCCAGAATGCATTGGTCATCTCTTCGCGGAGTAAGTCATCTCCTTCAGTGCCATAGGTCGCTTTCGGCTCGTACTGCTTGTATGATAGATGGCCGAGAGTATGAGAGACGTATGGGCAGCTCTCCTTTGCAAATGTTTCCCTATCTGCCAGCGAGAGTTCGAATCGTATCTGAAAGCGATGTGCAAGCGGTAGGAATTGCTGAATCTTGGTCATTCCTGTGACTGTCTCGGGCTTGGGAGGGTTCTCACATATCCAAAGCAACCCTGGAAGCCCAGCAAACGACCGAACAATGATGGCGCTCGACCCTGGCTCAGCTGAAATGGGTACGCGAAATCCAGGACCAATCGAGACTCGATCACATCGTGCAGTCTGAGCAGCCACAGTACCAAAAAATATACGGCCCACAGCAGGCTGCCTTCTTTGCTGTACAACCAAGCCGTTCTCCGCAGCCGACAAGCAGTAAATCACATGCGAGCAAAGACCGAACATCATGCGAACGAACTTGCACAACGGATTGCTCTGGTTGATCGCCTGATTCTCGGTCTCGCCTGGCCACACGAACAGTATCGAGCCATCAAGGCTCTCTTCGTTCGTTGTGTCGAGGTGCTTGATCTCTCCTCGAAGGAGATACAAGCCTGGTTTCTTGCCGAGGTCAAGAGATTCAAGAGAAGCGTTCCTCGAGAACGACGCAAGAACTCGAACGAGAGCCGACGAAGGTCCCCAGAGGCCGATCACATGATGGGGCGATTGATCGAGGACATCGAACGCCACTTCTCGGCCATTGGGAGATGCAGCATCGGGCCTCACGACGTTGATCAAGCGAACAGTATCGTCGATGTTGAGGCTCATCTGCTCGACTGCAAAGCCGTTCTGAATATGCTGGTCCATGAACACGAGCTGGAAGACCTTGTCGGTGATCGTTCCGGTCGACATGAATCGCCATACTGGTGGAGTACCCGCCATGGTACGCACAAGGACAGAAGGAAGCAAGTGAGGCACGAGGAGAAAGCAACAAAACAAATGTCGCGGGAGTACGTGACGATGGCTATGGCGCGGCGCACCGTGCGACCATGAACAGAGGAGACGAGAGCGATAGTGGGCCTACGTCGTTTTCATGAGCTCCCCATTGCTGGATGGGCACTAAGCCTGGATTGCTATTTCGCTGAGCTCCCTATTCCTCGGGCACCGCTTCTCTCCTCGGTCTCCATCACTCACCCACTCGCCCGCAGCCATGACCACCGACTTTGTCGACGAGGACGGCCTGCCCGGACCGGCGTCCCCCGCCGTGGCGCACACCGAGTCCACGGGTCCAACGAGCTGGCGCCAGCGGCTGACGCCGGCCTTCGTCAACGTGCTGATACTCGGCGCGTGCTTCTTCCTGCTCTTCTTCTCGTACAACACCACGCAGGTACGCTGCTGCGCCTCCTCGGCCCGGCGCTGATCCTGTGCGTCCAACCAACGCGCCCATCCATCTATGCTCTGGGACGACAGAACTTTGTGACGACAGTGAACGGCAAGGTGGGCTTCTGGTCGCTGGCGCTGCTGTATGGCGCCTTCTCGGTCGCGAACCTCTTCTCGGCCATCGTGGTCTTCTTCCTCGGCGAGCGCCTCTCGCTCATGGGAGGAGCGGCGCTGTACACGCTGTTCATCGGAGCCAACATCTACGTGATCGATTGGGTTCTGCTGCCAATCTCGTTCTTGATGGGAATCGGCGCGGCGGTGCTGTGGACCGCGCAAGGCGTACGTGCCCTCGCGCTCTTCGCTCTTCTCTTCTCGCCCGCGAGAGTACGATCACTGACGCAATCACCTGCAAACGCACGATCTAGTCAATGCTCACCAAGTGCTCGACCAAGGAGACGATGGGATTCCACTCGGGAGTCGTGCGTGTCCCTGCTCTCGCTGTCACTCACGGCTCACACGACTCACACGCTCTCCGACTCTCGGGGCATCTCTGAGCAGTTCTGGGCCATGTTCCAGTTCAACGGAGTGCTGGGCAACATCTTTGCAGCCAGCCTCCTGAGTGCAGGACTCGACACTGGCATCCTCTTTGGCTCGCTCTTCGTCGTGGCCGCCATCGCTTCAGTGTCGTTCATCGTGTTGAGGTTCGTTGCGGGCACTCGCTCTCCTCGCGTCTGCCGTGTGCGCTGAACGAGACGACGCGAGCAGACCCGCTCCCAAACCAGCAGCCGTCGATGGAGTTGCTTCATCTGACGACGACGCCAAGGATAAGAAGCTCAATCCGCTGGCGACATTGCAACTCTTTCGAGATGAGAGAATGATGTTCATGGCGCTGATCATGATCTACAGCGGCTTGACGTACGTCTCATCGATCGGCCTGCTGCGCCAGTCGCTCACTCGCACCGCCTCACCCACGCACAGCCAATCGTTCTTCACGGGAGCCTTTCCGCCAGTGTTTGGCAAGGACATTATCGGATGGGTTCTTGCAGTGTTCTCGTTCTTTGACACTGTCGGTACGTACGCGCCACGGCCTATGCCGTGCGTGACTTGGATTGACGCACGCTCGAAACACAGCATCGATCCTGGCAGGACGCATCAGCGACTCGGTCGGGCGCCGAGCCGTGTTCATCTTCACAGGCTTCACGCACTTTGTCGGCTTGCTGCTCGTCGGTGTCTCTCTCGGCTACGGTGCCGATCACCGCGTACGTCGTTGCGCGACACATCTCGTCGACCCCAACAGCTGATGGAATGATGGCGGTGATGCAGTGGTTGTACTACATTACGATGGCTGTGCTGGGTGTGGCCGACGCTGGTCTCAACACACAGCTCTACGCAGTGCTTGGCAGCTTCTTCCCTCGCGATCCCGATGCTGCATTCGCCTGTACGTTCAATATACCTCGCTCACAATGCCACCCTCGCAAGCCAGCAGCATTCGCTGATGCCGCCATGTGATAGTCTTCAAGTTCTTCCAAGCAACCTCGACAGCAGCAGCAATGGCGTACAGCTCGGTGCTTGCCGTGAACCTCGTGCTGGGCATCTTGTTCCTGTTCCTGATCCCAGGCATGGTGATGTTGCTCCTGATGGACCGATACATCATGCCACTGAACAGCACCTCCGAGGGTGTCGAAAAGTCTCTCAACTAGCTCACCGCACACATGCGACATACATGAGTAGTGACCACGTGGGCACGCTCGATAGATAGGGCTGAAGCATTGCCTCAATGTATTATGTACAACTCGAATCTCGCTACAACTACAACCATTCTCCCAGTAAGTAATACACGAACGAGTGAATACGACACGTGGCTTGAGCAGCGCAGGGCAGGTCGGCTAGGAACGAGCAGCAGGAGCAGCGCTATGTTGGTTGCTGATGTGCTGCTGCTCAGCGGCGATGCAGCGGGCTCGGCCACGGAGATCCACCACCTGAGCGCTAATGTTATCGGTCGAGCCGAGCTCCAACGCGAGATACACCAACGTGGCGGCAATCTCGTCGGTCGTGGCGCCCGAGTTCATCGAGTGGATCTCGGTGATGATGCTAGCAATGTCGCTGGCTTCGAACGAGTCGAACACGCCGTCGGTGGCGAGTATCAAGTACAAGGCCGAGTCGTCGAGCTGCACCGACACAAAGTCGGGATCCGGAATGATATAAGGCCGTAGATGCGCGTCGCCGATGGCTCGTGACATGGCAAGATCTAGCTCCACACAGCGCCACTACCTGCTATAAGCATTCACCTGTCGCGAGATACCGCTCCACTGAACGAGAACGAACCTCCCATGACTCGCCAGACTCCATTGAACGATACAAATCCTCCCAAGTCAATGATACGCTTGCTACACGGCCACCATTGCGATCGTCGTCATTCTCAGCCATCGGTTGCGCTATCAACGAGGAGCAGCAGTTCGTACTGTTCAGCAAGGTCGGTGGGTTTGTGATCGCTCGTAAGAGGAGTAGCTCGAGCATAGCGGCCGTTGATGGTGGTCGATATCAGCAGCGCTCGACTATCGCCCGTGTTGCTGACGATCAAGCGGTTCGAGTCGGTGATGCACGCAACGACCGCCGTCGTGCCGTCGGTGAACAGGTCGGCGAACATCGGCAGCTCGTCCGACAGCAACGGATCGATCGGCGGCGCCAAGGCATCGAACCCAAGTCCGAGAGACTCTTGGAGTTGCTGCTGTTGCTGCTGTCGCTGGAGGAGCAGTTGTTGTCGTAGGTGTCGCAGTACCATCGCCTCATTGGCGCGGTTGGCTCGAATCAGCTCGTCGAGCAATCGATCGCCGGCATCATCGGCCTCCGTGACCTCGATGCGACTCTCCTCGAGATTCGCTTGTGCGCTCGTGTCAGGATACTCGAGCTCAAGAGCAGCATCACCATCGCGGTCATGTCCACCACCGCCATCGTCGCCGTCGTCGTCATCATGAGAGGCAGCCATCCAAGCCTGTCGTTGCTCGAGAAAGTCGCTATCGACATGGAACACGGCCTCTCGCATCGCCGATTCGATCGATTCGACCTCATCGACGATCGTGGCATTGTCGCCACGCTCGATGCCACTGTTGTAGTCCTTTCGATTGATCGAGATTCTCTTGGCCATTCGAGGCAGTAGTGCTCGACGAGCAAACTCAGACGCTCGCTATCTCCAGCCCACAAGCAAGCAAGCAAGTGAGTGAACGAGTGAGCATCGCGCTCGAGCATCGAACCACGTACGTAGCCGCCATGGCCGTCGAATATACCAAAGAGCGCAAACCCATCGCCTCGCATTCGAGCGATGCGGTCCTCCATTCGAGGTCGATAGCCTTGGATTCCGACCGCTCCTGCACACAGCCAACTGCAACTCGAGCATCGTTCACTGGATTCACGCGCACATGTCATTCATTCGTTGGCTCGATGACTCGCTGGATGGAGCAATGAGTGCATACGAGATGTTGGACCGTAGCGGCAACCAATCCGATGGTTGCGACCACATCAGGGCCGCGGGTTGGTTGGGATACATGACGAGCGTCAGCAGCAGGTAGGCCATCGAGCCCGCGATCGATGCGAGCGCCAACCACACGCAACATCGCTGCGGCACCCCGAGCAGACGAGCGCGCTCTCGCGAGCCTCCCGAACTCCGACCGGGAAGCAACGAGTCGCCGCCAACGTCGCCCGCAGCACGACGTCGGTGTTTGCTCATGGGAGAGGCGTGTGGGCGAGGGCAGCAGACGAATGATGACGACAACGAACGAACGAACGAACGAACGAGAGGCAGCTGGTGCTCGTTGAGCTAAAGAACAGTACCGCGCACGGTCGATTGATTGATGGATTGATGGATCGATAGGCACAATAGATAGGAGAGAGAGAGGGAGAGAGAGGTATATAACACACATCATCATGATGGAGTACGATGAGGAGAGGGAGTGCTACGCCGAGGGCTACTATGCGCTGGTGCTGCGGTCGTTGGTGCCGATGCGTTGGAGGCGCTGGGTGCGGCGGCGCTCGTGGGCTTGCCGATGGCGGCAGCGGTGGTGCCTCTCGTGCGCGAGCCGGCTCCCTGGAGCTTGAGCCGCAACGTCGCTCCGAGACCACTCTTCGGGACCTGCAGCTGCGGGATCGAGAACAGCCGAGGCAGCGACGACGCGGTCGACGCCGTCGGTATGGCCGATCCGACCGCTCCTGCGGGTGCACGCAACGACTCGATCAGCTGCTTGGCCGACGCGGTCGGTGCCGATGGTGCGAGTGGCGCTGTCGACGTCGAACCGCTTGACGGCGGCCCACTCGACTGGGCACCTGGCTTTGTCGTTGTCGCTGTCGTCGTGGTTGTCGTCGTCGCTGTCGTCGAGTTGCTGGTAGCGGTGGCAATCTTGTAGTTGCTGCGATGGACCTGGATGCCGGGCCGCCACTTGGCCGAGTTGGTCGCGAGCCGAGCAGCCGCGAGGTTGTGCGCCGCGAGGTGGCCGCCCGCGTGGGCGATCGCCATGATGCGCTCGGCGTCGCCGGGCGTCGAGAGCTGCAGGTAGCGATCCACCATCTCGGGAGGCACGGTCACCGAGTTCGACAGCAGGTGCTCGAGCAACGAGCCGGCCGCGTGGTACAGATCGGCCGACAGCGGAGTGTCGAGCACTCGCTGCAGCACGGCCATGCTCAGGCCGGTATCGATCACCTTGTTGCTGCGATACGCCGCCTGCCACACCTGCAGCGCCGTGCGCCAGCGGCCCTTCGCCATCGACGCGCGAATGAACTCGGCCACCTCGGCCGTCTCGAGCCCGTCGACCGACGGCTCGCTCGATCGATTCGTCGTGGTGTTCGCCATCGTCGTCGAGGCAGTGCCACCCATGGACGCCGACGACGACGACGAGCGCGAGGGAGGGTCGGGGTTGCGCGCGGCCTCGTCCTCGGCGGCAGCGATCGAGGCGCCGAGGGCTCGGTGCGTGGCTTGGAGCTGCGCCACCGACGACCTGTTGCTCAATCGAACTCCCACCGGAGACTCGATGGCGATCGGAAGCTCGTTGTGCCACGAGCACATGAGATGCAGCAACGCTCGGCTGCGGCTCGTCGAGATGGCGCCTCGCGAGCGAGGAGCCGCGCTCGCGAGCTTCTCGAGTCGCGCGAGGGCGCGCAGGATCGACTGCCGGTGTTGATGATGCAGCTGCTGTATCGACGCTGGGGCGCTCACGGCCTCCGAGTCCTTGAAGCCTTGGTGCTCCCACACGATCTGCGACAGCAGCGACGAGTCTCTCAACGAGCGGGCCGCCAAGCTCGGCGTCGCTGCAGCGGGTGTCGTCGGCGTGATGTCGGCGGTGGAGGGAGCAGCGGTGCTCGCGGACGAGAGGGAGCGGCGGGGTGTCCGAGCATGGCGGCACAGTATCGACCTGAGCCCGAATGATCGAGGCACACTGGCCGCTGCCATTGCTGTCGAGCGGTCGAGCTGTATCGTCACGGTGTGCAATGTGCGATTCGCGATTCGAGCTGATCAGTGTCGTTCGTGACAGCGGCACTGACGCGCACAATCCGAGCCTCTCGATGCGCTTGCTCGATTGCTCGATTGCTCCAAAGGCTCAAAGGCTTCCCAATCAATACCTCGCCAATGTGTAACCGGCGAGTGATGAATATATACAGACTCTCTCACTCTTACGCAGCGTCGTGTAAGCGAGCAACGAGATACAAACAACAGCTGTACACCACGCTCGTTCGCTGGCTCCATATCGATCCAGCATCGATCTCTTTCCAGGAAGCAACAGAGAGCGTTGTTGCTGTTCCTCCACCTCATCTTCCTCCTTGCCATCCCTCATCATCCATCTCTCCCTCTCTTCGAATCCATAATATCCTCGTGATTACACACAGTATACTTGCTGTACACTCTTGCTCAATCATGCAACGTTGGACGCAAGTTGCTCGTCGACTACCGAGAACGACGCACCTGGTGGCACGAGCTCTCGCTCGACCCGTCATGCTGAACTCGTACTTGATGTTCTCGACCGATGCGGCGAAACCCTCATCATCGCCTGCCATGGAGGTGGCCAAGAACATCATGTCGATCTTTACGTGCAACGTGTGTCAGACGCGCGAGGGCTATCGCTTCTCGAAAGATTCGTACGAGCGCGGCGTCGTGATCGTTCGATGTCCCGGCTGTCGCAGCCTCCATCTCGTTGCTGGTTCGGATACGCTCTCTCTCTCTCCGTCTGCCTGCATCAACCAGTCTATCCATCTACTCACTCGATTTCTGGATCGATAGATAATCTGGGATGGTTCGGACCTCGCAAGAACCTTGAAACGATTGCAGCCGAGAAGAGCAAGCAAGTGCTGCGTCTGAACGACGTGCTAC
>Ga0209935_1002479_pt1 | contig 22462 bp, 25 predicted proteins | sample ThiBio_1000_plan_2_FD_183958 | JGI IMG/M metagenome (GOLD analysis project Ga0209935, IMG submission 183958) | Wastewater bioreactor microbial communities from Cape Town, South Africa - Thiocy_cont_1000_plan (SPAdes) | ecosystem: Engineered > Bioreactor > Thiocyanate-remediating >...
TCTGCGATAGCGGCAACCCATCAGCCCGCAATTAAAGCCTATACGCTCGCAAACGAATCTGGCGCGCCGGAACTTGACGAGTCGGTCAACGCCGAACTGACTGCGCGGGATTACGACATGAGGCACATCATCTACCGAGTTAACCCCGACGCTGAACTCGCTTCGCTATCACGGTGGATTGATTTCTACGAGGAGCCATACTTCTCGCTTGCAGCAACGGATGTGCTGTCGCGTGTAGCGAAGGAGAACGGGTCAAAGGTTGTTCTCAATGGCCTTGGTGGCGACGAGCTATTTGCAGGCTACAATTGGTACGGGTTCGTGGGTATCTGGAGGAAGCTGCGTCGCCTCGGGCCTGTTACTCGGCTTTTGGCACCATTGCTGGGTGAGCGTAGCACGAAACTGCTCGAGGTTGCGCAGACGACCAGCGCCGATCGACTGCACACCGCGCTGTACGCGAATCTTACTGATACCGAGCGTCAGGATCTGTTTAAGCTACCTGAGGCGAAGGATTGGAATACGATTGAGGAAATCAGGAGAATATACGCCGATGGCATTATCTTCGATGATCCAATCGTTGCCATAAGCTACATGGATCTAAAAAATTATATTGGAAACCATTTTGTGCACAGGGTAGATCAATTCACTATGGCTAACTCTATTGAGGGACGGTTTCCTTTTCTTGATTGCAATCTCGTCGAAGCTTCTTATCGTATTCCTAGTCGATACAAATTAAATGGTAAGACGCACAAGTACGTACTGCGTCGCGTAGCAGAAAGATACATCGCGCCGGAGTGTCTGGCGATGAAGAAACGCGGCTTTGGCCTGCCTCTAGACCGCTGGATGAAGGGCCCCCTCAAGAACGTCGTAGATGCAAAGATAGATGCTCTCTCGCAGCGGGAGTTTATGAATGCCGCCGTCATACTACGGTGGAAGGAAGAATACGGCCAAGGCAAGCGCAAGTTCAATAAAATTTGGCAGCTAGTCGCGTTGGAGCTATGGTACGAGCATTTCTTTGAGCAGGATAATAGCGCAGGGAATACGGCGCAAAATTGAAGCACGCCTTGCTGTTGGTGCAGGAGGAGATAGTATACTGAGGCGAGCGGTAAATTTTATTAGCAAGCAGTTGGCGAGGAATAGTATCGCGAGCAACATGGCATCCTTACTTGCATTTGGCGTTGCGTCTAGAGTTGTGGCTTTGTTTGCATATCCAGTCCTCATGAGACTCTACGATCCGAAAGCATTTGGCGTACTTGGGTTATTCAGCACCATCGTGTCATTCTCTGCGATCTTCGCGACGCTGCGATATGAACTCGCCATTCCGGTATGTCCCAACGAGAATGACGCAAAGCATATCCTCCTCCTGACGATGCTGCTTTCCGCCACCTGCGGCCTGTTGGTTGTTTTGCTCGTGGCATTTGTAATGATATCGGGCGTACTTGCGGACGTCGTTGTAGACCTGCACGGACTCGTCTGGCTCATACCCGTGGCGGTCACCGCAACCGGATTTTACATAGCGCTCACCTACTGGGCGATGCGGCGGAGCCAGTTCGTCGCAATTGGCAAGACCCAGATCGTCAAAACCTGGTCCGAGGTTGGAGCACAGATCATCCTTAACTTGCTTGTCGCGGGGCATGCCGGGCTGGTGATGGGGAACTTCGTCGGGAGCTGTCTCGGGATTGCTGGACTGGCGCGGGCAGGCCGACCTTATGGGTCGGTCGCTTGTGTCTCACGTACACGGATACTAAATGTCGCCCGCTTGTACGCGCGCTTCCCGCTGTTCAACGGTTCCGCGGCGCTTCTCAACGAGGCCGGTGGCCGGCTCCTTGTCCTTTTTGTCGCTCAAGTACTCGGGCCCCCAGATTTAGGACTCTTCTGGCTTCCATTCATGCTGTTGGGGTCTTTAAGCAATGTGGCGATCGTAGCGGGACAGAGGGTGTATTACGCACACGCAGCGAAGATTGTCCGAGCTAATGCGTCTGGGCTACAGCGGTTCTTCGCTCGATGTGTCGGATGGGCGGCAGTGTTCGCTTGGCCGTCTTGTGCGCTCCTAGTGTGGCTGGCGCCTTTTAGCGTCGGTACCGTCGTGCCTTCTAGGTGGGCCAATGCGGTGCCGCTGTTCCAGATCTTAGCCCCATGCTTTGCCGCGCAGATATGCACGGTCCCCTTTATTACCTATAACGTTGTCGGGCGGCAGCACCTGGCTCTATTATGGAACGCAATACACTTTGCGCTACATGTTTTAGTTGTCGTGATAGCTTGGTTCATGGCTGCGGAAATCGAGATATTAGCTGCGCTCTATTCGTTCGCTGTCTGTTTGTCTTGCCTGATACTGTTTGTGATCAATTTTCGCGTTGTGGCCAGAGATTGATGACTTCCTTCCGGCTCGAATATCACGGCGAGATTGACAGCGAAATACGGTGGATTGCGGACGTCCTGTTCCATGATTTCCTAGGGCAGAAGGTGATAGTCGAGCGCGACGGTTCCGGTGCATGCAAAGGTGTGTTCCGGCTCTCCAGCGAGGGACGTTCCCTGCTGTTCGCGGATGTGTTCCTGACGTCGGCAAGCACCGCCTGGTTGGCACTCAGTACGTTGCCGGCAGGACCAGTGGCCATGTGGGACTCCAGTGCGGTGACTGGGCCTTCCGGGCCAGGGATCGTGCCAGTCCTTTACGGCCGGCCGGCCTGCCATGTGTTCAACGACGAGATTCGGCTTGGAGCCGATCTGATAGGAGGTTCGTTCTTCCTGTTATCACGCTATGAAGAGGCTGTCGTTTCGGCGCGCGATAGGTTCGATCGGTTTCCGGCTGCCCAGAGTATCGCGGCACAGGAAGGTTTTCTGCACCGTCCTATCGTAAACGAGTACCTCGAGATCATCTGGGCCTGTATGACGCACCTCTGGCCCGGGTTACAGCGACCGGCACGGCAGTTTCGGACCTTATCCAGTTGCGACGTTGATTATCCCTACAGTTGCGGCACGAAGAGCCTGCCCTGGCAGCTCCGCCAGATAGGCGCAGACCTTCTATTGCGTCGCAGTTCCCGTCTCGCGTTTCGCAGTGCCGCGAACTTCGTGTGCAGCCGCTACGGCGACTATCGTTTCGACCCTTACCTGCCAAATATCGACTGGATGATGGATGTCAATGAGGATGCCGGCCTCATTGCGGCCTTCTACTTCATCTGTGGTCGGTCCCATTCGCGGCTAGACGGCTGCTACAATATAGATGAGCCGATCATCAGAGAGTTGCTTAGCAAGATCGCACGACGGGGACATGAGATCGGTCTACATCCGAGCTTCAACACTTACCTTGATGCTGCCCGTCTCCGCTCTGAGGCCGATAACTTGCGTCGTGCGCTTGCCGAAGAGGGTATCACACAGTCTACGCTTGGCGGCCGCCAGCATTTTCTACGTTGGCGGACGGCCTCTACAGCTCAGTGCTGGGAGGCGGCGGGTCTCGACTACGACAGCACCCTGTCTTACTCGGAACGCGCCGGCTTCAGATGCAGCACCTGTTACGAGTACGACTTCTTTGACGTGGTGAAGCGAAAGCCTCTCACCCTTCGCGAACGCCCATTAATCGTAATGGAGGCCTCCGTCCTGAGTTTGGCGAACGGCAATCTGCAGCAGGCGTTCGATACCATCGTCGCGCTAAAGCGTACGTGTGCGACATATCGCGGCGACTTTACGCTGCTCTGGCACAATTCGAATCTGCAAACTGCCGCGCTGCGTGAACTCTATCATGCAGTCCTCACGACAAAGTAGGACGATGCCGAACCACATGAGGCCATCAACGCGTACAGGAAATCCTATGACGATGAATCGAATGTGGACGACACCTGCGGTGGACAAAAAATTGCGAGCAAAAGCCCAACTGGCCTCGTTCGGAGGGTGGTTGCTCGTCTGCGTAATCGCCGGATTCGGAACGGTGTCCATGTTGCAGACGGTTCTCGGCATCGGGGCGCAATATCTTACGGTCCCCTATCGTATCGCAATACTAGTACTATCAGCCGTGATCATTTTGTTGTCAGCATCGAGTAAATTAAAGAATAGAATCTATATTACGCTTTTGATATTTTTCTTTGTTTATTTAATTCGTCTAATATACGATGCTTTTATCGCCGAAATAGATGGAGCAGATGAGGCGATAATGTATTTCGTATCTATTGTGGCAATTCCGACAGTTGCTGCCAGTATTTCTGGAGTATTTATCTTGGATGATGGCCTTACTGCCAAACGCCTTCTTATCCTTGGCGCGTTTTTTCTGGCGCTCGTTCAGACTGGCATTCGCCTCAATGTCGTTTCTGAAAACTGGTGGTGGAATGCGGCTGGTGAAGGTCGACTTGGCTTTGACTCGCTAAACCCGATTGCGATTGGTAACCTCTGCGCCAGTATAGTTCTCGCTTCCGTGATCATCGTCCTGGAATCGCGGGCGGGCCTGCTTTGGCGCATCGTGGCAGTTGCGGTCGCCGGTGTCGGCGGATCTACGCTTCTTGCTGCTGGCTCTCGCGGACCACTCATCGGACTAGCTTTGGCAATTGCATGGTTTGGGCTAAGCCGCATTCGACGCTTCGCATTTGTTTTGCCTCTCATATTTGTTGCTTTGTTCGCCGGATTGTCGAGCGAAGCGGTGGTGCAGCGCACGCTCGATACCATCGACCGCGGCTACAATGTCGACAGATCAGCCATGGAACGCCTCACAGCGCAGAGCTTGGCCATTGAGGATTTCCTTTCCTCCCCGCTGATAGGTCGCTATTACATCCATCCAAATCTTGGAAGAGGCCTGTATCCTCACAACATCATCATCGAAACAGCGATGGCGTTGGGGATTGTAGGGCTTGCACTCCTGTTCATAGTAATCCTGCGTGGCGCGCTCAAAGTGCTGAGATACTTCAGTTTTGAGCACCCCCTCCTGACTATGCTGTTGGTCCAGTATACGGTCGAGGCGATGGTCTCGGGCGCTCTATGGGGTTCCGATAATTTCTTTGTCCTCCTAGGTGTCTTGCTCTCCTCGCGTTCCATTAAAGCGCGAATATGGGATAGAGATCTGCGTTTGACACATGGCGTCCGCTTCGCTCCTGCGGCAATCCGCCCCTTAGGAGATCAGCGAATGGTACCGCTCCAGCAATATCAACTGACGCGATAACATCGTCGCGTGTTCGCTCCTTCACGTAATCGAGCACGCATTGTGCCGCCGAGCCCGCCGGATCCATTACCATGCTGGCCCCACCACAAAAATACAACCAAAGATTCTCGTTCGTGAAGAGATGGTTGCGAATTTACAGCCTTCGAGACTGTCTTTTCGGTACGCGAGAGCTACACAGAACTAGGCTCAGGACCTATTAATTTGGATTGATATGTGCTTCACGGCTTCCGATAGGAGGCCGCATTGGGTGATTTGTTTCTGCTGAGCGAGCGCCAGATGGCGCGCATATCGCCGTTCTTTCCGCTGTCGCACGGCGTTCCGCGGGTCGATGACCGGCGGGTGGTGAGCGGCATCATTTATGTGATCCGCAACGGTCTGCGATGGAAGGATGCGCCGGCCGGCTACGGCCCGCACAAGACGCTGTACAATCGCTTCATCCGCTGGAGCCTGATGGGCGTATTCGACCGCATCTTCGCCGGTCTTGCCGGGGAAGGACCCAAGCCCGAGCGCATCATGATCGATGCGACACATCTGAAGGCCCACCGCACGGCGGCGAGCCTGCTCAAAAAGGGGATGTTCCCCGTCGTATCGGGCGAACCAAGGGCGGGCTGAACTCCAAGCTCCATACTGTCTGCGACGGTGAAGGCCGGCCAATCATCCTGCTCCTGTCGGAAGGCCAGATGAGCGACCACAAGGGCGCACATCTGGTGCTCGACGCCTTGCCCCAGGTATCTCATCTCATCGCCGATCGCGGATACGACAGCGCCTGGTTCCGCGCCGAACTCGAAGCACGAGGCATCGAGCCTTGCATCCCGTCCAGCCGAAGCCGCAAAGTCCCTTATGCCTACGACAAGACCCTCTACCGCCAGCGCCACAAGGTCGAGAACCTGTTCGCCAAGCTCAAAGACTGGAGGCGCATCGCAACTCGATACGACCGATGCGCCCACACGTTCTTCTCGGCCATCTGCATCGCAGCAGCCGTCATCTTCTGGATCTAATCAATGAGTCCTGAGCCTAGACCAAATCTGGCGCCTCGTCGCCCCAGCCGTCTGCTCCTCGCGAGAGCCAGTTGACCGGCTCCGGCATACGTGGCAGAGAACGCATTCATTCTGCATAGGTGAAAATTGCAATCGAGAACCGCTGTGTTGTTCCGCTTACAGCGATCCTCGCTTTGGCTTGCGATTGGAGCGACGTGGTCTCATCGCACGATTGATCGCGAGCATTCTCGTCCCAGCTAACTGCACAGGGTGATGATACGAATTTTCCAGAATTCGGGTCTAACCCGAGGGTATCTTCCGCGGCTCAGGACGCTGACTCGAGATGCTGTCAGCTTCCGCGAGCAACGGGACGCTTTTCTCGCCGACGGATACGGGGCAGCCCACATTCTGAAACCCGTTCTCAACGATAGACCGGACGCGTTTTTCACGAATGGCGACGATCCTGCGCTTCAGAAGGCCTGGGCGCGGGAAAATGGGTTGAAGGCCAACACAAGCCTCGAAGATATTCTGCTGGCGCAGATTGAGGAGCACCGTTCGGAGGTCTTCTATAATCTCGACTGTGTGACTTATCAGAGCGCGTTCCTCAGGCGCTTGCCGGGGTCCGTGAAGCGTCGGCTCTCCTGGCGTGCTGCGGTGTCCGGCAAGATCGACCTTACTGGATACGATGCCGTTTTGTGCAATTTCCCCTCATTCATAGCGCGCTGGACTGCGGCCGGCGTTCGTGCCGTGCATTTTTGCCCATCGCACGATCCGGTGCTCGATATGTATGCCGTCAACGAGGCGAGGACGATTGACGTCCTATTCGCTGGTACGGTCAGTCAGCACCATACCGATCGTATACGGATGCTAGGGCAGGTGGCAGCGCTTGCCGGAGCCTGTAACGTCCGATATTTGCTCACACTCTCTCGGCTCACGCGGCTCGCAGGTACGCCCGCGGGGCTCATCGGCCCGCTTCGCAAGTATAGGTTGCCGCAGGCCGTGACCCGGATTGCTGCGCCGGGGGTGTTTGGCCGCGACCTGTATCGGGCACTCGCCAGTGCAAAAATCGTCCTGAACGTGAACGGGCTCTACGAGATCGTCGGACGGGACCGCGGCAACATGCGGTGCTGGGAGGCGCTCGGTGCGGCGGCTCTTATGGTCTCCGACGAGGGTGATTATCCGGATGGCATGGTCCCAGGCGAGATGTTCCGTACGTTCCGATCGGTCGACGAGGTGGTCGGTATTGTAAAGGAGGCTCTTCGCGATCCAGCCGGCTCGGCCGCGATAGCTCGCAAGGGGCACAATCTGGTGCGCAACCGGTATTCGAAGGAGCGGCAGTGGGAGGACTTCGTGGCGCTGCTGTGACATCTGATATGTGGGCCAGCACGATTAGCCGGTTGATGCCATGCGTCATTTGTGTTCGAAGCGTTATGCGCCCCCCATATCGATCAAGGCTGGTTAAACAGGGCTAGTCGATGACTACGACCATTTATGCTGATGGCACTTACCGCGACAGCAATCCCGACTGGCATATGGCCGATAGCGGCTGGAAGGCTAGGCGCGTGACTGATATCCTAGAACGCAACAGTGTTGCGTTCGAGACATGTGTCGAGGTCGGATGCGGCGCCGGCCTGATTCTGGAGATGCTCGCCGGACACTTTCCAGACAAGTGTTTCATCGGTTTCGACGTTTCGCCGGATGCAGCCCGCTTCTGGGCAGCGCGCAAACGACCGGACATGTACCGGGACGAGGACTTCACCGTGACGTCCGGCACGTACGATCTCCTACTGCTACTTGATGTGTTCGAGCACGTGCCCGACTATTTGGGTTTCCTGCGCTCACTCGGAACGCGTGCGAGATCGTTCGTGTTCCACATCCCGTTGGAGATGCACGTCTCAGGGCTCCTACGGGACCGTCACGTCCACGCGCGCCAGCAGGTCGGCCACCTCCACTATTTTTCGAAGGCAACTGCCTTGGCTACCCTGGCGGACACTGGCTACGAGGTGGTTGATACACAGCTCACGAAGCTGTCCCAAGAGACATTTGAGAACGTACGAGTGCGGACGCATATGACGAATGTCGCGCGACGGGGCCTCGAGATAGTCGCGCCAGACCTCGCCGCAAAGCTCCTTGGCGGTTACAGCCTGCTTGCGCTCTGCCGCCCCTACGGATGAAAAGCCATGCAGACTCCGAGACATATTCCTCCGCGCCGCTTCCTCGTGATGGGAGGGGCAGGGTTTATCGGCCATCGCACGGTGAACAACCTCATTGCTAGGCCGGATGTCGAAGTAGCGATCTTGGACAACCTCTCCGTCGGCATGCCGATGCCGGCGGAGCGGCCGCGCCTGATCACGCACGAGGTGGATATCCGCGACAAGGATCGTGTGTCCGCAATCGTCCGCGAGTTCCGCCCGGACACCATCGTGCATCTGGCGGCGGTCCATCACATTCCGACCTGCGAGAGCCGCCGTGCCTACTCCCTCGAGGTGAATGTCATTGGAACCGAGTACCTACTTGAGATCGCTGAGGTAAACAAGATCGGACGCTTCGTCCTTGCCTCCTCGGGCGCAGTCTATGGCTGGCGCGACGGTGCGCTGACTGAAAGCGGCTGCTCTCTTGAGGCGGCCGACAATTACTCGCTCGCTAAGCGCACTAACGAGCAACAGGTGACCTTCTGGGCGGCCCGGACGGGGGGCTATGCGCGGATCGCCCGCATCTTCAACACGATCGGACACGACGATCCCAACGCCCACTTGATCCCGGACATCATCTCGCAGATCCCGCAGGAGGCGACGCGCGCCGAAGTCGCGCTAGGCAACCTGACTCCACGCCGCGACTACATACACGCGGATGACACGGCGCGCGCCATCGCAACGATCGCGTGTGAGACGGGCGGCCCAGATATTGACATCTACAACGTCTCATCGGGGACCGAGGTATCGGTGGCCGAGGTCGTGACTATGCTTGGCGACGTGATGGGGATCGCGATCGCCGTCCGCGAGGATTCAGCCCGCAAGAGGCGTGTCGACCGTCCCTCGCAACTCGGCTCGACCGATAAGATTCGCACTAGGCTCGATTTCGTGCCGCAGAAGTCGCTGCGCATCGCCCTCGAGGACATCGTACGCCACTCTGGCCGCGTGCTGCGCTGAGGAGTCCGCCATGGCCAGGATCAAGCTCGCCTTTCCGCTACTCGGCCGTGGCGGCTGGACCGGCGGATTCATCTACCTGAAGAACACATTGCGCCTCGTCAATGCACGCCTCGCCAGCGAGATCGAGCCATGGCTGTTCTTATCGCCGGAGGAAGGCGTGAGGTTCGGCGCCGATCTGCGCCCGCTAGTCGATGACCGCGTCATCGTAGATCCGGCGATAAAAGTGTCCGGCAGAGGGCCTAGCCTTGCCAAGGCGATTGCGACTGGGCGGGACACCGCGCTCGAACGCCTGCTGGTGGCGGCGGGCATCGACGTCGCGTTCGAAAACGCGAGTTTCTATGGCGCTCGCTTCGCCGTGCCGGTTGTCTCTTGGATCCCTGACTTCCAGCACCGGCACATGCCAGAGATGTTCACCCGCCTGAACTGGTGGCGCCGCGATCTCGGCTTCCGGATGCAGATCGGTTCCGGCCGCACGGTGATGCTTTCGAGCCACACGGCGCTGGCCGATCTGAAGCGGTTCTACCCTTCTGTTTGGGACAGGAGTCACGTCGTCCGCTTCGCCATCGATCTCGACCAGGCACCGTACCTCGAGCGCGGCGATGAGATGCGCCGCACCTACGCGCTACCGGAGCGGTACCTTTTTTTGCCGAACCAGTTCTGGCGGCATAAGAACCATGGCGCCATCGTCGAGGCGCTCGGCGTTATTAAGGCCGCCGGCCGGCTCGGCGCACTGCCGCCGGTCGTCCTAACCGGCCAGCCGAAGGACCCTCGCAATCCGGCGCACTTCAGCGAACTGATGGCGCGCGTGGAGACGCTCGGTATCCAAAGCCACTTCCGCTACCTCGGCCTCGTGCCATACGACCACGTGCTCTCACTCAACGCCACTTGCCACGCGATGATCAATCCCTCTCGCTTCGAGGGTTGGTCGACGCCGATCGAGGAGGCAAAGGCCTTCGCCACGCCGCTCGCGCTCACCGATATCCCAATCCACCGAGAACAGGCGCCCGGTGCGCTCTTCTTCGACTACGCTTCCACGCCGAGTGCGGTGGCGGCACTTGAGGAGATCGCCGGGCGGCCAACGACATCGCGGCCCGGCATAGACGAACTGCGCGCGGCCCAGGCCACTCGTCTCGACGAACATGCGCGTGCGCTGCTGGCGACCGTGCGGGCTGCCATGAGTTCGCGGTCTGCGGCAGCGATAGCTTAGCCTGGGGAAGAGCCAGCCCGAACGGAGGCGCGGGAGCACATGCTATATGCTAGGATTGAGCGGCTTCACCGAAGATGGCGGCGGCGGGCTTCAGGGCCAGCACGGCATGTTAGTATTCTATGAGCGCCTCAATGCGCTTTTGGCGCCGCGATCGCGCGGGTTCGATCTCGGCGGGCATTGCCACTGGATGCAAGACGAGACGAACGACTGTTGTAAGCGGCTGTGGGATTTCCGCGGGTTCGTCGCCGAGGCTTGGGCCCATTTCGAAACTGCTAGTACGTGTTCTGGTTCGATCCGCAGTACATTTCGCCGGGCCCCTCGTGTATAGCGGCTTTAGGGCGCCAGGTGCAGTGCTGCCGGCCTGGGTCGACCAGCGTCACCTTGGTCTTGATCTAAAAGCGTTGAGGCGGAGCGCCTGGACCATACAACGAGCTGAGTGCGCCGAGCCATGAACCCCGCAGCTAGCAATCACACCTGGGAGGATGCCGTCCGCGCGCTCATCGACGATCCAGCGCAGCGCGAGATTGTCAAGGCATGCTACTTCGACCTGCCACTCGCCGGTGCGGCCCGCCGTTTTGTCGCGAGTGCGGAGTGGGCGGCGATGCGTCAGATCATCGGCCAGCCCGGCGGCGTCGCAGTCGACGTCGGCGCAGGCAACGGCATCGTATCCTATGCACTTGCTAACGACGGCTGGACCGTAATCGCCGTTGAACCAGACCCTTCGGAGCTGGTTGGCGCGGGTGCTATCCGCTCGCTGTCTGCCGAGACAGGCGTCGCCATCGACGTGCGCGAAGGCTTCGGCGAAGAGCTGCCGCTCGCCGACGGCGAAGCGCGGCTGGTCGTTGCCCGGCAGGTGCTGCACCACGCACGCGATCTCTCGACGTTCGCGCAAGAGATCGCGCGCGTGCTACCGCCGGGCGGCCTGCTAGTTTCGACTCGCGATCACGTGATCAGCGGCCCGAAACAACTCCAGACGTTCCTCGGCAGCCACCCCTTACACAGATTTTACGGCGGTGAGAACGCATTCACGAGGGGTGAGTACCGCGAAGCGCTAGAGCGGGCCGGCCTCGTGATAGAGCGAGAGATCGGCCCGCTGGCGAGTGTTATCAACTACGCACCGCACACACCGGAGACACTCGGCCAAGAAATCGTGCGTCGGCTCGGACCGCTGGCGGCGCCCGTGAAGGCCGTGCTCAGATGGCCGCTTGTGCTCGGTCCCGCGCTGAGACTGATCTCCGAGGTCGATCGTCGCCCGGGGCGACTCGTCAGCTTTGTGTGTCGGAAAAGCTGAGAGATGAGGCTTCTCGGAGTCATTGCTGGAGCAACCCTGCGGGGCAGTCAAGGCCTCTCAGCTCGCCTCAAAACATTGCACGCGCAACATACGTGTACGATTGGCCAGGGCACTCGATTCACGGCGACCGGCGAAGCGGTGAATATTGCAGGCGCAAAGAATCGCATTGTGATCGGTAACGAATGCGTTATAGGCGGTCAGATCCTAGTATTTGCGCACGCAGGCAGGATTAGGATTGGTGATCTCGTCTTCGTCGGTTGCGGGAGTCATATCTGGTCATCGGCCGATCTCGTGATAGGGGATCGTGTATTGATTTCCCACTACGTTGAGATTCACGATACGGAGAGCCATCCACTGGCCTCCGAGGCGCGCGCGGAACAGACTCGCGCAATCATTCGGTCAGGCCACCCTTCCCAAATTGAAGGCGTTCGCGCGTCACCAGTTGTCATAGGAAATGACGTCTGGATCGGATTTGGTGCCACCATTCGGCGCGGTGTCACGATCGGCGATAGAGCGATCATCGGAGCAAGGGCTATCGTGGACCGTGACGTGCCGGCTGACGGAATGGTGAAGGCGATCGCGCAATAAGCAGGAGACGAGGACGGTGAACAGCATCCGCAGATCGATCAGAAACGCTCTGTTCCGCGCGGAGCGGACCGTCCAAGCTGATCGTAGCCGCCTGCTCGCCGGACAGATTCGGGCAGCGCAGATTCTCAATCGCGGTCCCCTAACGAAGCTCAGCGACGCCGGCTTCAGAGTGTTTTCGCAGACCGATGAGGACGGAATAATAAGCTGGCTTGTCGATGTGCTTGGCATCACCAACGAGTCGTTCGTGGAGTTCGGCGTTCACGACTTCCGCGAGTCGAATGCGCGCTATCTCCTCATGACCCGGAATTGGAAGGGTCTGGTAATCGATGGCGATCCAGAGAATATTGCCGCAATTCATTCTGACGGGCTTAGTACCATGTACGACCTAGAAGCCATCGCCCAGTTTGTGACTCGCGAGAACATCCAGACCATCATAGATGATGCAGGCATGAAGGGGCGGCTCGGTCTACTTAGCACTGATATCGACGGTGTGGACTATTGGGTGCTCGAACGCATTACCAGTGAAGCTGACATAATCGCCGTCGAGTTCAACGACTTTCTCGGTGATCAGCCCGTTACAGTCCCGTATTCGCCAAGCTTTAGCCGCTTCTCAGCCAGCCCGCATGGCTGTTACTGGGGCGCTTCACTCGCCGCATTCCGTTACCTTCTCGAAGGGCGGGGTTACCGATTCGTCGGGACGAACAAGCTGGGCGTCAATGCATTCTTCGCGCATAGTGACCATGCGGAGGCGCTCCGTAAAAATCTCGGAGAGTTCGTGCACCACCCGTGCAGGATGCGCGAGGCGCGCGACGCGAAGGGCCGGATTGCTCACAAGGGGTATACTGCGTTTGTAGATGACGTCGCGCACCTGCCCATCGTTCGGATCGACACTAATGAGACGCTCAAGCTCGGTCAGGTCTGCCGCCGGCGCTGAGTATCTAAGGCCGCCACTCACCCCAATCGTGAGGGGCGTGCACCCGATCGTCGGTGGCTGTAGCCAGCAGCGCATGTTTGTCACGCCTCGACGCCAATTGCCGAGAACAACTGGCGTGATGGGATGGACGCCCCCCAGCACCAGCGTAGCTGTGCAATGGTGCGGAAGCCTCCGGTGAGGACCGCGGTCAGGCTGCTTTCGCCGTGACGGTGAATCGCGCCAATTCCACGGCGGGAGACCCGACCAGGTCCGGTGTACCGACGTGACTTGTATCCCCATGCGGCGCGGCTTTCTTTAGCTCGTCGCCATCATGGACTGGTTCAGCCGCAAGGTCCTGGCCTGGCGGCTGTCGAACACGATGGATGCCGGCTTCTGTGTGGCAGCACTTGAAGAGGCGCTCGCTCGCTACGGCAGGCCCGACATCTTCAATACCGTCCAGGGCTCGCAGTTCACGATCTTCGCTTTCACGACAATGTTAAAGGATGCCGGCATCCGCATCTCCATGGAAGGGCGCGGCCGCTGAATCGACAACGTTTTGTTGAGCGGCTTTGGCGCAGCCTCAAATACGAATGCGTGTCCCTCAGTGCATTCGATACTGGAAGCAAAGCCCGCAGCGGCATGGGCTCCTGGATCGACTATTACAACCGACGACGCCCGCACTCGACCTTCGGCGGCAGGATGCCCGACGAGGTCTATGCTAGTGCACAAATGACGGAACCACTACCGGCGTAAAAACCAACCCCATCCATCTAAGCCAAGCTGCCAAACTGTCTCAAAAGGCGGGTCCATTTCATCTGCTGGTGGCCCTCCCGGGGTCATCGGGCTGTCTGAAATTTCCCCCGCGATCAACATCTCGCTTTCCAGCGGATCATGACTATGCTTATTTCGATATGTCAGCCCCTGGGTTGGCGGGCCCGGACGTTCAACAATTCAGGCAGGCGATCCGGGCCCTACGCAAGTTTCCTACAGAACCCGACCAGCCGTTCGCCAACTCATGTCAGCAATAAAAAAGTTCGTACAATGGAATCGTTGTATTTGCAGACAGGTATCTCATATTTTTCCAAGAGCATTTAGTGGAGATAACTATATAGAGGATCTTCTGCTAATCATTGAAGCGGCAATCAGAACTAAGCAACCAAAAACGATTTTGGAGGCAGGAGGTGTTGATCGCCCTCTTTTAAAAAAAGGAAACGGCTTTAAGTTCATCGGAGTTGACATCGAGAAACGTGATGGCTGCGACCATCTCTATGACCAGTTTATAGTCCAGTCCGTTGAAGACGCGATGCCGGTGGCCGTCGATATGATCATCTCAATCACTTTGATGGAACATGTGCCGGACAATCGACGCGCCGCGGCTTCGATCTTTCAAAGCCTAAACCCTAGCGGATCGACTTATCACTATATCCCTTCAGGGCTCCACCCGTATTCTATCTCGCTACGTCTTGTCGGGCCGGCGATACAAAAATTCCTTATCCCCATACTCCGGCCTGGTGCAGAGGCCGTAACAGGATATCCGGCATTTTTTAACTATTGCACTCCCAAGGCCATGGGAAACCTTTTTAAAGATGCTGGATTTACCGACGTAAAGGTGAAACCTTATTACCGCGCCAATGATTATTTTGCTTTCTTCGTTCCGGCATATATATTCATCAGTCTGTTTGAGAATCTGTGCAAAGCTTTTGGATGGCGTATATTCGCGTCCGGCTTCATCATAAGCGCTGAGAGGTCGAGATGATACAAATGGGGCTGAGATCATCTGCGACAGCTGGGCGCCGACGTTAAATCGAAACGATCCCAGCTAGGCTCAGGACCTGTTAATTTGGTTTGAGATGTGATTCACGGTCTCCGAGAAGGAGGCGGTGATGGGTGATTTGTTTCTGCTGAGCGAGCGCCAGATGGCGCGGATATCGCCGTTCTTTCCGTTGTCGCACGGAGTTCCCCGGGTCGATGACCGGCGGGTGGTGAGCGGCATCATCTACGTGATCCGCAACGGGCTGCAGTGGAAGGACGCGCCGGCCGGCTACGGCCCGCCCAAGACGCTCTACAATCGCTTCATCCGCTGGAGTCTGATGGGGGTGTTTGACCGCATCTTCGCCGGGCTCGCCGGCGAAGAGCCAAAACCCGAGCGCATCATGATCGATGCGACGCACCTGAAGGCTCATCGCACGGCGGCGAGCCTGCTTAAAAAGGGGATGTTCCCCGTCGTATCGGGCGAACCAAGGGCGGGCTGAACTCGAAGCTCCATACCGTCTGCGATGGCGACGGCCGACCGATCATCCTGCTCCTGTCGGAAGGCCAGATGAGTGACCATAAGGGCGCCAGCCTCGTGCTCGGCGCCTGGCCGCCGGCATCTCATCTGATCGCCGACCGAGGCTACGACAGCGCCTGGTTCCGCGAGGAACTGGAAGCCAGGGGCATCGAGCCGTGCATCCCGTCGAGCCGCAGCCGTAAGGTTCCGTACGAGTACGACAAGGTCCTCTATCGACAGCGCCACAAGGTCGAGAACCTCTTTGCCAAGCTGAAGGACTGGCGCCGAATCGCTACACGCTACGACCGATGCGCTCACACCTTCTTCTCGGCAATCTGCATCGCAGCCGCCGTCATCTTCTGGCTCTGATCAATGAGTCCTGAGCCTAGGCTCGTCGCGATTTGCGCCGCCCCGGCATCGCCAGGATGCGGGTTGCTGGAGAATGCTCTCGTACCATTGTCAGCCAATGCCAGGCCGTCGATTTCAGTGGTAAGATCATCGTCCAAAACGGCGAGGACTGAATGCTCCGTGTCCCGGTAGTCACCGCTCAATCGTGTCGGTGTGCGCCGTCCAAGTCATCGTTATGGCCCAGAGCGACTTGTTCCCCCACGCGACGATAGTTTTCAAGTGCAGTCTGGTAGCGCGTTCGAACGTCTCCAGATCGGTTTCGGCGTCAAAATTATTGAAGCCGATCAAAAGATCGCGGCGTCATGATCGAGCGCGGCGGATACAGAAATTTGCGCAAGATTGATCGGTGCTACACCGTATCCTTCGTTGATGACCTGACAGCCCAACGTAACGGATGGCCTCGGCCAGCTTGGTCTTTTGACCGATGTGGGCGAGTTGTTCTCGAAGTCATGGCTCGAGGACATGGATGACAGGACGATTCTCCTGCCGTATGACACGGCGTTCATCGGCGGCGCGACCGCGGATCTCGCTCTCGACGTGGTAAAGTTGAGCGATGTGAGCAAGCGCCTCCGTGGCGATCGGCGCGGGGCCTGACTACGCAAGCTGGATGCCCGCATTAACCTCGCGCGGTTGGTGATTTCGTGATTCAATCTGGCTTCATGATTTGGAGGCGGGACGCTTGAGCAGCGGTCGCTATTCGCGCTGTCGGAGCATCTTGAGAGGCTGAGCAAAGTCGGCGACCCGCTGGAGGTTCTGGAAGCGACGGTCGATTTCGAGTATTTCTGCGGCAGGGTGCTCGAAGGGCTCGGCTATGGCGACGGAACCAAGGGCGGTCGTCCTCCCTTCGATCCGGTGTCGATTTTCAAGGCGCTAGTCCTGTGGGCGCATCACAATCTGAGTGATGCCAGGATGAGTTCATGATCCGGGATCGATTGTTCTAATTTAGGTCCGATTTCTTGGGTTTGATCTTGGCGGCCCGACGCCGGACGAGAACAGGATCCAAGGGGCTACCTCCCGATGTCGGGCTAGATGGTCGACGCTTCTCTCGTGTCGGCGCCGAAGCAGCGAAACACGGACGCGGAGAAGGAAGCGATCAAGGCTGGCAAGACGGCGGCCGAGATTTGGCCAAACGAACTGAACAGGGTGGCCCAGAAAGACACCGATGCGCGCTGGGCGCTCAAAGATCGGCGGCAAGATCCGGTACTGGTCGGACGGCACGCCGCTGCCGCAGATCGCCTTGCCGGTGTTCGGCTACAAATCCTACATTGCCATCGACCGGCACTTCGGCTTCATCCGGGAGAGCACCGTCACGTCGGCATCCCATGCGGATGGACGGATGCTGCCGCGGTTGGTGACGACGGACAACACATCGTTGGAAGTTTGGGTCGACAGCGCATATCGCTTGCAGAAGAACGAGAGATGGCTGGCTTCAAGGATGCTGGTCAGCCGCATCCATCATCGCAAGCCGGCGGGCAGGTCGATGCCGCAGAATATCGCGCGGGCAATGCCGCGAAATCGTCGATCCGTGCCCATCTCGAACATGTCTTCGCCCACCAGAAGGAACAGGTTCGGCCTGTTCATCCGCACCATCGGCATCGCACGTGCCGAGGCGAAACTCATCCTAGCAACATCGCCCACAACTTCGACAGGCTGATCTCCCATGAATGGGCCAGAACCTTGGGCTGAACCCGTCTGCCATCGGGGAAACCGGCCCGATATCGGCCGCCATGAAGCCCTTCCACGCTCAAAGCGGAACTCAATCGACCGCGAACCCGCAATCCGGCTTCAAACCTGGCCGTCGGCTCAATTCGCAAGGGTTAATGCGGGTGTCCAGCTTAACCTGGTGTCCGAAAAACCGGCAGCAGGCCAGGACTTCAATTACAGGTCGTACGTCGAATGGCTGAATGCCCAACCACTCCGGCCTTGTAGACCCGGTCGAAAAGTTGGAAAGTTAGCTTAGAGTCGACACATAAGCTGGTGCAAGTCGCTATCAATAAAGCGTTCCAAGATGTGGAAAAAGTGCATAAAAGTGATGTGAAACATGAAATATCTTATGTATATCTTTTATATATTCTCATATTCTCCGTTTATTACGAATATTATTTTAAATTTACCTATAAATTTTCAAAATATAAGTTGGACTGATATGCCAACGATTGAAATGAAGGGAGATCTTCGCGTATTTTGGGATGTCCATGATCACAGTAGGGGAGAGAACGCTAAACACGCTTACGCACACGGGTTTTCTCCGGTCACCGAATTCAACACTTTTGTCGACTATCCGGGAAATCAAAAGCATAATATCTATAATTTCATAGGTGAATACCCTTCTAATCCATGGAAAAAACCAGCCTTCTTTAAAGATATCATTCGAAATAATATTATACATGCTGGAAATAATGGGATTGATGTTCAAGATATCGAGATAAACTTTGAGCGTAATGTAGATAAGGCTTGGCATAATTCGATTACTCGCACCGATTCCCATGCGAAAAATTTTTTAGATTTTGAGAAAGCATATTTTCGTGCATGGGCAAGCTGGTACGCCTTACCCCTAATTCTGGTGAGACAAGAATATCCAGGGGTGAGGGCTGGTCTTTTTGGGATCCAGCCATTTGATAGAGACTATTGGGGGGTGTACAATAAATCCCAGAAGCAGATTGATAAGAAGCATAGATATAACTATGAAATATGGAAATATATTGATAAGTATGTTGATTTTTACATATCTGACGTTTATATATTTTATGATCTCCCGGATTCTATATATTATATTGCGACTAATGTGGAGCAAAACTATCGTCGTTCAAAATTACTAAGTAACAAACCGATTTACGCTTATGAATGGCTTCGTTATCACGATTCAAATCCTTCACTCTCCAATCGCGAAATCGCCCCCTATTTGGCCGAAGCGATGGCGATTATTCCATTCTTTGAAGGTGCAAGAGGCATTGTATTGTGGGGATACGAACCGGAAGTCACAGGAGGTGACGCCCCTCCGAACGAGCGGTTGATACTATTTATGCGTACGCTGGAGCGCATAGGAAAGCTGTCTAACAAAATATCTTCCGGGCAACTTCAGATCGCAGAACCAGCCCATGTTCTTTGGAGAGAGCGGCAGCCCTTAGTCCGCAAGCTTTTGATTAGCGGTGGTGAATGCGCTGTCATGGCAATAGATCCTTGGCAACAAGATACCGAGAATTCAACCGCTCGCGTCAAGTGCGGATCTCATACTTATGAAATTCAGATGAGAGGAAAACATACAACTATATCCCTTTTATCCAATGGGAGCCAGATTGAATATTGAATATGGGATGGTAGCATGACCTGCCTCTGGTCGATATCTTTTCGCGCTATATACCGATGCTCGATCCGTGCATCCAGCTACCGCGACCAGGAGGTGGTCAGGACGTCGGAGCGCGTCCGTCTGTTGATTTTCGCCGAGAACTGATGGAGTGGATGCCCCCTCCTGACGGCATCGCAATGTGCCAGAGTGGTGTTCGCTAGAACGTCACTTAGAGGAGAGAGCATCCATGAAGGAAATTAGCATTGTCGGCCTTGACCTAGGCGCGGTAGTCTTGCGTCGGAAACTGTCGCGCGGGCAGGTCCTCGCTTTCTTTACGGATCTGCCGAAGTGCATCGTTGCGATGGAGGCATGCGCGACAGCGCATTATTGGGCACGTGAGATAGGCAGGCTCGGTCATGAAGTTCGCCTGCTCCCACCCGCTTACGTAAGCCCTTCATCAAACGACAGAAGAATGATGCGGCTGACGCCGAGGCCATCGTCGAGGCGGCCCTCCGCCCGTCGATGCGGTTCGTGATTCCCAAGACAGAGAACCAGCAAGCCTGCTCGATGCTCTTCCGGACGCGCGATCTGTTTGTCCGCCAGAGAACGCAGCTTATCAACGCCCTTCGCGCGTATCTGGCTGAGCATGGAGTTGTTGCGCCGCAGGGAATTGCGAGCCTGGGCTTGCTGTCGGAGATCATCGAGGATGGCAACCATGGCCTTGAGCTCATCATCGTGGAAACCGCTCAGGTTTATCTTGAGCAGATCAATGTACTTTCCACTCGTATCGCCAGCTTGGAGAAGGCGCTCAGATCGGAAGCAAAACGGTCGGAGAGCACCGCCCGACTGATGACTATGCCCGGGATGGGCCCGATCATCGCAATGGCGATCGAGACCTTCGCGCCTGCCATAACGACGTTCCGAAAGGGGCGAGACTTTGCGGCCTGGCTGGGACTCGTGCCCAAGCAGCATTCGAGCGGAGGAAAGCAGGTGCTCGGCCGAACGTCGAAGATGGGCCAGCGCGATATCCGGCGGCTTCTGATTATCGGCGCGATGACCGTGATCCGGTGGGCATGCCGCAAAGCTCCTCCCGAGAACTCATGGCTGGCGCGTATATGGCGACGGAACCAAGGGCGGTCGTCCTCCCTTCGATCCGGTGTCGATTTTCAAGGCGCTAATCCTGCGGGCGCATCACAATCTGAGTGATGCCAGGATGAGTTCATGATCCGGGATCGATTGTTCTAGGTCCGATTTCTTGGGTTTGATCTTGGCGGCGGCGATGCTGCCGCCGATCGACTACGCCGGCAGCGCCTACGAGGCTGCCGAGGGCGCCGACTGCCTCGTCATCGTCACCGAATGGAACGAGTTCCGCTCGCTCGATCTACGGCGCCTGAAGAAGATCATGAAGACGCCCGCGCTGGTCGACCTTCGCAACATCTACAAGCGCGCCGAGGTCGAGGCCCAGAGTTTTCTCTACGAGCGCATCGGGCGGCAATAGGCTATGTTCAGACCATGAGCCTGGAATTCGACATAAGTTTTGAACCAGCCTATGGGCGAAAAACGTGGCAGAATGGCCTCAGATATTCATTCCGAATTATTAAACGCATCTGCCACGATTGAGAGGCACGACTATCTGATCGGATCACTCCCAGAGTGACAGCTCCACATTTTCGACATACCGCGCGACTGTTTCTGTCGATTTCCAACCCCCCGCACGCATAATTTGAAGAATACCGCATCCTCGTACCATAAGATCCTGTGCCGCACCAACTCGCATCGAGTGCCCGGACAATCCTTCGACCGTCACTTCGTCCACCTCAGCGGACCGTGCGGCCGATTTGAGAATGCGTGTAACTGTGTAGGGTGCCAAGCCGGACACTCCGACGTTAGGTCCCCAAACCGGCCTGAATAATGGACCTTCGGAAATTTCTGCCGCTTCCAGCCACGCCTTCAATATGGCCCCTGTCTCCGTCGACAGCGAAGCCAGACGTCCTTTTCCGTGGGGGTCGTTTTTGGCGCGACGCACGAGAATAGACATGCCACCACGCGGATTGACGGCGAGATCCTCCACGCGAAGGAGAACCAATTCGGAACGTCGACATAACGTATCATAACCGACAGCGATGAGGGCGCGGTTTCTCAATCCGACCAGGTCATCATCACAGGCACCGATGAGCCTGTCGCGCAGATCGCGATTGAGCCCGAGAGCCTGATTAGGGCGCCCTGGTTTTCTTCTGAGCGCGCGGCGGACCGCGATTACCACTTCCTCGTCGATTACTGGGTTCGGAAGGCGCAGCAGATGATGGACCTTGCGAATGCCAGCGAGCCGGCGTTTGATCGTCGTTGCCGCGTGCAGATCGGCATGCTCATCGACATATCTCGCTATGGTTTCTGGCGCCGCGGGCAGGGGCGTTAGCCCCTTCTGCTCGCACCAACTGGCAAAGAGCCGGAAATCCGTGGCATAGCCGCGAAGTGTGCTGGGGGCGTATGCACCCTCGAGTCGCTTGAGCGCTCCGATCCAATCACCAATGTTCATTTTGCCCTACTCTTGATAGGTCATGATTGATCGTTTACGACACTATTACAATACATATAGACCCTAATAGGGTCAATTTATGGGTCCGCGGAATGATCACCGGATTTCAGATACGTGCCGCTCGGAATGGCTTGCGATGGTCCTCGGAGGAACTCGCCCGCCATGCCGACGTAGCGCCGCGTACCATCAAGCGGCTGGAGCAAACCGATGGGATACCCGGTGGGCGGGCCCAAACGCTCAATACCGTGCAGAAGACATTGGAAGCCGCCGGGATAGAATTCGTCGGAACGCCAGAAGATGGTCCAGGCGTCAGGCTCCGCCGGGCCTGAGGTGCATAAGGCAGCTGACCCGCTGTCGAATTCGCATCCGCCCTCGCTCCCTTCTCACGCCGCCACGCTCGTCCGGAGCTGATCCGCAGCTGGCGTCAGAGGCACGATTGCTTCGCCGGTTCAGCAGGAATGGAGTCGATCCCGAGTTTCGAGCCATCGCCCTTCATCAGCATGGCCATGGTATCTTGTTCCATGCACAGCCGCAAAAGGCAGTGTCGGGCCTTCAGCAGACCCGCACATGACATCGCTTGAGACGATTACGTGGGCAGAGACTCACCTCAGAAGGTCAAGCTACCTGGCCGACAATCCGCTCGATGCTGGTGCCCCGTACCGCGATGTGGATAACCTCTCCGGCCGCCCAAATTTCCCTTG
>Ga0209935_1002480_pt1 | contig 22456 bp, 24 predicted proteins | sample ThiBio_1000_plan_2_FD_183958 | JGI IMG/M metagenome (GOLD analysis project Ga0209935, IMG submission 183958) | Wastewater bioreactor microbial communities from Cape Town, South Africa - Thiocy_cont_1000_plan (SPAdes) | ecosystem: Engineered > Bioreactor > Thiocyanate-remediating >...
GCTCCTGGAGAATACAACAACCAACGAGCTTGCTACAACCGATGCCACGCGGCGCATCCGAAGGGCTCGGAGTGAGCGAGGTCGTGGAGACCGTGGATGGGACTGCGAGGCGATGCACAAGCACCAGCGCGAGCGGACGACGAGTGGTTGGCGCGAGCGAGCGAGCAAGCAACAAGAGAGTGAGAGTGAGGGTGCCTGAGCGAGCGACCCCGCTCTCTCGACTCTCGCTCTCGATGCCTGCAATCCGAGCGCGTCGAGGGGGCGATGATATGAGTATGGTATGGGAGCAATCAACTTGACCTTCAATGATGATGATGATGATGATGAGATACGACGTGCGATGGCAATGTACCGCGTTATGCTCGAACACATACAAAAGATGAACATACATAGATGCGAGTGCGTGAGTGGGTGCGCGAGAGCGCGCTACTCGTTGCAAGTAGTAGTGGATCGGCTCTCGCAATGAGCCATGGGAGTAGAGACTAGGGAAGCAGCGTTTGTTGCTCGGTCTCGGTCGGGATCATTGGAATGAGGCCGCTCTTGTGTGCGGCGATGCGAGTGTAGAGCTCCGGTTGCTTGGACATGGTACGAAGCTGCGGAAAGTACAGCAGTGCGTCGACGAAGAAGCACACGGCCGCGGCGAGCTCGACGATCCAGCATGCGGTCACGTTGTCCCACAAGGTGCACGAGTAGGCGCCGAAGGCATACAGCAAGCCGCCAGGCAGGAAGCACCAATCGCCTGCTCCGAACCAATCGAACAGCACGATGGGGTTGGCACTCACGCGCCACGGATTGAGTGTCATCTGCACGGGAGCCGAGTGCACGCGACGCGAGCGCTGCTCCAAGAACCAATCGCACAGGGCACTGATGCCCGAGACGGCCCACAGATGCGTGGCAAGCACATCGGTGAGCATGTTGAATGCGCCTGGACCAAGGAAGAACGACACCAAACTCGACGAGATGTCGCCCAAGGTTCCTAACGGAACGACGACGAGTCGTCAGCAGGTAGCAGCAACCACGCACAGCAAGCTTCAAGCAATATCTCGCACACACACACGCACGCGCGCGCACACGCACATCCAGCAGATGCTCGCACATCGTACCAAGGAAGAAGGTTAGATTGGCGAGCAGCTGCCAGTCGATGTGCTCGAACGTGGCCTCCCAGGTACCCGATGCGGGATCGGTCACGCCGCCAGCATAGAGACGCGGCTCACCGGCCGCCCGAGCGATCCACATGTCGATGAGCATGAGCGGACTCGAACCGAGGAACATGAAGGCAGCGAGCGTGCCCGAGAAGTGACAGTACTCGTGGTCATCGAACCAGCACCACAGCGGCCATACGATCCAACACAGCGAGCCGAGCAAGAACAGGATGTTCGATATCAGCTTCCATTGTACTTTCAGGAAGCATTCGGGCGGTGTTGGAAGTCTCATCTTGATGAGTATGTGAGTGTATGTGAGTGAGTGGGCCGGTGTGTTGGTGTTTGTTGGCGTGGCGAGCGCTCACTACCACCGCCACTCACACACAACGCGTAGCGCGCCTCGCGAAAGCGATAACGGCCTGGCCACGTGCGTAGTGAGAGTGGTGGTGGAGAGGGCTGTGATTGGATCGAATAAGAGCGGATGAATGAACAAACTAACGATGATGCTGATTGGTGCTGCACGAGTACAGCGAGCGAGCGAGAGAGGGCAGCAGCGAGCAAGCAAGCAAACAAACAAGCGAGCGAGCAAGCGAGTGTGGCTCGCTAGGCAAGAAGAGCAGTCGCGAAAAGTCGCTCGACGTTCCGTTCCGGCCTGAGAACAGCACTTCTTCGGAGCTGCTAGGCCGGAATGTTGGTTGGTTGGTTGGTGCTGTGCTGTTGAATTCTTATCAATCTTATCAACCCCTCAGTATTTCATTGCGGTACCACCATCAATCGTTGGTTGATTGGTGTCATAAATTACACTGCCCCCATGTTGGCCGTCATGTGAACCTTGAGTAACAACGAGCCCGCTACTGGTCGTGCGGTGGGTGAATCCGGTGCTACCAACGGTACTGGCTCCCTGACGGTGCGCGGCACCTCGAGCACTGGGATGCGGTCCGACAAGGGGTTGATGGCGTAGGTGGCAGCGGCTGGCAGGTAGTACTCGAACTCGGCCGACGAGAGCTCGAGCATCGACAAGCGTCGCTTGGTGAGGAGCTCACCGTCGGCCTGTAGAACGCGGCTGCACGAGATGTGCCACGGCCCAATGTCCGTGATGCATGGCGGTTGGTGCTCGCCGCTCGGCACCTCGATCGGCTGGCGCAGCGTGTAGTAGGGCTTGGGGGGGAAGAACGCTTCGCGATAGAGGATCAAGATCGAGCCCATCATGTACGAGCGGTGCTCCTTGCGCAAGGCCAGAAAGCTGTCGCGTGGCTTGCGAGCTGCAATGACCTTGGGCATCTCGGCTTCGGGCCGGCGCTTCGTCGAGGTCTGAAAACGATTGAGCTGCTTCTTCCGGCCGCGTGAGCACGGTGCCATCTGATCGTACGCGGGAGGTTCGAGCACCGGAAGCGTGGTGGCCGTAGTGCCATCGGTGGCCGCCGCCGGTGGATCAGCTGTAGTGCCATCGGCGGCCGCCAACTGCTTCGCGTACGCTTGGTACTCCTGGACTCGCATGAAGCGATCGATCAGGAGCTCGCGGATGGCCGACTCACGAATCATACTACACCCGAGGAAGGCGTGGCACACGTGACGCAAGGTCTCCTTCCAGAATAGCAGCGGCTGCGAGTAGTATGGCTCGCAATCGAACCACACGCAGCCTCGCGTACGGCGAACGCTGTCCCAGAACGGCTCTAGGATCGACATGTTGGTCATCTTGTTGAGTTGCTCCGAATCGAGAGCCAGCGCCGAGAGATGGTTGAGGAAGCCGTCGCCGTACATCTCGGTCAGCAGCGGCATGAGGTGGTTGCGCAGTTTACCGCGTGTGCTCCACTGCGGCGTCGTGTCGAGCAGGTACGGCACGCCGAAGCGGTGCGCGAAGGCAAAGATGTCACTCTTGGGGTGCGTGAGCATCGGACGCCAGATGCGCACACCGTTGACGTCGCCCTCGTCGTGCATGCCCGAGAGATCGAGCAACGAGCAGCCCTTCATCATGTTGGAGATGACGTTCTCGTGCACGTCGCCACGGTGGTGCCCAAAGATCACGCCCGGGCAGCCGGGGAACTCGTGCAGCACGCTCGCATACGCGGCATAGCGGATCTCTCGTGAGAGGCGCTCGTACTCGTCGCGCTTCGTGACACCGCGCCGGGCCTCGCGGATGCAACGCTTTCGAAAGTCGATCTGGTGCCGTCTGCACCAATCCTCGACAAAATCTGCTTCGGCTCCACTTTCAGGGCGGTTGTTGTAATCGATGTGAATTGCCACAATAGTGAGCCAAGCTGCTGGCGATGATGGCGAGGACGATGACGATGATGTGGTGTCGGTATCGGCAACACCGCCATCTCGGGTGTCATCTTCAGCAGCAATCAAAGTCGAGCTGGATTGCCAAGAGCTTGGTGGCTGGCGGCCATACTTGTTGCGGAGATACACGAGGATCTTGCTCACGACCATCGAGTCGACGCCGCCGCTGAGTGACACAGCAACGGCCGGGAGGTGTACAAACTTGCGGTGCATCATGAAGGCCTCGATGGTTCGCGTGAGCGGCATGGTGGCGAGCTGGCTCTCGTCGGCAACGAACTCGTGGTGCTCGAGGATCTCCTGTGAGGGATCCCACGCGACGGCGCCACGGACGTCCAGCATGCGCCGCAGAGTCGCACGGCGGAAGCGGCTCACGAGGTTGGAGGCCTCGGCGCCGCGAGCAAGCATCTGGTCGATGTGCTGCAGCACGAGCGACATTCGGGACTCGGTGGCACTGTGGCGGTACGGCATCAACAGGAAGATGTGCTCGGGCTCCGAGAGATGCTGCTCGGCCCATGCGCCCTCGGCAGTCGCCAGGAAGCGATCCAGCAGCGCCACGCACGCGGCATCGTTGGTCGACACACGAGCTTGGCGCTCGGGCAGCGCACGATACACATGGCGCGAACATTGGTCGAGCAACACCACGAGAGCCAAGAAGCCGTGCGGCGAGTCGATCCACGCATCGAACGGTGCGCCGAGCTGCCGCGCGAATGCGGCCCACGACAGCGGTGACTCGTCGCGCGTCTCTCGCACAGCGGCGTGAACGCGAGGCAGCTCGCGCTCGAACTCGTGCAGCTCGTCGGCAAACATCTCGCTCACGAGCGCATCGACAGCTCGTTGGTGGCCACTGCCGTCGGCAGCGAACCAAACATGCGTGTACTTGAGATGCAGATCGCCATCGAACCACAACCGCAGCACTTGCTTGGCAGCTCGCGGCAGCTCGGCACGAGCATACGGCAGGCAGTCGTACCGCGACGCCTCGTGCTCACGCAACAACAAGGCCTTGGTCTCTAACGTCGACTCAGACGCTGGCGTCTCTACCACCACCACCGTAGATGCCATCAGACCAGCACAGTACAAACAACAGCAAACCAACAAGCAACAACAAGCAAGCGTTGTGTGTGTATGTATGCTGTATCGGCGCTCTGTGGTTGCTGTTCTTAGTCGGAACGCTGAGCGAAACAAGCGAAACAAGCGAAACAGCGAAACAGCGAAACAGCGAAACAAGCGAAACAAGCGAAAGAGCGAAACAAGCGAAAGAGCGAAACAGTGAGAGCGAACACACGTTGCTTCGCTCTTCACGTTTCGCTCTTCTCTTCTCTTCTCGCTGCCTCCCACGTGCTGTGTGTGCTCGTGTGCTTGTGCTTGTGGGCGTTGGTCCAACGAAGCCGTTGCTTGTGTGCTTGTGTCTCTCATGGCTCCTGTTGCTACTGCCCCTTCGACCACTTCGCCTACCCCCTCGAGTGTTGCTTCGAGTGTTGGTACTGCCAAGTCGGTCCATGCTCTGCCGCGTATCTCGTGGCAGGAGCTGGCCAAGCACAACTCTCGCTCCGACTGCTGGTTCGCCGTGCGTGGCGTCGTGTACAACGTCACCGACTGGATCGACCGTCATCCGGGCGGCGCCGACGTCTTGGTGCTCAATGCCGGCCGCGATGCGACGACTCTGTTCGAGTGCTACCATCCGTTCGGCAAGTCGCACGAGCTGCTGCGCAAGTACGCGGTCGCCACCTTGATCGACACCGAGCTGCCGACCTTCCCTCCCATGTCGCGCTTCTACCTCACGCTCAAGCGCCGCGTCTACGACCACCTCGCCAGCAAGGGCCTCAGCACCAAGTCGGCTCCGCTCACGGTGGCCGTCGGCTTCGCGTACGTCTTTGGCCTGTTTGCGAGCTACGCCGCCGGCATCATGGCGCTCGAGCACGCGTCGACGCTCGCTGGCCTCGCGGCCGCGTCGCTGCAGGCGCTCGGCGTCTTGCTGATCTTGGTCGCCGGCTGGTGCTCGGCCATGGTGTGCCTCGTTCCGACGCACGAGGGCTCGCACGTGGCGCTGACGCACCGACCGTGGATGTGGCGCTTGCTGGGCGCGACGCTCGACTTCTCGAACGGCTGCTCGTTGTACTCGTGGCTGCACCAGCACTTCCTCGGCCACCATCCGTACACCAACCTCGGCGACGTCGACCCCGACGTGCACACCAACGAGCCCGACGTGCGCCGCATCAAGGCCTCGCAGACCGAGTCGACGCGCTATCGCTGGCAGTACCTGTACGTGCCGGTGCTGTACGGCCTGCTCGCCGCCAAGTTCCGCATCAACGACCTCCAGATGTACTTCTCGCTGCACTCGAACGGCCGCATCCGCATGAACGACCCCGAGCCCTTCCACGTCGCACTCTTCTACTTTGGTAAGGTGTGGCTCTTCTTCTACCGCTTCGTGCTGCCGCCCTTGCTGCTCGGTCTCCAATCGGTGCCACGCGTCGTGTTCGCCGCGCTGCTGCTCGACCTCGTCGCCAGCTACTACCTCTCGATCGCCTTCCAAGTCAACCACGTCGTGAGCAACGCCCAATGGCCCGTCGTGCGTCCGGCGCCCGCCGACGACGCGCCCTTGCCACCGAACGCCACCGATACCGACTTTTCGGCCTTGTCGACTGCCGCCGCCGACACCGCCGACGCTCCGACCCTGCCGTCCGTGCGAACCAGGAGCGCCTACGTCGACATGGACTGGGCCGTCATGCAGATCGTGACCACGATCGACTACGCGCACGGCTCGTGGTGGACCACCAAGCTCACCGGCGCCCTCAACCACCAAGCGGTGCACCACTTGCTGCCCGAAATCTCGCAGGCGCACTACATGGAGATCGCGCCCGTCGTGCGCCAGACGTGTGCCGAGTTCAACGTGCCATACGTCGTGCTCCCGACCTTCTGGGATGCCTTCAAGGCGCACATCAATCACTTGCGCACTCTTGGTCTGGTCAAGCTGCACTAATCTATCCATCCATCTAGCCATCCATCTAGCCATCCATCCATATATCCATATCTTGCCTTCCTCCTCCTCTTCATCGAGCGTCTTCGTGTATCGCGCCCTACCATATTTTGCAATATTTATATATGCATCTGCAAGCCCTTCAAAGATGGTCGTCGTTGCGCGAGTGCATCGCAGTAAGAACAGAGCGCCGCCTTGGCCGCCTTCGCATTCCGATCGTGTCGCTCGCTCGCTCGCACCACATCGCCTCCCACCATGGCATCGCGCCTCCCACCCACAGCAGTACCTCCGCCATCAGCAGCACCAGCATCAGCATCAACAGCACCTCCATCAACTACCTCCCAGCTTCCATCTGCCACTACAACGATGATTGATCTTAGCCAGTCTCCTGCGGCGGGCAGTTCCAGACAGCAGCTTCACGAGGCGTTGTCGGCCAACGAGTTACGCCAAGCCTTCAGCGTACGAGAGCTCGAAAGCCTACCACCACTACCACCACTGCTGACACCATTCTATTCCTCATTCACTTGGATACTCCAGAAAATCTACGAGCAAATCTGTGCCATCTCTCAATCAGGCAATGCGAACTCGTACGTACTCGCGGACACGCGCGCGAACGTTTTCGATGCCGTGATGCTGACTGCATCTTCCTCTGCCGTGTACGAGTAGAAAGGAGTACTACAACGATCTAGGCGCCAAGATCGAGGAGTTCAACGTCGTTTATGATAAGATCTACAACGTCGTGGTACGTGTGCTGATCGAGCTGTCGCGTCGATCGCAATCGCTCGCTCACCAAGTACACGCACGCAAATGCAGTACACCATCAAGCAGCACCTGGCGCAGCAGCTGATTCTCGAGGACGCACAACCCGGTATTTCTGCCGCTGTCACCACGACGCCGACGTTCTCGATGCCGATCGCTACAGCATCGAGCTCGAGCGCGAACTCGAGCACTCTCATGGCATCACCGCAGGATGCATCTGGGTTCGAGCAGCTGCTCGAGGCGCTCGAGCGCAAGGTTCGCGAGTACGAGCAGACGTGTGCGATACTCGAGGCCTTTGTGTCAGCGGAATCTCTCGCTCCGACACAAGCCATGCAAGTGCAATGATTGCTCGTGGAATATAGAGATTATGCATATTGCGATTGTAATGACGTATCGAACGTTGCGTTCGGGCGGGAGACGCGATAGATAGTGCGTGAGGAATGATGGCGCACTTGGTGAGAAGCAACCATCTACGACGATGGTGTGGCTTTGGACTTGGTCTTGCCTTTCGCAGAGGCCGTGCTGGTGCTGGTACTGGTGCTCGTGCTCGTGCTCGTGCTAGTACTGGTACTGGAGCTGGAGCTGGTTGCGCCAATCAGGCTGTACAAGAGCTTGATCTCTTTGGACCAGTCGTCGTTTGGTACTGGAGTCTCGAGAATGATCGGTACGTTATTGAATCGATCATCGTTCTACCCACCACATGAACCAGAGCAGCTCAGAGTCAGAGCGATTGTTCCTGTTCAATGCGCTTGGCTGCCACATACCATGAGCAAGCGGAAGCACTCCAGGCCAATCTTACCACACCCGATTTGCTCGTGTCGATCGACCTTGGAGTTGAGGTCACTCTACAAGGATTGGCCCACCCTCGAGGGCGAGTATCTCGTGAGTAACTCATGCGTTTGCGAGAGCTCTCGCAGTGGTTCAATGGCAGCGAACCTTGCTGTCGTTAAGATGCACTCCTTGTAGCCACTTGAAGCCGACGATGCGTTCGAACTCGGCCATCGTGTGCTCAAAGGTCTCTGGCGTGCGCAGATCGTAGCCCGATGCAAACAAATGACACGTGTCCAAGCAGATACCGACACTACGCTCGACGATCGGCACAATGTTCAGTACCGCTCGTGCGCGCGTACTCGTGCGATCGATGGCATCTCGAACGCACCGAGTCTTGTCCTCGACTAAGTCGATCAGCTGCTTGAGCTCCTCGAAGGAGCGACCGATCGTACCGCCGCCTCCGGCCGTGTTCTCGAACACGACACTGACGCCAGCCGTCTGGCCCAGTGCCCAATTCACACCCTCAGCGATGGCCTTGATGCAATCCTCCTGCGTGATCTCGCCCTTGGTCGATCCCGGATGGATGTTGAACTTGGTGATGCCGAGCTCTTGGCAGCGGCGCAACTCAGCCAGCAGCACTTGACGGCTCTTGTCTCGCGTCTCGGTGGAGGGGCTTCCGAGATTCACGAGGTATGAGCCGTGAGGTAGCACATGCTCGGGCTGGATGTTCGCCTTCTGCAGCGCCTCCTTGAACGCAGCCGGCGCGCTTGGGTCGAGCGGTGGAGCATTCCTAAGAGCGCCGATCGCCAGTTCGCCATTGTCGTGAGCGGCTCGGCGCCCGAGTACGACCATCGAGTCGTGAGCACGCGTACCATGTGCGTTGCGAGCGAGTGAACAGCGCAAAGGCGTTGCCTCCATTCTGCACCGCGCGCTCGACGGCCTTGGCGAACCTGTCATTCACAAGCCAGCGCGAACGAGCGAGCGCGTCAGACACGTAGAAATGTGGCGCTGATGGCAATCACAGTGTACGCGTCCGTACCCGCCAGCGATGCTCACGTGGCATCCAATCTTCTTGACAGCACGCATCTCGTCGGTGATCGTTATGTCGGGATATTCGATGGTCGAGATCGTGACCGTGCTCGAGGAAGCAGTGAGCGTGGGCTCTCCGTCGTCGTTGTCGCCGTCGTCGTCGGCCTTCTTCTTCTTGGACTTGGGCTTGCTCGACTTGGCAGAAGTCTTGGACTTGCTCTTGGTGAGAGTGGCCTTGGTTTTACCGCCGGCACTGCTCGAAGACGATGACGACGAGCGTTGCAGCGTACTGGCTCCGCCGCTACTGCTGCCGCTCGAAGACGAACGCTGGAGTGTCGATGATCGACGGCGCTTGGGCTTGACCTCCTCGTCGAGATCAATATCCTCCTCCTCGTCGTAGTCGTCACCAAACTCTGCAACCTCGATCAAGGCTGTATTGGTACGACTAAGGGGCACGTCCTTGGCTATGTTGTGCCGCGGCGTGATCGCGAGGGCGCCAGTCAGCAACATAATCATACCGAGCACACGATGCTCACGTACCAGCTCGTCGTGGCTGTTCTCGCTTGCGCTTACTTCCCACAGAATCTGTAGCCGAGGTCGAAGTGGTGGTTGTAGTGGCAGCTGGCGGCTCCGAGTCGGCCATAAGAAGCGGCTGCAGAGCGACAACACGGCGACAATACAACACAAACACAACGCAGCAGCCACGCGAACAGAAGAGCACGCGCGCGCGCTCAAGGAGAAAATGGCGGGAACGTCCGGTCAACCAAACATGAGCTCCGACGTATTTTGCTTATTTATTCTATCTATTCTATTTATCGAGAGAGAGAGAGAGAGAGATAATAAATGGGTGTTGACGCTCAACCAAGATGGCGGAGTAGTTGGGTGGTTACGTGGGTATCGGGGGTGGTTGGTGATCAAACGATGGAGAGATATTACTTACACAGTTGGTGTGGGCTGTACGTGGGTAGGTGTGGGTGCCGACATTCCGGCGCTCGTTCCATCGAGTCGGAGAGCGCAAATGACGGCAGGTATTGCAGGTGGCCACCTGATCGGGCGCGTGACAAGATCAATGCGTTGGGCGCCAGCGGATTCCATTGCGAAGGGCCTCCATCCTACACCCAGGTAGCCACGCATGAAAGGTGATTGATGAGTGTGAGGTGGTTCCGTGCGTCTGCTTGAGTTGTGCGGGTATTGACACGAACCACTCATTCCTGTCCAGATCGTTCTCCGCTTGAAAGCGCCACGAGCGAGTGGGAGTATCCAACTTGATCCACCCAACGACAGTTAGATCCATTTGCGATCGCAGCAGTGATGCGTGATGATGCGTGCACAGCATCGTACATCAATGGCGAAGGGTTTGCTTCCGGCTGGAAAGCCAACCGAGCAGCTGTCGTTCAGATCAATCTGCCCGATTGCTTCTTGGTCCTAGAGAGAACGCGCCAACGAACGAACGGACGAGCCGTGAGTACGATTGCTCGCGCTATTGTTAGTGGCTCAGTAGCGATGCAATGCACTCGATCGTACTTCGGGAGCGCTGTAGTATGACAAAGTGTTGCCCTCGAGCGAGAACCATCGACGCTTCCAGTTCTTGCGCTTGGCGCCTGTGACATCAAACAAGCGCAAGTCGCGTTCGCTCACTCAATTAGGAGCGAGACACTCGTACGCGAGGCAGCTCGTGTGTTGGTGCAGGTACCCTGCTTGGTGAGCCATCCGCTTCGCTTGGGTGGAGGTCCCGATATCGTTCTCGTGGCCGGCTTGTGCTCCGCATGGAATCGCAGCAGCTCGTCACGGCTGGCGAATCCTAGCGTCGAAGCTCTGCAAGAGGTACCGACACACACGAGTGTGTGCGTGTGAGTGGTCACGAATGCCGCAGCCGAACGAGTACCGAGCGACGTACAGCGCACTCTGAGCCGCCGGAGAGGTCGGCAGCGCGAAGGCTCGAGCCTCGATGACCTGCTTCCTGCGCTCCTCTTCGGAGTCGAGAGGGTCGCCCAGCACTCGGAACACGGCCGACGCGACCTCAGCTCGTCGGAGTGGAATGGCGTCGGCGCGCGTGGGCGTTGCGCGTCCTACGTAAGTCTCTCCACCCGCTGGAGAGACCGAGCGAGCAGGCAGGGCCGGAGCGGCGCCACCAGCGCCAGGAGGAGCGCGCGACGGCGACGTGTAACCACCGCCAGCGCCGCGAGGAGGCGAAAGGGTGGCTGCTGGCGCCGGCGGTCGCGCACCGCCACGACCGACCGCGGGACCGCGAGGCGATACGACGGGCTGCCCGCGCGAAGAAGCGGCTGGAGGACCTCCTCCACCTCCGAAGGGCGTTGCTGGAGGCCGACTTGCCGGAGGCCCGACGCGACCGCCTCCGCCGCCGCCACCGGCCGCCGCTGAGGGACCAGCTCCGCCAGCCGCCTTCCCTGTCCGAGTGGGAGCAGGCCTCGCACGTGGGAGTGGCGGTGGTGGAGGGGGCGGCCAACCAGACATATCAAACGGGACAGTGATAGAGAACGGACACACGCAACAAGCTCGGCGATGTAGCAGTACAGCAACACCGGAGAGAAGAAGTAGCAGCCGCAGCAGTCGGCGGCAGTGGCGGGATGTGGCGTGTGGCGAAGCGAACGAACAACAACAAACAACAGCAGCAGCGAAGGCGGTTGGTGGCTGCCTGGTGGCTGTGTGGGTGTGCTGTGGCGCTCGAAATGGAAAAACAGGGCGACCGCGCGAAATATATCGCAATCTCTCGCTGGGCCACGCAGCCAGGCAGGCAGGCAGGCCCGCTCCTCTCGCTGGCTCGGAGGTTGCTGGCCGCTGGCGGGATCGACGGCTCGATGGCCTGGATGGATGGGTGAATGGCATGGATGATTACTGAGAGCTGGGCTTCCTGTCGAGGTGTGCTTGAGAGCGAGGAGCACGAGCGTTCATTCATTCATTTCGCCGCCTCGCTCCGCAACCACCACCACCAAAGCACGCAGCGGAGCTTCGATGGCATTCTTGGGTAAACGACTCATCTCGGGCATCGATTGCTCCGGATCATCCATCAACGATATCGATCAAGTATGGGCTGATAAGGACCAGTACTACGGCAAGGCTGGCTCGTACTGGGAGGTAGGTTCCACTCGCTGCTCCACGCACCGACATCGATTGATAGAGTCTCACTTGTTGACCCACCCACACACGTACACTCACATGCTGTCTGGCATATCGCGCACCATCCAGAGCGTAGACAACACAGTCGAAGGAGGTACGAGCGCTCGAGTGGTCGATCACGCGTGTGGCAGACACTGATAACCTCTCTCGCTCACGCACACGCAGTGATGGGTGGCTTCGGCGCGCTGTCTGCGGCCGATCTCGGCGGCTCGGCTGCATTCTACAAGAAGACCCTCGCAACCTACCAGAGTCGCTACGCTGCTGAACCCTCGGTCTCTCGACAAGCTGGAGCAGATGCGCACATTACGCTCGCTGCAGGTTTGTGCCAATCGTCGTCGGCGATTGCTTGGGAGTTTGGTTGCTGCCTCGACGAGCTCTCACGCGTCGATATCATCGCGACAGATTGCGGCGCTGGTGTCGGTCGAGTGACCAAGGGATTCCTTAGCAAGGTGTGCCACCACGTACATTTGGTCGAGCCGGACAAGGGCTTCTTGGATCAAGCCGAGGTGTCTCTCGCCTCGACACGTACGTCAGACATCGATTGATAACGACAACGAGATAGCAACGTGTCTTACCCGTCTCTCTCGCTCTCGCTCGCTTGCTCGCTGTGATATGGCAGCCGATGCCGCCACAAGATTCAAGTACTTTCAAGTAGGGTTGCAAAACTTTGAGCCACAAGCAGCGTCGTACGACTTGATCTGGATTCAGGTACCTTGGTTGCGCGGCGTATCGAGCGAGAGTGCGCAGCGAATGACACCATCGTCGTTGGCGTCGTCCTTGTGCTCGACGCATCGTAGTGGGTGATCGGACACTTGCCAGACGACGACTTTGTGGCGTTCCTCGAGCGTTGTAAGGTTGGCTTGCGTCCTGGAGGCATCATCGTCGTCAAGGAGAACATCTCACGCAAGGGCTTTGTGTTCGACACCGAGGACAGCTCGGTCACTCGGTTCGTGCGCAAACTACTACGACCTCTTGCAAGTGGCGCGGCTGCTGATTCGATGTCGCGCCCGTGTGTGTGGTGTGGCATGGCACCTTAGATGCGAGGAGCAATTCATGGCAGTGTTCGAGGCCGCACATCTGCAGGTCTTTCATTCGGCGTTCCAGACCGGTTGGCCCAAGGAGCTGTTCAGGGTCAAGATGTTCGCACTAGCCGCGGCACCGAGTCGCGAGTAAAAACCCCAACGTTCTTGTTGCAATGGTCATGGAGATGGTGAGCGGTGGTGCTTTACTAGCTACAACGTAGTTACTTGTACATGGCACACACACGTATACACAATCAAACAACAAACGATCAAACAACAAACAAACAAGAACAACACTCGTCAGCGAGCTCTCTCCTACATACAACAACGACACCAACAACAACAGTCTGCGCATCGGTTGTGCCTCATTATCTATTTGTTAGGACCGATGGAGAAGATCTTCTTCTTGGAGGGCAGTGGCTTGCGCATCAGCTCGCAGTGTTTGCTGAGCTTGTACAGCTCCTCCTCTCCGAGCACCAGAATGTCGTGTACCAAAAAGTCCATGATGGGCTCGATCTCCCACAGGTTGTAGCGCGAGAGCTGGCACTCCTGCAGCATCTTCAGCGCTCGTCCGATGGCCACCATCTTCTGAAAGTTGATGGCTCCGCTCTCGGTCTTGTCGGGCATGTTCTCGAGACCCGTGAGGTCTCCGAGCAAGAGAGCTGCGCAACGTCGGAGTGGCCGTCGGTGAGCGAAGCAAACGAGCAGAGGCGAGAGAAGCAGGCGGCGTCGTACCTTGGAATGGAATGAAGGGCGGCTCGGCGGTCTCGAGAGCCTTGCGGTAGTTCTTAAAGTTGGCGCGCTGGTTCATCAGGTGCTCCATAGGCTCGAGCTTCTTCAGATATCGCTCGGGTACGTCGCGCCACGTTGCCTTCAGGCGTTGGACGACTTGGAGGTTCAACGCAGCATACACAGCCATCAGACCGTTAAAGTTGAGCAGCTCGAGCATTCCCTACACATGGCACGAGAGTCAGACACCGGTGCGCCTGCTGTTGCGAACGAGCAGCATCGCTGCACCATTGTACCTCGGCAACCTCAATGAAGCGGCAGATAATCTCCACACGCTGGTCGTGGTTGAAGGAGGTCAAGATTTCCGTGGCGACCCAATACGTTGCCTGCAGCGGGCCATTACGGGTCAGCGTGCGTGCGTGCCAATAAATTGGCGGATAGAAACAGTACGTACAGTATTAAATCGATGGGCGAACGCGAGCACATGAGGCGACTTGGCTTCCTTGGACTTGCTGCTCCATGCACAACTGGAATGCGAGCCGCACGGTGAGCTTGACTGGGGAGCGATTGACGAGCAAGCGGAACTGGAGTGATGAACGAACCGATAGAGCTCACTTGGCGAGATAGAACGAAGATGTGCGTGGTCGATGAGCGTCATCTGACGCGCCACTTCGAGCGGGTTGAGGTCCATGAACGACACCTTGGTCAGCACGTTTCTTGGTAGCAGTGGCGGTGGGAACAGCCTCTGGTCTTGCTTCTGCTGTGGTTTGAGCTCGAGTATGTGTGTGGCAGCAAGTTGTGCGGCCCTGCGTGAGAGAGAGAATCGATTAGTTGCAGCAGTAGAGCACACGTCTCTTGCATGGCACAACACGCACCATTGCGAAGCTTGCGCGCCTTCACGCTTTAGTGCTTCAATGAAGCTTACGAGCAACTTGGAGGTCTCGGGATTGTTGGCGAACCCGTACACCTCGTTACTCTTCCAGCGACGGATGATGTTGATGATTCTGTGGTGATGCAGCAGCAACACGAGTCAGCATCGCTACTGATAGGAACTCGCTCGCTCGCTCGCTCGCTTGAATACGTACCGAAGCTTCATCATATTGAGCTCGTTTCCATCGTCGGGAGCGCTTTCGTACATGGCGACGAGTTTCCTGAAGAGCTGCGGCGCGCTCGAGTGGTAGGCGTGTGTGAGCAAGAAGATGTGAATCAAGTCGCTATCTGCTCACGAGCAACGAGAGAATGGTGATTAGTTCCGAACCGGCTGAACGAGAGCAAGCTCTTCGAGGGGGTAGCAACCGAGAAGCAGCGCACGTACTGGTGTGCGGGCCAGTGAGGAACTCGATCAGGTGCCGTAGTGTGCCGGTGCTCAAGAGTTGAGCGCCACCGAGGTCCTCGAACTCGGGTTGGATCGAGTCGTCGTCAGGAACGAGGGCGTCATCGTCAGGGTTGTGCTCGTGGGCAGCCGCAGGTTCGTGGGGCGCGAGTTCTGTCTCGGACTGCTCCTGTTGCTGTTGCTGCTCCTGTTGTTGCTGCTGCTGTTGTTGCTGTTGTTGCAGCTGTTGCAGCCGCTGCGAGGCACAAGAGACCGCATCAGAACGGAATGAAGAGAGAGAGAGAGAGCGCGAGGCTCTACATACGCTGAGTGGCGACGAGCGCGACTTGGCCATGGCGGCACCGGACTGCGTTCGTTGCAGGATGCGTTGGAGCTCGAAGGGACCCGTGAGCGAGAAGGCCGACGACTGCGGCCGCATCAACGTTCTCGCGCCGAGCTTTCTGCGCTTGATGAAGATCGACGAAGCCGAGGTGGCGATAGGGCTGGGCGAGTTCGAGGTCGACGTTGGAACCAGGTCTCCGGGAGGCAGCAGATACGCCTGGTAGTCGGACGAGACGTTGTGGAAGTCCCACGAGTGGAAGAAGCACAGGCTCACGGTGCGCGTCAGCCGGTACGGATGGGTCGGAGAGGCGTAGCGGTCGAGCACGGCGGTCTCGCGCGGATTCAACACGACTCGGAATCGGCGCAGCGTCAGCAGCCGATTGGCGATCGAGGACGAAGAGGTCGAGGACGATGTGGACGACGAGGCGGTGCCGGTCGGCGCCGGCGCCTGCGCAGGACGTGGCGAGCGCAGGATGGGCTTGTGCGCACCACGAGGCGACAGGAGGCCGCCTCGCGGCGGTGAGGACTTGGACGACCTCGGGTGGTCGATCGCGCGCGCCTGCGGCAGGGGCTCGTCGCTGAACGAGCGCTCGCCGATGCCTCGCGGCGTGATGGCTTGTCTGCTCTTGCGATGCGGATGCACGTCGTTGTTCGTGGGACTGAGCGGCGGCGAGGCTTCGGGTACCCGAGCCGATTGATACGATGATCGATCGCTGTTGTGTGCGTGTGAGTCAGAGATAGTTGGTTAGAGGCTCGAGGGAGCGCGGTCGATAGCTGGCGCACGCACCTTGGATTGGGCGATGGAATGGCTAGCAGCGGCACTCGCCTGCGCACGCAGGAGACGCACATCGACAGACGCATATCGATTAGTATCGCGAGTCTCAAGCAAGTGACGCCATGACCAACATCAAGCAGGAGCGCCACTACATACGGCGAACCCTTGCGCAGCGAGTTGGGCGAGTTGGCGGTGGCGCTCGTCGCGACTGCCGCAGCGAGCGGGATCGGTGTCACGCTCGTCGCGGTGGCGGCGGCAGTGGTGGTGGCCGTCGCCGACATTGGCGAGGTGCTCGTTGGACTGTGCCGAGCAGCGAGCAGGTTGGCGGTACGGAACATGGTCTCCTCGTCGGACGAGTACGAGTCGTCCGAGTCAGCGAGCGAGCTGTGCAGGTGCTCGATGGCCGTGGTGCTCTTGGCGGCGCCGGTCGGCATCGCCTCCATGTCGCGCCATTGCAGCCGCTTGCTGCGACTGCTGCTGCTGCTGCTGCCGCTGCCGCTGCTGAAGCTACTGCTCCGGCTGCTGCTGCTACTGCTACTGCTGCTACCGGTCGCAGTGGGCGAGCTGGGGCACAGTTCGTCGCGCGGAGACTCGCGAGTGTCCCGGTCGCTCGTCGCCGAGCGAAGATGGCGCGATGACCGAGGCACCTTGTCGCCCGAACTCGCGCGATCGACCTTCTCCTTGCTGCTGCTACTGCTACTGCGATGATGCTTGCCAAGCTTGAGGCGACTCTTGGTCGAGTGGTGTCGCGGAGACTCCTCCATATCCTCGTCTCGACGGTGCCGTTGGTGTGTTGCGCGAGTGACAGTGACGCTGGGCGACAACGACCCGCTATCGGTTGTCGAGTAGTCGACACGTACACACGCACACACAGACACAAGCACAACAGGCGCACGTTTCGAGTAAGTTCTATGGTGCTGGCGCGAGTGCTATTGTGTGTGTGCGACGGTGTTACGGTGTTACGGTGTGATTGATGCGTTAGCGAGCGAGCAAACAAACAACGGAGCAACAACAGCAACAGCACAGGACAGGACACGCGTGCCTGCCTCTCTCGCGCCCTGGGCCGCGGAGGTACCGATTGAACTCACTCCGTAACCATCTAACTCACCTGTTCGTCGCGAGCTTCCGGCTTCTGTGTGTGTGCGAGAGACTGCGTGTGTATGTGTACGTGCGAGATGGAATTCTCGTCCAACCTTGGATGCGTTCGATTGGCGCTCACGTGAGAGGTTCAATCGTGCGAGGGTATTCGGGCTTCCCACTCGTACTCACACACGGCCCTTTCGGGCAAGAGGCTCGGTCGAGTGGTACGGTGTCGCAACGGCGAGTAGCCGGAACGAGGCTCCAAGGACCGGCGAGTGGTAGGGGGTGTTGCTGGGTGGTATCGCGATTGCTGGATAGATTGATTGGGCGGTTCCGCAGATAGCGATGAGAGCGTACCAGGTGGGCGTCTCTGTCCGGGTATTGCCCATTGTAGCCCCAATCAATCAATCAATCATGATTCCTTCATTCAATCTCAGCCAGATGGATTGTACGCGTGCTCAGTTGGCGGGGTGCGGAATCAAGTAGTGGAAGGGCACGAAGGCCGGGCTCGACCAATCATCGAGATCGTGCAGGCTCTTGAAGGTCGCGTTGGCGCACGTATCGTACGGCGGCACGGTCCACGACGGGCAATGTCCCGAGCCTGCAAAGATGGACTGGGTGATGTTGGCTGTAGTACAAGCAGGCACACGCACCCCGTGTCAGTCCGATCAAGCGATCATCGTGCAGGTGCGATTGCGCGTACTCTCGACGAGGTTGAAGTAGTTGGTCACGACGCCGACCTCTTGCTGGCCGCCAGGCGAGTTATCGTACACCTGCATGTCCCAACGCACGAACTGCTGCGTCTTGGAGATAAAGTAGAACGACACCGAGCCCTTGGTGGGCACGACCCAGCGATCGCACATGGCCGAGTACTCGGGCAGGAACATTTGGCCCGCTGCGCGAAGGAGAGATCGAGAGAGTGCGAGCGAGTGTCAGCCTGGCCAGCTCGCTTCGGCACACGCAGCGAGCGAACGCGCACCGTAGATGGCATGCACCAGCGCCAAGAAGTTGGCAGGCGGCGGCGGCTGTGGCGATGAGCGGGCGCACACAAGTCAGGACTCACAAGCGCGCGCTGGCGTTTCGATCCACGCGCCGCGACACGTACCGGATAGCCGGTGGGCCCGGTGGCGCAGCCTACAGAAGGATAGCGAGGCTGGTGAGCGAGTGAGAGTGGAGCGCGCAAGTACTGCTGTGGTACGCACTTGGCTTTGCGGCAATGTTCGAGTTGCCGGTGTAGGTGTTGACCGCCGGCTTGACCGAGAAGTCCAGCAGCGAGATGGCCTGCATCGAGTTGAGTACGAAGGGCTCCGAGCGGTTGTTGGCGCAGTTACCTGGCGTGCGCCGCAGCCGTGAGCGTCACTCCTCCGCTGCCCCTGCTCCGCCAACGAACACCAGTGCGACGGCGGTCGGGCGTCATACCGGCGAGCACGGTGTCGGTGCGCCACTTCATTTGCGAGCGAGAGATGTACATCACCATGTTGTAGGTGTTGTTGACGCCGAAGCCATTGTAGTTCCACTTGCGCTGCACCACGTTGGCGGCGTACTCGGTCGGAATCAAGGGCGGCTTCTTGCCTTGCGCCTCGCACGTCGACGGCAGCACTGCTACGACGAACGCCACGATCACGGCCACGAGCAGCAGCTTGGCTTGCATGATTGCACGAGGTCGAGGGCAGCAAGCAACAGCACCAAGGACAACGAGCTGCACCAGAACGACAGCCGAAGTGACACTCGGAACATTCCATGCGAAGATTCCAACAAGAGTTTTCCGATTGGATTTTGTTGTACACCCCGCACCACAACCGACTCAATCAATACACGCAAGCAAATCAAAAACAAGCAATCAACAAGCAAACAAACCACATCAAATGATCGTGTGCTGCTCCCACAGCAGCAACGAGGCATCCTTGTTGGCGATGGCAATCTGCGAGCCTGATGGAGAGCAGGCGCAGCTTTGAATGCCCTTGCCATCGGTCGGATGCACGGTTGTGGTGTTGTTCGCGACGTTCCAGAGGAAGATCTTGCCGTCAGCGCCTCCCACCACGACGTGCGAGCCGTCGGGACTGAAGCGCGCTCGGTTGCCGTCGTATCCGTTGCGGTATTCCAGGTGGCTGCACCACCGAGCAGGTAAGCACGACGCCGTGCACACACGCGCACGCAAAGGTGGAACGCGTACTTGAAGGTGGTCACGACTTGCATCATGCGCGAGTCGATCAGTTTCAGCGTGTTGTCCTTGCTATTCGTCAGGAGGTATCGACAGTCTGCGTCCAGCAGAGCCAGCGGCGGTCGAGAACGAAACGAAACAAAACAATACAAGCAGACGTCAGGCACAGAACCCCAATTCGGTATCGTGGCGAAGGGCATATGTTGTACCGGGCGAGTAGGTGACGCATGTCAGCTGGCTGGTGTGGCCGGTAGCGATAGAGAACACCTCACGTCGCATGGTTACATCGTAGAGCAGGATGTTGGGATTCATATGTGCCGAAGCAATGGTGCGCAGGCCATCGGTCGTCAGGTCGTAGCATTTGGATCTCGTCGGCACGTCGAAAAGACAATTGCCGAGTCGTGCGTCCCAGAACTTGATCTTGCGATCGTCAGAGCCCGAAGCGATCGTATCGGACGTCACGAAGCACGCACAAGTGACCGAGTCGTTGTGTCCGGTCAAGATATGCTGTTTCACACGAACACACGCATGAACGAACGTTGGCAATGCAGCCGGTCACGATTGCTGCTTGAACATGGTACGGTGTGACAACATACCTTGAGCTCTCCCTGCTCGGCCCATACATACACGCTCTTATCGGCAGAGGCCGCCACGACCAACTGGGAGTCAATCGAAAAGTTGACACTTCGTACAGACTTGCTTGGCCCCGTTAGGAGCCGGTACGGTGCGCGAATCGCTAAATTACGCCACACACACACACACACGCACAGAGCGTAAGTGGATCGCTCGGCCGATACCGACAATGCTCGTGTTGAACAACGAACCTCCTGGGGCCCACAGCTTGACGCAGCCGTCTGCAGAAGCCGTCGCAAGCACGCCACGTGAGGCGTACGACACGTCGGTCAGCTCGCGGTCGTGCGCCTTGTCAAGCTTGCGTTTCCACGTGGCCGAGCGACCGGCAAAGTTGAACGGCACCTGCACAAGGTGCCGAATGTCTTGCTCGGTCTCGAGCATCTCGCCGTACTCCATCGACGAGTAGATGGTGGCTCGGGGGTCGCTGCCTTGAAGCTCGAGGCCATGCTCGGGCCGAGAGCTCGTGCTCGTGGCATCGCCGAACGGGTCTGTCTCGCAGCTGATGGCACGCACGCTCTCCATGGCCGACAGTCGTTCCTGCAGCGTTTGGATCAGGCGCTCGAGCTCCAACATCTGAGCTTCGCGCTCCTCGATCTTGTAGCCCAGTCGCTCGATGATCTTGGCCTTCTCGTCGACGCGCATCTCCCATTCGCGCTTCTCTTCACGTTGGGCGCGTATCTTGTCTTCGAGCGCCTTGCAAGAATCCTGCATCCATCATCAATCAGTCTGTTACTACTTACAATCGCGACCGAGGCCGGCAGCGAGAGCCACGCATGACGTTGCATACATGCAGCGCATCGTGTTCGCGTTTCAACGACACGAAGCTCTCCTCGGCCTTGATGGCTCGCTTCTCCATATCGCTCAACTGCAGAGCCAGTGCATCCCGTTGGCTCTCGACCTCGGCGAGCCTGCTCCGACACATCTATTACCGTCAGCACATGCCATCGATCGAAAAGAAGACTGTGCGTGCGTGGAACGGTTGGCAACGCACGCTTGACGAGCATCGGCAGCGGTCTTCTTGGCAGCCCGGGCCTTCTCGCGGTACCCGAGCAGCTCGAGAATGTGGCGGCTCGATGTCGCGAGTTGCTCCGTAAGATCATCGACCTTGGCGACCATGGCAGTGTAGTCACTGCGATATATGCAAGCCAATCAATCGGTGGGTACTGCTATCTATAGCTTGCGGGACCACCAATGTCGTAGCTACCTGCTATTCCCATCCGGCGTCGAGGAATCGCCCGACGACGACGACGCGAGGCGTTGGAGACGGTCATTGAGCTTGGCGTTCTCGCGAACCAGGCGGTTATGTGCGTCACACACACACAGAATCACAAGTCACAAGTCACAAGTCATAGATCAAAGTCAAGGAGTATCGAGAGTATCGACTCAAGGAGAGTGACACACACACACGAACGAGGGTGAGCGCGCGACACGACATGGATGGAGGATATTCTTGAGTACGAGCGGCTCGAAGGCGAGAACCTCTCGACGATTGCGACTCAGTAGTTGCTGAGTGATGATGAATCGGAAGCCACTGACGTGTTCGTCTTGTTGGTGGGGATGGTGATGATGATTGTGGTGGCGATGATGGTGGTGGTGGTGTCGATGGTGCTGTGGCACGGTCGCAGCAGAGTCGTCGGTGATGGTGGGCGCGCTGTCGTGATGCGCCAATGATACCTCTGGACTGAGGGACACGCTGCTGCTGCTGCTGCTACTTGTTGAAGTGGTGACGGCGGTAGCGACTGGAGTCTCATCATCGATGTGATGCACACTCGCCATGGTCGCGAGCGAGTGAGTGAGAGAGCACCGACGACGACGACGCGGGCAGCGAGGCAATGACGACGAGGCCGCTGCCACGTCGGATGCGACTCGCTGTTCCTCGCTCGCCCGCTCACGCGACCCTCGCCGCTCGATCCGTCACAACATCACATAACACGCACGGCGTGCGAGAGAATAGATCGAGCTCGATCATCTATATTTATACACCGCACACATATCACCCTGGTGGTGGGAGATGGGTCGCAAGGGATCGAGCTCGTCCTCGGCAGCTGGCGGTGGAGCGAGTGGCGCCGGCGAGTGGGAGGCTCTGGTCGATCCACGACGCATCCGGTTCACGCACGCCAAGATACGACCGTTCTTCAGCGATGGCAAGGTCGTGGTCGAGACGTTACAAGCCATCGAACAAGGTCGCTTGAGAGTCGAGGACCTGCCCAAGATCACGATCATTCAACACGGAGAGGAGCAGTACTACTCGCTCAACAATCGACGACTCTGGGTGCTGAAGCAGTGTTGCGAGCTCGGGCTGCTCAAGG
>Ga0209935_1002481_pt1 | contig 22441 bp, 33 predicted proteins | sample ThiBio_1000_plan_2_FD_183958 | JGI IMG/M metagenome (GOLD analysis project Ga0209935, IMG submission 183958) | Wastewater bioreactor microbial communities from Cape Town, South Africa - Thiocy_cont_1000_plan (SPAdes) | ecosystem: Engineered > Bioreactor > Thiocyanate-remediating >...
GTCGATCGCGAACTTGAAGAAGATCGAGTGGCAGAGGTACTTTTCGCCTCCTGCAATACCGCCGGCTCGAAAGTTCTTGATGGTCTTGCGCTCGGGAGGGAGATGCATCTCCGAGATGATGATCTGTTAATCGGACGATCAAGGCAAACAGGCACGAATCAGTGCTGACGAACCAATCCAAGTGCACTTGCTTGCTTAATCAAATTGCGCTAGATACCTTGCCGTAGGTCTTGGCGGCGTACACAAAGTCGTGTGCCAACGATGCAAGGTCGTAGTACTTTTCGTAGGTGTCCTTGCGATCAAGGATGCTCTGGAACTCTTGGTTCCAGTCCTTCTCCTCTGTTTCGAACACAATGGCAGCACTTCGTAAGGGAGTCCCTCTCACGCAAGAGAGAGAGCGCGATACGTACCAATGACCTCGTCGGATGCCACTGGGTCGTGGTTCGGGTCATGGAGGAAGGCAAAGTCCATCACGTCGGTGACATCGACAGTTGGCAGGGCGGCAGCCGGTTGCGGGGTTGGTGGCTTCTCAGGCGAGAGCTCGGCCGAGTTGCGCAGAGATTGCGACGGCGGGAAGAGCATCGTGTTGCTTTGGTTCGGCAGGCGCAGCATTCGGTCGGAACGCGCTCCCATTTGGATCTGGCCTTGCCCGATGCTTTGGAGCGTGTCGGTGAAGAGGGTCGAGCGCGTGGTGCTCGCAGCAGGCAGCGAGATCTTGCCGTAGCGGCTGACGAACTGCACTGGCATGCTGGTTCGCGGACTCGACTTGGGCATCGAGAGTGGCGGCGCGCTTCGACGAGGCGATATGACAGCCGACAGCTTGGGTTGCGGCTTGGCAGTAGCCACCGCAATGTCGAGGTGTTGCGCGGCGGCGTACGGCGCCTTGGTGACAGGCGGCTTGAGGGTCTCGCGAGGACTCACCGCGGCATTCGTTGGTACCGGCGCAGCTGGCGCGGGATGCTCCGGCGGTTTTGGCATGTTCGACAGACGTAGTCGGCGAGAGGATGTCGGCGAACGAGAAGCCGCAAGGAACGGCGCGCCACGCGATGCGGTTGTGGCGGCGGCCGACGACGACGACGGCATTGGCGATAGCGGCTGCGGCGGCGACAGCGGATCGCTCGTCTGCGAGAGGCTCATGCGAGCGAGGGTCGAGAGCTCGGCCGCCTTGTCTTCGTCAAGGTCGCTGTCATCGCTATCGGACTCGGCCGTCGCATCGTAGCTCGTGGGTGGTGGAGCCGCGGTGCTAGCCAGCGATCGGCGCCACGATCCACCGAGTACGCGCGTCGCCGTCGTCTTCTTGACGGACGATGACTGCTGCAGCGCGTCCGACGTCAAGAGATCCGACTGTCGAATCGAGAGCCCCGAGTTTGTGAGTGCCATGCTGTCGCCATCGCCGTCCTCGTCCTCGGATTCGATGCCGTAGCCATCGGACACCGCGTGTGGAGGAGGCGGAGGAGCAGGATCGCTCGGTGGTCCATGCATTCGAACCAACGGCACGCTGGTGCCTGAATCACGAAGTCCCGAGCGTGTGGTGCTCAATGGCGAGGCGCGCAGTGTCGATGTCACCATGACTGGAGCTGCCGCGGTGCCTTGGTCGCGTGACAGCGAGCCCGAGATGCGGTGGCTCGCGTTGTTCGAGTCGCTGTCGCTGTCACTGTCGCTGTCGTCGCCGTAGCCATCGCTACTGTTCACGGTAGATGATCCCGCCGAGGTGCCAGTGCCACTCTGCCGTACGCTGCCAGGGATGCCAGATACGCTAGTGGCACTCGTCGAGGTTGTACTCGATGTATCATGGTCGTCATTGCGATCATCGACATCGACATTGTCATCGTCATCATCATCAGATTCGATGGCATAGCCATCGCCGATTGGCGGCCGCTCGACTGGCAAGGCCGTACTGTTATCATCGCCCGGATCATCATCATCGTCGTCATCATCATCATCATCATCGCCGTCGTCTTCAATGCCGTAGCCATCGTTCACGGCGCCGAGGTTCGCTCGTTGTGCCATGAAGGTGAGATTGGCGCGCTCGAGCGCCGCCTTGATCGTGAACGACGATCGTCGCATTCGAGCGACCTCCTCGTCCTCCTCGTCGTGAACGCCGCCATCATCAGTCTTGGATACACGATCGATATCAACGTGAGTCAGTCGATGATTCGACTGCATCGCAGCAGCCGAGGAGCTGCCGACGCCGGACACGCGAGCGTTAGCTGACGCTCGAAGTACGAGATCGTCGTGGTAGTGCTCGTGGTAGTGCTCGTGCTCGTGGTCGTCCTCCTCTTCATCGTCGGCCTCAGCGCCATCCTCGAGGATGTACTTGTAGCATATGATGCCGTCATCATCTTGTGCCATGGCACGCTCGGTAGCTCACGCACACACGCGCTCACTCACTCACTCTCGCGAGAGCGACGTGCGTGCGACAAGGCGCCACACACCATCGACCCATCGTCATTCCCTCGCTGCCTGTCGCATCCATCCATCGATCCAGATGGCGACCGACTATCAAGATGAGAGCTTCCTCGACCTCACCAACAAGCCGCATCCCGAGGGTATCGGAGTCACGTACACGCTCTCGCCGCAGCTCGAGGAGTTGGTGCTCGTCAACAACCATCTGACCTCGATCTCGAACCTCGAGCCTCTCACTCGACTACAGGTACCACCACCGCAAGCCCCCCACCGAGCCCTCCCTCGTGTCTTGATTCTCTGAGTGCGTCTCTCGTGATAACCAAGGCGGCGGCGCGGGGCGCATCTAGACCTTGTCGCTGCGCCACAATGCCATCCGCGAGATCGGCTCGAGTCTGTCGAGTCTCACGACGCTGACGTCGCTCGATCTCTACGAGAACAAGCTCACCGACATCTCGACGCTCTCCAACACGCTGCCGAACCTCACGTACCTCGACGTGAGCTTCAACGAGTTGCGCGTCATCGATCCGCCGCTCGAGGGCTTCCCGGTCTTGCGCGAGTTGTACCTCGTGAGCAACAAGATCTCGGCCATCCTCGGCGTCGGACAGCTGCCGTCGTTGCGCTGCCTCGAGCTCGGCTCCAATCGCATTCGAACCATCGAGAATCTCGAGCCCGTGTCGCCGACGCTCGAGCAACTATGGCTCGGACGTAACAAGATCACCACTATCCAGGTAAGCATATCATCGATACGATGCGATATGATGCGATATCATGCAATATGATACGACGACATTCGTTCATATCGAGATCGATAGATCCAGATCGAGATGCTCACGTCGATATGGTGGTGTGTAGAATCTCGACTCATTGTCTCATCTGAGCAAACTCAGCCTCCAATCCAATCGTATCGTCGATATCGGCACGGGCTTGTTGGCCCTGACGAGCCTCACCGAGTTGTATCTCAGCGAGAATGGCATCGAGCGCATCTCGGGATTGCACACGCTCGTGAACCTCCACACGCTCGACCTCTCGAGCAATCGTATCTCGGAGCTCGATGGCCTCGAGACACTGACTGAGCTACGCGAGTTCTGGGTGCGTTGGCTCGTGCTCTGTCTCGGTTCGAGATGCTGATGAATGCGAGGCACGCACTCGCTCACTCACTCACTCATGCAGTGCAACTCGAACCGCATCGAGAGCTTCGCCGAGGTCGAGAAGCTTGCCGTGTGCACGCACCTCGAGACGGTGTATCTCGAGCACAACCCGATCTTCAAGGACGTGCAGTATCGCAACAAGGTGCTGGTCATTCTGCCGTGGCTCGAGCAGCTCGATGCGACGGTCGTCGTCAAGGGAGCGAACCCTCTCCTGGCGCAGCCGTACTCGCGTTGAGCAAGCTCTCTCTCGATATCGGCTCAATCAGTGCAGCTTCTTCGATAGCAAGCCAGCAGGTACCGCGTAGGCCGTTGATAGCTATCCCTTGCCAATGGCTGCTGTTGTTGGATGCTATCGATCTCATATGCTCATGGCGCAGATACGCTCGAAGATCGTCGATTGATCGAGCAGCACGAGTCCCAGCAATCAATACACCGACTCCATCATTGACATTACTCTCAAATAAGAGATTAGGATTGCTACAACTGATTGGATTATTGACTGATATCGATACGCTATCAGCATCAAGATGAGAGCGTGTTCAACGTTGAGCGACATTGCTCACGTCATTTGCTCGCTCGCCTCGCATCGCACACATCTCTCTCCCCATCCACTTCATATCTCGTTCCTTAGAATACCTCATCAATCAACAAACACACATACACGCACAATCATCACGTATCTAGAGATAGGATCATGACGGATGTCGGTGGACTCACGACATGTTGTAGCGAGTACCATCTGATCCAAGCCGAGGGCACGCACGGCAAGCGCGACCACGTGCTGGTTTGCTTTCGAGATGGCGCCGCCACTGGCACCATCGTCTATCTACCTGTACGCGCACAACCAAGGGCTCGAGAGTATGAGCCCGAGATATCGATCGAACTGATCGGTTTGTATCATCGTAGGGCGATCTCCAATACCTCGAGAACCACATGAGCGAGTATGGCTGTCGTTGATATCGATCGTTGATATGCTCGTCCGTTGATGATAGCGAATCGAATCTAACTAACTACCTATCTATCTGATAATCTATCAATCGATCTATCTATCTCGCTAGTCCTGCGTTACAACATTGGAGTCTCGAGCAGACCATGAAGCTATTCGCAAGGAGATTCCCGACGTACAACATCATGATGGTGCTCGCGACTCGCATGGCCGACAACACACACGCAGAGTTCGGTGAGTCACGCTCGATACTCGATATCTATTGCTCGAAAGCATGTGGATATCGGTTATATACTCCAACTCCAACGAGCTGACCGAATGCTGGCGTATGTGTGTTGGATAGATCATCTGCTACGGCCGGGGCAGGCGGTCCTTCATCTGGCGCATCTGCTGCAATCGGTCGAGCGACAGCTCTTCGAGCGACATTCGACGCAGGACCAGACGCACGTCGAGCGACTCGTGCGACCGCTCTCGCTACCGATCATGCTGCTGGCCTTCAGCAAGGGAGCGCTGGTGCTCAATACGATGTTGTCCGAGCTCGCGACCATCATCGAGTTCCCGCACTTTCGACCGGCGGTCGAGAGCTCGTTAACGACGGCCGACGCCTTGGGTCCGCCGGCGGCGCTGTTGGTGCATCGGCCGTCGCCGGTGCCGGCCGCCATACGCATGGTGAACGAGGACGGATCGAGCTCGGCGCCTGGAATGCATGGTCGATCGTCTCCGGCGCCGTTCGTGAGGATACCGACTGGGCAATGCAAGCTGTCGAACGAGCATGGTGCTGATGGCGTCCGAGAGCATGGCGCTGGCGCCGGCGCGGTGCATCATCATAGCGGACTCGCGACACATCATCACTCGGCGCGATCGATCGGTGGCTCGCTAGGCTCTCATCAACATCAGCAACCACAACAGCAGGCACAACAACAAGCATCACAACAAGCATCACAGCAACATCCGTTGTCGGCGAGTGGCGTCGCTATGGTGCCGTTGCTCGCACGGTCGTCCGACAGCGCCAAGGAGCCGCGGCTGCTCGACTGGGAGAGCGACCAGATCGCGGCGCACATACAGTTCGAGCCGACGATGCGCATCTCGCGCAGCATGCCGAGCCGTGCGTGCATCACCGAGTTCTTTGCTCATCGCGACCTGGTGGCGGCCTTCTTCGACCGAGTGGTCGAGATCCACTGGCTCGACTGCCATCGCTTCCCGACCGACAACACGGTCGTGCGCGCACTGGCTGAGTACGCCTCGGAGCGAGTGCGCCACAATGACCGCCTGTACTTTCGACTGCACACGACGCCGCGGCAGATGCGCGACCGACGGTGCGGCTGGATCGCGCTCGAACACGACTACTTTATCGCGTACCTCAAGGACGGCGTGCGAGCCATGCTGTCGACCATCTCGCCGCGGCGCATCATCAGCCCACGCTTCCGCGCGTGTGATCCAGTGCCCCCGATCCTCGCGCTCGAGCATGCCGGTGAAGTCGAGAGCGCCTCTGCATCCACCTCAACGTCATCATCCTCCTCCTCCTCCTCGTCGTCGGAGCAGAGCCAAGTCTCGCCTCGAACTGGAGGTGGCTCGTTCAACTCGGGCGTAGTCGTGCGCACGCCAAGTGGCAACGAGAAGCCATACGTGCAGTACAGCGAGCCCGTCACGCGAACGTGCGACAGCATCGTGCAGTCACGCATGTATCTCGAGCGCGACCGGCCGTCGCTGGCCATGCACTTTCGCGTGCTGGACATGTTCGAACCCGGTCCTCGAATGATCTGAATGCCGTCCTCGCGAGCCAGCGTCAAACACTGTACTGCTACAACCACACTACCGTGCTCTTATGATATATATTGAACAACAACGCACACAGACGATACACGACTGTCAGAGAGTGTCGGCGCGTTACTCCAGACGCAGCCGCTCGATCGTTTGATACAGCGCCAGAATCTCATCGGTGTCGCCGACCTGCGAGCGCAAGCGGTCGAGCTGCAGCTCGAGGTCGCCCACGACTCCCAGCAAGCGTTGTAGGTGGTCGGTCGAGCTGGCGAGCTCGAGCGCCTGTTCATGCGCGAGCTCGAGCGCCACCGACTGCCACGATGAAGCATCGAGCCACTGGTAGACGAAGAAGGCCAGCAGCACGCACAGCAGCATGCCGAGTCCGAGCCACGGCTGCTGGAGTAGCCAACGAGAGCCTGTCTCAGTTGGCTGCGAGCTCTGTGGCGTCGTCGCTTGCTTGGCTGCATCGATATTGCGAGGAGACGAGGGTACTGTCGAGGTGTTGGTGGTCGAGGTTGTAGCAGCAGCAGCAACAGCACCGAGCGAAGTGATGGCGGAGGGGTTCGTGGCGTCCGAGGCGCGACGTTGCATCGAGGGAGCCGTTACTCGCAGCTGGAACGAGGCACCGAGAGTCTGCGGCAGATGGACACGCCAGTAGCTGCGCTCGGCCTCGAGCAGCTCGTTCTGCTCGGTTTGTTGCAGTAGATCGGCGGCTGACGGCTGCGAGACGAACGTGTTGATGCGCTTGTTGCTATTGATCCATACCGTGAGTGCGACATTTGGACCCTCCTGCTTGATGAGAATGGTCGACGCCACGACAAGCTCGTGGTTCATGATCTCGCACTCGCACACGAACACCCTGAGTGGAGGTTGTGGTTCGGTGAGCTGAGTACTACTCGCTCGAGCGTCGTTGTTGCGGTGGTCGTTGTTGCGGTACCTGTCATTCAGCAATCGAATGCGCTGCAGGATTGGTATTTGGACCTCCTTGGACTGTACGAGCGTCACGGTTCGCATGTGATACGTGGCGTAGAGATTCAGCTTCCATGGCGTGTACTGGACGGTCTTGCAGCCCGAGCTCTCGGTACGAGCGTCGGTATCAGCCGATTCCCCACAGCTATGACAAGGCCAGCGTCAGGCGCCGTTCAATCCGCGGATTGTTGCAATGCCCTCGCACCTGTAGAGTGCATAAACCACGTCTCGGAGCTTGGTGTTGGAGATGCGATAGCGCACGAACTCACTGCCAGGCGCCGTCGGCACCACAAAGTGTCCGGCACTCGCAGGCGCGAGCGTCGATCGCATGTCGAACGCCAGATGCAGGTTGCACTCGAAGCGCCGCGGGACCTTGTCGGTGGCCAAGATGCCCGACGCGATGAGTCGTTGTTTGGCCTGTAGAATGGCGTTGATGATGGCGCCTCGGCCGCGACATAGCAGGTGCGCCGTGGTGCCGTTGACGGTCGTGATCGAGAGGCCTTCGCCCTTGCGTCGCTTGACGGTCGCAATGTCGAGGATCGAGGCCTCGAACTATCTCGAAGGCGAACATGCAATCAGTCTCACATCTTGAACGTGTCGCAGAGCGTTCGAGTCATCTAGTGCATATCACATACGGAGCCCTTGAAGAAGACTGATTGGTCGGTGACGACGATGGCGCCTTCCAACGAGCTCGTGAACTCGGAGGTCATGGGTGCGCTCGATGGCAGCAGGCTCGGATTGGCGGTGTACACGGTCTGCGTCGTCGCTGTCGTCGTGCTGCCACCGCCACCGCCACTCGTGGGCAACTGTGAGGCGTTCGACGATAGATGCGAGCTACACGCCGTGGCGTTGGTCGTGACGTCGTTGCTACCGATGCTACTCGAGGCGATGTTGTTGGATGCTGCTGCCATCACGCTGCCACTGCTGATGATGCTGCCGCTGCCGTTGTTGTTGATCGCGAGGCTCGCGCGTCTGCTCTTGCCTGTCGAGCGTGGGACCCCACACGCAAACCCCACCATCAGTATCGAGCATCAGTTCCTTCTTTCGAGAGCCGCCTCTGCGATCGACCTACCAACGAGCACGTCGTTGAAGAGCCCATCGAGCGATTGCTCGTCGTTGCCGTCGGTGCCGTCGCCTTGGCCTCGCAGCACGTTGACCACGTGCTCGTCCATGTCGCACACGCACAGCTCGTCGTTGTCGTCACCGTCCGAGAGCAGGCCATCGTCACTACCGTCATCGGCCGACCATGTATTGATCGCATCCACCAGCGTATCCATCAGGCTCTCTCTCTCGAGTGAGGGGCGCTGGTCTTATGTGAGAGAGAGCGTGTGCGAGCAACGAGGCAACCAACCGAATGAACAACACCACTGTCGACCATCACCATCATGTGAACCAACCACACCAAACACTAAACACCAAGCATTACATCACACGCTGACTCACTCACTGACCCACTCAAAGTGGTGATGTCGCGAGAGGATGATCATTTCGGCACCGGCGGCACCGGCGAGCTGTCATAGGCACGAAGGAATGCGCCGATGGTCTGCATGGCATCGATGGCCTCGGGCAGCACTCCGACCTGGCTCAAGAAGCCGTGATACGTGCGGTCGTATCGCTGCACTTTGACCTTGACTCCGGCATCCTGGTGTGCATCATTGCGAGGAGTGGTTCAGCAACTCAGGGTCAACGAGGAGATAGGCTTGAAGCCTGGTGGTACCTTGAGGCGAGCCACGTAGGCCTCGCCCTCCGAGCGCAGCACATCGCACTCGGCCTGGATCACGAGTGCCGGTGGCAGTCGAGAGAGATCAGCGGCTTGTAGCGGTGATGCTCGAGGATCTCGACCGTCTGTGGCATTGTTGAGATAGTTGCTCCTGTACCGAGACATGAGTGGATTGAACGGTTGCTGCTCGTGATCGTGATCGTGATCGTACCAGAACCATCGCATCCAGTCGGCATCAAGGCCGTATCGAGTACCATAGCGTGCGTAGGTCGGCGTGTCGAACGAATAGTTGGTCACTGGATAGATCAGCGCTTGTACCAAGAGCGGCGGTTCCAATGGCAGATCGCGCGCCTGCAGCGCCGTCACGGCAGCAAGGTTGCCCTGATGCCACCCGATCGTGTCAGCGAGTGTGGACAGCAATGACAAGCTTTCGGGTCGAGTCTCGTACTCCAGCCGAGTCTCCAGCGACCATGATACGTGCTGGATCGCCTCCCAGCGAAGCGGCATTCTCGTGCACCCAGCTGATCGAGTAGAGTCGATTCATGTGAGCGAGTGTACTCTCACGAGCGCGAGAGAATGAGCCCCATACCGAAGAGCGTAGAGAGCATCGTCAGCTGCAGCAGGGAACTTGTCCTCTGGTGCACGGCGGTAGTCGACCGATACCACGATGGCCCTGGCCTCGTGGCACAGATGCATCGTGATGAAGTGGTAGGCCCACGAAGAGCCAATGACCCAGCCGCCGCCATGGTAGTATACCTGCATTCGCCGCCAGCATCGCCGCCATCATCAGATCGATCCGAGACATCGTTCTGTGGTCCATGGAGGTGGCTGGCATACGATGATCGGGAGTACGGGAGGCGGGACGCGAGTGTGCGGGTAGTAGATTCGCACAGGCACGCCAATGTCGGACTCGTTGAGACGCAGTACTCGCAGCTCGTGCCTGTTGATCAGCGCCAACACGTCTGACTCGCTGCTGCTCGATCGAATGATCATCGTCACACACGCGGACATAGTTGCAGTTGCAGATATCAGCTCGGTGCAAGTAGGTTCGAGTTCGAGAGCCGACACTCACGTACTGCCGAGCAGCAGAGCCAGCTTGAATCGCCCAATCGATGAAGGCAGCACGCGATCGAATGGCGCTCGGCTCGCTCTCCGTGAACGGATTCAACACAAGCATCCCGAGATCCTGGACGAGTACACACGATGCCACCATCAGCTCGTTGAATGGCGAGGCAGAGGCTCGGCAGTACCGACCTGCGTCGCGAGAAGCACCTCGACGTGACCCGACACATCGCCTCGCAGATTCCAGTAGAACCCGAGCGCCACCGCCACGAGCAGCACGAACAAGAAGCTCTTGCAGCCCATTCTCACGTTGGTTGCTTCTGTGTGTTTGCGTAAATATCCCAGCCAAGGTACCAAGTATCTAGAGCGCAAGATATTATCTCGAGCTTGATTTCGACCAATCAGCGACGAGACGCGTGGTTCTGATTGGCGGGCGATCGAGCAACAAACACCTCGTCGTCGATGTGCACGCGCGTGTCGCTGTTCGTTTGCTTACACATCGCGTCTGGCTCGCACCTCCTCATCCCAATCCCAATCCCCATCCCGTTGTTGAAGGCTTGCCTCGGAACACACGATGCAGCGGTAGTTGGATCTCTGGATATTGAGATTGCGATTGAGATTGATATCGGGGACACATGGTGCGCGGGAGAGGAGCGATGAACGGCTCGTCGTCATCATGGTTCGTTCGAGTGCGCCGACCTCGTGTGCTGTTGGCGATCATGATGTTCGTGGTCGCCATGTGGTCCATCTCGAGCTGGCTATCGGTATCAGAACTCTCACTCGGTGATGGCGGAACGCGCACTACCAACGCTCCTCGCTTGTACGTGGCGATGCTGCATCGAACGAGTACTGCGGTACTCACATCCGATTGCTCGATGGTTGCTGCCGTGTGACGCTCGCAGTCGATGGCGGGTATCGACGAGATTCTCAAGAGAAGCTATCAAGGGCTTCGTGGAGTGGCCGCTGGTAGTCAAGGCATCGTTTGCAAGTCGCAGCGTACGTGTTGATGCGCCGCCATCGAGATATGGACGACGCAGGCTGCTCATCGAACATCGAGTACACAGTCGCCGCTGCAGTCGCCCGATAGCTTCGAAGCCAAGTACCTCGCGGATTGTTGGCGCGATCCCAACTTCCTTCGAATGGTTCGATTCGATTCAATACTGACGAGCTTCAAGTATGGATTGCTGACATCCACGCGGTCGTCTGCAGTATGCGGACGTGTATTGTACATTTCTATGGATGAGGCATCTGCAGTGGTATCCGATCAAGAGCATCAGCAACGTGCTGCGAGTCGTGTCGTTGCGAGATCATGTCGCTGGAGTCGAGAGCCTCAAGCGAGCGCAGAATGGCGGCATGCAACTGCACTTTGGACCTCGCGAGTCGACGCTCAAGGTCCACAGCTCGCACACACGCAGGCCGTCGTCGTTCAAGGGTGCTGACTTTGATACCGGTACAGGCGTACTTCAAGCCTTGCTTCGGCACGACCGAGATCAGCGAGTCGTACTTTAGCGAGATCATGTCGTTCCATCTCGATCGGCTGCTGGGATTCCATCGCACGCCAGCTGTGGTACCGAGGTTCATTCGACGACAGGAGCTCGAGGCACTTGCCAAGGTTTGTGAGGAACCACTCGGTGTCGCTTTGGGGGTGTATTGATTGATTGATCGAGTGGCATGTTATCAGGACCAAGAGGAGTCGATTGCAGTCGAGAGCTTCGTGCAGCAATGCGGCGTTCGGCAGCGTGTGGTCGGCAGCGAGGTGGCGCTGCTCGGCGTCGAGGGCGCCACGGTCGGCTGGGTGCCGTTCGAGGTGACGCCCGTGCGACAGAACCGCTCGCAGGTGGTCGCCGATCTGCTGCATGACTATCGACCGCCGAGCAAGTACGAAATGTGGCGGCCTCGGTTCGAGATCACGGCCGAGTCAGCAGTCGAGGACATTGCATGGGCGCTCGAATCCGTGTACTTTAACATGTGCGTAGGCGTGCGCGCGAGACCAACCTGCCGATAGTGCAGCGGACTCACGAACTCACTGGCCCTCGTAGATGGTCGATCCTGACTGGCTACGCTGAGCGGTTCGATCACGGCCTGTTCCAGGTGCATGTGTCGCGAAGGGACACGATGAACTCGTTCGCTCGGCCGCTCGCGTACATTGATAACGACCGCTCGCAGTGGCTGCGGCCTGCCGATGAGGCGCGCAACGGCGTGCAGCAGCAGCACCTGAGCGACTGGTGCATCTTTCCGCGCACGCTGGCGAACCGACTGTTCGTGCTGCACCGATACCAGAGCGACGCCTTCAGCCTCGGGCTGTTGCTGGCGCAGAGCGTGCGCGCCTACTCGGACGAGCTCTTCCTCAACGGGCCGCTCTTCACGCCCGACGAAGTGCAGGTGCTCAACCAAAACCTCGCGTTCGTCGTCGACATTATCAGCAGGTGCATCGAGGAGCGCGGCCAAGAGCGCGTGCTGATACCCGAGCCTTGGGGCAGTGAGTTTGCCTTGAACTCGGCGGCACTCGATCGTATCTTCCAGCCGTTCGCGAGTCGCCGAGCGCCTTAGCCAGAGGGAGGAAGAGAGAGGAAGAGAAGAATGTGGATCTTGTTGTTGTACAATAGAGGAGTAGTAGCTTCGATGAATGGAACAGATTATATCAACGTAGTGCCTGCCTCATGTGCGCCGAGTGGAGGACGGCGGAGAGGAACCTCGTGGCTTGGGCGGCGTGGCGACCGTGACCGGGAAGGCGGGATCGACTTGATGCAATGCGTGCTGCACGAGTCCGAGCATCTCGAGCGGCGGCAGCTGCTGCTTGCCGTAGATGTGAATCAGCTTTTCGAGCTCGGCGTCGAAGCGATCTCGCTTGTCGGCGTGCAGGTCGGCAATGTGCGCCATGGTGCGCTCGCTCTCGGACGAGAGCTCGATGCGCTCGTTGACGGCGTCGCTGGCGGCGAGTAGCGTGTCGATGACGGTGTCGGTCGAGTCGGTCTGCTGCACGACCGACTCGGAGACCGGCGTGAAGTTCTCCTCGACCGACTCCATGACCTTCTTGACGTACGGCTCGGGAGCGATCGAGCGCAGCTCCATGAAGCGCTCGATCTCCTGTCGGATGCCGTAGATCATCTGTGGCACGTTGTCCTCGTGCTCGTTCGTCGAGGCTGCAGCGCCGGCAGCGGAACGCTTGCTGGCCACGGCGGCTTGCACTTTGCGTCGCTTGAGCAGACGCTCGGCCTGCCGCACGCCGACCGACAGCATGTGAGCCATGACGCTGGACTTGACGAGCGGATTGCCGAGATACGAGCGCAGCACGGCGGTGTCCTCCTCGGCCTGTGCCAGCGTACGCTTGAGGTTGCCGGTCGAGTTCTTGAGCAGCGTCTCGGTGGGCGATTGCACGAGCTTCTTGGTAGCGAGTAGCGATTGCCGCGCGAGTTCAATGTCTGGCATCAGGCCCTACGAGCACACCAGCGAGTTCAGCATCGGATGCAGGCAGCAGCACTCGCAGCAGCCGAACATTGCGATGATACCATGCGGCGGTTCTTGAGCTGCTTGAGGTTCTCGAGCTTGGCGACGATCTCCTCCTGCTGCTGCTTGCCGGAGGCGCTCAGCATCGTGTCAGAGGCTTCGGCATTCACATCGCTCTGCGTGACCTCGGTGACTTGGCGCTCGAGCTCAGCGTGCAGCTTCTCGACCTTCTCAATGTCGGCTGAGTCCTGCAAATGGGCGGTGAGTGATGATGCCTCGAGGTTGGAGAGAGAGAGAGAGCTGGGCTGACGTACGAGTGAGAAGCTCTTGCGCTCGAGCAGGTGGTCGATCGGCTTGGTGACATCGGCGCGTAGTTGTTGATCGAATGCCTACGAGAGCGTGAGTTAGCAAGATATCAAGATACCAAGATATCTTGCGCGAACCTTGGTGTGTTCCTGCAAGGAGCTCGTGTCCTTGCTTAGCTGCTGCCTCATCTGCTCGGTGGCAGCGATATTGGCAGCGATTCGTTCGGTCTGTTCCTTGATGTAGGACTGCGTTCGCCGCCAAGCGAAGAACAGCTGATGCACTATCGACCTGCTCTGCATCGCGTTGTCGTTGTTGTGTTGGGCGAGGGAGGTGAGCAAAGGGAGGTGAGCAAAGCTCGGTGAAAAAGCGGAGCGATAGAGAAAATGGCTCAGGCGAGAAGAGGACGAGGACGAACGCCACATCATCGACCTTCGATCGCATCTTCGTCTTCGCCTTCTTCCCTCAACATCAACAACATCAACAACAATCGCGTATCTCTCGCTCCCTATCGGTGCCTGTGTGGCAGCTTGGTGAGCGGTATCCTGGTGAGCGAGTGATTTCGGGAGTGGTGGCAGCGGAGGAGGATCTACCTAGCAGCAGAGAGTGAGTGTCCTCTCCTCTCCTATCCTCCTCGATCAGTGCCTCCAGTACCCGTTGTCGACCTCGCTCCAACACTCTCGACCAAACCCCAACCCAACCATCCACCGCCTGCATCCATCCATCCACCTCCGTACAACCCTCTCTCACTACTCCCATCTCGACACGCGCAACCATGTCGTTCCTTCTCCCTCGTAGCCACAAGGAACAGCGAAAGCTGGTGTTCCACTTTGTGCTCGTGCGCTGCGAGAACCTGCCGGTCAAGAGCGGCCGCAGCGTGTACGTCAAGTGGCGACGCGGCTCGCACATCATCTCGGGCCAGACGTCCGAGGCGTTGGTCGATAGCGCCGGCACCGTGGCATGGCCGTCCGAGAGCTTCTCGGTCAAGGCGACCATCGTGCCCAAGTCCGAGAAGAAGATGACGTTCTCGTTGCGGCAGGTACGCTCGACGACGTGATGTCGGCCCTCGGATTGTCGAGAGGCACGGCATGGCACGGCATTGTATGGCACGGCATCTAACCCAACACACGGCACCGTGTCGCTCTCGAGTATAGAAGGATCACAAGTCCGAGTTGGCGAAGCTCGAGCTGAACCTCGCCGAATTCGCCGACAAGGCCGTCGAGGACGAGTACACGTTCCCGATCGGTACCGGCAGCGCCAAGGCCGGCTACGGGCCCACGCTCACGCTGCGGCTACGCGTCGAACTGCGCAAGGTCGGCGGACGCAAGGCCGTGCCGGTCTCGAGCTCCAAGAAGGCGCCCACCGAGGCGCAGACGGTCGGCTTCGGCGAGGCTGAGTACGTGCTCGAGACCGACGACCTCATGACCGATCCCACTGTCGACACGGCCACGCACTCTGATGGCGAATCGGACACCGAATCAGCTGCTGAGGCATGTTGTCTCTTGCTTGCTTGCCCCACGTATCGCATCCAATCCAAGAGAAGACTAACAGGCTTCGATTGCTGCGTGTAGCCTGTGAATGAGGAGCCGTTTTCATTCGAGTCCCCGAGTGGCTCGCATGAATCGATTCCCGTACCAACGATCGAGGTCTCGTCGCTCGACGATGTGAACGGCTCAGCGTCGGGCGTCAAGCGTTACCGCACCGCCAACAAGGACAACAAAGGTGCCTCGAGCGCCGCGGGATCCGCCGTACCGACACCGGTTGCCAGCGACGAACCGCACGCACGTGAGCTCGGTGCCGTGAGTCCGAGCGTCAGCGAGGAGCCGCACTCGTCTCTCGGCGACGCGGCAGACGATCGCCTGAGCGCCAAGGAGAAAGCTCGCAAGGAGCGCGAGCTCGCCAAGGCGCAGGAGAAGGAGGCCAAGAAGCTCAAGAAGCTCCAAAAGGAGGCGGCGAGCAAGGAGGCCAAGGAAGCCAAGGAGGCCGCTCGCACCGAGCAGCAGCAGCAGCTCGAGGCCAGCAGCGCCAGCAGCAGCACCTCGTCGGCCGCCCGCAAGCAGGAGGAGAAGGAGCTCAAGAACAAGCTCGAGCAGTCGCGCCAAAAGGTGATCGAGCTCCAGAAACGCGTGCGCAGCGATGAGGAGACGCTCGTCAACATGGAGCAGCGCTTCACCAAGCAGGAGCAGGAGCTAAAGCTCAAGCACGCCAAGGAGCTCAAGGCTCTCAAGAAGCAGCTCGAGCAGGCGCAAGCCGCTGCGCCATCGTCGTCAACATCGGCGGCGGGATCGGCGTCGAGCTCGTCGACATCGAGCTCGGGCTCGTCGTCGTCTTCGGCAACGCAAGGCTCGAGCTCCAGCGGTGCCGTGGCTGCGGCTGCGGCGACGGCGGCTGGTGGTACGACAAGCAGCGGCAGCGAAACGAGCAGCGAGAAGGCCGACAAGAAGAAGGCCAAGGGCCTCGACCGCGACAAGAGCGCCAAGGAGAAGGAGGAGGAGCTGCAGCGCCTTCGCAAGATCCTGGCGCAGCTCAAGACCAAGTACGAGGAGGCGACGCAGCACAACGCCAAGGTAAAGCAGCAGAACATTCAGCTCAAGGAACAGCTCGACGCCGCCCATCGCACGATCGACGAGCAGGCGCATCGGCTGCGTCAGGAGGCCACGTGCGGCGGCGTGCTCGATGACGTCGTCGTGCCGCCGAGTGGCTCGTCGTCCGTGTCGGCCACGCCGTCGGGCTCGAACCCGACGCTGAGCTCCGCCTCCAAGTCGTTGCTGGCAACGAGCCCAGCGGCGGTCAAGCTGCTGCGCACACGACGACACCGATTGGACCTCGACGACGCCGATCTCGTGGGCTCGATCAACAGCGAGTTCACCATGTTCGTCGCTCGTCGCTTCCTGTATATTATGGTGTTTTTGTGTGTGTGGTCATTGTTGAGTGGCTCGTATTCGTCGTCGTAACTTACGTCCGCCACTATTGCTCGTGCGTACTCTCGCACTCGTTCGCTCACTCGCTTACTCGCTCTGGTGGTGCCATTGCTTTCCCGTTCGTCATCGTCATCATCCTACTACTCATACGTGTGAATATCTCTCTGCCTCTCTGCTGCCTCCTACGTGTTCATCAGTCATCTCTCTCATTCTCTCTCTCGCTCTCTCAGTATGTTCTACTGGCTCGTACTTTCATTCCCGCTCGCTAACGCATCGATGCGCTGGCTCGCATACCCGTGTATTACCTTTCCACCTCTACTGTCACCTCTCCGCCACCAGCACCATCATCAGAACATGCGCCAGTCTTTATTTACATTCGTACGCTACATTGGGCTCGCACTACTCGATGCCAACTGGCAACGCCATCAGAGGCGACGTGTACGCTCGAGGTCGCGTAGATGATGATGCAGTGGCAGTGACGTTGACGGCGCCAGCGACTTCGGGCACGTACGAACGAGCAGGAGGCACTGGTGGTAGCGGCCGGTGTGGCATCGAGAACTGCACCTGTGGTGCCGGCGATGCAAAGATGGCGTACGGCGAGTTGAGCGGAGCACGAGGCGGCAGCGGTGGCGGTCGGTCCGGAACCTGCTGCGCGAGTTGCTGCTCGTGCTGTCGCTGTCGCTGTGCGTGCTCGAGCTGTACCAGCGGGTGCGGCAGGTAGGTCTGCAGCGGGAACCACATCGGCTCGCCATACGCTGTCGAGGAGGAGGGCGACTTGTCGTCGTGTTGTGCGTGGGCCAAGATACCATACGGCGAGCTTCCTGGCGGCATTGGCGGTGGCGGCACCATCGACGCCATGTCAGCCAGCTCTCTTCGGAACTCGTCGTCGATCTGCTGTTCGAGGTCCTCGTCCGACAGCTCGGCGGCACTCTTGCTGGCGGCCGCTGCCTTGGCGTTGCTCGGAGCCCTCGGCGCCAGGAGTTGTACGCCGATGACCAGCAGCAGCATTCCGATGGCGTAGCCGAGGTACTGGTACCACGCAAAGGCCACGAACTCGCGGTAGTAGATGCCTCCCGACAGCACCGAGAACAGGATCCAGAAGACCTGCATGGTCGGCACGATGAAGACGGCATCGAATTTCTGCAAGCTGGCGTTGAGTCGGATCAGCTGCTCGCAATGGTGCCATCAAGAGAGCGGGTTAGTGTGAGCAAGCTCGGTCGGTCGTGTTATCGGCGGGGAAGGGACACCGCACCCAGAAGACCGATATTACGACAAAGACGAACAGCACCAGGTACGTGAACAGCTGCGTGAGCTGATTCGAGCCTTTGAGGGTCAGCAGCAACAGAATCGACCTGCCCCGACGAATCGTCAGCGCCAGCGTCACTGTGGCAGCGGCGCCCGCGATCGAGCGCACGTACAAAGACTTGCCGAGCAGCACCGAGAAGGTGCCGATGCTGGCCGACACCAGCGCGTACGCCAGCGGCACCAGGCGAGTGTTGATGACGTTCGTCGGCGAGGTGGCTTGGCGCTTGTAGGCCAGGCGCGCAAGCTTGTACAGCACCCACACCACGGCCACGAGCACCGACATTACCAGCAGGTACACGAGGAACGCCAGCTCGGTGTACAGCGCCTTGAGCTGCTCGACCGTGTAGGTCGCCGACGACTTGGCGCCAAAGATCACGATGATGACGTTGCCGACGATGATGAGACAAGTGCCGACCACTGCGAGCTTCGTGATCTTGGTCTTGTGCAACACTCGGCTCAGGATCAGGTTCGAAACGAATTGGACTGTTGAGCCAGGCAGACTCGTGAGCACAGGAACAAGGGCACCCTGTCACAAGCGCGCTCGAGGAGACGTCAGAGAGGTCGTACTTGATCCGACGGACGAGAGCAAGCTCTGTGACGCGAACGCGAAGGCCGCAAAGTTGGCGACAGTCGAGATCAGGAAGATGGCCATGCCTACGAATACACAGCGGGTCAGCCAGGCCTCTGAACGCGAGGCGACCTTGCGCGCCGTGCGTACCGACGAGCCACAGTGGCTGCATCACGCTCGCTCGCTGCTTGTTCTCGGGCAGCAGCGCATTTCTCGCGAGTGAGAGCTTCACGAGGTTGGTACCAAAGTTCAGCGACACCGAACCCACCATGTAGATCGACACACCAATCACCCAGCTCATCCTCGAGGTCAACCGGCACAGCAAGCAGAGAGATATCTGGTTGGTTTGGAGGATCTGGCGTGTGGGACAGGACAACCACTCGTCAGACGGAAAGGTGGACAGCTCGTCAAAAATCCGACCAATCGCGAGCGAGCGAGAATGCCGTCCAGCTTTTTAGGCGGGTCTCTTCGAGCCAGAGCGCCATTCGTTCGTTGCTCGCTCGCTCTCGCACCACGATATGGCTGCTGCTACGACTCCCACTGCTGCCGCTGCTGCGGCCAGCCCAGAGCACGATGATGGCGATGATTTCGAGTGCCTGTTGTCGATGTTCGGCGTCGCGGCCTCGTGTGCTGCGTCGCCCAAGCCCGTGGCGCTGTGCTCGCACACTCCGCCGGCGCACCAGCACGACCACCACCTGCACGTCCTCGCAGAGGCGGGCGCATCGGCGTCGGCGTCAGCTAGCGTCGCGAGCAGTAGCAGTGCCACCAGCGACGACGTGGTTGCGGTCGAGCCAGTGGCTGCCGCGGCAGCGGCGAAGCACTCGGAGGCCGATAACATCTTCGAGCCCGACAGCCAAGCGGTACCGCTCGAGGGCGATCTCACGCCGTCGCGTTCGGCTGCCGGCATTGGATGTACGTGTACCTCAAGCCACAAGATATTGAGTGATGCGGGAGCGGGCGCGATGATTGATCGATGCGCCGACGCTGCAGCCGTGATCAAGCACGACGTCGAGGTGCTCCACACGCTCAAGGAGGTCATCGACGGCTTCAATGGCTCGCTGTTCGACACGATCGCCTTCTTCCATAGCGGTACGACATCGACTCCATCGAGTCAGCTGTCTCATTGCTCGCTCATCGAATGGCGACGATGATGATGTGGTCGTTGATATCCTCCTCGAAACAGAGAGGCACAAGCATCGCGAAGACCTTCGCAGCGGAAACGTCGTCACTGACAAGGTACGTCGAGACGAGATATCAAGACCCGAGGCGATGAGTGGCTGCTGATGCGCGATGGCATGTGACCATCATGGCGTGTCGTAGGACCTCGTGGCGCGCATCTCGCACTACTTCAAGTACGCGCTCGGAGCTCTCGGATGGTTGTACATCGGCCAGGACAAGGACCGCATCTCCAAGGTCATCGTACGTCGCGTAGCTCAAATGCAACGCAGCTCTCGAGATTGAGAGATTGATCGATCATCATGAGCCACTGCAGCACCTTGATTCTGGCGCCGTACCGATCGACAACAAGCAAGCCGTGCTCCAGGCGACGGGCATGGCGCCCGAGGACTACATTGACGGCTGGTTCCCGTTGCTGCCTGATCGAACGGACTTTGTGCCTGGTTCGTTGCCAATCGAATCAATCGAATCGAATCCAGCTGTGACTGACGCACACTCTCGAACAAACAGGCTGGTTCGTTGGTGTCGATCGCGAGCGTAAGGCTGTGGTGGCTGGCTTCCGCTCGAGCATCTCTGGCAAGGACTGGATCACGGACTTGATCGCTACCTACGTGCCATTCAAGGTTCGAGTCTGGCAAGCAACGATTGGCGCGCGGTGATGATGATTGACGTGAGCGTGCTGCTCGTAGACGACACGAGCACCGAACGGCATGTCGCACAAGGGCATCCTCGACGCCTCGCGCCAGTCGTACACCAACCTCCAGCCGTTGATCTTGCAGACGCTCGAGCGCAATCCGGGCTACTCGTTCGTTACGACGGGCCATTCGCTCGGTGCTGGCGCTGCGTCGCTCGTGGCCCTCATGTTCCACCACGGTACGTGACGCGCCAAACGAATGCTCGATCGAGAGGGCATGGCTGAGTGGCATCGCTCGGTGTGCCGCCGCAGACCATGGCGCCAAGTACAAGACCGAGTGCTACGCCTTTGCGTGCCCGTCGACCGTGTCGCCCGACATCTCGGTGGCGTATCGCGACGTGATCACGACGATCGCGCTCGACGTCGACGTCGTGCCTCGGCTGTCGCTCGGCAGCGTCGAGGAGCTTCGCGCACAGGCCAACCAGGACGCGGCCGAACGTGCCAAGCACAACATCATCTCAAGGTCGGCGCGTGAGCATCACTCGGTGCTGGTCGCGCTCGTGGCGCTGATGATTCTCTGGTGTATGATGGTGCTCGACAGGATCGGCCAGAAGCTGCACCACATCGGCCACAAGCACGCCAAGCCCGACGCCGATCGCACCGGCACCTTCATCTATCTCGACGAGAACCACAAGGAGCACGTGTATCATCAGCCGCGCCTCGTCGTGCCGGGCACCTTGGTGCGCTTCGTGCACCCGCCGTCGTGGCGCTCGGGCCAGCCGGACCTCAACTGGCAGCTCGAGTACGAGACCTTCGACTTTACGGCCGACATCATCATCACGCACAACATGTTCAAGCGCCACCTGCCGATCCAGTACCAGCACGCGATCGACTACGTGCTCGAGCACACCAAGTGAATACCGCCGCCATCGTCAACGTGTGCCCTGTGATCGTTTCGCGATCGAGCTGACGAGCTAACCCTCGATACTGTTCGTTGCTCTTGTTCGTGGTAACTCATCCATTACTCGTACAATATAGACACTCTCATACACTCTCACGCCGATTGAACAAAGGCGACATTCATGGCAACGCCAGCAATGCAGCTCTCACATCGAGGTCGGATTCGAGCGATTGCTCCTCGCGAGCGGCACTCTCGAGGCGTCGCTGGTGCGGCTGTAGCTTGGCGAGCTTCTCGCTCACGAGCACTTGGATCTCCTCCACTGCGGTCAGCGCAAGGGTGGTAGTGAGCACAGCAATCATTGCGGCATTCGCGGCATTCGTACGCAGTTGCATCGTGGTCGTGAGCTCGCTCTGCATCGCACTGTCGAGTTCCGATGCTCGTTGAGAACGATCGATCGATTCGATGAGACTCTGCAGCTTCTAGATTGGGGGCGAGCAAGTGTGAGTCACATATCGTTGGGCGATGAATGGTGATCTTCGTACTTCGAGCTGCTCGACCTGCGAGCGAGTGCGCTCATTTCGTCGGCGAATAGCCTTGATACGTGATGCATCGCTGTGGCGATTCGATCAATATCAAAGAGCTCTCGATTCTGGCACTCCCGATCAAGCATACCTCGTTGTGATAGTGGAAGACGAGGCTGATGTGGCAGCGCGTAGTTGTTGCAGACGTGTGAGTGCTGATTGCCGCCATGCCTTGCCGAAGGAGGATCGACTTCGCTGCCGTACTTGCGCGTTGACTAGCACCATGATCGATGAGTCCCACGAGCGAACGAGATGGTTATCATGTAGCAGGTACCTGTTGCGAAGACGCGGGACACTACAGCATCAGGCACTTGCACCTCGGTTGATGAGGAGGATGGCGGTGGCAGCTGCGTGACATCGAATGGAGTCTCTACAAGGGCTGCCAGGCGTTCGAGCAGCTGCTGTTCATTCGTGTATCGAGAGACGGCACTCGATGGAGGTTCGGGTCTGGATGCCATCGAGCGCGGGATGGATGGATGGATGGATGGATGGATGGATGGATGGATGGATGGATGGATGGATGGATGGATGGATGGATGGATGGATGGATGGATGGATGGATGGATGGATGGATGGATGGATGGATGGATGGA
>Ga0209935_1002485_pt1 | contig 22379 bp, 19 predicted proteins | sample ThiBio_1000_plan_2_FD_183958 | JGI IMG/M metagenome (GOLD analysis project Ga0209935, IMG submission 183958) | Wastewater bioreactor microbial communities from Cape Town, South Africa - Thiocy_cont_1000_plan (SPAdes) | ecosystem: Engineered > Bioreactor > Thiocyanate-remediating >...
GACTGTTGGAAGGGCGATCCCAAGTTGCGGCCAACGTTCGAGGAGATTTGCAAGCGCCTTACCGAGGCGGCGCAGCTGGTGCGCCGGTACCAAGCCGACGGCGAAGGCGGCGGCAATGAAGGAGCAGGGGAGGAGGGAGAGGAGGAGGAAGAGGAGGCCCTTGCATCGACGGCCGATTCGGACTCGGCCTCGCCGCAAGGAGCGACAGATGAGGCGAGTGAGTGAGTGAGTGAGTGATATGATGCCGCGATCGCGTGTTGTATTGTAGAGGTTGCCGATGGGCGGATTTGTTATTGTGGTGGTGGTGTTGTTGTTGTTGTGTGTGTTTGTAGCGAAGACCGATGTATACATACAAGCGCTGATGACTAGCTAACGGGAACACTGACTCAGTCGCATTGAAGCAGAGGCAGCAGAGTGGAACTAACGCTTGATGCCGCAAATAGGCACACGCATTGCATCTTGCCTCGCTCTCGCTCACACACACACACACACACACACACTCTCTCTCTCTCTCTCGTGCCTTGCTCGTTCGTTGTACTTGCGCACCGTGCTGTGGTGTGGCTAGGTGCGCTGGGTTACTCTATCGTTGCTGGTGATGGCCACTCCACAACGTCCGTTGCCGCGACCGCGACCTGCTCCAGCGCCGCCGGGCTCGAGTGGCGCCGCCGCCGCAGCGCCGCCGCAGGCAGCAACGAGCGATGCGCACCAGCTCCCTCCTGCTGGCGCACTACCGCCCCGACCCGCTAAACCTGCTGCGCTTGAGGCTGCAGCGGTTGGTGCTCACAAACCACCGCCTCCTCGGCCTGGCGTACCTGCAGCTGCCATGGCACCAACTCCAGCCGGCGGCGCAGCACCCATTCCAGCGCGACCTCCTCCGCGACCAGCAGCAGCACATGCGAGTGGAGCGTCAGCGAGCGTACCATCGGTTGACCCGCACACAGCACCACCACCATCTTCGAACGCTTCAACGACGCCAGCAGCAGCAGCAGCAGCAGGAGCAGGAGGAGTGTTGCTTCACCACCGCGCACCTCCTCGGCCGCCGACCGCGAGTGTCGCTGCTGCCGCCGTACCACAGCCAGCAGCAGCACCACCACACGTTCCATCGACAGCCGCTCGTACATCATCATTTGGAGCCAGTACGGGCGTGGCACCAGCAGCAACAGCAGGTGGTGGAGGTGGCGCCGTCAGCACTGGTACGGGCGTGTTCGTCAACGGCATCGAGGCGAGCGCCGACGAGCTCGTGCCGCTGCGCACGGCCATGACGGTCGATCCGCCTCCGGGACACTATTGGTACGATCGGCGCTCGGGCCTCTGGGGTCTCAAGTACGGCCCAGCGGTCGGCTTCTTGGATGCCAATCTGGCGCTCGGTGGCTCACACGCGATGGACGAGGATGTCTCGCGCGGCAAGACGCACGTCGTGCTCAACGGGCGGCGGCTGCGCGACGAGGACCTGCTGCTCCTCAAGGGCATCGGGTTCCCGTGCGCGGTTGGTCGGTGGTGGATGGACGCCGACGGCAACTACGGCGAGGAGATGGTGACGACGCCGCCTCCGGTATCGAGTGACGGCAATCGCGCGGCGCTCAAGGGCTCGGCGTCGTTCCTGAGCTCGAGCTCGGTGCAAAGCTTCAAGCGCTCGCTGCAGGAGCAGCAGGAGGACGAGGCGCGGCACAATGCGGCGACGTTCAAGGTCACGGTGCCGTCGTTCCGCAAGGTGTCGGAGCGCGTGGTGGCGTACGAGATCGTGATCACGCTCGAGGGCGGCTCGCAGGCGCTCGAGTGGAAGAGCGAGCGGCGCTTCTCGGACCTGCAGGCGTTCCACCGCGTGCTGCGCAAGCGCTTCCCGGGCATGGAGGTGCCGTCGCTGCCGCCGAGCGTCTCGATCAACATGATGCTCGAGTCGTTCCTCGAGCAGCGGCGCAGCGGCATCGAGAGCTACCTGGCCGAGGTCGTGAAGGTGCGCGAGTTTCGCGAGTGCCGCGAGGCGTGGAGCCAGCTGGGCATCTTCTCGACGCTCGAGGATCCGGAGCTCGCCGGGCGGCCCAAGAAGGCCGCGGCGCGGCGGCAGGACTGGAGCCACCCGTTGCGCGCCTTGAGCGACGCCGAGCGCAACAAGGTGGCCGATCTCTTCATCTACGTCGGCTCGCCGCCGGTGCTGTGGCCCGACGGGCTGTTGCGCGCGCTGCTCAAGCGGCTCGAGCTCATGGCGTATCGGTCGGACCGCGACGTCGTGGTGCATCCGCCCGAGGAGCTGGTGCAGCTGGACGAGAACGACCGCTGGGGCATCATCTGGGAGATGCTGGTGCAGTCGCTGGTGCTCGGCGGCATCGACGCGCGCGTGCACGTCTCGATCCACCGCGTGGCGGACTTTCTCGGCTTTGGCCTCGAGGAGCTGGGCCGTGTCGAGAGCGAGTGCGCTGAGTTCCTGCGCAAGCAGCTGACCAACACGGACATTGACCAGAGCAACCTGAAAAAGTCGACCAAGAGCAAGAACCGCAACGTCAAGGTCGGCTTGGCGGCCGCGGTCGGCGGCGGCCTCCTGGTGGCGGCCGGCATCATTGCCAGCCCGCTGCTGATACCAGTCATCATCGGCGGCGCCGTGATTGCCGCCGGTGCCGTCGCAGCGCTGCCGCTCGTGGGCGCCGGCCTCGCGACCGGCGTCGTGCTCGGCGGCGGCATTCTGGCCATCACGTCGCCGGCCGTGATTCCGCTCGTCTTTGGTGCCACGGGTGCCGGTCTCGCGTCCTACAACGTGGCGCTGATCACCGAGGGCCTCTCAGAGTTCTTCTTCGTGCCGGTGCCGGTGTCGGACGTCGACGATGACGGAGATGGCGAGGTCGGCGACCCGTACTTTATCGACTCTGCGACTGGCGAGGTTCGCGAAGAGCACCTGAGCCCCGAGATGCAAGCCATTCGAGAGCAGAAGCTCGTCGAGGAGGCCACGACCGGCAACGAGCAAGCTAGTGACACAGCGAGCGCCCACCGAAGTGGTAGTGCTGAGCACGAGGCAACGCCGACAGTAGGTGCGGGCGCGCCACCGATTGTACCGCACCGGCCAGCTCCAACGCCTCCAGGCGTATCATCAGTTCCACCACAAGTCACAGCATTACCCCCTGCTGCAGGTGGTGTCGGCGAGGGTGCCGGTGAGTCAGGAGCGGCACCGTTGCCTGCCGTACCATCACGACTCGGCAAACCGGTACCTCGACCACCGTCTCTTGTTGGCGCGACGGCAGTTGTCGGTACTCGCGAGCGAGCGGGCTCGCTTTCGGCCGAGGAGAAGCTCAAGCGCCTCCCAGCACCGCCCGACATTTCCACCAAGCCGCTGCCGCCGCCACCTGGAGCTACCGGGCCGGCCAGTGCCATCAAGCAAGGAGAGGAGAGTGGCGGCGGCTGGAAGCGCAAGCTGTCTTCAGCTGCCTCGCTGACGTCGGTCATGCGGCGCAAGGACTCGTCGGGCTCGGCACAGCGGCTCGATAGGAGTGCGAGCAACAGCAGCGAGAGTAGTACGGGCGCCGCCAGCGACACCACACCGGATGCCGGCGTGCCTGAGGACAGCAGCAGTGCGACGCCGCTACCGAGCGACGACGCCAAGCCCGGCATGCAGGTGTTCATCTGCGTCAACGGCTGGCTCTGGAAGGAGAGCGATATCACGTCCAACTGGAATACGGTGCAGCTCCTGAACCCAGCAGCGGAGGTCTACTCACTCAAATGGGAAACCAAGGAGCTTGCCGCCTTGGGTCGAGTACGTCGTAATCGATCGATCTTTCGATCTTGAGTTGCACATGCACATACACACACGCACACACGCACGCGCGTAGATCTCGAGATCTCCTCCTTGTTGAGTTAGTGAGTTAGTGAGTTAGTGAGTAGGAGAGCGAGGAATGAGTGAGAGATCTTATGTGAGTTCTAGATCTCTTTAGCTGGAGATCTCTAACGAACTCTGGCTGTTGTGGTTGGTTGGTTGGTTGGTGTGCACGTACGACAATAGAGCCTTGTAGAGACTTTGGTTACGGCTGCTGGTATGCAAGTGGCCAAGCTTTCGTTGCTCGCTACCTCTGCCGTGGCAGCCTCGGCCATGGCAGCTCTCACTTGGCCGGCAACTGCCTTGATGGCCATGAACACGGTATGCAGGCACGCAAGCAGCGGAGTCACGTTTGGTTGCACAGGTGTTGACGTGGAGAGGTGTCGTGTGTAGATCTCGAACCCGTGGACCACAGTTTCGGGCCGAGCGCACAAAGCCGGTCGCGTGCTCGCCAAGGTCTTGTTGGCCAAGCCTCACGGCAACCGCCCGGTGTCACTGATCGGATGGTCGCTCGGTGCTCGCGTGGTGTTTGCTGCGCTCGAGGCGCTCGAGGAGCACGAGAGCGGCACTCGACTCTTGGATGGCTTTACGTACACGGACTCGTGTCTGGGCTTGATCGAGAACGTGTATCTGATTGGCGCTGCTGCGACCAACAATCCCAAGCGCTGGGAAAAGTACGTTGCAGTGAGAGAGTGACACAAAGAGAGAGAGAGAGAGAGAGAGACTCACATCGACTGATGATGACGATTGCGCGCGTGTGTGTAGAGTACGTCGTCTGGTGGCTGGCCGCCTGGTGAACGTGCACTCGAAGAACGACTGGATTCTGGCGATGGTACATCGCGGAGCCAACATGAATGCCAAGGGCGTGGCGGGGCTGGGTCCGATCGACAGCGACGCGGTCGAGAACGTCGACGTGAGCGTGATCGTCGGTGGGCACCTGAACTACCGCAAGAAGCTCAAGAGCGTCCTGCGCTACCTCAACATCCACTCGAGCATCGACACGGCCTCGTGGGACTACTCGACGCTGACGCCCGAGCTGAAAGCAATGATGGCGCAGGTGCTGGCCGACCAAAAGGCGGCGCGGCGAGCGCGAATCGGGAGCCATCTGGCACCGATACCCAACAAGCTGCGCGATGAGTTGTACGGCATCAAGCGCGACGACGACGACGACGACGACGACGTCAGCACGAACGCAGCACCAGCTCATGAGGGCGATGGCGACGCGGCTGCCGCACAAGCTTGCGAGCCGGTCGTGTACCATAAGCCACCTCCTCCGATCCCTGGCGCACCAGTGGCTGCCGAGGCGCACGATCAGCCACCAGCTCCGCTTACTGCGCAAGATGACCCCCTCCACCACCACCACCACCAAGAAGCACAGCAGCCGGAGGCGGTGGTGTACCACAAGCCAGCGCCGCAAGTGCCGCCAGCCGCGCCGCACAAGCAGCCTCCGCCCAAGCCAGCACTGCCAGTGCCGGCGAGTGGGGCGGCGCCTCCCAAGCCACTGCCTACCGTACCACCGCAGCAGCACCGCGCTGCCCCACCGCCGCCGCGGTGACGAGCGAGAACAAGACGAACAAGACGACGACGATGGTGATAATGAGTTGGTATCACGCACGCGAGCGAACTGCGACAAACCGAGCCGAGGATGACAATCACGGCCTCGTAGGAGGCGCGTACTCGTGTTGTTGTTGGCGGTGGCGGGAGGTTCAAACGCATACAGCGAGTAGCACACACGCACACGCACACGCACAAGGCGCGCTTTGAGCCAAGTGGCTCTCAGGTTCATATTCAACGAGCGAGCGCAGAGCGACGACGCGCAGTCTGGCACGCGCGCGGCAGATCAGATCACACAGCAACAGCAGCGGTGTGCGAGGTGAAGGTGATATTTCTGCGATAATCGTCGTCGTATGAGGGCGGCGGAATCTTGTGGCTGACTCGAGCCAACAGCGCGGTACGATCGGAGTGCGCGACGAGGCGAGTGAGAGGCGGCGACGCGCGTCCGAGAGCACGCGACCACGAGGGCGAACTGCAGCGCCGCGAAGGCGAGCGACTTGGGCGTCGGCGACATACGCGGAGGGATGTTGCCGAGAAGTTGCGCGTGCTCGGACGGATTTGGGTAGTGCGTTGGGCGCCGAAGTTGCCTGCTTCTCTCCGGTAGCTCTCTCTGTCTCTCTCTCTGGTGGTGGGTGGCGTCGCCTGAGGAGGCTGGTGGTCCTGCGCTTTCAGTGCCAGCTGCCTGCTGCCTCTCTTGTCCGCCTGCCGCTCTCTCTCGCTCTCTCGCGCTCTCTCCTCTCTCTCCTTCCCTTTGCGTTAGTCGCTCGCTGCTGCTCGATCTCTCTCGTCGTCGCCATCTCGTCTCCCCTCTCTCGCTCTCCATCATCACGTGCATTCGCTCGTGGTTACCTTGGCTGTAGCAGAGAAGTATCGCAGGAACGACAGAGTGCCCGCGTGCTCGCCAGCGCCAAGATCGATCTCTCGCGCGCTACCAAGCGGCAGCTGCCTCGCGAGATCCTCGCACCACCGCCGCCGCCAACCGGACGACACAGACACACACACCCCGCCACCCTGGCGAAGATGGTGCAGTACGAGTTTGTTGCAGAGAGGTACGCGACGGCCGCCAGCGCGCAATGCATATGGAACGCAGCAGCAGCATCGGCACCTCGGCGATCAGACGCGCAACAGTAGATCTATCTATCGATCGAGCGCGCTTACTTGGCGGCGGCGGCGGCGGTGGCGGTGATACGCGGCGGTGGCACGCACGCACACACGCGTATTTGCTGCTGCATTGGCGTGCTGCTCCTCGCTCGATCGCGCTCACACGCACACACGCAAGGCGATCGATCAGGAGCAGGGCGGTTAGTTTGATCACGAGGGAGGAGGAGCAGGCGGCGACTTTCCCAGTGCCACATATGTCAGGATCTCTCTCGCGCGCGCTCTCTCGCGATATATCGTTCGCTCGTTCGTTCGTGCCCTGCATATCAGATCTCTCTGCCGCAAAGGCGCTGCTGCGAAGAATCGAGACGTGCCGAACGCCTACTGATTCGGATCGATCGTTTGATCGTGACTTTTTGTGTGTGGTTGCGTGGGTGGTGCGTACCTGATCTGATCTGATCTCGTTCGTTGTCTCGATCTCGATTCGCGATCACCGGCCCAACCCCACAGCCCCAATGGCGAGAAAATACGACAACGACAGCAAAAGGGTGTCCGACCACCCGAGCTGCTCTCACCTTCCGGCGGGCAGCCCAAGTGCCGGGCGTGCGGCACCACCAAGACCATCCAGTGGCGAAGAGGGCCCGACGGATTTCTCTCGTACGTGCAGGCTGGCTCTGGACGAGGAGGGCCGGCAGGAGCGCGATAGCTGGAGCTCGGACACTTTTCTCTGCCACCTGGCATGCGAAGGCGATCATCATCGTCATCGTCACTCTCCAATGATCTTATCGATCGTATTGGTAGTGCTTATGACTTGCCTAGCGCAGTCACTCTGCTCGCGAGGGGCTGGGTGGTGAGAGTGAGAGAGTCGGCGGGAGATCGGCGCACACCGGTGCTGGAACCAATTACCATCCACCACTGACCCTCCTCTCGTTGTCGTTGTCGTTGTCGTTGTTGTTGTCGTTCTCGTTTCTTGTTGGTTGCCACCTCATGCATGATGATGTTCAGCCTGTGTAACGCCTGCGGTCTCCGGTTCCTCAAGATCGTCAAGCGGGAACGGACGTTCAAGTATGCGACACCGCGATCGCGGCTGCCGGTCGACTTTCTGCTGAACTGAGATCCGGCTCTCTCTCTCTCTCTCGTGACTCCAAGCCGACTCGAGTACTCCACTCCACACCCACCCCATGTAAACCTTAGTACCTCTGCTTCTCCATCTCCTTCCGCTCCTGTTCATGATCTAATTGCTGAAGAAAGAAAAGAAGAAAACTTGACCGCAAGCAACCAAACACGTTCAGTAACCAAACTGCGCACGCAAAATATGCTGTGCGCGTAACAAGTTTACGAGCGAGCTTGCTGGGGTTTAATGTGTGACACGGTCGCATATGAGATCGCCGATCTCGCTGCAAATGATGCTGAAAGCAAGGCAAGAGAGAGCGAGAGAGCGAGAGAGAGCGACCAACAACAGCAAGAGAGCGAACGGCAACGGAGGAAACGATCAAGCGAAAATCTCGTTCGCTCTCGCGGTGTTTGGCGATTTCGCGAGATACCGAAAGAAGTGCTGGCTTTGTTCTCTTTCTCGTTCGTTGTGTCGATCGTCCTCGTTCGTTCGTTCGTTCGTTCGCTTGTTGGTGCGTGGTGTGGCGCGGTGGCCCTGAGTTGAGCCTTCGTCGACATGGCGAGCCCAGGCAGTGGTGGTGGTGGTGGCGGCATGTCGATGATGGGCGAACTCGTGTTCCCGTCTCTCGAGGACCTCGTGCAGGGCGTGTTGGAGTTGATTGTCGACGGCATCTACGATGCGGCGTCGCTGCTGCCGCCGATCGACATCTCGCAGGTCGAGTCGTTCAACAGCTTGCGCGAGCTGCAGGACCACACCAACATCACGCTGCTGCAACACGTGCTGACCGACGTCGGCTTGCCGGCGCGACTGGGCCTCAACGTCGGCACGGGCGACGTGTCGCTCACGGTGCCGCTGCCGTGCGCCGAGCAGGACATCTCGATGCTCGAGCTTCTGGTCGCTACGCAGGATCGTCGCCGCGCCTTCATCTGGGCCATGTTGTCGCTGCTGCCGATCCAGCCGCAGCTCGAGGCCTTGTATGCGCGTATCTTTGCGCCTGCTGCAGGCAGCGGCCACAGCTTGGATGCAGACGAACCGATACCAGCGTTCCGTTCGACGTCGGCACCCGCCATCGCCCTATCGTCCTCATCGTCCTCCTCCTCCTCGTCATCATCATCATCATCATCTCTCTTGTCCTCCTCTTCGACCACGTCCTTACTGCTCCAATCGCTGATCGAGGAGCGCAGCAGCATGGGCAACAGCGCGCTGCTCGCCAACACGTGTCTGCGCGCGTTCGCCGAGCACTCGGGCGTGGCGATCGTCTCGAAGCGCATCGACTTTCGGCAGCAGAACCTGCGCATCGCCCTGTGTCCCATGAGCCGCACGCGCAACCGACTCTCGGGCCGCACGCTCTTCACGTACTCGCCGTCGTACACGGCCGTGACGGGCTTCGACCTCGCGAGCGCCACCTTCCCGCTCGAGAGCCTCCATGCGCAGCGCGCGCAGCTGCTCGACGCCATGGTGGCGCAGTTCTGGCGCTCGATCGATCGGCTGCGCTACATGCCCGACGACAACCTCAAGCGCGAGCTCTCGCGCACGCTGCTCGAGTACCTCGGCGCCGGCGTGCCGGCCGACAACTGCCAGGCCGCGAGCTTCCAGCCGCACCACTCGACGCCGCCGCTCAACATGTACCTCTACGGCACGGCCGGCATCGGCAAGACCTCGTTCGTCAAGGCCTTCCGCGCCGCGTTGCAGACGCTCGTGTGCTCGTTCCTCGAGCCCGACAAGCGCGTCGCCGTCGTCAAGCTGCCGCTCAACGCCATCTCGCCCACGCACCTCACGTCCGTGCTGCAGGTCAAGGGCATCTCCGACATGTCGATCGAGCGCATGCTCGAGCAGACGCTCTGCAAGGGCCACCTCGTCATCTTCCACCTCGAGGAGAACCCGCGCGACCCTGAGCTCCAGGAGCAGCTCTTCTCGCGCACGCAGCTCATGCTCACCAAGCTCGTCGCTCGCTACCCCGAGTACCGCGCCAACATTATTTGCATCTTCACCTCCAACTACGAGCCCGTGCCCGCCATCCTGCACACCGGCGCCGCCAAGTACTTTCCGGTCGTGCCGCCGTCGCGCGACTGCCAGCGTCGCTGGTGCTCGCAGAAGCTGCAGGACGTCATCGCCGCCGAGACGCGCGCCCACGCCATCACGCTCGAGTTCGCCGACCAATACGCCCATCCGCCCGAGACCCTCGATCTCCGTCCGCTCGAGCGATGGTGGATGAGCCTCGCCTACCACATTGCGCGTCACATCTGTCCCGACCCAAGAACCGCACCCCTGCCGCCCGGATCCTCGACTCACATCCGCCTACACGCGGAATCGCCGCTCTTGCCGCATGTCGATATCTCGGTCACCTCACCATCGCCATCGCCATCACCATCATCGCCATCACCTTCATCGCCTCCGGAGACAAGAGACCAGCCAAACGACACCAGCAATGGTGCCGTGTCGCTGCTCGACCACCATCGAACGCTGCATCGTCGCTTGCCGCCACTCGAGCTCGCAGCGCCCAATCGCTTCTTCGTGCATCGCCGCCACCTCTCGCACGCTCCCGAGCTGCTGGCCTTGCTGCAAGCGAGCCCCATCCCGCCCGAGCTCCACGCCACGGTCGCCACCATCATCGACATGGCCGGCTCGACCTACCTCAAGCCCGGCGTGCTGGTCGTCACCGGCGGCAGCGCCGAGCGCCGCGAGCTGTGCGTGAGCGCGCTCGTCGCCTACCACAAGATGCTCTTTGCCGATCGCCTGCGTCTCACCGACGTCACCCTCCGCACCGAGGACGACAAGTTCAAGGTCTTTGGCCAGCCGGGAGAGATCCTCGGCGGCCTGTTCCGCTTCATCGACCGCGTCAATAACGTCAACGCGTGCGACGACGCTCGTACCGACCTCGTGGGCCTCATTACCGCCACGGTCAATGATCTTGGTCAGTTCATCTTGCGCGATATGCTGGAGCCCGATGCTAGTCGTACTCATCGACAGGTACATTCAGTCGAGATCGATCTCACTCTCTCTCTCTCTCTCTCTCTCTCTCTCTCTCTCTCTCACTCACTCTCTCACTCACTCACCCGCTCCCCCTTGTAGACCGTGTACAAGGATAGGGTCATTTTCATCCTGACTCTCGACGACAACTGTAACATAACGCCGCAATTGTACTCTCGAGCCCATGGTATCATTGAGTGTTGAGCTATCCCTCGTCGTCCTCCTCGTCCTTCTTCTTCTCTTCTCTTCTCTTCGGCCAAACAAACCCAACCCACACATGATCACAACCAATAGATCACCAATACATCCATTAGATCAGAGTTAGTTCATATCGAAGCCACGAGAGAGAGGCAATCTTGGAAGCACGCCATTCATTGCTCCATTCATTTGGCTGTTGCTTCGTTCGCTGCTGCTGCTGCTTCGTGCTCCTCCACCCACGCGAGCGAGCCGTGCTGGCCCGCACTCCACTCTCACTCACACACACTCACATATGCTCTCATTCGGCCTGCTACTACTGCTCTCGGTCGTCGTCATCATCGTCTATGTCGCCCTCCAGGACCAGGTGCCGTTCTGGCACTCGTCGCTACGCCGCGAGCTCGGCTTCTGGACCGTGTGGAGCTCGGCACTCGCTGCCATCGTGCTCGGCCATCCAGGCTCGCCCGTGAGCTTTGTGACGCTCGGCCAGCCATGGCTCGCACTCCTCGGTGCGGCGCTCGTTGCGTGGCTCGTTCGCTCGCGCGTCCGCCGCACGATGCTCAACACCTACCTGTCGCGCTTCGCCATGGAGACGCGACACTCGGCCGTGCCGCACTTCTACATCTACTCGCCGGCCGACGACGGCTCGAACGCCTCGACTCCTCTGCCGCACCACTCGCACCACCGTACTCGCACCACCACGACCACCGCCACCAAGAAGCTGCCTGCCGTCTCCTCATCGACCAATGAGCAGGCCCCGCACGACACGCGTCGTTCTGCTGCCGCAACCGCCGCCACCACGGCCATTGACGAGCGCGAGCAATCGATTACGCCTGCGCCTCCTGCGCCACCTGCATCATCATCATCATCATCGTCCTTGTCACTATCAAGCAATGTCTCAGCCACGGAAGCCAGCGAGGCGATCTCGACCGATTGCACAGCCTCCTTGCCGATGATGCTATTACCCGACGCTGCCGATGGCGCAGCAGCAGCTCCCGCGTCCCCCAATCGCGTGTGGACTCGAAGGGTCTCGCAGCGGACCGTGCTCCGTCGTGTGCGTGCTGCCACGAGCTTGGTGCAGCAGCCCACCGAGACCACCAAGAGCCTCATGGCGCAGTGGAGCACCATCTCGCAGTCGCTCGACGCCACCACCACCTTTCGCTACCTGATGCGTCGAACGCGCATTCGCGAGCACGAGTCGCAGCTGCTCGAGCTCCTCGTCAACGCCACCAAGCACGACCTCAACTACATGGTGCAGCACATCAACCTGCCGCTGACTGTCGCCGCCTTTCGCCAGAACCAACTGCAGCTGCTGACGCTCTTGGCCACCGCCAATGTGCCACCACCGGCGCCTGCTGTCACGAGCAGCGAGCCGCACGCAACCGAGAACGTCGATAGCGGCGCCGCTACCACCGCCACCGAGCCGCCTGCTGCCGATCAGGAGCCCGAGATCCCAGCAACAGAGATCGAGGAAACGCGTGCCGCAATCACGACACAGCCGCCAGATCTTGTTCACCAACAGGAGCACGAGCAGGAGGACAAGGAGCCACTGCCAGATGAGCCTCTCTCTCAAGCACCTGACGATAGCACACCAGCCGCTGCCACCAGCCTCGAGCACGAACCACTGGCACCTCCAAGCAGCAGCAATGTCACACCGCAATCTCCTCCTCCTGTTCGCGCCGTCGCAGCCACTTCGGACTCGAGCGGAACTCCAGCCTCCACTACGCCATCGCCTGGCTTCTTCTCCTCGCTGCTCGCCAAGTTCACGCCATCGGCCACAACGCCTGATGCCTCACAGAAACAGAACCAGCAAACAGCGCAGCCGGCTCGACAGCAGCCCCACCCGTCGTGCATCATCGATCCGAGCATTCGTGGTCGCCTTGGCGAACTGAACGTCATCTCCAAATGCATCGTGTTGGACGCGTTGCAGAAGGCCATCCATCGTGTTGATGTTCGCCAGCAATTCATCGAGTACGTGCCGCGCCAATGACAAGCTCGGTCAAGCGAGCGCGTCGGAGCTGGCTAACCCACCACAACCACGACCATGTGTCTCGCAGATCGATCGCGCTCTCGGTGGTCGGCGAGGATCTCAGCACCTTCCGCACGCTGTTGGACTCGCGCGGCGAATGGCACAACCTGCACAAGCTGCTGTTCAAGGACATCAAGGACCCGAGCATTCGCGAGCGAATCCTTGCCCACATTGCCAACAACAATCCCGTGGCGCTGTATCGGCAGCAGATCAACGAGTACCACACGTGTGCTCGCATCAAAGGTGGCCTACCCGCCACCGCTGTGCCGGCCACCAACACTGCGCCTCCTGCTGCTAATGAAGAAGTGAGCACGAGCACGAGCACGCCGCCATCCGACGGCCTTGCTCCTGCCGTTGGCCTTGTTGCGCCTCCGCCTCCCGCCAAACCAATCGAGACAGCCACCACCACGACGCTGCTCAAGATCCTCTCGGACATTGACGACACGCTCTTCTGCTCCGGTGGCCCGCCAGCTGGCGCTGACAAGCGTCTCCCGAAGCACACGCTCTATCCCGGTGTCTTGTGCTTCTACCGCGAACTCGATCTCGCGACCGACTCCGATGTGCAGCGCTGCGTCGATGCCGGCCACGCGATCACGCTGGCACAGCTGCGAGGCCTGACAGTGGCATCCTCTTCGTCGTTGAACGATGCCGTCGTTGTCGCAAGTGCGCTGCCTGCCTCTTCGTGGACCGACGACGAGCTCTCGTTCGAGCACTCGATGCGCGAGCTGGCCGAGTGCGAAGACGAGCTGGAACTCGAGCTGCAGGCCGGAGCCATGTTCTCGGTCTCGGAGTCGTCAGCCTCGGCGTCGAACCTCGAGCCGGACGACGCTGCGGCGGCGGCCGCGGTTCGGAGCCAAGCTTCCGAAGGCGCCGACAATGCGTGGCAGGATTGGCTCGAGGCCGAGCACGGCTTCCTCATGTCGGACGAAGAGGACGACCGCACTCATAGCGCTTGCGGCGACTCGGGCGACTCGGGTGACTCGGGCGATGATGAGGACGAGGACGAGGACGACGAGCTCTCGTTGGCCATGTCGCCTGTGCTTGCTGTTGTGCCTGCGACCGAGCGTGAGCGCGAGACGCCACCAACGCTGCTACCAGCGACACCGCCATCGCTGCAGCGCTCGTCGCCCATACAGCAACTCAGCCCGCCGCTACCTCCTCCGCCTCCGCGGCCGCTGTTCGCTCCGCGGCTACTGGCACACGGCAACCTGACGTTCCTGTCGGCTCGACCGCACCTGTACAAGGGCTTCAGCGAGCGTGCCTCGTACCAAAGCTTCAAGACCATGCTCGGCAGCCACGGCATGCACACGATCCCGAACCTGCTGCCGGGCGACGTGGCCAGCAGCGCGCCGGTGCTGGTCGGCAAGATGCGCAGCGTCGCGAGCAAGAAGTTCAGCAACTTCCAGCAGTACGCGGCGCTCTATCCCGAGTACAGCTTCACGTTCATCGGCGACAACGGCCAGGGCGACGTCGATGCCGGCCTGCTGATGCTGCGCCACTACGGCGGCCAGGTCAAGGCCGTCTTCATCCACCGCGTCGTGCCCGTGGCACCGGCCGTCGTGGCGAGCGCCAGCGACGAGAAGCTCTTCTATTGCAACACCTACGTCGAGGCGGCGTTGCTCGCGTGCTGCTGCTCGTTGATCTCGACCGAAAGCGTCTACCGAGTCGCCAAGGCAGCGCTGCAAGACCTGGCGGCAATCGCTCCCAAGCTCAAACCCAAGCATCAAAGCGGCTTTGCACAGGTACGAGAGTCGCGTCGCGTGCGGCTACGGTCGACGACCGACGACCACGAGCGCTAACCGTCCTCCCTCTCTTTGTCATCGTGGTGAGGGTGGCGGCAGTATCGAGAACTGTTGCGCAACGACGTGGCGACCGTCAATCAACTGATATCACTCGGCGCCATCGAAGGCGATCTGCTCACGCTGCCCGATGCAGCAGCCATCATCGCTCCTCTTGCTGCACCGAAGCTGCCGGCAGGTGACGCGAGTACGCAGCCACCGCCAATGCTGCCCGACAACACAAACAACAACAACAACAAGATTGCGAACGAGCAGAGCGCCGTCATCGATCAGTAGCGCGAGCCACTGTGGCTGCTTGCCTGTGCGTGTATGTGTGTGTATCATAGTATTCATTCATAGTACATTTCAAACAACCAACCAACCAACCACAGAGGCCTCTGTTGCTACAACTACAACAAATCGTTCCTTTGTGCGCGACCGCTAGCGTTCCTGCCACTCGCGCAAGCCGAACACTCGCGGCGCAGCCTTGTAGAAGAGCGACTGCCGCAGCCCGTTCGCTTCGTCCTTGATCTCGGTATACAGCAAGGACGCGAGAGTCGCTGCCGGCGTCTTGCCCGAGGTCTCGATGATGCCTGCGGCGCGCATTGTCGCAGTCAGTTGCCACACCGCCAACCTACTTACCAAGCGAGCGAGCAACGAGCAGTTGACGTCGTGCGCACCTTCTTGGAGGCCCATGTGCATGATTTCGGCTACCGACAGTGGCCGCCGCTCGCGCGTCAGTATCATGTGAGCCGCCTCGCGGAACGTGAGCTTCTGGCCTTGGAGGTCGCCGGCTGCCGCCGACTCGCCGTCAGAAGGCTGCACGACCGCAGCAGGAGTCGCAGGCGGTGCGCGTTTGTCTTCGACCTTGAGCGAGTCGGTGAAGCGCTTGGGCTGCGGTAGGCGTGCATCTCGCAGCGCCACACTGTCGCGAGCCAAAAGCAGATGCAGGTGAATGGCGAGCACGAGCACTTTGCCTTTCGTGTGCAAGAGCGAGCCGCAGCACGTACTCAGCAATCACGCGCACTTTGCCTTTCGAGGCCGCCAGGTAGAGCATTCGCTTGCGGTTCTCGTAGGCCTTGACGTTGCCATCGGTGAAGAGTGGCTCATCGCCTGCCACCACTGCGCCATTGCCTCGGTACGTGAACTGCACGTACTGCACGGGCTCGAACGGAAACGTGCGTACGAACGGCTTGCGAGCAGCCGCCGCCGCCGCTGGCGGTTTCGCTGCCACGTTGCCGTCGCTGTCTTGCGAGCCGCCGTCAGCCTGCGAGTCGTTGTTGCCGTCGTTCGCATCGGCGTCGTTGTCGTCGTTGTCGTCGCCATCGGAATCGGCACCACGCTTCTTGCGTTGCACCTGTGGGCGACTGTTGGCGGCCGTTCGTTTGCGTGCGTTCGCTGCTGCTGCTGCTCGTGCTCGTTGGGCGCGTTGAGCGCTGCCGCCTTTCTTTGTGTTGCTGGCGAACTCCTGGTCGTTGTCGTCGCTTTCGCTGTCCATCGCATCGTCATCGTCGTCGTCGTCGTCGTCGTCGTCGTCGTCGTCGTCGTCGTCGTTGTCTTCATCGTCGTTGTTGCTTTCGGCCTCGTCGTCACTGTCGGTATTGCTGCTGCTTCCGCTCTCATCGTCGTCGTCATCTGATGAGTTGGAGTTGCTGTCTGCGGCTTCGCTGTCGCTGCTCAAGCTGGTCTCGAAGAGCTTGGTGTCGTGCTGGAACTCGAATGCCGGGTTCTCGAGCTGCGTCGGCGGCTCGAGCAGCCGCTCCCAGTTGCGCTTCTCGCCCCAGAATGCCTCGTAGTGCTCGTGCTGGCGACGACGATGCCGATCTTGTCAGCGAGAGCGGCAGCCAGCAAGAGAGCAAGATAGCGAGCGAGCGCCACACCTTCCATGGGTCGACCACCTGATTGCGCCGCTTCTTGGCGGCGGGATACGAGAACGATGCCGGTGTATCGAGCGCTCCGGCCTCGAGCATGCGCTGATACAACGAGAGGCACGAGCGAAAGTTCTCGGAGGCGAACATGTTGCGGATGCTCTCGGTGCTCTCGCGGTCGGTCTCGGGCAGCAGCGAGAGCAACTGGTTCTTCTCGGTGTGCGAGAGCAGATCGAACGCGCTGGCCGTGACGATGTCCTGTGCATGATTGATGCCAGCCAGTGAGCAAGTCGTGCGTGCGCGAAAGAAGGAACGCGAGACTCCGTACTCCAAGATCGATGCCAGTCAGTATCGAGTCCGAGCACTTGAGCATGCGAGCAATCTCGGCCCTACACCACGGTAGACTCATCAACATTGAACGATCGTTCATCGAACGAACGATCGATTGATCGATACACGCTGCGTGGCTCGTACTTTTTGAGCTTGGGCTTGGGCTTGCGAGCAGCGACATTGGTGCTACTCTCGCGTCTCGCTGCTGCAGGGAGGTTGGCTGAACTGGCGCTCGAGGTCGCGGAGGCCGAATCTTTCGCCTTCTTGGACGTGGAACTCGGCGGCGGTGGCGGCGAGCTGGGCGGCGAGTCAGGCGTGCCGGTCTGGCACTCAAGTTCGAGCTCCTCGAGCCAACGAGCCGCTGCGCGTAGGTGAGTTGGGTGAGTTGGGTGAGCGGTACGCGGGTACAAATAGACGTACACGTGACCGCGTTCCGTAGGTACTGCGCAAAGTGCGGTATCAGGTTGCGCGGTACGCTGTGCACCAGGCGCACGAATCGAGCCTGTGCGTTGCGGAGCTCGCGTCGTTCAGATACCGAGAGCTGTGGCAGCGGCTTCGCAGCAGCAGAAGCTGTTGGAGATGATGCCGCCGACGTTGCTGTAGCAGCAGGACTCGGTATCGTCGGAGAGCTGGTATTGGCGTTCGGCAGGTTGCTGGATGAAGAAGATGCGGCAGCCTTCGTGCTCGTGCTCGCGGTCGGCTTGTCGGGCTTGCTCGCTGGCGACGGCGACGGCGACGACGGCGACGCAGCGGCCTCGAGCAGTCGTTTGCTCGGACGCTTGGCTCGCTTGCCGAGGCCTCCAGTGTCAGAGTCCGACGTCACGGTGGGCGCCGGTTGTATGGCGATCGCGCTGCGGCTCTTGCTCGATACCGAACGCGCCGAAGAGGAGGTCGCTGTCGATGCCGCGCTGGTGCCGCCATCGACGTCGTCGGCTTCGTCGTCGCTCACATTCTTCAGCTTGCCCTTGAACAACTCCTTGAGATGTGGCGTGTAGGATGGCTTGCGTGCACTGCGTCGAATGGTCGAGAGCGGCGCCAGGAGGCCCTTGATCTTGACGATGGTCGGCTTCGAGTGGCCGATCGACACGCGACCGCGACGCGGCCCACCGCTGCCGCTGCCGCTGCCGCCGTCGTCGCTGTCGTCGCTGCCATCGCTACTGCTACCATTGTCGTCTTCGTCGTCATCGCCGTCGTCATCGTCGTCAGCATCACCATCATCGCCCTCGCCAGTTTGTGGCGCGGTCTCGAATAGAAGTCGCTCGGCCGATCGAGCGACCGCCGTCCAGTACAGCACGCCGTGCTCGCCGGTGGCAGTCGTGGCGTCCATGGCGTCCTCGGGTTCGATGCTATTCGTCGCGCCATCACCGTCGTGCACTGTGGCAGTATCGGCCATATCGACCACCACGCTACTGCTCCGAATCGTCGTCGCAGGCGCAGAGTATGATCGAGAGCGTGCGCGCGAGCGACGGCAGCCAAGCGAATGTGGCGGCGCTCGATCTCGCGAGCGACACTCACTCGCATCGCATCGCATCGCCTCGTGGTTGGTTCATTCGATCGCAGACAACGCGTGGCGTGTGAGAGATATGCAGGGCAAGCGAGGCGTGTCGAGCGGCGTGGCGGCGCCGTCGTTGTCGCTGGTCGATCGCATCTGCGTGCTGTGGTTCTTGTTCGATGGCTTCACGCACAGCTCGCTCGGTACGACCACCAAGCTCGCCCGAGCACTGCCAACTCCCCGCCCACGCCGCAGCATGCTCACGATGGCGCATGCGCGCACACGTGCGTGTATGTGAATGCCTTGCGCGCAGAGCTGTACTACGTGGTGCTGTCGTGGTTCGGCGGCGCCGAGAGGCTGCAGCACCTGCCGCTCGCGTGGGTGTGGATGGAGTACGGCAAGGCCGACCGCCGCTGGCAGCAGGTCGACGCCACGGTCATGAGCATCGAGCTCGCGACCGTCGGCTTCGTGGCGCCGCTGTGCTTCTTGTTGGTGTACGGCATCTACCACCGCAGGCCGTGGCGCCACTTCGTGCAGGTCATCGTGTGCGTGTGCGAGCTGTACGGCGGCTGGATGACGTTCGCGCCCGAGTGGCTCACCGGCTCGCCCAGCCTCGATACCTCGACCTTCAAGCTGCTGTACGCATCGTCGTCAAGTGCTGGCCGTATATGCAAGCGCTGCACTATGACTCGCGTGGTGGCTGATGCGATCAATGTCGCTGTCGATGTCGATGTCGATGTCATGCGTGTGTAGCTGGGTGTACCTGGTCTTCATGAACGGCGTGTGGGTCTGGATCCCGCTGGTGCTGCTGCTGGACTCGTTCTACAAGATCTCCAACGCATGCAGTGTGGCCAAGACCGACCTCCGAGACGACCAGTACGAGAGAGCGAGAGAGAGAGCGCGCGAGCTTGTAGGGCGTCACTAACGCTTGGCGAATGTGGCAGACCGTTGTCGAAGCTGGCGTGGTACTCGACGCTGCTGGTGCTCGTGGCGTACCTCGTGTTGGTGCCAGCGGTGATCTTGACCGTGTGAGAGCCTTGGTCGTAGCAGTGGCAGTGGCAGCGGCAGACCTAAGCACCCGCCAATGTCGCGGTCGATCGCTCGGTGCTGCTCGTTCGTTCATTCGTTGCTGCGCGTCGCTCGCACCTCCCAACCAACCAACCAACCAACCCGCACGTTCATTCACATACACGTACACTTTGGTTCACACAACCGGACACGCACTCGAGAGCACGCACGCTGCTAGCGATGACGACCACGATTGGAGAGTACCGCGCCATCTGGATGGTGGTGTTCATGGAGCAGAGCCGCGTCGAGGACATGCTGCGGCGCGAGATGGCGGCCTGGCGTTGGCGCCTGCTGCCGCTGCCTCACGCGGCGCCTGATGGCGATGGCACATCGACGCCGCTGCATCCCGTGCTGCTGGAGCTCGGCCGTGAGATCGACTGTGGGCCAGCACTCTCATCGTGGTTGCGCTCGTCGTTCTACGAGTTCAAGCTCGAGGTGCCGTTCGTGGGGTTGGCACTCGGCGCCGACAACAACGACGGCGATGACGACGATGCTGGAGCAGCAACAACGGCGATACCACACGTGTGCAAGCTCTCGGTGCTGATGGACACGCGCGTCAACGTCATGGCGTCGAACTACATGATCGGGCTCAGCTCGTGGCATTGCAGCGCGACGTGGGACACCGAGCAGCACACGATGCGGTGCGCCAACTCGCACACGGCTGCCGCCGAGTCGCGTCGGCAGCTCGCGACCAAGACGCCGTTCGGCTCGGAGCGCGGCGAGTTGGCCGTGCGCTACACGCCAAGCACCGAGCAGTACACAGCGGCGCACGAGCTGGCGGCCTTCGGTGCGCTGCGCGACATGATGGCGAGCGCGTGGGTCGGCCGCAGCTCGTCGCGCAACTGCCATCTCTACGACTGGGAGCGCACGCAGGTGCGCCCGTGCGCCGTGGCGCTCGAGTGCGGCAGCGACGTCTTCATGGCCGACGACACGCTGCTGCGCGCTGGCTCGTACGCTAGCGAGCCGCTGAGCGACGCCAATCCGTGGGGCGCCGTCGAGGTGCGCGCGCCATTCCGGCTCGGTACTCCGCGCGATTGATGGCATCGCTCGCGCTCTCGCTCTCGCTCTCGAGCCAATGTAGATAGATGATGACACCTGCCATGATGGCCTCCTGTACACACGGTCTTTATTATTGGCGCGTGGTGTCGCTTGAGCTCGCGCTCGAGGTCGAGGTTGAGCTCGAGGTCGAGAGATTGTGCAGATGGTCGGCGACGAGCTCGTTGTCGTGCTCGTGGCCGATGCCGCTGATGGGCGCCATGCCGAAGGCCGAGGTCTCGATCAGCACCTCGCGCACGAGCGGCACCTCGTCCATGATGCGCTGGCGCACACGGTGCGTGAGGGCCGACGAGTCGGCGACCGAGAGCATCGGATCGACCTGGATCTGGAGGTCGACGCAGTAGTAGAAGCCCATCTTGCGCTTGCGGACGTGCTGGTGGTGCTTGATCTCGTCGAAGGTCTCGACCAGCTCGGTGATCTTGGCGAGCGTCGGGAAGTCGTCCTCCATCTCGGCCAGCTCCTTGACGGTCTCCCAGCCGAGCGACCAGCCGGTCTTGATGATGAGGTAGCACACGCACAGACTCGCGAGCGGGTCGAGGATCGGCACGCCCATGCCGGCGCTGTTCTCGCGAAGCATTAGCAGCAGCGAGATCGCTCGCCTCGATGCACAACGACGTGTGACGTGTGGCACGTACCCGACGATGCCCACCAAGGCCACGAGCGACGAGATGGCGTCCGAGCGATGGTGCCACGCGTTGGCGATCAGCAGCTTGCTGTCGAGCTTCTTGCCGATGCCGTTCGTGATCTGGAACAGCGCCTCCTTGCTCGCGATCGACGCCAGCGCTCCCCAGAGCGCAATCTGCGTCGGTACTGGCACGGCCTCGGCGGCGAGCAGCATCTCGACCGTGTGGTGCGCCATGCCGATGCCGCCGCCAACGAGCAGGATCGAGACGGCGAACGCGCCACACGTCTCGTACTGCGTGCGCCACCAGCCATGAATGCCGTGAGCCTCACGTCGCCGTCATCCAACACTGCAATCATCCATCACACGCCAAGCAGCACCTTGCCGAAGCCATATGGATGTCGCGAATCAGGCAGCCGTCGCGAGTACTTGATCGACACCAGCGTGATGGCATCGCTGCATACACGCACACGCACACGAGCACACGATTGTATCAGTGAGTGCGTGAGCTCTGCACCTCGCTCGCTCGCGACACTACCTCACCAAGTCCGAGAGCGAGTGCAAGGCGTCCGCCACCATGGCAGCCGAGTTACCGAGCACGCCGGCGATGGCCTTGCCGATGGTCAGCACGACGTTGGAGCCGAGCCCGAGCCACGTGATGTTCATGGCGCGCCGCTCCTCCTCCTTCTCGTGGCGCTTGGGCTTCCACGCCACGCCGCCAAAGTGGTGCGCTGGATGCTTGTGCATGTCGGCCGAGCCGCGATCTACCGCGGCCTTGTGCTTGTCGTCATCGTCGTGGTGGTGATGGTGGTGGGCTCCTCCTCCGTGGTGGCGCAGCAGCACCAGCGACGAGGCTCGCGCACGCGGTGTGGCGCGGCAGCGCGGACCTGCCGAGTAGCCAAGCACTAACGGCCGTGTGTATGGTAGAACGAGTTGCCAACCCGATGGACACCGTAGTTTCGTGGCAGTCGCCCGCCACGCCATGTGAGAGTTGGTGTGTGCGAGTTGGTGTGTTTGTTGGTGCGCGCGAGCAGCAGCAACGAAGTGAATGCGATGTCGATGTCGATGTCGATCGTTGTTGGTTGTTGGCGGCGCGGCACTCACGCATCGAGGCCCGTCCGTTCAAGCCATCAACCCACCACCTGACGACCTCAGTCTCATCGATCGACCGACTCGCGACTCTCGCAGCCCACCTTGATCATCCAGCTCGACGATGGCCGACGAGATCTCGCAGCAGCGAATCGAGCAGTTCGTGACGCTGGCGCACGAGGTCAAGCGCTGGATCGAGCAGGTGCTCAACGTGCGCTTGGGCACGTCGGTCGTGGCCGCCAACGTCCTACCCGACCTCCATACGCCGCTCAAGGACGGCATCGTGCTGTGTCACTTGATGTTGCGCATCTCGGAGC
>Ga0209935_1002488_pt1 | contig 22339 bp, 32 predicted proteins | sample ThiBio_1000_plan_2_FD_183958 | JGI IMG/M metagenome (GOLD analysis project Ga0209935, IMG submission 183958) | Wastewater bioreactor microbial communities from Cape Town, South Africa - Thiocy_cont_1000_plan (SPAdes) | ecosystem: Engineered > Bioreactor > Thiocyanate-remediating >...
CGCTGGGGACTGTAGCTCATGATCGAAGCAATGATCTAGTAGCCAGCCGACTTGAAGGGGGACCGTGTGCGAGGGTGAGGGTGAGCGAGCGAATGAGCGATGGAGCAGAGAAGCCAACACTCGGTGCCGAGCGCTCAGTCAAACAAACTGCATCCGTCCGACAATATCCATCTGGGGTACGTCCGCGAATCTAGATACTGTCCTTGCGAACTCGCCATTCGATCGGAGCCAATACGATCACGTCGTAGTAGTGGTGGTGGTGAGAGCTGTGTGAGATATCAGGTTTAATCTTGGAGACGAGCCTTGACGAGTTGATACAGTTCCTCAAGGAGTGGGTACAATGACTCATGGATGTCGTTCACTGGCGATGCCGGAGCGAGCGGTGATGCTGATGTTGAAGAGGAAGGTCGTTGTGGTTGTGGTTGTGGTGTGACACCTCGGCGCCGTAGAGTGCCTCGAAGCGATCCAATGGCATTGCCATCGCCAGCAAGGTAGCACAGGGCCATCTCTTGAATGTTCTGTATCACCAGAGTGCCGATGAGCGATCATGCGCTGCTGGCACGTTGCTACAACCGGTACCTTTGCTTCGACTCCCACAATACCGAGGCAAAGAAAGTCGTTGAGTGCCCGCTCACATGATACAACGTCGTCTGGTGCGTGTGATTAGCTCCTGCTCGCGATGATCCTTGGTCATACAGGCGACGTACCAAGCCGGATTGCATCGATGATACACTGCGCAGAGATTCTAACCAAGCCTGCATCATACTCGCCAAGGAGCAGACTCTTTGCTCTCTCAAAGGCAACGTGGACCGTATCCAGCTTGCACCACGGAAGATCAAGCTTGTCATAGAACTGATTGTATCAATGGATGTCAGTATGCCCTCGTACGCACACATCAACAACAGCCAACGAGCGAATGATGTCGTTGCTGCCGTACATTGGCGAGATCGAGCAGAATCTCGATAGTACTCGACGAATCACCGCTTGTAGCCTGAATCAATGCCTGTGATATGGTACAGAGCATCGCTTGACAAGCAAACATGTCTGCCTCGCAATCGGGAGTTGCAGCGAGGCACTTGAGCACCTTTCTCGATTCGTTGATGGCCTTGTTGAGGCAGGAGGTGACTTGTTGTTGTTGCTCGGCTTCTTGAACTTGCTCTAGTGCCCGTGCTATCGTCTCTGAGACAGTACGAGAAATCTCGGACGCACGGCAATCGATGCGACCCGAAACAAGACTCTGAGCAAAGTGTGAGTAGTCAGCAGCAGATATCGTGAGATCATCGTGAGAACGTACTCGATAGAGTCGTCGCAATGGGTTTGCTGGAATGAAGCACCAGAGTGAGTACAGATAGAACGGTAGTGCCCAGTTAGGTGCCATGCAGCTCGTGATTCGAGCGATGATCAGCATGCATCGATGGAGGGTCACTCGCCGGCCGATGGCAATCGGTGCATCGAACAACGATGCGAACGGCTGCGCAAAGATCGTGGCCTCGGTGTCTGATATCAGTAGGCTCTCGTGACTGTCGGACAACGTGCTGCTGCATGTATCTTCAACGCTGTTGGAGAGTTGCTGCGTCATCTTGGTGTGTTTCTTGATCGCGCTGCTCATGATCGAGCCAACCATGCTGTTGGCAAGGCCCGCCGAGTCGCGTATCAAGCTTGCACGGCATAGGACTGTGCTCGAGCGAGTCCAATTCATCATGTTAGCGTTTGTTCCATGGCGAGTGACATTTCTCTCGTGGTGGTGCTCCAGCCGTACGTTGCAGGGCAGCATAGCGATGCTTGAGTGCAATCGTATGCTTGCCGTCGGTGTCGGCGTCCTTGGCCTTGTTCATGAGCTCCATGGCATCGACGCGAGCTTGATGTTGCATCGGCGATAGCTCGGGCTCTTGTTGAGTCTTTGGAGACTTGGCATTGCTGCTGGCGCCTGAGGCTCGGAGTAAGCTTTGATGCTTCGCGGAGGCCTCGTGCGTACGTAGTGTCGCCTCGTTGGCGAATCGTTTCTTGCACAACGCGCAGTACAAGTTGGGAGAGGCAGTTGGGGTGCTTGGAGGAGTCCTCTTTGGCGTGGTAACTGTCTTTGGCGATGGAGAGGATGGCGTCGTTGTCTGGCTGGTAGTGTTGGGTTGTAGCAAGAGCACGAGCGACAGCGGCTTGCTCCCTGTGCGAGCCATGCCAGGCACGTCAGCGACGCTCGATCACAACGAGCGCGATCGCAATCGTACGTACAATCAATCATGAATCTCTCATCCGATATCGGTAGATCTGCAAGAATCTGAGAGCTGAGAGCCATGGCGAGCTGTTGTTGTTGTTGCTGTTGTTGTGGTGGTGTGTTGTTGCAGTGGACTGAAAGCAAAAGGACCACCTATCTGTCGCGAGAGCTTGTTCGATCAGCGAGCTGAAGAAGTGCATCAGAGGCGCTCACAGCGAAGAACAGTACATCTCACTGGATGCCTCGCTCGCTCACGCTCGATCTCATTCGCTCGTTGCATATCTTCTTCCACGCATAACACGCATCCCGTGACCCACTCTCATCCTCCGATAGAATAACTCCTGGCCAATGTTCTCACCTGCTCGCATCAAGTTCTCGTTCGGCTCCGAGGAAGGTGGCAGCGCTGACGGTTCGTTGGCTTGCCCAGCGGGCTTGGCGTTCGACCATCATCGAGGTCTCTTGCTCGTCGTGGATGGAGAAAACCACCGAGTACAAGGATTCTCGTGTGATGATGATAGCGGCTCGTTCGTGTACAAGTTCGGAGAGTATGGTGAGCAAGCAGGCCAGTTCGATGATCCATGGGACATTGCGATCGATCACGATCATGATCGCATCCTCATCACCGATACCTACAATCATCGAGTGCAATTATGGTCATTGAGCGAGCGATCGTTCTTGTCGTGTATCGGCCATCAAGGATCAGGAGACCTCGAATTCAACTGGCCTCGAGGCATTGCGATCGACAAGCATCATCATCGCATCATCATCGCCGACTCCAACAACGACCGATTGGTGTTCTTGTCGTCGATCGATCTCTCGTTCTTGTTCTCGGTCAGCGGCAAGGAGGGCGAGCTCTTGTATCCATCAGGCATTGCGATCGATCAAGGTCGACATCGAATCATCGTCACCGATCCCGGCCACAATCGAGTGCAAGTATTGTCGTCGATCGATGGCTCGTTCTTGTTCGAGTTCGGCTCCCAAGACACGAGGCCAGGCCACTTCTCGAGACCTCTAGGAGTGTGCGTCGATAATCAAGGCCGAATCATCGTCGCCGATTACTGCAACTATCGGCTCCAAGCATTCACTCACGAAGGCCATTACATCTCATCCTTCGATTGTGTCGATGAGAATCCATCAGACGTTGCATTCGACGAGCATCGAGGTCTCATCGCCTTCTCGGCAGACAATCGAGTGCATGTGATTGGAGCCAATCAATGGCTTGCCGACACCAAGGTGGTTTGGCAACCAGACCTCCATCGATATGCACCATCATGGATGAAGCAAGCGGTCTTGACGATGACGATGATTCGATCGCTGGTCGATGAGTCTTCGGCGATGTCGATGATTCCGAACGAGCTGTTGTTCGAGATCTTCTCGTTCCTTTGATGACGATGCTGCTGATGAATAACCTCTCACTCTTCTTAGCGGCATGGAGTTGTGGCGTGATTCACAGTGCTTCTCTCTTTTGGTGAATGAATACAATTTCAATCAGATAAATATCAAGAAGAGGCGTGCGTGTGGGTGAGTGGTTACGGGCTTGGAGAGGTGCTGTTCTTTGTTCCTTCATCGATTGCTTCTCGTTGTTGCTATTTGCTTCGTTACTCGTTGCTTGGTGTCTCTCTCGTGTCTCTCGCGTGTGTATGTGTGTACGTGTGCCATTTTGCGCGTGAGAGAGAGGAGAGATTGAAGTGGAAGAGATGGACCTTGATTATGATGCTCGAATCAAGCTCACGATTGGCACGAGGCACTCCAGCGATGCTGATGGCGTGTTCCGTAATCCTATGGGCTTGGATTTCGACCATCATCGAGGTCTCTTGCTCGTCGTTGATTTCAACAACCATCGAGTGCAAGTGTTCTCGTGTGATGACCGTGATGATAGCGGCTCGTTTGTGTCCAAGTTTGGCAAGAAAGGCAACCAACCAGGCCAGTTCCAGAATCCATTGGACCTTGTGATCGATCACGATCATGATCGCATCCTCGTTGTTGATCAATCCAATCATCGAGTACAAGTATGGTCTCTAAGCAAGCAATCGTTCTTGTCGTGTATCGGCCATCAAGGATCAGGAGACCTCAAGTTCAACAATCCTCAAGGCATTGCGATCGACAAGCATCATCGTCGCATCATCATCGCCGATACCTTCAACAGTCGGTTAGTGTTCTTGTCGTTGATCGATCTCTCGTTCTTGTTCTCTGTCGGCAAGCCAGGATCTCAGCCTGGCGAGCTCAGTAGCCCATCAGGCATTGCGATCGATTATGATCGACATCGAATCATCGTCACCGCTACTTACGACAATCTAGTGCAAGTATTGTCGTTGATCGATGGCTCGTTCTTGTTCGAGTTCGGCTCGCCGGACGAACACCCACGCGACTTCGTCGTTCGCCCACAAGGAGTGTGCGTCGACAACCAAGGCCGAATCATCGTCGCCGATTACTGCAACTATCGGCTCCAAGCATTCACCCACGAAGGCCATCACATCTCATCCTTCGATTGCGGTTACGACACTCCAACAGGAGTCGCATTCGATGAGCATCGAGGTATCATCGCCTTCTCGACACAGTATCGAGTGCATGTGATTGGAGCCAATCAATGGCTTCCCGGTACATTCAGGTGGCGCGCGGATCGCCATCGATATGCTCCATCATGGATCAAGCAAGCGGTGTCGACGATGACGATGATTCGATCGGTGGTCGATGAGTCTTCGGCGATGTCGATGATTCCGAACGAGCTGTTGTTCGAGATCTTCTCGTTCCTTGATGATAGCCCTGATGATTACTCCTACCTCCGTTAAAGGTAGTGGGTACCCTCTACTCCACTTCGCTCCATATCATATGGGCATCTCGAACGATTGCTATCGACTCACGAATGAGCACACGTATCTTGCTCGCTCTCTCTCTCTCTCTCTCTCTCCGTACTGGAATCATGACGTGACTCACAATACTTCTTCTCTTTGTTGGCGAATGATGCACTCTCTCTCTCTCTCTCACATCAATACAAACCTATATTGTTACCTGCAACATTATCATCTCTATCGACGGTATTTGTGGGCGCCTACAACGCGAGGCAAACATCAATTGGTGCGAGGCTCTCTCCTGGTATCGGTAGCGTCCCGCTGGCCGAGCACGTCGTTCAGCACGGTCTTGGATCCCGAGAACAAGCGAGCGAGAAGCTCGAACATCTGGCGCTCAGATACGCGGATTGATCGGGTCTCAAGGTCTTCCAGCAATGCCACACCCTTACGCTTGATGATTGCTAGCACGTTGCTCAATCGCTCGTCGAAGAACACAAACTCGTCTGCGCGTATGTTATCGCGTTAGCACGTTAGCAAGCACTTGGGCGGTTGCTGCCTCGTACTGCTGTGCCACCGAGCGTACCGGATACTAGAAAGTGTGTGGCATCTCCTTGCAATCTGCGTGCAGCACGCAGGCAGCTCAGTCATGCGATATCAAATGCGCTGCGGTGCCGTTGCGCAGCCTTCGTACATCTGGCTGTTCCGGTACATGCCTTGTTTTTGTGCCGTGGTCGCTACTTCATGGGACAAGAGCGACTCGTGTAGAGCGCCTATACTCGTGTTCTCCAGCTCGTGAACGGCTGCCAAGTCTTGCAACGGAGTTGCGAGTAGCTCGTGCCAGTACCGCACGAATCCGTTATCGACCTCGGCACACACGAGTAGCGCGCTCGACTTGGCGTACAACAACGTCACTGCAAAGGTTGTCGCCGGTGTCGGTGCTCCACTCATGCATACCAACGCAACCACGGCTAGGAGGCCGGCCGCGATCGAGGCCACGAACGCGAGGCTGGGCCTCTCTCGCAGGATGTTGGACAGGTGAAAGGCCTGCATTGGTGTGCGAGAAATGAATGGCCAAATGCACGCCGTGCGGTAATGCCGGCCGCGCTTTTATCTGTTGTTGCTGTACCACCTCCGACAATAGGGCCGTGGCGCTCTCGCTTGCCACTCGCCCGACGCACGTTGAGACCAGCGAACGATATGGATGGTAAATGAGAAGGAGCGAGATAGAGAGTGCGAGGTGCTCTTGTTGCACCAACGAGGCTCGCTACCAGTCGGAGATAGCGAAGCGCTCGAGCTCCGCTTGGGCATCCTTGAGGTCCTTTTGTATCTTCTTGCGCATGTAAAAGATTGGACAGTCACGACTGCCATCCGTTCAATTGCGTTGTCAGTCCAAAGACCTTTGCAGGTGAGTAGATGGCGTGTGTGCGACGTTCGTACCTGGTGCAGAGAACTGGCTGATGGAGTGATCCTTGGCATTGTTGGCACTGTGTCCAGACGCGAGCAAACTGTTGCTCGAGGTTCGAGGTCACTTGGAGACGTTCTTGATAGATCATGGCCTCCATTGGCTTGCAGTGCTTGCATAGCGTCGCATCGTCTGCCATCGTCCCCGATATAAGAGAGAGCGAGAGAGCGCGTGCGAGCGAGAGAGAGAGAGAAGAGTACCTCCGCGGCCAAGTACTGAGTTGCATCCCATACAACGTTGCTGCTTGACCGTGAACTTTGCGATTCCGCTGGCGGTACTCGAGAGCATGGTGATGGAGCGAGTGTGATCACCTGAGATCAGCTGTGCCGGGTTGCTCATGATGGGCTCAAAGATGTCCATCAGCGGATTGCGAATTTGGTGCTCGAGGTAGTGCTCGGCATCGATTGGAATGTTGTTCTCGAGCGCATACAACGGATCCTCGGCACGCTCGTACGCCTTGGCACCCTTGGTGCCCTTGACGATCACGTATGGGACGCGGTCACCGACGTTGGGTGCCGTGCCCGGATCGCGAACACGCATTCGCTCGGCCAGCTCGACGTGTGCTTGCTTGACGGCGTAGTCAGTGCGCGAGAGAGCCTTGGTGATCACCAGTAGCGAGAGATCCAGCCGATTGGTGAGCAGGTCCGAGATGATCTTTTTGGCATATCTATTGATTACGGTCGAGCGACGAACGACGCCGTGAGAGTGCGGTCGGCGGGTCGGCGTATGGGAGCAGGCATGTGTGAGCGCGATCGCACGTACGCTTGTGCTCCTTCAATGTCTCGATCGATCAAGATTTTGTTGAGGCACGTTTGTACAAGAATCTTTACAATCAAGCAGTTGTCTCGTCGCACAGTCTGTGCTCGATTCGGTGAGAACGAGGAAGCTACCTCGACAGGGGTTCGGGAGCCGATCGACATACCACAATGCCCTTGGCGTCGAGCTTGTCGTACTTGTTTGGATTGGTCCAAAGCAAGCCGGCGTATCGCTTCTTGTTCATCAGCAAGTACGGCGAGTAGACCTTTTCGAACTCGAGATTGATTGGTCGAATGAATTGCGACGTGACAAACTTGGCTGCCTCCTTGCCTGCAAGTAGAACCACAAAGTGGTGGAAGGTGAGGCGAATGGCAACGCAACGACGGCAACGGCTTGTAGGTGACATGGCTCGAGCAGTTCATACCGAGGGCCATAGCGGCAGCAATGTCAGTAACTCCAAAGCGAACCATCACTGAATCCGTATCTCCGTAAATGACCTCAGCATTATGCGTGTAGCCATTCTCGATGGTGAAGCGACTCTCGACAACCTATCCACAATGAGAAGCAACAGCGGTAATAGAAGAAGCAGCAGCAGCGGCAGCAGCACCAGGGTAAATACAAATCTGCCAAGGTACGTGTGCGTGTGGGTGTACCACACTCGCTAAGCGTACCCGCTTGGTCTCTTCGATCATTTGACGACCAAAGGCTGTGACCGATGCAGAGATCTCCAAACACGGTAGCTTGCCGACCGTAGCACCAGTGAATCCGTACACACTGTTGGCGCTGATCTTGAGCGCCAACTGTCTGCCATCCAACACGGCACGCTTGAATGGATCCTTCTCGTTCTTGAGGTCGGCACGAGCCTTGGCACGAGCGCTCAAGAGCTCCTCGAGGATACAAGGCAAGATGCCCTTCTTGACCGATGCCTTGACGAACATGTCTATTCGATTCATACGATTAGAGTTGTGAGTTGATGGTGGATTGCACTGTACTGCTGACGCTCAAGAGGGTAAGACACCATACCTCCTTCGGGCGCCACCGTGTACGTGCTTGGATCGAGCAGCTCAGCGCTGTCCTTCTTGAGAAGTGTCGAGTAGCACAGATTGTGCGCCATCATGATGGACGGATACAGCGATGCGAAATCCAACGTGGCGATCGGAATGTCGTAGAAGCCCTTCTTGGGTTCGATCACTGTTGCGCACGCGGTTTGTGAGCATTGAAACAGGCAGTGTGTGTATGGCATCTCTTGAGACACTCTCGCGAGCGAGATCCATACCAATGGCGCCTTCGTACGCCACCTCGCCTTCGCCCGTAGCTTGCGCCTTGATGGCAGGAATCAACAAGCCCTCGGACAGTGCCTTGCGAAACAACTGTGACACGACCTTGATTTGCTGGCCACGAGACAGCAGGTAGTCCAACGGTACTCCGGTAACACGAGCCATCTAGCGTGTGTGTACGTGCACCATGAGCATCAATACCATGGGTGGAGCCTTTGCGAAGAGCGGGCAGAAGCAATTTCCAACTGCTGCACTCAAAGACCTCCATGATACCTCAATGTAGTTGTACATGACCATCAGCTTATCGAGCAACCGCTGTGGCAATGTTGCATCCTTGAGACAGTAGACGGCGAGACGACGGCGATCATCAGGAGTGCCTTGGAACAGATCGGTAATGATCGACCAATGTACGTCCTATGCACGAAGCAACCAGAGTGTTGGTGGTCTATGCATGGCTCTTTGACTGCATTCGGGATCTCTCTCATGCATACCTCCTTTTGCTGGCCCAGAAAGTGAGCGGACACCGAATTGAGCGAGTAGGAACTGAGCTTGTAGTCTCGCTTGATGACTTGCATCATGTCGATTTGCACACGTCCACAAATCTCTGCAGAAGCCGATTCGAGCGTATTAGTAAGGTGGCTATCGCTTGTGCGTCATCATCAAGCAACCACGACACAGTACCTGGTGCACGACTTTCACGCCTGCCGTACGCTTTTGAGGCGAATACCGATTCCTTTGTAGGACAACGAGGGCGCGAGATGGTGGAATGAGTGAGTTTGCCTTTGATTCTCGAGAAATGTAACTCTGCAATATAAGGACAGCGAGCGGCGCGTACCTTGATACGGCAGCGCTCACGCTTGATACGAGAAATGACGCAGAATTCCGACTCGATCTTGAGGGTCTTGGCGCGACCGAACAAGTACCAAAAGTCAAAGTTGCTAGTGTTGTAGCCGGTGATGATGTCGGGATCGATCGTACGCAGGAACTCGGCCCATTCGAGCAACATGTTGCGCTCAGAGTCGAACGAGCGAACGTCGGCACCGACGATGCTACTGCACGAGTTGAGCGTAAAGACATTTCGAATGAAGGGCTTAGAGTCACCTTGGACGGTTACAACGTTGGCGATCTGGATCACGGCATCGTGCTCGGGCTCAGGGAAGACTCCTTTGCGATTGGCACACTCAATATCTTGATACATTCGAACGGAATCTCGAGTTAGCAAGGCAGCCCTCTCACAGCAGCAGCAGCAGCAGCAGCAGCAACAACAACAGCAAGAGATGGTGCATACCGAAGCTGAGGATACGAAGAGGAGCGATGGCTGACCAATCACCTTCGTATCCATGCGAGATAAAGTCCGTGTAGGCAACTGCGACCTCGAGTTGGCACGTCGATTCTCGTTGACTCTCGGGCACGTAGACATACTTGCCGGCCGGTATCTCGATCCAGCTCATTCCCGAGACATTCATATCGATCATGAATCTACAAGGCAAGTCGATAGTTAGCGAGATTTCTATGCATTTCGAGTGAGGGTAATTTGGCTCGAACGTACCGGAGAGCGTATGGGATGTTGCTCTCGTAGGTTTGGTAGTAGGAGCTACCAAATCCAGGGACTGTGAACTGCGTGGATGGAATGGAAGCCGTGGCGTGAGTACCGTGGCACTGTTCCGTGTCGATTGAGAATCACAGCCACGAGACGTACAGGAATCTCCTCGAGGACACGACGAGCCACAGGAACAAGCTTTGGTGATGCCATCGTAATTCGCAGGAATCCAATCTAATTCAGAGGAGAGATGACGATAGATCAGTGGATGCGATGGATTGGATTGGATTGGATTGATGGTTGGATTGGTGATTGGAGGGTGAGGATGGCACCTTGACATCGCCGTGGTAGCCCATGATCGATTGCTTGTACTCGAGATCGACCATCAGCACAGCGTCCTTGTAGGAGCCCTGATGCTGTGCCGCGTTTCTCTTGACCTCCTCCTACAACGCCATCGATACCGTCATCAACATCTCGAGCATCATTGAGCTCATTCATGGCGGCAGCAAGTAGTTATCTCGCTCGCTCGCTGGCGCTTTGGCTAGCCCTCGTTCGACGTACGTTAAAGTGAGTACGGAACAACTCACAGTGTTCGGCTTTGAATTGATATGGCGCAGGACAATAGAAGTACGGCGCGAAGCCATGAATGAAGGCCATCACGCTCCAGCCCTGGCGCACCCCCCAATGATTGAGGTTGGTATCTCAATCTCTCAATCTCTCAATCTCTCGAGCACACACTCATTGGATTGGATTGATGATTGGATTGGAGTGGATTGCGGACCTCGCGCGAGACGCCAGACATTCGAATGATGGGTACGGGTCCGACGGTACTACCGGGCATGCCTGGAATGTAATGGCCCATCGTGTAGTCGACATCGATCTGCTGAAGCACTGTTATCAACGATCAATGGCCGTGGTGCTCGCGTGAGTACGAGTCTATTGGTACGCGAGATATCGAGATATCGCGCTATCACGAGATCGAGATCGATGTCGATCTCTCATGGATTTCTTTGGGCGTACCGATCGAAGTCTGGCCAGGAACAAAGTTCGTCACAGGCGTTCGAGGCCATAGGAGTCGAGCGTCGACATCGAGCGAGTCCGGGTCGACGTCTTGCATCAAGAGAGCCTCGGGATCGTCGGCCTCCTCGTCGATGTGCGGCACGTCGTCCGTGAACGAGAACCTCGCCGAGTTCGCCGAGAAGCTCGCGCCCGAGGCGCCTTTGAACTTCTTGGATGGCGACGAGCTTCCGTCGTCTCCCTTGCGCTTCATTGATGGGTTTGTGAGAGCGAGCGAGCGAGCGGATGGATGGCAGGCGAGCTCTCTATCACACTGACTCGAGCTTGCGCTCGATCGATGGAGGAATAAGAGCGGGAAGAGTTTTGGCGGGAAATAGCATCGTGAGCTTGAATGGTGTGGAGATGCCTATGGTGTAAGCTCGGTGGGCGGTAGGGCGAAGGAAGGGGATTGCTCTATCGGAAAGAGATCGAGGTTTCTTCTTGTTTGTTTGTTTGTTGCCTTGCTTGCGTGTACACGAGTGCGAGTGCGAGAGTGTGGCGAGTGGAGGCCCAACGAGTGCTGGCTTGGTGCGGTAGAACCACAACTACAACACCCGAGACCTTGTCGAGTGTGACGTCATCTATCTAGCCATACTATCCAGCCCACCAGTCCACTTTCACCGACGGAGAACAATCCCATCAACTCGAGTGACAGCGCACACGCGATCTCTCTCGTGTTGAATGGCAGACGACTCGACCGAAGCCTTGCTTCTGGATGATAGCTCCTCATGGCGTAGTGATGACAATGCCGACCTCTCGGACGATGACGACGACGAGGATGAGGAGGGTGAGTATGGGCACACGATGCTCGGCGTCGATTGCGACGACTTCTTCGACGATCTGTTCTACTCGCAGTCGAGCCATGCGCGACTGGCGCGCATTCGCCAACTGACCAACGTCGGCGCCGTTCGATCTTCAGACTTGAAGCAGTACGCGCACAATCTTCGTACGAGTGTGAATATGAGACTATCGGCGCTCGGTATTCCTGTCCCATCGCAACAACCGCAACAACAACCGCAACAATCATCATCATCATCGGTATCACATCAAAGCGACACTCGCCTTGAACACGACGAGGCGACGAGCGAGCTCGACTCGTCGAATCTCGCAGACTCGTCACAGCTGATCTACGGAGAGGACGACCCATTCGATGCACTGGATGATCCACAACCTCCCAAGCCATCGAGCATGGTGGATCTCCGTCGTGCAGCAATACTCAGCGCCACGGAAGCCAGCAGCAATGCGATTAGCAAGCAGCAGCGAGCCCCTTGCTCTTCGAGCACCGAATCCGAGGCTGCTGATGATGGCGATAGTAGCATCGGTGATGATCACACTGGATCGGATGGAGTGATCGAGGCTCCGACCGAGGATGATTATGACGAGGACGAGGAGGAGGAGGAGGACCCGTTCGACAGTCTGGTACTGCCTCCTGGTTCGAGCGGCACATTGACTGACTCGAATCGCTTGGTCATCGTACCAACAACCACATCTTCGTCATCGTTATCGAACGAAACAACCAAGATTGCAGCTCCGAGTGCGCAGCGTACAAGCAAGCCACCGATCGTACTGCATCGACAATCGCCACTCGCCAACGTGAGCAATGTACCACGACGACCGCTACCTCCAGCGGCTGACTCACCCCCGCCACCATCACCGCCAGTCTGCAGCACAACGGGTCGCTCCGCCTCGACAACGACGACGTCGCCTCTTGCGCCTTCGGTACCGTGGGCACCTTCGCTGCGAGCCAAGAGTGTCTCTCCTGTACCGAGTCATCGCATGGCAGCGTCAGTCGATGACTCGGTGTCGGTGTCGTTCGCGAGCAACGTTGAACGGCCGTTGCTGAGTCGCTCGGACCCCAAGATCGACTTTCTGGTTCGAAACCGGACGAGCCCGCAGCACGAGGGCACGATTATGAGTTCGATGGACGACGCAGGTGGTGAAGCGTTCTCGGGCGATGCACCAGTGCCTTGCAAGTCGAGCTCTCCAGCAGCGAGTTCGATCTTTACGACCACGCCATCGTCGCGACGAGCGAGGAACATCATCAACAGCAACAAGAACAACAACAACAACAAGAACAATGCCAGCATTGCTGGAGTACCGACGCGACAAGCGACACCTCCACGAACGACGGCGACGGCGACGACACTGCGGCAGCGAGTGCTGCAACGCTCGCAGCCGCTCGTGTCGCTGCGATCGAGTCGCAGCATCATCCGAAAGGCGACGACACAACACTCGCACCCTTCGCCGCTCGCTCGTACGCGCAGTGGTTCGTCGCTGTTTGCGCGCGTGAACCTCGAGGAGCCCGAGCAGTCATGTAGCATCATGCAGTACGACGCGTTCGTCACGGCACCGTCGCCGTTCGAGGCCGTGCGGCGAGTGGCAGCCATCAGCCTCAAGTTCCACACACTTGCTGGAGGGCGCGTGTGCATTCTCTCGCCACTGTCCGAGATCGAGCTGCAAGAAGGGGGCACGTATTGTCGAGTGCGGGTCAAGTGGGCGTTGCCGATCCACAACTTTGCGATTCAAACGTCCGATGGTAACGACATTGCATTTTGGTATGTGAGGATAGGTGTGGCCAAGACGCACACACACACGCACACTCGCTATCGAGGAATCTGCACCACGCAACGCGGTGTGCAGTTCCAACCCTTTATGGATAGTGTGGTGATGCTACTGCTGCTGATGGAGAGATAACGTTTCTAACGGATCTGAATGAATACTTGATATCACATGTGTGAATGAATGTATGTGAATGTATGAATGTGGATGAATGGATGGATGTGTCGGTGACTGTAGGTTGGTGACGAATTTACCTCCGGCGGAGCCGTTGAAAATGGAGTCGACGATGGGAGTGTATGACGACTTGCGATTGGATGAACTCGCGGTCGAGATGAACCGAGTACTCGAGGAGGCGATAGCGCTGTGGGGCAATCGCGATCAAGGCGCGAGCACGACTACGAGCATGACCTTGGAGGTACAACGTCCTCCATCATAACGAGGTCGCCATCGCGGCGCTTCTCTTGTACCATGTACAGTATTTATAACTCGCTTGGAAACACGCGAAACCAACGGCTGTGACTGATAACGATGTACAATGATAAACCTACCCCTGGCTCGCGCTTGCATGGCGCGAGCGAGAACGCAACGAGATTTAGGGTGAATGAATGGATACTTGCGTTTTATCGTCGGACGAATAGGAGGATCGAGCAGCGAGTAGAAATACAAGATCGATCGAACCAGCATCGCGAGGGCAAAGCGCGAGGTAGTAGGATCGAGTAGTGTAATAAGGAAACAGCAAACAACAGCAAACGATAGCAACAACACAACAACAACAACAACAATAGTACATCTTGATATGAGGCTTGGCGAATACGACATAAATATCTGGCGTCGAGGATGTAAGAAAAAACCAACCAACCGCCTCTCTCTCAAATACGCACACACGCACACACAAACGATGGATGGATGAATACATATATGAAGACCGGAGCCGGATTGGATACACCTCTGAGACGAAACAATCTCTGTGCGAGAAGCGCATCTTGGAACGAACGAGCGAGCGAACGAACGAACGAACGAAATGAAACGAGGACGGGAACGAGGACTCTACAACAACAGCAACAAACAACAAAATGGTGTCGAGAACCGAGTCACGTTCAGTAACCGCACGCGACACTGCGGAGAGTGGCGTTGGCTCGACGGATCAACGACGGCGAGAGGTGCTGCTCCTGCACGAGTCGGGCGCAGGTGTCGCGCAAGACGTGAGAGGAGAGCGAGCCGTCGTAGTGAGTTGCATTCTTGCGTTGCTCCTCGTCGAGGATCGTGACGGCACGATCGACGAGGCTCGGCGAGAGGTGCTTTCGGTAGACCTCCTGCGAGACGCAGGTCTCGCAAGCGGTGCGGAGTTGGCTGGCGCTCACGGCAAAGTTCTCGGCAACGGCCATCGGGTCGTGCATGTCGTGCATGGCCGGAGCAGCGCCGGCAGCCGCGTAGAAGGGAGCAGGAGGAGCCTGCGAGTAGTAGACGGGCTGCGAGGCCGGCTGGCCGTACGCGGTCGCCATTTGCGGGTAGAAAGCCTTGGAGGTCTTGGTCGGGAAGCTTCGGTGCTTGGTGAGATGGTGCGGGCCGGTGGAATACGGAGCCGCGGAGGTGCCAGCAAACGGCTGCTGGACGTAGTGGTGCTCGTAGGCGACCGGCGGGCCGGCGATGAAGGCCTGTTGTTGCTGCTGTTGGTGTTGTTGCTGCAGACGGAGCTGCTGCTGCTGTTGTTGGGCGTAGTAGGCGGCGGCGGCCGACTCGGCCTCGGTGATCATGGGTTGTACTTGAGCCGATTGCGAATAGTAGACCGTGTGCTGTTGGTACTGGAAGATCGGCTGCTGTTGCTGCTGCTGTTGATGCAGGTGCTGGTGGTGGAGAAGCTGCTGTGACGGCTGCATGACAACCGGTACCGTGGTGGTAACGGCCGTGGTCTCGATCGACATGGCGGACGACGAGGCGCGCGTGCCATTGGAGGCAGCGACGGCGGCGGCGATGGCGGCAGCGGGATTCGGGGCCGGGGCGACAATCGACGGCGAGACAACCGTGCCAGAGGCCGCGGCGGCGGCGGCAGCAGCAGCGGACTGGAAGGCAGTGGCGTGGCGAGTGAGCTCGGCACAGTAGCACTCGTAGACCGACTGGTTGATCGAGAGCGAGAAGTCGACGCGCTTGAGGAAGTCGAGCTCGAGGCGGTTCATCTCCTTGGTGGTGACGCCGCCGACCTTGGCCATGTAGGCATTGGTGTAGAAGTGGTCATCGTGAAACTTGATGGCCAGCAACACACTGCATTGACGAAGAAGGCGACGACATGGCCGTGACGAGAGCATTCGACGAACGACACAATAAACCCATACGGCACACGACGCAAGAGGGCGAACACAGCAACCACAGCAACCACACATGTCATGACGAGGTGAGTAGATGGCCTGGTACATACTTGACTATCGAGAGAGAGAGAGAGAGAGAGAGAGAGAGAGAGAGGGAGAGGATTGGAAGACGAATCATACCTTGTGAGCAGGACACGATGAACGCACAACGATGTGATCGAGATACGGCTGCGCTGAACAGCGAGGTCAATGTAGATGAGGCTCGAAACGAGAATCTCGTTACCGCACTTGAGGTAACGCACGATGCTGCATTTGGGCGAGCGAGTGAGCCAACCCACACGAGAGGAGAGGCAGAGAAAAGCTCGAGAATTAGTAACGACATTGACGGCATTGACAATAGCAGAGAGGCTCTGCGACGAGCTCTCACACGTACCGCTGGAGGTACTCCTGCAGCGAGATCGAGGGAGCCTTGACGGCATGGTAGACGCTGAGCTCGCTGGGAGGCTTGGTCTGATACCACGCAACACACGCGCCAGCATGTGAGCAACACGTGGAGTAACGAGTTTTGGTGCGAGCAACGACCACAACCGTCAGGACCAAGGCGTACCTGCTCGTTTTGAGCAACGATGCGCTCGAGAACGTAAGAGACCACCGGCAGGAGGTTGCAGCTGGCGAGTGACGTGGAGGCCATGGCGGCAGGAAGGAGGGACGACGAGGAGGAGGAGAGCGAGGAACGCGGTGGACTCCACGTGGCAGAGGTGGAGGAGAGCGGTGGCGGACGAGGCGGTAGCGGTCGGTGGTTGGCGCGGGCACGAGGCACGAGCGACTGAGGTTGGAGAGCGCGGGGTTGCTGCTGCTGCTGCTGCTGCTGGTGGTGGAAGAGCGACTGTGAGTACGAGGAGGTCGAGGAAGGAGGCTGCGGAGGGGCGTAGTGCGCCACCTCGCCAGCAGGCGCAAAGGGATGATAGTACGCAAGGGGCTGGTGGGCGAGCATGGTGTGCGCGCGAGAGAGAAACAACAACGACAACGACGGGAAAGGCGAGGCAGACAGAGGAGGAGCAGCAGCAGGGAGGGAGAGAGAGGAGAGGGGGTGGCGACGGGCAGGGAGCGACGAGACAAAGAGGGCGTGCGCGAGGCCGCACGCGCTGCCTATCTGGTCGAGGCCTCCGCGTTGGTGGTGGCGACGAAGCAGCAGCAGAGGCGTGCAAGTGACGTGGACACGATGTTCCACGAAGGAGCTGTCGCGTACGCGTTGGTAGAGAGAGAGAGAGCGAGGGAGCGCGAGCGCGAGAGCAGGAGCAGGAGCAGGAGCAGACGACGACGCAGCAGCGCGGCAGTAGTGGCGGTAGGAGGCGGTAGGTCACGGCGCGCTCGGAGAGAAAGGCGGCAGAGCAGACCGCGTGCTCGGAACGTACGTGGTAGTGCAGAAGAACGATCGAGGCACGGTGAGGAGCAAAGCCGGGAGTGAGGGAGGTCGGAGCAGGAGGCACGCGCTGCAGACGAGGGGGCGGAGGCGAGAGGCGAGGGGCGTAGGGAGGGCGAGAGGGAGGAGGCCGAGGTGTGCGTGTTGGCGAGACTGGAGCAAAGTGTTGACCGGAGCAGCAGAAAGCAGCGGGTGGTCTTGCTCCGCCTCGTGCCCCGGCTCGCTGCCCTGGCAACCGCCGAATTTTGCCGACCGGAAGCTGATGTGCCGCCTAAACTTGCCGAGCCAGGCCAAAAACACCTGCGCCCTGCGCAACGGTGGCGCCCACACGCTTTGGGACGCACCGAGGAGCGCCGGGCGCGGCCAACGCAGCCGCCGGCGAGGAGGAGTCGTCGCAGCGCAGTGTCCCCGAGCGCCTACCGAGCCAATTAACCCGGTGCCGCGTGCCGCTCGGCCACCGCTCGGTCGCCGCTCGGCTGCCGCTCGGCCACCGCTCCTCACGGCGCCGCTCGGCCGCGGAGACCTGCGCGCCGCCTCAAAGTGCTGCAGTCTCGCTGCTCGCTGGCGTCAGTGCAAGCCGGAGCGCGCCCGACCGTGTGTGAGGTGCTCCGAACGATCGTACCCCGGCTCACATTCGATCTCGCTGCCTGTCAAGCCGGGGCGCTCGGTCTCTGCGCCGTGCGGTGGCATGCCGAGGCGCGACCATGCGTGCGTGGGCAGATCGGGCCCCGCGGCAAGCAGGGCGCCGGGAGCCGGCGCGGTGGAGCGGACAGAATCGGCGAGAGGAGAGAGGAGACGGCGTAATTACGCCAGCGGGGTACGGTCCTCTTGCGGCAAGTATGCTCCGGGCTCCGAGCATTCCCGCTCCACCACGCGGCTTCCACGCCTCCAACCTGATCGGCTGTTTCGCCGTGCCGAGCGCGCTCGTCGTCGCCGGCGTGGCGCAGCTCTCGGGCGCGAGATACACAATCATCTCTCTCGCTCTCTGCTCTGCTGGCTGCCTTGGTCGCTGGCTCGCCGGCAGGCTGGCGTTTCTCCGGTCAGTGGCGGGTGCTTGAATATTCGTGTACATTTCGCTGCTACTCACGCGTAGCTACCACCCGTCTCCCGCTCGCTCTCGCCTGTGCTCCGGACCACACATATTCATCCATCTGCGGCGCCATCTCTGGCCAGGGTTTGCTCCCTCACCGTCGCTCGCTCCCCCTCGATGCCTCACACCTGCCGGTCTGTGTGGCAGTCGCCGCGGCGGCCGTGGAGTTTCTCGAGGTGCGAGGGCGCATCCAGAGAGAGAGCGAAACCTCGATGGCCGTCCGCAAGCAGCTCCGCACACGGCGAACTGCTGAGGCTGGAAGCCCCTATGCGTCACGCCATACCCCTTCTGCCCACCATCTAGATGCCTGCCTCTCCACCAGCCTGCGCGCGTGTGGCTTGGCATCTCGATTGGCGCCAGCTCCCCGCCCATCGATCGCGCGAGCCACACCGTATCTCTCTCCCGCCGAACACACTTCCAACCCACTTCCACTCCACCACCAACCGACTTCCACCCCAGCCCGCCGCTGTTCTTATCTGCTTGCCACCTCGCCTATCTGCCTGCCTGCTTGCCGTGCCCTCCCTCCGTACGCAGTCGCACGTGAAGCAACCACGAGATGCAGCGCGGCTTCCTCATCGACCAGCTCAACATCTACGAGCGGCTCGGGCACGACAAGATCGTCGCGCTCGCTACGGCCTTCTACACGCGCGTCTACGCCGACGACGACCCCGAGCTCTCGGCCATGTTCCAGCCCATCCCCAAGGCCAGCGCCATCCAGAACCAGTACGAGTTCTTGATCCAGCGCTTCGGTGGCCCGCCGTTGTACTCGACGCGCAAGGGCCACCCGGCGCTGCGTGCGCGCCACGCCCGCTTCGCCGTCACCACGAGCGCCGCCCATCGCTGGTTGAGCCACATGTACGCCGCCATGGACGAGGTCGGCATCGAGCGCGGCGGCGACAACCGCGCGGCTCTCGACGAGTTCTTCTATGACGTCGCCATGTTCCTGCGTAATCAGCCTGATCCTGAGCCAACACCAGCCTCTTGAGACTGCTGGCACGCCCAACTGTATCGTAAACCTCTCAGCGCCTCCCGGCCTCTCCTTCGAGCTGCTGCTGTATCAATATCACGCACACATGCAAGCTACCTACCAAACACGCGCGCTCATCTCTTTTCCCAGCCAGTTGCCTTTCTCCGTAGTTGCGTGAGACTCTGACTGTATATTGTATGGCCGAGGCAAGGAGAGGAAGAGGAGGGCAATAGAGGCGTGTTGTTGTTGTGCAAGCGCGAGAGAGACCTCTCATGCTGTGCGTGAGTGCGTGAGTGTGTGAGTGTGTTGTGTGAGTTTGCCACGAAGGGAAGTGGAGGTCGATGTTGGCGCGGCGTGCTATCACCATCGAGTGAGCGTGTGTGTGAATCGAGCGACGTCTCGCTGCTTACATCAACACGAGACCGAGATCCTTCGAGAGCACCGACGGGCACTGCCAGTTGTACAGGTAATAATGCAGGCTGCCGTCGCCGATGCCAAACTTCAGCTCCTTGAGGAACTCGAGGTTCTCCATCAGGTCGAGCGCATTGAACACGTCGCAGCCGAGATTCTTGGCGAGAATCAACGCGTCGTTCATCAGCACCTTCCACTCGGTGGCGGTCGAAAAGTTGTAGAACGAATACGCCGCGTTCAACGTGCTGTAGTTCGCGTTGCCGATGATGGTGCTCGGCAGCAGATAGAAGCTGATAAAGTCCGTGATGCGGTTGTTCTTTGGGTCCTACACTCGCACCACTGAGTGAGCCATCAACCATATCGGAGCGTTCCACGAATCGCGAGAGAGAGAGAGAGATTTCGCGAGCGAGAATGTGTGCGCCACACGATACCTGAACGACGTATGACTGGATAACACCAGCGCGAGGCAGGAACCAATGCGCAAAGTCGGCCTCCGAAAAGTGTGGCGCAATCTTGTACTTGGCCAGCGCCTGTGCCAACAGGGCACAAGTCTCAGCGACGTCCGCTGCTGCCAATGGTCGAATGCCGGGAACTTGAGGATGCTGTAATATCAGCAGCCAAACCATCATCAGTAACAAAACAGCGTAGCGTAGCGTGCTTCTACTGTGCTGTGCTTCGTGTGATCCGTTCTCTCGTGCTCGAACGAAGCGTACATCAGGCAGCTTGTAGAGTTTGATGGTTCGCGCCATCGTCATTCGAGGCGCCAAGTGAGAGAAGCCGACATCGATCAACTTCTTGGGATTCAATGATCGGTGGTAGTATCTGTACCGAGTGCACGCACATGCAGACACATCACACGATCGCCATCACAATCCCCATCCATGCCCATCACGGCCACAACCACGTGGTCACACCACCGTAAGCATACGGAATAGTGTTCAAACACAATACGAAGTAAGCTCCAAGTGGAAGCTACGAACAATGCCGTCGGCCACTCATTATGCTGTCGCCACACAACACCAAGACGCCAGTACTCCGCCATGCATCGATGCGACTACCAAACCCACCGACCACCGACGTACCGACACACGCTCACGGGAGTCGGCAGCACTCGCCCAGCGGTATAAACCGCCTGCCAGATACCGGTCAAGTTCACTCGACGCGTGATTTCCTGATCAAGACAACAACAACACCATCGCCAACAACGCCATATCGCCATCCCGAGGCTGTAAGCTTCTCCACGACACGATCGCGCAAGCTCCAATCAACGTAGAATCGAGTGAGAGCAAGCGAGCGTCGGTCGAACCTGGATCAGAGTCGGAGCAAGTCGTTTGGAGCGCAGCTTCTTGTTGACGCAGAGGAAGTTGATCTCCACCAATGGTACGCCACTTGTGTGTGTGGTCGATGGACATGCATACACACGCACGCACATACAGGCGCATATCAGTGGCGCTCCTTGCAAGAGTACATGGGAGCGTGCATGCATATGCGTGCACTCGTCAGAGTACGTACGCGTTGTAGACGTGAAGCACGGCAGGAATGGCCGAGATGAAGGCCATGAGCTTACCCTTCCATGTGATACCGATATGCCATTGTTTCAGGTAGCCTGGAGGCATGAGAGCCCTACGATCGCGCAAGGCATCGCGAGTCATTCTCGAGAGCAGCGAGCTAGAATCGGCTCGTGTGCGACGGTACTTGCGTGCCTCCCACGTACCACGCGAGGAACTCTTTCGAGTAGTCGAAGCGGAACATGTTGTCGTCATCCTCGACGTAGTTCTCGGTCAAGAGCGTGTAGATCTCATCGAGCTAGAGGCATGTGTGGACGCACCGACGTGTGAGACACAGTACCATGAACAACGAGCATTCCACCATCATACTACCACGCCTTCTCTCTCTCTCTCTCTCTCTCTCGCTCGCTCTCTCGCTTTGGTTCGATTTGATGATGCGTCGAAAAGCACCAAACACACGCCGATGCCGTGTGGTCGCGTGTGAAGTAGCCAACAGAAGCTACTCGGCTTGACTGAGAGAGAGAGAGAGAGAGGCTCGCTCGTATGCGTACAGTGTTGGGATTGGTGACGTCGGTTACGACCCACTCGAGGCCTCCCTTGAGTGCTACCGGTGTGGTATCAATGTCTGCAATGGTCTTGGGTCGATCGATCGGTCCGTTGTGTTGAACATCACCACCTGAGCCACCACCAAACGATGCAATGGGCGACCATCACCATCACGACCAGCAGCAACGCACGAGTCAACAACAGCGACGAGCGTTGCGGTTGCATCGACGCATCGTTGTAGTGTGGTCATAGGATGGCAGCAAACCTACCCGACTGGATGACGGGCTGCGTCGACCAGAAACGATGGCTCACAGCCTCGGCGGGGGCGGCCGTCTTCTTGATGAGCTTCGAGGCGTCGGGGTCGATCGACGGGTCGTGCGACGGCAGCGAGATCGCCGCAGCAAAGTGCCGCAGCTCGGCTGACGCCTCCTCGCCCAGCA
>Ga0209935_1002496_pt1 | contig 22292 bp, 24 predicted proteins | sample ThiBio_1000_plan_2_FD_183958 | JGI IMG/M metagenome (GOLD analysis project Ga0209935, IMG submission 183958) | Wastewater bioreactor microbial communities from Cape Town, South Africa - Thiocy_cont_1000_plan (SPAdes) | ecosystem: Engineered > Bioreactor > Thiocyanate-remediating >...
GGCTCGTCGTCAGCGTTGCCTCGTGTCGAGAGTCGTAGATCGGTATTGAGAGTGCTGGCCGGTGATTGCGACGACATGCCGTCGTACTCGTCGTACTCCTCTCCATAGCCCGAGGAATCGAGAGAGCCGCCCGTCAGATCCATGGTGGTATCGGCTCCGAGCTATCGCTAGATAGTGGAGAAGATACTGTCGTAAGTATACTCACCTCTCCCCACTCACTATTATAATTGAGTAGGAGAGTAGGGTTTGAGTGTGTGAGAGAGATAGGGAGATACAGATATACAACACACACGAGATCACGAGTTCACGAGTTGGATGGAAGATTCAATCGACATATGAATGATAGATTGTGAAGGAACGATTGATTGATAGATGGGTAGAATGGAGCTTCCAAGTAGAACGATGATAGATGATAGGTGATAGTGGTAGGTGGTAGGTGGTGGAGATGTAATGATGGCGTACGCGTGGTCAGCAACTGACGATCGATGGCGCTCGCTCGATGGCTCTCGTTAGGCGAAGCGAGTACTTCTTGGCAGGAGCTTCCTCGACCCTGGCGCGTTGGGTACCGCGGCACCGTGTCAGTGAACTCGCTTGCTCACGCACTCTCTCGCTCACTCTCACTCGCTCCTATCGAATGGGTGGGAGGAGGGGGAATAGAGGAGGGTAGGGGCGCCACGCCACTCAGACAGAGAGTGTGAGAGGTGGGCGTAGAACGAAGGCGAAACGAAATGAACGAGAGAGAGAGAGAGAGAGAGAGAGAGAGAGAGAGACGCCATTGGTAGTGAGGGGCAAGCTGGCCGGCTGTGGCTATCCTGCTCGATCTAGACCCAAGACCACGCTTGATCGAGCCTTGATATTCGATGGTGTGTGACGTTGGATTGGATTGGATTGGATGTGTGAGATATTGGAGGTTGGATTGATCGCTCGGTTGGGATTTGGTTAGAGTGGCGTGTCGGCCTGGCTGTCGCTTGTTGGTTGGCTGAGATCATCGATGGTAAGTCGGTTAGCAGGCCACCTGGACAGTCCCGTCAATCGTCTAGATTGTTAGATGCCGCAGTACTAGCAGCAGATCGACCGCTTGATTGCTTGGCAGTCCTGCATCATCTCACAATTCAATGCGAAATGAAGTGTGCCGTGATCTATCTTCTCTCGATGACGGTGGCCATTCTTAATTCAACCAAGGGATTGAATCCTTTGTAAATACGAATACCAAGGCACTCCGGTTACAATAGATAGTTAGATAGATAGAGCATGGGTGCTAGTGTTTGGCTATCTATTTGTAAATCTACTTTGACTTTGGATGTGATTGCTTGATGGCTTCGGGTGTTGATGGCCGTTTTGTTGTGAACGCAGGCACGATCAAGAGCACCCATATGCCAAGCGCCAGGTCGATCACCATTCGATTGGTGAGTGTGAGTACGTAGGCCTCAAAGTCGCCAACGAGCTCGACGTTGCGAGATAGCCATGAAGAGTTGCTGTGCTTCACGACTTGCATCGCCACGCAGCCCACGACGCCAAGGACGCATCGAAACGTGATCCACACGACACTGCTGTTGTCTTTGGATTCGAGTCGTTGCAATACCTCACTATCGATCGGAGGCACGATATGTATCAGTCGATCGATTGATATGCCTCATTAGCAGCGAGTACGACGTACTCAAAATTCACGTATCCAAAGAGTCGCGCCAGATGAGGAATGCTCAGCAGCCCCAGGCATGTCGTGAAGCCTGTCAAGAGCTCCGGCGCTCGACCTCGTCCCTCCAACGTGATTCGAGTGCTGCAGATGATTGCCAACGACGCCACGGCAATCACTCCCTGTCTCCCGCGCATTGACGGCACATGAGTACACAGCTTGATAGTCGATTGCTGGGCGAGTACTTGGTTGATTGGTTGGTTGGTGTGCCGTACCAACGATCGACCCCACCATGGATGACGATGTTCGAACTCGAGCCCTCCCTTGACCATGCGTGTGAGGCGAATCTCGAGCCACACGAGCAGCGTGCCAAGTGCGGCACCTCCAATGACGTCGTGTACAAAGTGAGCGCCTGTGAAGACGCGCGATATCATCATCGATACGACGAGCAGCATTGCCAGAGGCAGCTTGGCACGGCTCGGATGCAACAACGCCACGATGCCAGCCACCGCAGTGGTGGCGAACACGTGACCCGATGGGAAGGCGAACGACAGCTCCTCGGTCGGATCGAGCATGCGGACGCGCTCGTCGAGCCATGAAGGTCGCGGCCACGAGATGGCCATCTTCATGCAGCCCATGACGACGGCCGAGACGCCGAGTATGCGCATGAGCTTGAATCCCGTGCGAGGATAGCGGCACCAGAACGCGACGATGGCGGCATAGGCGATGAATCCCGATGCCAGGAGCGAGTAGAGAGCGATGGGATGGTGCAGTTGGTAGGTGCTCACGAGCTCGTGTTGCTGCAGCCAGATGATGACATCGAGCTGCGTCCGCACCCACCAGGTGGACTCCATTGTACGGGTTGGTGTATTGGTGCGCTGGCGTGTGTGAGAGAGTATAGTACGTCGAAGAAGGACAGCTGATTGGGCAGCGGAGGTGTTGTTGGAGCGAGGGAATGACGATACTGCTGCTGAAGTTCGACCGCTCGGCGAGCCACAATCCACAGGCCCAACCGGTCGGCAAGCCACAATCCACAGACCCAACAGGTCGGCAAGTCACAATCCACAGGCCCAACCGGTCCGCAAGTCACAATCCAGAGGCTCGATTGGCCCGCAAGTCACAATCCACAGGCCCAACAGGTCCGCAAGTCACAATCCACAGGCCCAACCGGTCCGCAAGTCACAATCTACAGACTCAACTGGTCCGCAAGCCACAATCCATAGGCCCAACTGGCCCGCAAGTCACAATCCACAGGCCCAACAGGTCCGCAAGCGACAATGCACAGGCTCAATTGGCCCGCAAGTCACAATCCACAGGCCCAACAGGTCCGCAAGTCACAATCCAGAGGCTTTGCAGGTCCACGAACCCATCTAGAAGCCCAACAGCACCCTCACATCCGATCCATGAGATCCAAACCGATCTATCGATGAGCCTGTTAGTAACACACCCCGCCAGCCTAGGACCAGCTGGGCCCAGGCCAAGAGGATTGCGCTGTTGGTTGGCTCCTGTTCATTCGCTTCGTTGCTCGCGCGTGCCGCCATCTCTCCTTCTCTCTCTCTCATCTATGCCTATTCATAGCTAGCCCTCGATTGTGCCATACGCCTAACTCCTCCTATCCCGTCTCAGTATCCTCCTCGAACCAATTGATCGTCAGCATGCAGTTCCTCGAGTACGAGAAGAACAACAACCGCTTCATACGTGCAGTACAACACGACGCTGCGCTCGCCTTCTTGCATCCGGCGCTCATCTCACACAGGGTGCGTCTCAACCCACCTCAACTCGATCACAACCAAGCAGCCAATCTAACGAATCGATCTATCAATCAATCTATCGATCTATCAATCTATCTATCATCATTCAATCGTATAACATGTACAGACCCTGCTACTCGTACCTCAAGATGTATGCCTCGAAGGTCGCAAGCTCGATCTCTCGTTTGCGCAACACCACATCATCGTGACCGAGCATCCAGCAGCACAAAGCCCACTCCACTTCGTGACGCTCTCGGGCATGCGCGGTACCTTCATGTGCAACCTGCCCAAGAGCTCCGATCTGCCGTCGACCACCACCTCTACTCGCAAGCGGGATAGTCTGTGTATCTTGACGACTCCGTCGTCGGCTAGTGCACCATCGAGTGCCAACAACATCTTTGATCCAACGTCGCTATTTGCACAGTATGTCGCGCAGTAGCATGACTGACCGCCCAACTCATTGGTTGATGGGATTTCTAACGAGGCGATTGATGCATATCTATCTATCATGTGACACCAAACAACATCATCGAATCATCATGAACGAACGATGTCGATCGCCTACAACGACTATATGACAACGCTCCATACATATAGTGAGAGCTTTACTGAGGAATCAGCTCGAGACGTCAATCGAAGAATCGTGATACTACGAGAAGGAACGATGGAGCTTCAAGGCGGCTCGATCCCGATGATCCTGATCTCGGACACGATCGATTCGTCGATCATCTCCGTGACCGAACACGATGGCAATGTCGACGAGGACGACAATGGCACCACGGCCGACGTCTTGGTCTCGCTGGGTACCGAGAACTTTGTCATGATCCACCCGAGACCCAGAGACTCTGACTCTTCGTTATCGGCATCACTATCGAGCATGCGAGACAGCAGTGCCTCGGCTACTGCTGCTGCTGCTGCAGTATTTAGTAGCAGCGGAGAAGGTGGTAGTCCCATGCTGTCGGACCTCGATTCGAGTCTCTCGGGCTCGAACTCGACCTTGAAGTTGCTATCGGGCCTGTTGGATACGGTATCGAGCTCGACCTCGACTTTGGCATCGACCTCGGCGTCTACATCTGCGTCCGCCTCAGCAACATTACCCGAGAACGACAATGGTGAACCACATGGCTCTTCGTCGATCAGCACAACGGGCAACAGCAACGCTACTACGGCCGACGTCACCAATGATGCCTCACAGCTCAACAAGCGACCACGCAATCGTTCTCTCCATCGACGATCAAAGTCCACCAGTGATGGCTCACCGCTGTCTCCCTCTCGCGAGGCTGCGAGTGGAGCAGCCGGTGCAGGAACCTCACTCGACGATCATGCGACGGCCTCGTCGTCCTCGTCGAGCTCCTCCTTGGATCTCCGTCAACAAGACGACTCTTCGAACAAGCAAGGCGCTGGAGCGCGCTCCATCTCTTCGTCCAATCTTCCTCGAGCTCGAAGTAGTCTCTTTGTTCAGATTGTCAATCAACCGAGCGCTGCCGAGATTGTTAAATCTCTCAAAAAGTACGTACCTTGATGTACCAGCTGTCCCTCTCGTCGAGATTGGCGCTGTACTAAGAGCCTGGCACGTAGGTTCATTGCATCGTTCTTGGCAAAGCCGCCGCCCGTACATCTCCAATCCGAACAAGTCCGAACGTTTATTGCGTCCACCGAACGAGCGATTGAACAGAATCCAGCCGGTCGTAATCTGAGCGACAAGGAGCTCGAAGAGTTTAGTGAGGGTCTCGAGAAGTTTGTCATGAGCAAGATTTACTCCAAGTACGTGCAAGAGCAAGGCGCAGCCAAGCTACTTGCGGAATGTGGCTCTATTGGTATTGATCTATCAATCAATTGGCTGATTGTGATAGGGTAACTGATCCACAAGACTTGATCAAAGACGAATTTACGGCCGATCGTATTCGTCGATTACAGTTCTTGACGTATGATCATCTTGACATCAATCCATTGCATCGTGTGGATAGTAATTGTGCTCGAGCTTGTGCTGGTACGATTGTTGTAGTAGTCATCGTTGCTGTTGTAGTAGTGGAGATAGTACTCATGGCATTACTTTGCAGAGCTATTGAAGATCAACCAGTACAAAGTACCTCGAGATAAGTTGGTCTGTATCTTGAACTGTTGCAAGTTGTTATATACCTCGTTGCAACAAGGAGGCTCTCCAGCAGGAGCCGACGACTTTCTACCTCTCTTGATCTATACCGTTATCAAGGCATCGCCTCCTCATTTACACTCTAACATTCAGTACGTATATCAGCGAACCGCTGTTCGATACACTCGCGACTCACACGCACTGTGGTACAGGTACATTCGAAGGTTCAGAAATCCGAGTCAAATGATTGCTGAGCATGGTTATTACTGCACTCAACTTGAGAGCGCCGTTCATTTCATCGATACTCTCGATGCTTCCCAGCTAACGATTGATCCTGATGAATTTACAAGGTATGTTTGCGAGAGTGTACACGCACAAGCGATTGTGGTACGAGAGATTTGTTGCTCAATCAACGCTGTGGTACGTAGGCTGTTTGAGGCCGGTGCTCGAAGTGTGCCACCTGGGCTCCGACGTGCAGCTTCGTTAGGTACGCTGCTTGATACCTGCCATGTGATTACGATGCTTGTGGCTCACTAACGAGTATGGTTTGTTTGGAATCGATACAGCCATCATGCCGACAGGCAGTATCTCGTCATCATCCTCGCCTCCACCATCGTCTGGCGGAGCGGGTTCTCCGACGCATACTACGGCCTTTACGATGCCGTTCGGTAGTACCGGCGATGCAGGAGTGCCGCAGTACCAGTTTGTGAACCGCACGGTCGAGAGTCTGACGATCGGAGAGATTGGCTTGCTATTGGCCGAGTACAAGCACCTGGTGGCCGAGAACCAAGCTCTCCAACTACGAGCGCGACGCAAGTCAGGCAGCGCTGGTACAAGTGGTGCACATTTTACCGCAGCACCCATACCGATCCCAAAGGCAGCGAGTGAATCGGTGGTTGCCAACGCCGCCAACAACTCACCGTCCTCGTCGTCGCTGTTGGTTGTTCCGAGCTCGAGTAATAACACGAGCAGTACGAGTGAGGAAGAGCCTAAGCACGAGTGAGGAGAGGATAGTTTACGAGTCAATCGTGGTACTGAATGAATGTAGTGGATATAACAATGAATAATGAAAGCCTCATACTCGTATTGTTTATACTAGAACAAACGTAAGGAAGAGAGAGAGAAGGAAGGACACGAATAGATAGCCGTCACATGAACACACGCACGCACAGAGAAAGCGAACAAAGAGACTAACAGATAGACAGGCAGACAGAGAGACAATGTATGCATAGACGCAGATACATACACGCACATTCACAAATGATGACTACCACAAGGCGAGATACGAATCAATCAAGGTTTCAGCTTGACGAAGAAGCAAGTGCGCAACCGTGATACGCAGGTCGGACGAGGAAGGGAGAGGGGACGTTGGGATGCAACAAACGCGAAGGGGTCATTATCTGATGTCGGGAGCGTACTCCTTCAAGAGGCGCAAGAAGGACGGCCAGCTGACGTGCTGCTGATGGCGCGTCTGAAGGTCGTCGTTGAACTTGCGATGCGCCGCGCCCTTGGACGAGAGGTCGGAGCGGAACTCGCGTGCGAGACTCGACGGATTCTGCAGTGTGTTGTCCTCGATCCACTCGCGGAAGAAGGGCACGACCTCGGGCTTGGCGCGCTCAATCTTGTTGTGACCACCACGGCGGCGGCGCGAGGCGGCGCTGGTTGAGGCCGGCAGCTCGAGGTCGGCGACGCGCATGACTCCTTGCTGGATCTGGCGCAGCACCGTGGTTCCGATCGAGGCGTACTCGCGAAGGTGTTGTCGGCACAAGACGGCGAGCTCGCCGGCCGGCGTGAAGAACGAGCGCAAGTGTTGCATCTGCTGCTCGTTGAGATAGACACGGTGGTTGCCAGAACGCTCGGGATTCCAGCGATTGAACTCGTTCTGCTTGATGCGGAACTCCTCGTCGGTCCACTTGCCGTCACACACGTAGCAGCGCAAACGACGCGTTCGCTTGCGCGACATGAGCGGACGGGAAGGTGGCGTAGAGCTAGGAGGTGGTGGCGGGGCTTGTTGAACCTGTGGCGTACATTGAGCGAGAGCACAGCACAGGCATGAGGGATTTAGTTTGACAAGCGACAAGAACAGCAGCGAACAGTAGAAAGCGAAAGAGCGAAAGTGAAAAGCGATAGTCCAAAGCGAAAGAAAGAGTAGCGACAAACAATGCGACGTACGAGCTGGATGGAGAGCGAGGGTGGTCGATCGGTACGCAGGCATCACGAGAAGGAGGGAGGCAGGCAGGATTGATTGAGTGAGTGATTGAGTGGATCATCGATCTGGTAGCGTCGCGTACCACATAGCCTCCCGGCACTTGTCCAGGTACCGCGATGGCCTGGAACTGGTCCAACATTGCAGCGCGCTCGTCCATCGTGGCGCAAAGGGTAGGGCAGAGAAGAACGACGGCGACACCACTCACACACGCGCAAAGATATCTCACTCGGCGCACAACACCCACTCGCTAGCTCGCTTCTGTCGGTCTGAGATCTCGTGTGTGGCGCGCAGCAGTTGTCGTTGTTGCGTCGCACGGGTAGCCGTTGGGGGAATAGACCAAGGACGGGCTTGAGGTGCGCGCGTCAAGAGCAAGCACAGGCTTGAGAGCAAGGGTGGGCTTGAGAGCAAGGAGGGCTTGGAGGGCTCTGGAGCAACGCCAACGAACGAGAAGAGGAACACGCTACCGTAGCAGAACCACGCGCTCGTGGGGTGCCTTAATTGTTAAGGGTGCCTTGAGCCCCAGTTTGTTCTTTTGGTCCTGTGGTCCGATTTTTGAGCTCTCGATTGCTATACGGGATACTTTGGTTTCGGTGCTGTAAAAAATCCCCTGCGCTTGTTCTTGATGTTTAGCGCTTGATACTGTTGGAGTAGATAGAAATACTAGTTGCGCTCATGCAGATCGAAAAACGAGAATTTTTGAGTCCTTGGTTGCGGTTTGCTATTGATTGCACGCTGAAAATCAGGTTCCTCCCTACTCTGGCTCAGCTCTTTCTCGTGGTATTATCGATTGGCCTACTCCAATGAGATAATTGGTTGTACCATGGTTTACTTGTATGAGTATTGATTTATTGAGAACGAGAAGGGTGAATGCGCAAGTAAACGCAGTTATTCACGTTGCTGGAGAGCTTTGCACTGAGATGCAGTCGGGTTGGCTCAGCACCAGGCAAGCTGCTTCGCTACTGCCTTTGCCCCTTGCCGCACAACCCTTACCAACGCAAGTGCAGTGAGTGCTTGAGTGAGTGTGCGCAGCAGAGCGACAGCGAGCAATTGCGAATCGCTGGTCGAATACGCTTTCGATTTGAGAAGCGAATCCGACCGAACGAGGCAAGAAAGAAGGCGGCCTGCGGTGCACGATCCTTCGGCTCGATCCTTATCGTTGCGCTGCTCTCTTCTCTCCCCTCTCGCGTTCGCGCGTACACCTGTAGTTATAAATGAATGCTACGTCTCCGTGGACTTCCCTATGGAAGATCTTGGCACTCTGCGCCGTACCCACCATCTCGATGGCGGCAGGAGGCGTGTTGGTGCAGTTCTATCAACCTGGACCTCGTCTGAGCGCGGTGCTGCAGCACTTTGCAGCAGGCGTGGTGTTTGGCGCACTCTCGATCGAAATGCTGCCATTACTCGAGAACGCTACTGGATGGGCCTTTGGCGCCCTGCTCGGTGGCTACGTTGCGGGCGTCATCGTGATGCTCGTCGTCGGTCGCGTGATTCCACACTTCTTTGGTGAGATGGACGACGTGATCGAGCAGCACGAAAAGGCCAAGCAAGAACAAGCGCCCGAGCGAGCTCTCGATAGCGTGGTCGCTGGCGATCGAGTCGAAGAGGCCCAGAACGACGCGCCTGCAGCACCGACTGACCAACAGCACCAACTACAACCTTCTGCCTACGCCATACTATCGCCAGCAGCCGATGCAGACGCCATCGAGCAAGGCGCGCCGCACGAAGCGCCATCGGCACCAAGTGCCGCAGTGGAGCCGCAAGTGCACCACGAGATGAATGAGATGGTGCCGCATAAGCTCACTCGTCGCAAAGGCCGCGTCCCGTGGGGATTGGTGACGCCTGTATTTATCGATGCCTTGGTCGATGGTACGTGGATACTGCTCGTGTCAGTGGGTTATGCGCGGCATGCCTCACGTGCCAAGCGGCCCGAATCACTCAATCACTCCCGCGCACGTCTCGCCCCTTCCTATCTATTAGGACTGTTGGTAGGCATCTCGTTCGGTGCTGGAGAGAGTGCTGCCCTCATCATGGCCATTGCGATTGCGATCGAAATGTGCTTGGTATGATAGGCAATGATAGCTCACGAGATCGGCTATCACCCACACACGCGGTGCTCTCTCTTGAATACTAACGGACATACCATGCGTCGGCTCCTCCATCCATGTTGCAGCTAGGAACCACCGTATCCTTGGCCATGAATGTGTTGTCGGTCTCGCGCGCTAAGGCGCTCATGTTGTGCATCGGTGTCCCGCTCGGCATCCCTATCGCTGGCACGTTTGGCGCATTTCTGTTGGCGAACCTCGACCCCGAGAGCCCGGCCTTCATTGCCATCATCTCGTTCGGCGCTGCGGCCTTGATGTATCTCGTCGTATGCGAACTTCTCGTCGAAGCGTACGGTAACGCCGACGCCGACAAGTGGTACATTACCATGCAGTTCTTTACTGGATTTCTCGTTCCAGTGTTCTTGCAGGTACGTGGCTCTGAGGTACACGCACGCATGCGACAGTCGTCGACTCACACAAGGTGATATTCGCGGCGCTTGCTTGGTTGACTGGCGAGCAGAAACTTGAGTCATACTATTGGTGATCGAGTGCTGCTCGTGCCACTGGAATCGCAACTCACGTTCGACTGGCATTTCAGTATTTATCGCGTTCACTATCTATTGGCCAACGGTTATCAGGATATCTTTTGGTCTATCTATTTCTTTAGAGTCCTCGCTCTTCTCCATCTCTCTCATCAGTGTCAGCTATTTACTACTTCTAAGTTAACACCGCGGACATATTTATGTTCACACACGTCGCAATGAACCGCGGGCAACTCGAGTTCCACCACCACTACTGCAGTCCTTTCACGCACATAGAGATGGCCACCTTCTTCCTCTGAGCGACCAATAACCACCGAATACTACGACGTTACGAGGAATCGATTGGGATTGATAGATTCCAATGTGATTCCAGTGTGATTCCTAGAGCGACCTTCATACTTTTCCGTATGTACCGAAATCCTTCCGCTGTCACTCACTCTCGCTCTCTGTACCTCACTCACTCGTTCCTCATTCTCTTGCTCGCCCTTCCCTCGCTGCATCATCTCATATTCTCACCATATGGCGCATCCTCTTTCGTTCACGGTCCTCATCGGATGTCTCTCGCTCGTGCTCGGACTCTTGGCCGGCCTCCCGCACTCGGCGACGGCGCAACAACCGTTTCCCACGCAGGTGAAGCTGAACTCGACCTCGAACGTCGTGTATTGGCAGTACATCAACGTCCCGGTCGATGGAATGGCTTGCCTGTCGATGGGCATGGATCTTTCCATGTACTCGACCGTCACGCAAGCAGTGACCTTCCGAGTGTCGTATCCCTCGTATCCGTCGCCGCCTGATGTGTTCAGTACGTCTCGCCGTGATACCGCTGTTGCTATCGCCACCTGTCGACCGTCGCTAATGGCTCGTACAATTCGTTGCGCAGCATTGGTTGGCTACAACCCCAACAACGGTGACGCGGTACACAGCTTCGAGGTTGGAACGCTTGTGTGGCCCGCCTTGTCGTGGAACGCCAAGGACAAATGGGTACGTCGCTCGCTACGACAACTACGCGCCCATCAATCAATCGATCAATCGTCGACGATGTTGACGCTGCGTTGTTTATGTCTCTGCGCTGTAGTACCCAATGATTTGCTTCCAAGCATCGGGTCAAGTTCCGACTGCGTACGCGACGTTGGAATTGTACACCAATCCCTTCCCCAATCCGATGCCGACGCAGTAAGACAGGCGTTGCGCTGCGCTGGGCTTATTCACTGCTGAGCCGTGCGCACGTCAATCGTTCCGAACAATAAATTGTCGGCCGCTGCCCAAACCAAGCCCTCCGTGGAGATCACTGCAGTGTGGTGGTGCTTGGCGCTGTTCTTTGTCTCGTTCCTTCGTCATCTCATCTCGGTGTCTTTCGTTGCGGTGGTAGGTCGTGCAATTCATCTGTTGGTCGGTGCTGGATATCTTTGTTGATTGAGTTGAGAGATGGGATACGATACTCTTGATCGAGATGCGCGAATCAAGCTCTCGATCGGCACCAAGCAACATGGCGAGGCTGACGGCCAGTTCTCCAATCCACGAAGCATTGCATTCGACCATCATCGAGGTCTCTTGTTCGTCGTCGATGGAAGTAACTCCCGGGTACAAGTATTCTCGTGTGATGATGGCTCGTTCGTGTCCAAGTTCGGCGAGAAGGGCAACCAACCAGGCCAGTTCTACTATCCATGGGGCATTGCGATCGATCACGATCATGATCGCATCCTTGTCGTTGATAGCAGAAACCAGCGAGTACAATCATGGTCTCTGAGCCACCAATCGTTCTTGTCGTGCATCGGCCAGCAAGGACCAGGAGATCTCGAGTTCTTCGAACCTCGAGACATTGCTGTCGACAAGCATCATCATCGCATCATCATTGCTGACTCTGACAACAATCGATTGGTGTTCTTGTCGTCGATCGATCTCTCGTTCTTGTTCTCTGTCGGCAAGCGAGGGTTTCAGCCTGGTGAATTCAGGTGTCCATCAAGCACCGCGATCGATCATGATCGACATCGAATCATCGTCTCCGATACCCTCAATCGTCGCGTGCAAGTATTGTCGTTGATCGATGGCTCGTTCTTGTTCGAAGTCAGCTCCAAAGGTAGCCAAGGCGAAATGATCCCGGGAGGTGTATGCATCGCCAAGCAAGGCCGAATCATCGTCGCCGACTACCAAAACAATCGATTGCAAGCATTCACTCACGGAGGCCATCACATCTCGTCCTTCGATTGTGGCATCGATAGCCCGTGGGCGATGGTATTCGACGAGCATCGAGGTCTCATCGCGTTCACGGCAGGCAATCGAGTGCATGTGATTGGAGCCAATCAATGGCTTGCCGACACGTTCACATGGTGTCCACATCTCCATCGATATGCTCCATCATGGATTAAGCAAGCGGTGTCGACGATGACGATGATTCGATCGCTGGTCGATGAGTGTTCGGCAATGTCGATGATTCCGAACGAGCTGTTGTTCGAGATCTTCTCGTTCCTTTGATGGTCGATATCGTGAACGATTGACGCCGACTCACGCACTCTCGCACTCTCGCGCGCTCTCTCTCTCTCTCTCTCTCTCTCTCTCTCTCTCTCTCTCTCTCTCTCTCTCTCTCTCTCTGAATAGTATCATCAAGGAGAGGCTCGTGTGAGTGAGGGAGTGATTGGGTGAGGGAGGGAGGTGCTGTTCTTTGTTCCTTCATCGATTGGTTCTTGTTGCTTCTTGTTGCTCGTTGCTTGCTTGCTTGGTGTGTCCCGTGTCTCGTGTCTCGTGTGTGAGCTTCATATCTTCATCTCTTTGTTGCAGTTTGGAGCTTGGAGCATCTCTTTGTCGTTGTGAGAGAGAGAGAGATTGGATTGGAAGAGATGGGCGACGATGCTCTTGATCGTGATGCTCGAATCAAGCTCTCGATCGGCACCAAGCATCCAGGCGATACTAATGGCCTGCTCTACTCTCCTCTTGGCTTGGTGTTCGACCATCATCGAGGTCTCTTGCTCGTCTCAGACAGCTGGAACAATCGAGTGCAAGTATTCTCGTGTGATGATGATGGCGGCTCGTTCGTGTCCAAGTTCGGCGAGTACGGCGACCAACCAGGCCAGTTCAACCATCCTGATGGCATTGCGATCGATCACGATCATGATCGCATCCTCATCGTTGATCACGGCAATCATCGTGCACAATCATGGTCATTGAGCGAGCAATCGTTCTTGTCGTGCATCGGCCAGCAAGGATCAGGAGATCTCGAGTTCGAGTATCCTCAAGGCATTGCGATCGACAAGCATCATCATCGCATCATCATCGTCGATACCTTCAACAATCGATTGGTGTTCTTGTCGTCGATCGATCTCTCGTTCTTGTTCGAGATCGGTAAGGAGGGATCTCAGCATGGCGAGTTCTTCTTTCCAACGGGCATGGCGATCGACGATGATCGACATCGAATCATCGTCTGTGATTCCCTCAATAATCGAGTGCAAGTATTGTCGTTGGTCGATGGCTCGTTCTTGTTCGAGCTCGGCTCGTACGGCAATCAACCAGGCCAGCTCAACAATCCTCAAGGATTGTGCATCGATAACCAAGGTCGAATCATCGTCGCCGACTACAACAACCATCGATTGCAAGCATTTACTCACGAAGGCCATCACATCTCATCCTTCGATTGTGGCTCCGACTGTCCATATGCAGTTGCGTTCGACGAGCATCGAGGTCTCATCGCCTTCGCGGCAGGCCATCGAGTGCATGTGATTGGGGCCAATCAATGGCTTGCCGACACCAAGTTCGTTTGGCGTCCAGATCTCCATCGATATGCACCATCATGGATGAAGCAAGCAGTGTCGACGATGACGATGATTCGATCGCTGGTCGATGAGTCGAACACGATGTCGATGATTCCGAACGAGCTGCTGTTCGAGATCTTCTCGCATCTTTGAGCTTCGAGTCAGAGCTCGTATGGTTCGTCTTGATCATCATCAACAATGCGAGACCACAATAACCACACCATGATTCTTGTTGATTCGTGCAACACTCACAGGCAACCACCAATCTCCAGTGTAATTCAATACATGATCATATCTTCATTCATTTATTCAATTGACAGAGCAATCAATCTCTTCGTTGAGAGAATGAAAGGATTCACATCGATTCAATGAATGGAATGATTGCTTGATTTGTTGCATTTGATTGGGTCGGGCGGGAGGGAGGTGCTGTTCTTTGTTCCTTCATCGATTGGTTCTTGCTGCTCGTTGCTTGGTGTCTCTCTCGTGTCTCGTGTCTCGTGAGTCAGAGAGGCGCCGCAGCTTCATATCTTCATCTGTTGGTTTGAGCAGTTTGGATCTTGGAGCATCTCTTTGTCGTCGAGTGTTAAAGATTGAAGAGGAAGAGATGGGAGACGATGCTCTTGATCGAGATGCTCGAATCAAGCTCTCGATCGGCACCAAGCAAGAAAGCGAGGCTGATGGCCAGTTTGCCCTTCCTCGAGGCTTGGCGTTCGACCATCATCGAGGTCTCCTGCTCGTCGTCGACAGCAATAATCATCGATTGCAAGTATTCTCGTGTGATGGCGGCTCGTTCGTGTCCAAGTTCGGCGAGTACGGTGACCGACCAGGCCAGTTCCACCATCCTGATGGCATCGCGATCGATCACGATCATGATCGCATCCTCGTCGTTGATTGCAGCAATCATCGAGTACTATCATGGTCATTGAGCGAGCAATTGTTCTTGTCGTGCATCGGGCATCGTGGATCAGGAGATCTTGAGTTCAAGTGGCCTCAAGGCGTTGCGATCGACAAGCATCATCGTCGCATCGTCATCTCCGATTCATACAACCATCGATTGGTGTTCTTGTCGTCGATCGATCTCTCGTTCTTGTTCTCTGTCGGCGGCAAGCGTGGGTCTCGAACAGGCGAGTTCTGCTATCCAACGGGCGTTGCGATAGATGATGATCGACATCGAGTCATCGTCGTTGATACCAAGAATCATCGAGTGCAAGTATTGTCGTCGATCGATGGCTCGTTCTTGTTCCAGTTCGGATATCTTGGCGATCAGCCATGCCAGTTCCGCGATCCGCTTGCAGTATGCATCGCCAATCAAGGCCGAATCATCGTCGCCGACACCTACAACTATCGGCTGCAAGCATTCACTCACGAAGGCCATCACATCTCGTCCTTCGATTGTGGCTCCGAGAAGCCATCGGCAGTTGCATTCGACGAGCATCGAGGTCTCATCTCCTTCACGGCAGGCAATCGAGTGCATGTGATTGGAGCCAATCAATGGCTTGCCGACACGTTCACATGGCGCCCAAATCGTCATCGATATGCTCCATCATGGATCAAGCAAGCGGTGTCGACGATGACGATGATTCGATCGCTGGTCGATGAGTGTTCGGCGATGTCGATGATTCCGAACGAGCTGTTGTTCGAGATCTTCTCGTTCCTTTGATGATCGCTGTGCGATGCGATCGATCTCGAAAGAGCACCAGCACCAACAAGCAGAAGAAGTGGAAGAAGAGCACGATGATGTGACGATACTATCCTGCACCTCCTCTTGTTCTCTCTCATCAATCATTGTATCAATCTCAGTCAACTCCTCTTTCCAATACCAATACCAATACCAAGACCAATACCAAGGCCAAGAGAAGATGATTCAAGAATGATGATGATGATCAAGAAGAGGCTCGTGTGAGTGAGGGAGTGGTTGGTTGAGGGAGGTGCTGTTCTTTGTTCCTTCATCGATTGCTTCTTGTTGCTTCTTGTTGCTCGTTGCTTGCTTGCTTGGTGTCTCTCTCGCGTCTCGTGTGTGAGAGCTTCATATCTCCATCATCTCTTGGTTTGCACAGTTTGGAGTTTGGAACATCTCTTTGTCGTTGTGAGTGAGAGAGATTGAAGTGGAAGAGATGGGAGACGATGCTCTTGACCGTGATGCTCGAATCAAGCTCTCGATCGGCACCAAGCGACGAGGCGCTGCTGATGGCCAGTTCTACTCTCCTCGAGGCTTGGTGTTCGACCATTATCGAGGTCTCCTGTTCGTTGTCGATAGCTACAACAGTCGGATGCAAGCATTCTCGAGTGATGATGGTGGTTTTTTCGTGTCCAAGCTCGGCCCGAAAGGCCAGTTCCAGTATCTCTGGGGCATCACCATCGATCACGATCACGATCGCATCCTCATCACTGATAGCGGCAGTGATCGAATACAGTCATGGGCATTGAGCGACCAATCGCTCATATCGTGCATCGGCAAGTTTGGATCCGGAGATCTCGAGTTCAACAGTCCTCGAGGCATTGCGATCGACAAGCATCATCGTCGCATCATCATCGCCGACACCAACAACGATCGATTGGTGTTCTTGTCGTCTATCGATCGCTCTTTCTTGTTCGAGATCACCTATCAGCATGGATCTCAACCTAGAGATCTCAAATATCCCTTAAACATTGCGATCGATGATGATCGACATCGAATCATCGCCACCGAAAGAGAGGATCATCGAGTGCAAGTATTGTCGTCGATTGATGGCTCGTTCTTGTTCCAGTTCGGCTCCAAGGGCAATCAACCAGGCCAGTTCGACAAACCTCGAGGAATCTGCGTCGCCAATCAAGGCCGAATCATTGTCGCCGACTCGGGCAACTATCGACTGCAAGCGTTCACTCACGAAGGCCATCACATCTCATCCTTCCATTGTGACAGAAGGCCATTCGGAGTTGCATTCGACGAGCATCGAGGTCTCATCGCCTTCTCGGCAGGCCATCAAGTGCATGTGATTGGAGCCAATCAATGGCTTGCCGACACCAAGTTCGTTTGGCGTCCAGATCTCCATCGATATGCTCCATCATGGATCAAGCAAGCGGTGTCGACGATGACGATGATTCGATCGCTGGTCGATGAGTCGGCACTGTCGATGATTCCGAACGAGCTGTTGTTCGAGATCTTCTCGATGCTCGAGCCAGGTCCACCACGAGCTCTGCTGCCATCTCGTGGACCGCAGGCATCGACTCGTCGAGCGAATCAATGCGCGATGATGTGAGAGCGAGTCGAGGGAGCCAACAAGCCAACAATGAAACTCTCTAACCCCACTCTACAATGATGATTGCGGACCTCCACGAACGATGGTGCATTGTATTGTATCCAAGTGATGAAAGAGTCAGCGGGCATCAGGAACGAAGGAGACTTCTAGATATCGGGGAATGCCAGGCAAGCATCGAGCATCAAGAATCATGATCAAGAAGAGGCTCGTGTGAGTGAGGGAGTGGTTGGGGAGGGAGGTGCTGTTCTTTGATCCTTCATCGGTTGGTTCTTGTTGCTCGTTGCTTGCTTGCTTTGTCTCTCTCTCTCTCGTGTCTCGTGTCTCGTGTGTGAGAGAGCTTCATATCTTCATCATCTCTTTGGTTTGAACAGTCTGAAGCTTGGAGCATCTCTTTGTCGCTGTGAGTGAGAGAGAGAGAGAGATTGAAGAGGAAGAGATGGAAGACGATGCTCTTGATCGAGATGCTCGAATCAAGCTCTCGATCGGTACCAAGCATCCAGGCGATGCTGATGGAATGTTCGAAAGCCCCTCAGGTTTGGTGTTCGACCATCATCGAGGTCTCTTGCTCATCAGCGACACCAACAATCATCGATTGCAAGTATTCTCGTGCGATGATGGCGGCTCGTTCGTGTCCAAGTTCGGCGAGGAAGGCGACCAACCAGGCCAGTTCTACTATCCTGATGGCATTGCGATCGATCACGATCATGATCGCATCCTCATCGTTGACAGCGTCAATTATCGCGTACAATCATGGTCTCTGAGCCACCAATCGTTTTTGTCGTGCATCGGCCAGCAAGGATCAGGAGATCTCGAGTTCGACCTCCCTCAAGGTATTGCGATCGACAAGCATCATCATCGCATCATCATCGCCGATACCTTCCACAATCGATTGGTGTTCTTGTCGTCGATCGATCTCTCGTTCTTGTTCGAGATCGGCAAGGAAGGCAAACAACCAGGCGAGTTCAACTCACCATCAAGCATTGCGATCGATCATGATCGACATCGAATCATCGTCTCTGATACCGAGAATCATCGAGTGCAAGTATTGTCGTCGATCGATGGCTCGTTCTTGTTCCAGTTCGGCTCTCAAGGCAATCAACCATGCCAGCTCAACAATCCCGAAGGGTTATGTACCGATAACCAAGGCCGAATCATCGTCGCCGACCAGGACAACAATCGGCTGCAAGCATTCACTCACGAAGGCCATCACATCTCGTCCCTCGATTGCGGCAGCGAGAGTCCGTGGGCAGTTGCATTCGACGAGCATCGAGGTCTCATCGCCTTCACGGCAGGCCATCGAGTGCATGTGATTGGAGCCAATCAATGGCTTGCCGACACGTTCACATGGCGCCCAAATCTCCATCGATATGCTCCATCATGGATCAAGCAAGTAGTCTCGACGATGACGATGATTCGATCGCTGGTCGATGATTCTTCGGCGATGTCGATGATTCCGAACGAGCTGTTGTTCGAGATCTTCTCGTTCCTTTGATGATCGTCATCATCCTTGTTGTCGTAATCCCTCTCTCATATCGCGAATTTTGTCACTGAACCTGGACGCCAGAATCGTATTCGGCCCTTCGTGCCTACACTTGCACAAACGAGGTTGGAAACACTTGTTCACACAACCACGAGCCATTCCATTTGGAACATCCGTCAAGTATCTCGCACATAAAGGCCGCATATACTCTCCCCCTCAAAATGCCGGGGATGGGGCAAGAGATAATTGGATAGATAGATAGAGCTCTTGCGATGACTGTTCAGGGTTTGTTGGACCGCTGCGGGTTTTAAGGTTGGCGCAAGACCGCAGAGCCGCACCCACCAACAGGATTGTGGGTCTCGCTGTTCTTCTCCCTCATTGCTCGCTTGCTCGCTCGCGTCTACGTGGTCGTCGTAACACTTGAATCAACACTTTGGTAATAACTCTATATCATTGTAGGTTGGTTTCTTTATCTCTGTGGTGGTTGCGTTGGTCAGCGAGAGAGAGATTGATAGATCTTGATACTTCTCGTTTATTAGATTGAGATTTGAGCGAGCTGCATTTCGAGATAGAACGTAACGTTGTTGGTGTTCTACAACGTATCTACGCGTTTTGTTATTGTGATAGTAGTGGTGGTGGTGGCGGTGGTGGTGGTGTATGCAAGCAAGTAAGTAAGCAAGCACACTCGTGTGTTCTATCCATCAATACTCGTTGGTAGTCTCGATGGATTCGATGAGTATCAACGATTGGTTGCGCACGCTTGCGCTACGCGAGGACTACTCGGCGGCCTTCATCACCAATGGATTCACGAATCTCAGTGATCTACATCAAGTGGCTGGTATGCTGGGTGATTCCGATCTCAGTACGATCGGTGTATCGAAGCTTCTCGATCGCAAGCTACTGCTCAGCGCCTTGCAGAAGCTGTCGGACATGGATGTCGCGATACCATCGCCTCGAGGAGCAGCATCATCAGCAGCAGCATCGTCGTCATCAAACACCTCGACGGCACCGAGTAGCTCCTCGACGATACCTCGAATCTCATGTAGAGATTGTGAGCGAGTCTTGATCAAGGCGATTGTACAAGCAGCGCGACATCATTCGTCGTCGTTCGAGCCTGATTGTTCGGCGACTGATATCGTTCGAGCAATGGTTCGACCGAGCGACATTGCGGACGCCTTGGCTGCCGTACTCACGGTCCGAGCTCCCATGCGACCCAACCAACCGATGGCGCCACCCGTCGTCGCTACTACCAAGCCGTCCACTGGCACGACAGTCACGCCATTCGCACCGAGTGCGCCACCGATCGCTCCGACCTCTCCGAGCTTCGGGCTGCAGCTGCCTCTCGAATCCATCACATCGCCGTCGCTGCTGCCCAAGCCGATACTGACGCCGACTCCGACCTCGACTCCACGCGAGTCAGCTCTCTCATCGCCCGAGGACGTTGCCAAGATGCACATCATCTCCGAGATCTTGGGCGAGTCGTTCTCGAGAGAGTTGATCCTGTGCGTGCTGCGACACCATCCGACGCCCAACAACATCGACGCCGTCGTCGAGACTCTGTTCGGCGGCATCAACGAGACCGAATGGTTCGCCAAGGACCATACGCTACTCGAGGCCGCGCTACCGTCGCCGTCGACCAACGCTCCATCGGCTCCACCAGCGAGTTCGATGCAACCGTCAGCACCGCCGGCCTACATTCCGAGCGCCACCGCTCTCCCGAACGACCCCGCGTCAGGCTCGTCGGGCTCCTCCTCGTCGTCCTCGTCGTCATCGTCCTCTTCTCTGAGTTCCAAGTTCGTATCGAGTCCTGAAGAGATTGCCACCGCGCAGACCATTCTCTCGATCCTCGGAGCCGAGAGCTACTCGCTCGATACGGTCTTGTGCGTGCTGCGTCATCATCCCAACTCCAACTCGCTCGAGGCCGTACTCGACACCTTGATGCAAGGCATCGACGTCAACGAGTGGCTCGCCAAGGACGGCGAGTTGCTTCGTACATCGATCGGCATCATTCGCAAGGAGTGCTCGCTCTGCTTCGACGAGCTGCCGATCGAGGAGATGTACACGCTCGACTGCGAGTCGGCGCATCGCTTCTGCTACGACTGCGTGCGCAAGGGAATCGAGCTTGCGGTGCGCGAGAAGACGCAACCCAGATGCCTGTACGGTGGCTGTCCGCACGTCATCACCGAGTCCGAGATCATCGAGATCTTTGGCAAGCAGAGCGACATCCTTCGACGCTACCGAGACGCACAACTACAGTCGGCGCTGCAAGGCATGGCGAATTGCATCGGATGCCCGACGCCTGGTTGTAGCAACTGGCTCGTGTTACCTGACGACACGACCGTGAAGGTTCGCTGCAACTGTGACGGATGCAACACGAGCTTTTGCTCGCTCTGTCGTGTACGTCTATCGCTACAATCATCATCAGTATCAGCATCAGTATCAAGAAGAGCCAACTCTTGTCCATGAGCCTAACGCACTCTTCACTTGCAGGAGCAATACCACTACGGCTCAGTAACATGCGACGAGGCGCGTCAAATTCGAGTTCGTTGGCTCGAGTGGTCGACGCGAGAGCGCAAGGCGCATCTCGCTCATGTATCGGCGGAGCTCGCCAGGGCACGAGCTGCACGAGCGCAAGAGCTCAAGCGTCGAATGGCCGAGTTCAAGAAGGACGAGGATTGGAAGAAGAAGCACCTCCGCGCTTGTCCGCACTGTGGCAGCGTGGTCGAAAAGATCTCGGGCTGCGACTCCATGATCTGCGGTCAGGACACGCACGGTGGCAACAAGCAGCATGGTTGCGGCAAGGCCTTTAACTGGAGCGCGGCGGCACCTTATCGCGCAACCGATACCTCGCATCTCAAGGCCCTCAAGGTCGTCGACGAGAGAACCTTACTCGAAGGTCGAACGCACCATGGCGAGTACCACTGTGACGTATGCAACAAGCAGATTGTCGGCCTACGATTCGCTTGTATCCATTGTCCGTGCTTCAACATTTGCGAGGTCTGTGAACCGAACTCGGAGCACAACATTGTACGTCACACACATACACATCTCTTCCAGCTATCTCGCTCGTTCACTGATACCATTTCGTCCATCTCGATAGGATCATGTGTTTCATATCATTGGAGACACCAAGGACTTTTAATCAGTCGACGACACAGCTCATTCAACGATGAACCCTACAACATATGGAGGACTCAACTACCCCATCGAACTCTTGCATTTCACGATAGTCGATGGCCGTTATCCATCGACTATCGACTCTCTCTTGTCTTTACTTTATACACCAACTACCATAGCAATAGCATTCTAATTACTACATCATTGAAACTGGATAGCCTTTTAGGCATCCACGAAAGAAGTGTGATACTGTATTCAAGAGAGAGATCGATCTCAAGAACAGCGATCTCGATCTCGATCAGTTGTTTCGTTACTTGCAAGCACGCATCACACAGACCCATCGATATAGTGCGCGAGATCATCATCGATCTCTCCTCTCTTTCGATCCCACTCGATCGATTAGAATGCTCAAGAAACACTCGTTCGTCAAGAAGACCAGGGCCG
>Ga0209935_1002500_pt1 | contig 22267 bp, 28 predicted proteins | sample ThiBio_1000_plan_2_FD_183958 | JGI IMG/M metagenome (GOLD analysis project Ga0209935, IMG submission 183958) | Wastewater bioreactor microbial communities from Cape Town, South Africa - Thiocy_cont_1000_plan (SPAdes) | ecosystem: Engineered > Bioreactor > Thiocyanate-remediating >...
GGGTGAGTGAGAGAGAGAGAAGAGAGAGAGAGAGAGAGAGAGAGAGAGAGAGAGAGAGAAGAGAGAATTGTAAGTAATCACCTGTAACTTCCCCATCTTCCACATGAGAGTCAATCCGACGTTCATGGCTGTGACGGTAGTCTGTGCGTCGGGTTGTTCCCCGCCCTTTTCGAGCTTCTGTTGAAGCGCCACCATTTTCCTCATATCACTGGGTTTTATTGGAAATTAAAAAAAAAACTCATACACAAGAGTAAAATACATACCCGATAAGACCCCACACATCCGATACCAAGCTTCCTGTCTTTTGAATGCCATATGCAAACCGATAGAATCGATTTGAGGCCGCTTTAGCTTCCTTTAAGAGGGAATAAGCTTGGATCACAACTTTAGATAGAAAGGTATAGCGCTTTACCTGAACATAAATATTTCCGACTATTTGAAGCAGGGAGGCACCACCGGGTGCTTCCTTCTTCGCCTCTACTTCAGCCTGAATGATCTGTTTCCAGCCTGAGAAATATTTTATGTTAGATCTTCTCATCTTTTTTTTTCATTTCTTACCTTCTCGCTCTCCTTGAACAAAAGGCTCAAGTTTGATTAATAAAAACTTGACTAGTCTGGCCTCGATGATTTCGGTGTCTCTCATCAACCTCGACGAAGTCTCGGCGGCATCCATCTTCCCTTCAAAAGTATCGGCAAAAAAGGAAGCGATGTCCCCAAAGACATCGTCGAACTGTCCACCCCCAAATAACATCCTTTGTAATCAAGTAAGTAATTGAAGATTCGTAAAATGTGCAAGCGCATACTTGAACATCCCCGCAATATCGATTCCTTGTTCTGCAGAACTGACCCCTTGCTGTGATTGGATTGATTAGACAAGGCTGATTACATTTAATTACCTTTCCGTATTTATCGTACAGCTCTCGTTTCTTCTCATCCAATAAAATTTGATAAGCTTCCCCAATTTCCTTAAACTTAAAGCGAGTTGGTAAAAATTGGATGAGGAGATGACAATTACCTTCTCCTCGGCTTCTGGATTGTCAGGATTTTTGTCGGGGTGCCACTGTCAAGATGAGAAATTAAGTCTGTAACAATATTAGGAGTGGGTTCACATTACTTTCATAGCCATTTTGTAGTACGCCTTTTTAATCTCACTCTGAGTACTGGTTTTCTCCACCCCCAGAATTTCGTAATAACTCTTCTCGTCCTCGTTTTGTTTTGCTAATACTCTTGGTTCTTCCTTGTGATTTGGTACAGAGGATGCAGATGCGCCGCCTTGCGGTGGCGCGTAGTGCTGACTACCAGCAGCTTCATTCGCATGTACTTTGAGAGCTAATTCGATCAGCTCAGCCTTCTCAAAGCATGAGGAATGATCGACTCCGCGTTGCGCTAAGTACGCCTTGAGCTCTTTCGCACTCCATCCAGAGATCTGCACCTCAAAGTCCTGTTCCTCCATTGCGCACTGGACCCAACCCTCTGTGTGCTGGTGCTTTTCTTCCTTCCTACAGCTTTTGTTTCGCTGCTGACGTCACGTGCACAAAATGGGTATGCCTTTCGGCACATTGAATTAACCGGTCTCGCCAGTGTTTCACAGGGTGATGGCACAGTTGCTGTTTGTTGCGGATTCGGGCTGTGGCAGGGCGGAAAGAAGTTCGTGATGGACACGCAATCCTATGTTTCGACATTGTACGGAATAGAGTATCCAATTTCAAAACTTGGCGATTGATCGATGAAGGGTATTATGTATTGTCAACGGACAACATGAATACCATAACTATGGCAAGGTTCTTTCTGGTAAGCTAAGGCTCGGACTGTAAAAGTACATGGAATGTAATAACGCGGGCGGTTGGAATGTAGCTCTTCGTTAGAACAGTTTCTGTGCCTGAGATAGCCACTCAGTAACCGGGCTCTTGTTCGAGGGCAGATCGGCAAGGGTGCGGTCCATCCAGCGGGTGCTCTTATGAGCCATCAACATCCCATCGTTCTTGAGATCGGGCAATTTCTTCTGAAGGAAGATCACTGCCACTGCAGTCGCCCAAACGGAGGTGAGGATGGCATTTCCCTTCCCTTCTTCCTCCTGCCCGCAACTCTTGAGGAACTCTGCCAGCACTTTCTTCAGCTCCTCCAATCGGATTCCAACAGCACTTGCGAGACCTTCGGAGAGGGTATAGTTGCCCTGTGCCTGCTGTTGTCCTGCCAATCGTGAGAGGCGGGCATGATCGTCTTCAGGACCTGTGGTGAACGAAGATGGCTGCTTCTCAACTCCGCGGACGGAGTTATGTGCGACGAACTCGAAACCTCGAAAGCATTAGCGTCCGACCTCTCCGGATCGGAGAGGGATATATCAGACGGCGTCTCAGCCGAAAACATGCGATCGAAGTTGCAGAGAGACCTTTTCCTTGCTTTGGGAAAAGATTTTGTATCGAGTGATGAGACAAAACGTCGCTGCATTGTCCCTTGTGTTGACTCAGCCTGTATACCGACAGCAACATATGCGGTGTACTGGCTCATTAATTGATGCCTATTTAGGAAATTTTCCAAATGGGTTAATAGATTAGATTAAGATAATTAAGAGATATGTACTTGGTGCTTAGCTCAATGATCTCGGTTATAGCTGGCGAACTGTTGTGTGGGATGCTGAAAAATCCACTGGCCTCTTCTGCATTGATGTACGATTGAAGCTGTTTGATGCGCGAGCGAACAGCAAGCTTCTCAATCACCGATCCTGTAGGATCCGGATGCACTTTTTTGGAGAGCGGAATCGTGCCCTCGTGACTACCTGAATGCGGAGCCATCTTCCATCGAACAACCAACAGAGTTTCGTTTTCCTCCTCTTGCAGCAGCCTGTTTAGATCTTGCTGTGATTCTGGTTTGATCATTGCGAAGATATGTTGAAGATGGCCACCGAATAGCGGTGGAAACTCGGTTGGTGAAATTCCTTTCAGATGCGGGGTCAACTTTCCCCAATCCACCTCAATATCGTAAACAAAGGGTTGCACCGCATATCTAAGAAGGCGCAAGACTTTACTCTCCATTCGTTCGTCTCCCACTGCAAATTCTGAAAAATATCATGAATTCAGGGAAATAAAATATCTTTCTGTACCTGAAACACCACATCCGGCCCGGGCTAGGTTATTAACGAGCTCTCGGGAGACACTATCACCAATTCCGAGAGTGAATACCCGCTGGCCTTTGGTCCCTGTGTTTTTTGTCAAAGATCATGATTTTTTGGATTTGGAATTTACCAATATTGGTATTCTTGGCAACAAGGGAAACGACGGCGGCAGTGTTCTCAACTTCCCCATCAGTCAACACAAAGATTTGCCGGTTGGAATACTCATTGTCTGGAGGCTGAGCAAATATAGACCCAAGTGGAGCCAGTAGTTCGGTGCCGCCCAAGTCTTAAAAAAAGGACTCAATTATCTGGGTTTACATGTTATATAAGATACCAGCTTTCAATTGGTTGACGTGCTGTGTGGCTTCCGCAAGGGACTTGTCATTGTACGCTTTGCTCTTTCGAAAGAGAGAAGTAAAAGTAGACCCAAATCCAATTACTTAGATATTTAAGGAATTGATTAAGAACAATAAGCATGCAGGAGGAAAAATGAAAACATACAGTTGAACTTGCATACTTCAGGCAGACTCTTAAGGAATAGAGCCAACGCATTTCGAACCTTTGCTATCGGCTTGCCGGACATCGAGGCCGAGCGATCAACTGAGAGAAGGAGGGTAAAATAAATAGGCATCACCCGGGTGTTTGCAAAAAGTAAAGGGGGGGTAAACCCAAAAATATGAATTCACATCGTTGTTCTTCATATGATGACATTTGAGGGTACAGTTCCAACATCAAAGCCTTTTCGGAGTCCAACCAGACGCGAGGAGTGAAGAGGTCTTCCTGTTGTACCAACAGGACGAAATCTCCCCTCAACGCAACTTCTGGCTGTGCCAAGGTTACGTGCGCTTTGTAGTCATCGATCTCCACCCTGATGGGGTGGGACGGAGATTCGATGCTGCGGAGAGGCGAAGGCATGTCGATTTGTAAATCGATCGTGAGGCCAAAGCTTGGCCCGTTCGTGTCACCTTCCTTGATTGATTCCTCGATGTCCTTGGCTGCTTCCTTTTCCATAGCCGTAAGATTCGTGCCGGTGTAACGTGGGACGATAGTCGTTGGCAAAGTGTATCGCACCTGAACAGGGTAAGATTGGGGGGTGTGGGTGGGGAGAGGGGAGGGGAGGAAGTGGCCACCTTGTTTTCTTCCATTATCAATTGACTAACCAGAGTGATACGGATGGTGCACTCTTGTCCTGAGGCCAGGTTGCCCACACTCATCTTGAATACTACATCCTTTTCTGTTCATCATAAAGAGAACGTCAACAGAAACTCCGGCAGAAAGGGTAAGCTAGTAGCCTACTCTGTTCTAGCAGGAATCCAGCAAAGCCTTCAGCAATGGCATCCTCGTAATTATCTTTTGCGAGCTGTTTTTCTTTAACAACTCCTGTTACCTTCTTGCCATCGATCTCCATCTCGAAGCTTTTTTGGAAAGGTGAGTCACTCTCGGTGATTAGGGGCGTTGTGAACTGTCCACTCACCCACAAACGGCGGCCGCTTCATCTAGAGGGAAAACGTAAGTGGCTTCGATTGGGACCGATTCGATATTCTTGTATCGTTGAGTTACAATTTTTTTGCAAGTGCTATCACATATCACGCCTTGAACTTGGACATCCTTGTTGGGGAAAGCATTGTAATTAAGGAGATTGAAAAAGCCCAAAAAAGGGTATAATACATACCATTAAGGGAACAAGAGGTACTTTTTGCTGCGTATCTTGTCCAGTCGTTCTACAACCAAAGCCATACAAGCTTCGCTTCTCCGTCTGTTTGTTGGGTGACTGCCCCGGGCGCTTTCGCTAAAACAAAGAGGGTTTCTGTTCTCAGAAACAAAAGGCTTAGGAGGTTGGGGACGATAACAAACCACAGTAGGAGCCCATGGTGGCTTCACTTCCAACCGAGCGAGCAAATCCCAGTCTACGCCAGAGAAATATGGATGGGCTTTAATCTCATCGGGATCAGCAAGTCGACGTGCAGGATCTCTTTCAAGAAGCTTAATATGGATAAATTCAGTACCCTTCTGATTTGTTGGAAGACATATACCCCTGATACTAGAGATTTGGCCCTTTCTCCCAGGTACTCCGGGAACTGCAACTTTGCACTCATAATCTTATCATGCAGAAGTTTCCTAGATTGTGAATAAAAAGGTGGCTGATCAGCAAACTTTGGTTAGCCGCGTATACAGGAAGCCTTTTTCAGGTGTTACCAGTCCTGTAAGCATCTCAAACAAGAGGATACCGAAGCTCCACCAATCTGAAGCTTTAGAATACAGTTGTCCTTCCAACACTTCAGGAGCTAGAAGTGTAAGGAGAAAGAGATAATCGTTAAAAATATTTTCTGGGAAGCTAAATTGATTGTCTTTTTTCATACCCAGATACTCGGGATCGGAACAGAATGCTTCGTCATCCCTTTTTTGCAGTCCTTCCTTGCTAATACCAAAACTGGCCATACAGATATGGTCATCATCCGTTAACAACAGAATTTCAGGCTTTAAGTCCCTAAGAGGCCGGACTAAGACTCAAGTGCCACGACTGTCAGTTTACACACGTACCTATAAATGACACCTTCCCTGTGAAGACATTCCAAGCCAAGCACGAGTTCGGAAGCATAGAAGAGAACCGTCTCAGGAGGGAGCCTCTTTTCCCGTTTTAGCTGATAGAACAGTTCCCCGCCTCGAACGTAGTCTATCACAAAATACAAGCGTTTTGAAGTTTGGAATGTCCAATGGTACTTCATCAGGAAAGGGCAAGTAGTTTGCAGTTTTTGTAGTAAGTCTTTGGAGGGTAGCGGAGGAAACATCATCAGTTTTAAACGAGCAGAAGTAGCAGATGGAAAGGTAACGTACTCCACTCCTCAGTACGTGGTATTTCGTGGCACTCTGTGCTGGTTGTTCTCTTCTTCGTTAGCACCTTCATTACATACTCGTTGCCATCGGCATTGTATCGAACAAGAAAGCTCTGTGCACATCAAAACGGGTTTGGAACGGATACCTTTGAGGGTCATTGAAATGAGAAGGAGTTACCTTCCCATATGCTCCGGCTCCAATTATGTGCAATGTTTCAAAATCTTCTGGCTTAACACCGGCTTGGTTGGAACCAGCCTAATAAGGAAAGAACGATCAGACGAATATCCAATTTGAATTGCAATTGAAAAAAGTACTTCGCTATCGCAGCTATTCCCATCGGTTCGTGTTGCGTTGCTACTCACAGCCTTACTTGTGCTTTCCGCTTTCACTTCATCCTGAGCAGCACGAAGAGCTTTCAACCACTCATTCATCTCCGTCTCTGAGTCGGCACTCAGGAGGTAGGTACGATCCGCTGTCTTGAGCTTCAGATACCATTTATTGTTCTTGAGTAAGCTTGCGGCTTCTATGGCACTGCACATCCTCACAGATATGGAACCTATTAGATTTGCATTTAGATATTTTGAACAAGAAAACATGTAAGAAGGGAAGGTTTACCTTTCAGTCTCTTGTTACCATCGTGATACCTCAAATTCCCATCGCCGGAGAGCTCGCACCAGCTGTTTTTCCAGCGTCCCAGTTTTCCTTTCTTAACCATCAGCATCCCTTCCTTCTTGACAGTGCTGCTCATGTTGCTACAACAAAGGGATACCTGCCGATGAAAGTATTGAAGTAAGTTTCAGGTAGCGGGGGCTGGAGCATCGCTGAACGGGCGCGCATCCAATTCTCCCCATATACCCCCCGAAACTATTTTTGGCAATTGCCAAATTGAGGCTGACACAAAGCACGTGCTAGGCATGATTGTCAGCATCAGTCTGCATCTCGGAGTTCCATGTCGACTCCTTATGAATTGACCTGTTTACGCAGTGACTAGCCGCGGATGCAAAGCCAGTCTTGCTCATTCCTAATTTCCTTCTTGACACATGACAAGATGCCTCTTCATTCAACTTTGTTTTTTCAACGTTTATTGAGCTTTGAGTGGTGGAATGATGGAGATGTGGCCACCTTACCTCCAGTCGAGCAAGATAGGCAGGAGCTCTGAGGGATGTCTCTGAAAACGTATCCTTCAGCAACGATCATTTCTGCTGGCTAACTTTTTCCTTGCGTCTTACTTTTCCACCCGTCTTCTTGTGGTTGGCCTTTCCTTTCCTATCAGACTCTGGCGCTGTTTTCTCCTCTTTTGGTGTAGTTTTATACAAGAACATTACTTCCGCGCTATTCTTTGCTCCTAGTTCCCTATATTGAAATTGGTATACATGAAGAAGAGAGAGAAAGAGAGAGAAAGAGAGAGAAAGAGAGAGAAAGAGAGAAAGAGAGAGTGAGAGAGAGTGAGAGAGAGAGAGAGAGAGAAAGAGAGAGAGAAAGAGAGAAAGAGAGAAAGAGAGAGAGAAAGAGAGAATATGGAGAGAGAGAGAGCGAGAAAGAAAGAAAGAAAGAAAGAGAGAAAGAGAGAGAGAGAGAGAGAGAGAGAGAGAGAGAGAGAGAGAGAGACGTACATGTCGTATCGCTCTATGCAATACTCAGGCTGTTCTTTACTTAATATGTCACCCATAAACCGTTGAATCTTGACGAAGACACCACGAGATCTTTCGATGATATCCAAGAACAAGAAGAGGGTGCCAGGCCGAGCTAGCAACGCTATGTGACTCCAGAAGAGTCCCTCCTTGCAACTCTTTGCTGAGGTTTCATTTACAACATAACAGAACACGAAAAGATCTGTCGTCCCACAGCTTCGCTCCAACTGCTTGTTTAAGGAAAACGACCCAATCACCCCTTTAGTTACATCACATCGATCGAATGAAAGCTTGATTGGCTTCATAATATCCTTATTTCAAGTCTTAGAGCCTTAATGCACAATAATGAATCACGTACCTGAAGACAAGAAAGATAATTTTTCCATTCTTTCTCAAGATCGAAAAGTTTGCATTCCAGATCTTCACAATGAAAGTACTCGGCGTTAGCAAATACCAATCCGCTCGCATCAGTTCCTTTATGGCCATCAGGTTAGCAAATTATCTCAAAAGTATCTTGCTGGTACTACCTGGTCCACCGCCAATTGATGCGACGGAAAGCGCCAGCTTGCCGTTCTGGGCGCAATTCAATTCCGCGTTGAGAATCTGTCGTAATCGAGAAAGTTCTTGCTTGTTGGAGGTAAAGGCATACGACAGAGCCTCCAATAGCAGCATCCCCCTCTTACTAAACTTGGTGCTGTAGTAATTGTAATGGAGCGCTCTCCCCGAAAACGAAATACCTTGTAAAAGGATTGAGATTTTGTGTAATCTAGGCAGATAAAGTACCTTTGGTATCTGCGCTTGTAGAAAGAAGCTTCATAGCTTGTTGGGATTCAGCCAGCTCTTCCGTTGAGAAAGGTTGATTGTCATTTTGGCGGCGAACATCTTCAAGTATCTTCTCCTGCGCGTCTGCGAACCACTGCGTCCTATAGGGTTTCAAAGCACATCATAAGCCACAAGGTTGTTTTTCGATGATTGATCACCGCACCACTCCCGCTTCATGAATGAATTGCGTGGCACCACTTCCTTGAACAAGTGTTGGTCGTTCTTGCTTTCGTGTTTTTGGCGCGTTTGAAATCTTTGATAATTTTTCTTCGAAGGTCCACAACAAAATTTTGCCCCGCAGCCCTTTTTCTGAGCCAAATCCCCACCGCATGCAGTTTCTGATGAAGAGGAGGAAGGAAGAAGCACCTGTACGTTTTTCACCTTCGCCCCCCTCTTCTTTCTTGTATCGCCAAAAAAGGATGCTCTTTTGCTTACAAAATCCATCAACAGCCTCTTTTCGGCGACGAAAGGCCGCTTTCGGCATCGACTTCCTTCCACAGCGGCCCGCCAGAAATATCTCCCAATGAAATTGAAAAAACGGGTGTGTTAGGCGATGGATCTTTTGGTACAGTGTATAAGGGGCGTTGTCGTTCACAAGATGTCGCGGTAAAGGTGCTACACAGGCAAGACCTGGATGAGCATAGCCTCAACGCGTTCCGTAAAGAGGTGGAGATCGTAAGGTAACCATATTTTTAAATTATTTAGTTACATATTTTCGACTACGCGTTATTATTTTATGTTGAGTATTTAATTTTTTTACCGTTTGCTATTCTTTAGCCGAATTTTCCACCCCAATATTTTGTTATATATGGGTGCTTGTACAATTCCTGGACACATGATGATTATTACTGAGCTTATGCCGCTGGGAGATCTCGAAACCATGTTGCATGATAAAAAGGCTCATCTGCCTTTGGTTCTCCGGATGCAAATGGCGAGGGATGCTGCAAAGGGGATGACCTGGTTGCACAGTTCAAACCCAGTCTTCATTCATCGTGATTTGAAGACTAGCAACTTGCTTGTAGCGGAGGACTACACAATCAAACTCTGTGACTTTGGTCTGAGTGTGAGTATTTTTTTCCATTCTCAATTTTTTTTGAAAACAATTTTTGTCAAACACTAAAAATTCTCATAAGCAAATCAAACAACGTGGGGAAAATCTCATGGATGGTGTGGAGGGTGCAAAGGGTACTCCTTTGTGGATGGCACCAGAGGTACGCAGTTAATGTTTGTAAGGTGATTCAAATTAAATTTTTTTCTTGAATTATGTAGGTTATGGCGGGCGAACAATTTAACGAGAAGGCTGATGTTTATTCTTTTGGTATCGTCTTGTGGGAAATCCTCACACGAGATGAACCCTTTACGCAATTCGATAATTATGAAGAATTTCGGGACGCGATCTGCAACAAGCACGTGCGCCCCGCTCTTCCGGTGGAGTGCCACCCCGGGTTGAAACAGCTCATCGAAGCTTGCTGGCACCCAGACCCCACAAAACGGCCAGCCTTCCCAGCTATCGTTGCAGCGTTGGAGTACATAATTGTGGATACCGCCATCCAGGACCCACAAGGTAGAAAGATGTGGAAGGATTACTTCTTGAAAGAGGTGAGAGAGAGAAAAACACTTTCTACTTACTTTGTTATTGTTACGCGTAATATAAACAGGACCGAGTAAAATGGATGGACTTCCTGCGGGTATTCAGCAACTACCTCCCTGCTGAAAGCGACTCGGGAACGAAGATACTCAACATTAAGTGCCTGTATTTGCTATTAGGTAACTAACACTTATTTATTCTATTGGGCCTGTAAGCTAAACGCCTTTAAAACAGCGGAGAAGGCCAAAAACAGGGATGAAGAAATCGTCACCTTGCAAAACTTTGGTAACTTTTTGAATTATTTTGGCCCTATGGCAGCCAGCGAGATACCGCTCATGGAAAACGTATGCACCCTCACTTTCCTCCTACATCATAGCTACACAGTTTGTTAACAGCAAAGCATAATTAGATACGACAAACTCTGAAGAAGCCATATTTCCATGGAGACATCAGCACGCGGGAGGCCGAAGCGCATCTCACCGGCAAGAACGCGGGTACCTTCTTGATAAGGTTCAGCTCGTCCTCGCCAGGCTCCTACACCATCTCGAAGGTGCACACCGATCACAGCATCAACCACCAACGGATCGTCCATCCTCCCGGCGGTGGGTTCTTCCTCAACAACAAGGGCTATGCCACCTTGGAAGAGCTTGTGAAGGGACAGGCCAAGGAGTTGAACCTGTTGACCCCCTGTCTGGGTTCTCGCTTCGCACCTCTCTTCACCAACCAGTCGGTCACTGGCTACTTGCAGTGATGTGATGCCAGCAAACAAAAACACCAAAAACACCAAAAACAAACGATGGAGTGGATGCAGGGGTGGTATTTCTGTATCCCATCGGACGGAAAAACAAGGCCTTGTGTGCGAGAGAGAGCGAGAAACGCACAACACACACTCTCCTCTGTTATGGGTCCTGTGTAGGGACTACGAAGGAGGAGTTTAAAGTGTGGTCACTCTCTCTATCCCTCGCATGCCTTCTTGTCTGTCAAAACATCAAAAAAAACTGTAAAACAAAAAGACCTTGAAATACAAAACTAACTTATCCACTCTATGTATTTGTTTTGGTGATTTGTTGAACTGTTGGTACAATAGCTGCCCTCTTGCTTTACTTGTTCCTTCTTGCTTGTCGCGCTAAGAGAAATGCAAGTCAGAAGTACTCCTTTTAAAAAAAGAGAGGGCTGGTAGTACCAAGTTCTTGGTTCCTGACGATCGCGCGATCAATCGTGCCTCTGTTGAATGGGTTTATGACTGGTTTGATCAGAAAAGAAGGATCCTACCTGGCAGTTGCATCTTTGATTGGCAAGTTAATCTTTTGCAAGGTCTTGTTGGTTTGGAAGGCTTCTGCCAGCTTCAACTCTGCTGCGGACCCAGCTTGTTTGCTCTGGTGGATAATTTTTAGATTCAGAGCTCAAACACAAGAATTCAAACCTGATTCGATAGCTTGAGATCGAGAAGGGTCTCATTCTTGGCCAACGCAACAGCAATGGCACTCACCCCGTCACCACCGATCATGTTGGTCTCAAGATTAAGGAAGGTGAGAGTTGTGTTCTTGGCAAGGACTTCACCAAACTTCTTGGCGCCTTCGTCAGTTACTTTGGCATTGACCTTTAATTTAGTTAGATTTGATCACATAACGTGAGAAGCTGCGTACAAATGTGACTGACGTGACGTGGGTATTGTCTAGCAAGGATGTAGCAAGCCGTACGCCAGTTTGGGGAGTCGCATCTGGGAAGGACACAATTTTGACTTCGGTGGTGCTTGGACTAGAAGAATATGTTAAACACCACTTATATTGCCAGTTTATGCGTACTCATTGGCAGTAATTCGCTCAATAAGATTTTCTACCACCGTCTCTTCTAGGGATAGCGACTTGGTGGGGGCAGAAGAAGCCACGCTCACAGGAGCAGCGGGTTGCTTAGCCAGTTTGTCGAGGTCAGAACTAATCGCCTCCGTTTCCTTTAACAATAGGTTAGATAAATCCTCCCTTTGTGCTTTGTGTGTGGACGTACCTGTCTTAACTCCCAGGCCTCTTTAATAAGTCCAAAACGCTGCTGGATGTCATTGAATTCCTATCAAAATAAAGCTTAATATTTTGTCGATATGCTGAGAAGCACATACCGCACGAATGGCAGCAACTTCAGCCGCAATACTTGACTGAAGAGAAGGAAGAAAGGTTGTTAGGTCTTATGTGTACAGAAGAGTAGCGGCTCTTTGCATCGTACCATTTTTATTGGAACTGATTGACTATGGCCTTTTTTTGGCGCCCTTTACTGTGAGGCAATGGAGCGCGTCTTGGTTGTTGACACAGGTAGGGCACTTGTACTCTGGCTGTTAGGGGTGTAGTAAACTCAACCTTCGCGCTTTATTGTAGGAGATTCAGTGCCCGCTAAGGGCGACTTGAAATTTATTACCCTTCTGCATCCAAAATCCGGTAATGCTCAATACATTGTGGCGGGAGATAGGTTGTTGGAACTACAAAAGATGCGTGGAAGTCACTCTTCTTGGTTTAAGGACAATAATGTCATCGAAGGTGCGCTTGCTTGTTCAGTGATGCGTTGTAACAATATTTCGTATTTTTTAAGATGGCACACTCTTTTTGGCCACTCCCATCGATCCGTTGTTCGTGATGATCCCTCTTCTCGAGAAGAACAGAAAGGTATTCGATTAATTTTTGGTATCAAGTAAAATAACATTGATTAGGGTTCATCTGGGGAGGGTTATTATTGCACATTGGAACAAATATTGTTGGAGAATGCCGAGTATCCCGCATATGCAGAGTTGGCGAGTTGTAAATATCTTAATCTTGAACTCATTTGCGATGCTAAAGGTAAAATTCCTCAATGCTCACGGTGTCAAATTCAAATCTCATCGACTTCCACAGATATTGGGGCGGGTATGGTGTACAGATTAAACGACGAAGCAGTCCTGCAATGGCTGTGTTGTAAGGTGGAACAGCTGGCCGAGCACTTGGCCACAAAAGAACACATAGTACAAGGAGTGGTGGCCGCTGCACGGGCACCTTCCTATCGACACGTATCTTCATCAGACAACAAACGGAAACGAAACGCTTTCGAAGGTAACAGCCCCTCCTCTCTTCCCTCCCCCTCCCACCCAACAACAACAGGATAACTTACACATTTGATCGCAGCCGATGCTCGAAAGGCTGCAGTTGGATTCCTTTCAGAATATACATCAGAGGAATGGCACGTTAAGTTGTGTGAACATTACCAGTAAGTCTCTCTCTCTCTCTCGCTCTCTCTCTCTCTCTCTCTCTCTCTCTCTCTCTCTCTCTCTCTCTCTCTTGCTAACATACAAATAGTATTACACCGCAGCCATCTGCAAAGCGAGTGAAGTCAGCAACAAAAGCAGCGCATCTAGAGAGGCGAGCAAGTGCTCCTGGAAAGTTAACCGGATTGTTTGAAGATGACTTGGATGAGTCGGGGATCTTCAATCAGGCAACAGCTACCCCCGAGAAAGCCAAACCCGCCCCGAGTGTCTCCTTTGCCAACAAGCGATTGCAGAAGGTTGATTCAACAGGCAACAAAAAGATAAGCGACTTCTTTCGAAAGAAGTGAAATAAAAGATATACCCTTTGAGTAAGTTGAAATGAGAAAGGTGTACCCAATCCCTTAGGCACTTGTCAAGGGGGGTAGGAAGCATAAACTGTTTTGTTACTGGAAACTCGTCCCTTGCCGTATTGGTCGCGTTAGATACTATGGACTGCAGTGGCTCTGAGCGACGATGTCTTTGGATTCCAGCATGCCCAATTGTCCTAGTTCTACGAAAACGTCTTGCTTGTTGAAGGCATGAAGATACAAGACATTTAGACTTACAGGGATGATCCAAAAATAAAATAACAAAGCTAATCTCGGTTTCGCTCCCAATTGTCTTATTATTTTTAAGTTTTGAAGGGAAGAGAAGCTCAGAAATAAATATCTTTTGTTCTTTAGTTACAAAAATTACAACTCTATGGCAAGATCTTCTTTGATTGCTTGCAGTTCAGTATAGTCTTCTCTCTTGGCTGCCTTGTGCAACGCCTTCCATATATCAGTCACCAGCATCTTTTTCCAAAACTCCCAGATAGTCTCCCTCATTGTTGAGCCTGCGATGGTCTGGTAGAGGCCGTGGCACATGACCTGAAATAAAACTCGCACAACCATGACCAAATCGTGCTTGGGTTTGGGAACGTAGAGGCTGTCGGATCGCAAGACACCTGCAGGTGCCTGTCGCAAAGCTCCCTCAAATGGCACAAGTTCTCCCGTGCGCTTTATAGCGCAACCCCAATCGTTCAGGAAAACTTTTCCGGCCTCCTATGATGATGTACAGGATATATTAGTATGCAAAGTAAGAAAAACCTTACCTGTCCCTGAATACGAAAGAAGTTGCTCAATCTCACATCTCTGTGAATGTAATTTAGCGCATGCGCCTTCTTCAAGATCTCAAGTAGGGCAGAGAAGTCGGCTGCTCTGGGTGACACGGCATCTCCTTTTGGAACGACCATGAACGGTGTTCCTTGGGGACTTAATATGAGGGCGGAGGCACTTGCTGCCAACACCGAAGGAACTTCAGGTTGCAGCGAAGAGATGGAATTGAGGATCGACTGTTCTGCTTGAACTCTAAATTGATGACTGGGGTAAAAGCCTTAAGGACCCCCCATTTTACCTGACAACAACAAAATATCAGATGGAGGAAAAAAATAAAAAATAAAAATAAAAAGGAAAGCATACCGTCGTAGGTCGCCGCAAAAACAGATGACGTAGCACCCACTCCGAGCAGGTTGGATACCTTTTCAAAATCTGGGTTCACAACACCCAATTCGGCCGGTTCGGCTGTAAGCGCGGCCGCTAACCAAATGCCACCAGATTCTATATAAAAGAGCAGAGAGAGAGAGAGAGAGAGAGAGAGAGAGAGAGAGAGAGAGAGAGAGAGAGAGAGAAAGAAAGAAAGAGAGAGAGAATGAGTAAAGAGCAAAAAAGCGAACAAAAAGTAACTTACGATCAAGGAGGGTTGTGGGAGTCTCTATTAATTTCATGGGTGTGCTCGTAGTTACGGCATGCAGCTTGAAGAACTGAATGAGAACGCCGTCGGTGAGGAAACCGATGGCGAATGGGCGATGAGGCAACATGGCGAGTAGCTTTTTGAGATACCCGACCAGCTGCCCCTTTTCTTGGTTTGTGAAAGTCCCTTCATGCTGCTGTCGGCGTGGCTTGTTCTCGCCGATGAGATAGATGTTGAAGACTTGGCGAGGTAGCCCTGTTGGGTATCCTATCATATCGGGTTTGCTCTTCCCTAGCGAGGGTGTGTTGTGCGTATCGACCAGGAAGGTCCGAAATCGCGATGGGTTGCCACTGACCCTCCGAGCTTGCGCGGGCCGCTTGATGTACTCGGTCCACGCTTGTTGAACGGTGGACTCTGGCGCACCCGCGGGCACCAGGGAGGAGGCATCGTGGAAGACGCCTGTTGGGGTCCCTTTCTTAAACGATGGGTGCGATAGCGGAGGCGTTTGAAACCAAGTATGCGCTGCTTCTACTGTCACTGCAGGAAGAAGCGCCTGATAAAGTTCGCCGGCAGTTGAATCTGTGTTTGATCCTATGAAAAAAAAGCTTAAGCAGTGACGATGAAGGGATATTGGGCGGGGTAGAGGAACTTAACTAAAAGTATTAAATGACTCTGCAACGGTCTTAATCACTGCCCTCTTATTCGGTGATTCTGACAGCGTCGAAAGCTGGGTCATTTTGTCGAGAATAGCATCAAGTTTGTCATCTTCATGTACTTAGTAAAGCAGGCGAGAAAAAAACGTGCAATGTACTTGTTCCTTTGTCTGTAGCTTCATTAATACCGAGAAGAGAAAGCAAAAGATTAGTAAAAAATTCGATGCGAATTAGCGCCGTGAAAACAAAATTCAACCTTGTTCAATAACATTACGAAGCTTCCGTTTCAGCACAGAGGCAATTCCACCTTATCCCAATCTTCTGCTGTCAAAATTTGCAAGTCTGCAAGCGTTTTGCACCAGTTGAAGTATCAATCAGATTTATGTCTTCCGGCCGACACGGTACAAGTGCCTCAAGTATACTCAAGTTGGAACCTGGGAAAACAATTTAAATGAGTAGTAATCAAGAAATACTCATACCAAGGCAGTTGTCACAAAGCTTGTTGCCATAGCTTGTTATTTCCGAGCCTCGTCCCCCTTCCTCCCCTACTCGTCCCGTGAACAGGGCTAATTTACATTTCTTTGAATTTCTCTGAGCAGGATGACTTTGTTGTTGTTGTTTTTTTTATGCAGACGAGAAGAGGACACACAACATGACAGATACGCTGCACGACCTAGAGTTTCAGGGGACAACCCCAATAACCGAGTTGCTCTTTCAATGGTGCAAGAGACACGGATACACTACAGAGGAAGCCGAGCAACTCATGCCAGGCTGGCACGAATTCCTGTTCAAAACACAGGGACTGCAAGATGAGGTTGCTGCAATAGAAGATTGCACGGTTGAACAAGTCAAAACCTGGATCCTTCTACCTGCGGGTTTGCTAAACGTCTTCAAAGCAATCATTAGGCGTAAACAAGGTATTTTTAGCGCTAATACGCGTCGTATTAACTTTACACTGGACTAATATTTTCTTCCTCTACCAGGTGCTGCCTCTGGACAAGGAGGACTTGGTACGTGGCGTTTGGATTTTAATCGTATTTTGTTAATTTTGCTAATCTTTTCTCCCTTCAAAAACGGAACCCTCTCACAAGGTGGTAAGGTTTGAACTCTTTTTCCCGCAGCTTGGCCGGTTGTCTTCGCCATACTCATTCCCTTTTGCCCACCCCCTAGATACACAGCGGGATTCGTTTGGAAGATTCTGGGAGGCCCTATTGCAGTTGGTTTCACCGCGTCAACGAGAAGCCGACGTTGCCGAAGCATCTGGGAAGACCAAAAAAAAGAACAAGAAACTGAAAAAGCTAGCCCGGGGTTGTCCCAGCCGCAATGGACCCCTGGTTCTATCTAACAACGCAGCTTGGCTTGGCCTCAAGCGTCTGCGGACTCCATTATTTGTGCGAGACTGCTACAAGGCCTTGTGGGATAAGGTGCAAGCGCATCCATATGATGTACTTATCACCGGGACGCCAGGGACTGGCAAGACCGGTTTCATGGCATACATGCTTTACCGGTTGATGACTATGCGCACTCGTGCCTTTGATGCTGTGCTCGACTTTGACGAGATCTTCTGCCTTATCACTTCCCGGAATGAGCTGAGATATGGGACTCGAGGATCTTCATTCGCCGAACAACTTGCCGAAGAGAGGAACCTTTACCTTTTCGATGCTCGGCGGGGAGTGCCTGGCCCTATGAGTGTGCTGTGCAAGACGGTTGTCACTAGCTCGCCAGACCCTGGTCACTTTAAAGAATTCAAAAAGGAGATTGTTCTCACTCTGTTTATGCCGGTATGGACCAGGTTTGTAACTTAACCCTTGTCTTGTTCTGTTCCCTGGCCCTGGTTTACTTACATCTTTGTATTTACAGCCAAGAAATAATGTACTGTCGCAACGTCTGTTATCCCGATGTGTCTCGAGAGGATTGCCTTGAAGCCTACGGCATCGCAGGTGGAGTGCCTCGCTTGACCCTGTTGCATCTGGCTAGAAAGGTTCGGTGGAGGGTGTGAAAGCACTGCTCGACAGCGGGATCAAAGAAATGGACTTCGATCAGGCCCGGAGGTTGGCCGGCATATCCAATCTCATAGGTACGAAACGCAATGAGGTCGTTCATCGGCTTCTCCACTTGCTTCCAACTGCAGATTATTCGGAGTGTGTTCTGCAATTTGCCTCCACCTGGGTATTCAAACGGCTCTGTGAAGACGCGACCGGGAGGATTCTTGATGAGGCCGAAGTATTCCTTCGTTCGGACCACGCCGCTTGCTATGCCGCTCTGAGTGGGCAGATATTTGAAGCCTTCGCACACCGTAAATTGGCGGCAGGAGGGACCTTCTTGGTTCGGGAACTCACAAGCGCAAGCCAAGAGAGTCAAGAGACCATCCCGCCACTTCCTCAGCAGACCATCACAACCCTGGCAGACCTACAACCAGATACATATGGAATTCCCAGGGCACGCAACTTTGCTGTGGCTGATGCTGTGGTCCTTCCACACCGCGCATACCAAATGACGGTGAGTGCGACTCATCCAATCAAGGGAGCGCATTTAGAACAGTTCGTGAAGGCCTGGAAGTCTGTGGAGCTTTACTTTGTTGTACCAGAACAACGGTACAATGCTTTTCAGGAGCAGGCCTATGTGACTAACCAAGGCAAGGCCTTTCTCAAAGTCCCCAAATATCTTGGTAAAGTGAAACAGTATGTATTATGTTTGCCTTTGGGTGGAAGAGAATAAATGTTTTCAATTGTGACAATCATCCCATCTCCAGTGCTTTTACACAGTTATTGGAGGTGAGGGAATCTGCTGCGTTACCAGTACTTTCGGGAAATGAATAAACTCGATTTTTGCAACACCCTGTTGTGTGTTAGACAAACACAGTTGTCCCCTTTACTTTATTTGTTTGTTTCTTTAAATAAATGAGTCGGGATTAACCAAAATGAGATCTTCTTCGAGTAAAGCGGCGATCACTTGCTTTCGATCCTCTTCGTCATCCAAGGGTAGAGAGCTGATTTCGAAGTAGTTGGGATAGGATGCTATCACATATTCTATCGCTGGGGCGATCTCAATAGAAAACTGCACCCCTGGAGAGGAAGCCACCTTGTCTCCACTAAACACTGTTGCGGTGGAGAGTGAGTGAGTGAGTGAGTGAGTGAGTGAGAGAGAGAGAGAGAGAGAGAGAGAGAGAGAGAGAGAGAGAGAGAGAGAGAGAGAGAGAGAGAGAGAGAGAGAGAGAGAGAGAGAGAGAGAGAGAGAGAGAGAGAGAGAGGGAGAGAGAGAGAGGGAGGAGTACCCTTAGAGTTTTTCATATTGTGGTAAACTACAACCAAGTCGCCTTCAACCACAAGCCGCATTGAAGTCCCCGCGATGACTCGCACAAGGGTGTTGTCGGTGAGTGTCACCTTTTTGGATTTCTCCAATTGGTCCCTTTGGGCAGCCGGGATGTATGGAGGGAGGCTCTCGTGTAGATATTTCTTCATCATCTGATCGGCACCCGAATCGATGGGTATGTACTCAATTATCGCGTTCATCATATTGATTATCGTTTCGTGGAATGCCTCCCTACCCGGATCATCGTCCTAATGGATTTGAGTGTGAGAACATGTATTGTGATTGAGTGTGCAGTGGGTATGTGGAGGAGAGGAGAATTATGTGAGAGTGAGTGAGTGAGTGAGTGAGTGTTTACCAGATCTGAATGGATGCTTCCCATATATTTTAAATAATCTCTCGGCACTCCCTGTCTCATCTCAGGTAGTTCCTCAGCCGCAAGTTCAACTGCACCCGGTAACGTCTAACAGACACGTCAGCACCCACAACACCCACAACAAGTACCTGTGAGAGAAAATCCATCCACGAGTGAAGTTGATATGTTGAGAGAGTGAGGTGGAATGAGTGGGCATCGGGGCCGGTGTGCGCTTGATGAATGAAACCTCTTGGAAAATACATCAAATCTCCTTCCTGCAACTCAACACTGCAAAGAGGTTCGGGCACTTCATCGGGTTTCAATGCCTCTGTCAGAGAGAGAGAGAGAGAGAGAGAGAGAGAGAGAGAGAGAGAGAGAGAGAGAGAGAGAGAGAGAGAGAGAGAGAGAGGTAGGTGAGTGAGTGAGTGAGAGTTGGTGAGGATGCATACTGCTAGGAAATCGTGCGAGAAAATCTGACGCACTTGGCTCATAGAGCTTCCAATGCTTAGAGCCTTCCAACTACAATACGCGTTTAGTGTATGTTGTGGGTGTTGTGGATGTTGTGAGTGTTGTGGGTGTAGTACCTGAAGAAGAAACACCTCGACATCGTCAAAGTGAGGAGGGAATCCTTGGGACCCAGCGGGAGTTAGATAGCTGTTGGATCCAACTACGCATCCGAACTGCTCCTGAAGAAGACTGCATAGTTGCCACAATCTGTCGTGAAACTGTTGAGGATGTCTGAACCGCACACTACATCCTTCCTTGTACATCTTCCAAACTTCTTCTGAATTAACCTTCATTTTGATGAAATCAGCAAAAATTGAGGACGGGATTTACTCTACCTTGCCACCCACAACCATTTCCTGCTTTTTCCCAGCCTCGTATTTGCTCACATCAACGTGTTCAACGTAATTTAGTTTCTCTCGAAGTAGAATTTCTTCAAGAGCCTTTGTACCGAACCAGCCCTGATTGATGATGGAAAATGAGTTGTGAGGGAGAAAGATTTTGAGATACCTTGTAATAATCTTTTCCTTCACCATCCGTCTGCTTGTTTCTCTGTATGATAAGGGGCTTCTTCTCCCAATATTCTTCAAAAAATACTTCCGGATCAACGGGAAAGATCAACCATCGGAACAATTCGGCCGCCCTCAGTCTACTATCCGTTTCTCCGTCTTCAAATATCGCATCCACTTCCTCTGGGATGTCATTCTCGCTCCTCTTTTCTTTACCAACAATCAATTGTTGCATCATATAGTTATAATAATTAAGCGACTTCTGATTACCTTTGCCTTTGTCTGGGATAACTGGGCTGGGAACTTCAGCTGTTCGTTCCTTCTTTTTGGCAGTCTTTCGCTTCTGCTTTTTTGCTTTCCGTTTCAACACCGCTGCCGAAGGTCGTCCCTCCATGTCCCGCTTTGAATACCAAGAAAAGAGAAAGTCGACTCGTGGGCAAGCAAAACGTCGTTAACGATCTAACAAGGCAAGAAGACGGACGATGGAGCAACAGAAGCAATCTGATAAATCGGGTGGATGGTTGCCACCCACCACCATGAAGGTACAATGCAAAATCCTTCGTCGCCAAAATGTATTTTAGTTTATTTGGTCTTAATGCAAAATCGTCCAGACGAAAATTGTTTGCACGTTAGGACCCGCCACCTCCTCAGCAGAAAAGCTTGAAGAGCTTATACAAGCTGGTACCTAATTGAACGATTATAAGCCTAAATCTAACATGATAAAGGCATGGATACCGCTCGATTAAACTTCAGCCATGGTATTTTATGTCGCCCAACAAATAATTCAATCGTTAATCGATTAATTGCTTTATCGAACAAAAGGTACACATGAAGAAATGAAACAGCTGGTAGATACTCTGCGCACGCTTGGGAAGAAATATTCAGAGCAGCTATCTATCATTTGCGATATTCAAGGACCCAAAATTCGCACAGGATTAATGAAGGAAGGTTTCAACGTCGCACCCGGCGATAAGATAAAGTAAATATGATTTGAAGTCAATTAAATTGTATCTGATCTGTATTTCTTTAGAGTCACACCGGACGAGATAGTTGGTTAGCAATCAAATTACTTTGTTAATCGAGGCTAATTTAAATTCGAATTAGGTACGCCTGAATGCATTCAAATCAAGTACCCAAGCATCCTCGAGGATTTGGCTCCGGGTGACCTGATCTTCATTAACGATGGCCTGATTAGACTCAGCATCCAAGAAAAGGCTGAGCGCCACTTCGTTTGTCTCGTTGAAGCTGGCGGCCTCATTTCAGACCACAAGGTCCCTTCACTATTCAACACCCACAACACAACATAACGCAACACAACAGGGTTGCAATATACCGAGTGGAAATCTATCGTTGGATATTTTATCTAAGAAGGACAAAGAAGACCTCAAGTTGATCGCAAAGTTAAACCCGGAGTACGTAGCAGCAAGCTTTGTGGGTACTGCGGAGGATGTAAGAAAAGTAAGTAAATTCTCTCTCTCTCTCTCTCTCTCTCTCTCTCTCTCTCTCTCTCTCTCTATCTCTCTCTCTCTCTATCTCTCTCTCTCTCCCTGTGGTACTAATTTCTGTTTTTCAGGTTAGGCGCTGTTTGGCCGACGCAGGCAATACGGATATCAAGATCATATCGAAGATAGAAAGGCCCATAGCTCTAAAAAATATCGATGAAATCATAGCAGAGACAGATGCTGTCATGGTTGCAAGAGGTACGTTGTTGCTGCGTGTTGTTGTGGTGTGCTGTGTTGTGTATCAACTTAATGACTTACACCATGACATAGGCGACTTGGGTGTTGAGATTCCTACATGGGAGGTACCCATTGCCCAAAAGACAATCGTAACGAAATGTAATAGAGAAGGAAAACCCGTCATTGTAGCCACTCAGGTATACCACCTTGTGATATGGGGTGGTGTGGTGTGGTGTGGTGTGGTGTGGTGTGGTGTGGTGTGGTGTGGTGTGGTGTG
>Ga0209935_1002505_pt1 | contig 22206 bp, 37 predicted proteins | sample ThiBio_1000_plan_2_FD_183958 | JGI IMG/M metagenome (GOLD analysis project Ga0209935, IMG submission 183958) | Wastewater bioreactor microbial communities from Cape Town, South Africa - Thiocy_cont_1000_plan (SPAdes) | ecosystem: Engineered > Bioreactor > Thiocyanate-remediating >...
CGGGACCTGCACCGACCACGAGAACCGACGTGCCTCGCGCACGTTGCGCGTGGTAGGCCTTGGTTCGCTTGATCTTGGTGTCGAGGCTCGCCACCAGGCGCTTAGCACGGTAGTGAGTCGACAAGGCAGCTCGAACTCGGCCGTCGCATACACGCTCAAGTCGCGAATAGGTCTCGGTGATCTCATCAAAGTCTCGCGCTGCCGCAAAGACATTCCACAGCTCGTAGACGCCTTCCTTTCGAGTGGTGTGGCTCATGGTCGAAGGCTCCGAACGCATGGTGAATGTCGGATGAGGAGGTTGAGGAGGTTGTTGAGGAGGTTGATGCTGAGGTTGGGGATGGGTTGTTGATGCTGAGGTCGAGATGGTGATGACCCATTGAGTGGCAAAGCAGGTTATTTGAGCGGGCCATGGCAGGCGGGGTGCACGAACGACAGGCGCACAGCAAGAACAGCGCCACCGACAGCGAACGAGGAAGAAGGAACACGAACACACGTACCCCACACGGCGGGTAATAGTGGGCGTGCCCCGCCGACTGCGGGTATTGTGGTCCATATGTTTGGCCTGAGGAACAGCGCCAGATCGATTGTTGTTGTTTGGTGGCTCGGTGCTTGGTGGGTGGCTCTCTCGTTCTCTCTGAGTACGTTGGGAGGTGTTGGGGCTGTGCCAACAAGACGGCGAGGCTCTTGGCAAGGCGTGTGTGGAGGAGCGCGATGGCCGAGCAGTGGCGGCCGTTGTGCTCGGTCGAGGAGTTGGATATCGATACGACGCTGATGTGCGGGCAGACGTTTCGATGGGTGAGGCTCGCCGTCGATAACGGAGCGAACCCATTGTGGAGGGGCGTAGTGGGACGTTCGGTGGTGTCGTTGCGAGCCGAGGGAGGCTCGGTATCGTGGAAGCTCGATGCATCGCATGGCGTGAGTAACGTGAATGATGCGCGCGTGCTCGACGCCACCGAGGTCGCTGTGCGCGACTACTTTCGACTCTCGGATGCCTTCTCGCTGCCTGCCTTGTATCGCTCTTGGTCGGCAGTCACACTCGATGGCACTGCAGACCCTAGTAGTGATGGTGCAGTTGATGAGTCTCCAGCGATCAAGAGCGAGCGCGATGCATCATTGGTCGGTAGCAAGCGCGCACGTGCCAGCGACGAAGACGCCGACCTCGATGCTGCGACAGCGGCAGCCGACACACCAGCTCCCAAGCGCTCCAAATCAACAAAATCACGATCGAGCCGAGTATCCAGTACCTCAACACAAGCAACAACTACTTCACCGACCACCAAGAAGGCGGCCGCTTCAACGAGCAAGCTGTCAGGGCAAGTTCGCGTGCGCCAACGATTCGGTGAGGTCGCTGGTGCCGTGCGTGGCCTTCGACTACTACGCCAGCCGCCAGTCGAGTGTACCTTCTCGTTCATCTGCTCACAAAACAACAACGTGGCGCGAATTCAACAACTCGTACGCTCACTGGCCGAGCAAGCCGGCACCGAGATTGCGACCATCGAGGTATCGCCCGAGCATCTCGCCCAATCGAGCTCCATGAAATGCAGTGCCACTGACTCGGCTCTTGATGGCATCGTCTAGGGCCAGCGATACTTCATATTCCCGACCGTCGAGGCGCTGTCGAAGCTGACTGAGAAGGACCTGCGTTCGCATGCCTTTGGCTACCGTGCCAAGTACGCGGCTCACATGACACCATTCTTCTCAAGCTCCTGGCATTCACCGACTCACTCACTCTCTCGCGTTCCAGATACATCCCCGCCGCAGCAAGTAAGATTCTCGAGAGGTCACGGCAACTACAACACAACAGTGACAGCAGTGAATCGAGCCAGCCAGCAACAGGGACAGGCGAGGATGGCGATCCGGGCAGCGGATGGCTCTATTCGCTTCGCACGACGCCGTACAATGAGACGCACCAGGAGCTGCAGAGCCTTGATGGTGTCGGACCCAAGGTCGCCGATTGCATCGCGTTGTTCTCGCTCGACAAGCTCGATGCCATTCCTGTCGGTATGGTCTCGATGCGATGCCTTCGATAATGGCGGCAGTACTTATAAGTGTCTGATCGATGGATGGATGGCTGGCTGGCGGAATCTCTCCAGACACACACGTGCGCCAGATTGCCAGCCGATACATGTCGGGTCTCGATCAAAAGTCCGTGTCTCGGGCAGTGTACGAGCGAGTGGGCGAGTTCTTTCGTGGCGCCTTCCCATTGCATGCCGGCTGGGCACACTCGATTCTCTTTGCTGCCGAGTTGCGATCATTCCAAGCCAAGATCAAGGCTGAGAATGCCGCGGCGCCTCAGGCAAGCGGCTCTGAGTGAGCGACTCAGAGAGAGAGAATGAGTATGGATATGGCGATCGGCATATTTACTTGGTACGCATGGCCATTCGATGGCGACTGTACTGCTCTACTCGGCATCCTCAGCTTGTGCTTGAAGAGTTGCGACATCGTCGAAGAACATGTAATAGAACAGGTGGAACATGAGCTCGATCGGCATCAAGTGCAGCACGGTCGATGGCATGCGTGTCTCGCCCGTGACGGGATCGCGCAAGCGCAGCTTCAGCATCGTGTGCACGGCAGCGCGATGTTGGTCGGTGGCACATTGGTAGTGGATCTCTGGCTGCCAGGTGCTCGTTTGGAACAGCGCTTGGCCCAGGAGCTCGAGCTGAGGCGCCACGAGCTCCTTCACCTTCTGATCGCCGCTCGAGAGGTTGAGAGTTTCCTCCCAGTCGCTGCCAAAGTGCTCCTCGGCCCAGTCGACGCCATCGTCGCCATCGAGAAAGCACAGAAAGTCGGTCAGGTCCTTGTAGGCGTACGAGCGTGACCACGCAGAGGTTTCATCGCCCACAGTCTGATCGTGGATGTGTGAGAACGAGCGAGCGAGCGAGCGAGCGCGATGTGCTTGGACCGCAAGTACCTTGCTGAAGATGGCTGCGAGCTCGACGTTCTTGCTCTCGGGATTGACAGCATACACAGCAGCAAGCACGCACCCGACGTCAAAGTTCTTGGATGCCCAGATGCCCGACGCCCACGGCCAGTGCGCAACCGAGTCGAAGTTGACGCCCAAGTCGAGGGGATTGCCTCGCATCGCTTGGAACAGCAGCACTCGCTGGGTCTTGGGATGTGTCCACTTGACAGTGCGCGTATGGCGGATCCAATCTGCTCACGCCATCGCATGCCGGGGGGCCGCTCAGCCCGGAGAGGCCACGTGCCAGTGCCATCAACGTGGTGGTGGTTGCGGCGCGGTGCAGTGCGTACTCTTCAAGACCCTTCGCGCATGCTTGGCAGGCGGGCCTTCGCGCAAGAACTCGCGCGTCTGCGTGGCGCTGAGATCGCCCGGGTAATCCTCGTCAGGCACATCGCCGTTGTCGTCGCCCTCGATCGCCTGTTGGTGCTTTCGTTTCCTGACCATGGTAGTGGGTCGAGTTGTCAATCTTGGTGAGAGAGGGAGCGACTGGTCGAGCTCACTCACAGCCTTCCTTGCCTAACAGAACGCCACCCGACCTTACTGAACGGTGCCCGATGTCTCGGCCTTTTCTGGTTACGAGCGGCTTCTCAGTACCTCACGGGAACGCGGCGGCTCACAGACCACATATATTATCGGATTGGAGCTACCAACAGTGGATTTTGGGCGAGAGCGAGAGGAACCTGAGCGTACTCGAGCTGCCACGGTCAAGGTCGGGGATACCTCTTCGCAAGGTCGGCAATATCAGAGGCAACAGAGGCAGAGGTAGCAGCGGCGTCGTTGTTCTGCGCTCATCATTCCATTCTCTCTCGCTCTCTCGAGCAACAACATCGCACGCTCGAGCAACGACACTCGTCCACTCGCTCTGCTGATGGGTAAACGACAACAACAACGACGACGAGCTGCAGCTCGTATGGCCTCGCACTCGTCGACGAGCTCCAGCGAGTCCGCGAAGCCACCACGAACCAAGAGGCTGCCGGCCTCGTTCTCACCCGACCACAGACACGAGCTGCATCGGCTCTTGACCTCGGGCTGCATCCACGATAGCGTGCGGTTGATCATTACCACCATGAAGCCCGAGAGCACCATGGGCATGGCGAATGGCAGCGGCGAGTGCCCGCTGCCGGTGTATCTGTGTCTCATGGGCGCGCGAGCCGTGCTGCAGGTGCTGTGGACGCTCGAGTTCCTCCAGCGACCGCACTTCGACATGCGATTCGAGAGCATCGACTCTGCCAATGGGCCCACGAGCCTGACGTGTCTCATGGCTGCCATGCTCGGCGGCGAGTCGACCGTCTATTGGCTCCTCAATACGGTCGGCGTCTCGCACGCTGAGCACGGCGTCGTCGATGGCGTCGAGATGCTGCCCGAGGACATGCCTCGCTACCTCCCGATGCCGCCGGCTGCCAACGCCGCGACGGCCGCCGAGTACCTGAAGCTGCGCTCGCAGCCACCGCCAGCTGCTTATCTCTCGTGAGATCAGACTCTTAGCCAACCAGCTAACCACACTCTCTGTACCAACCCAACCCAACCAATCGATCGAGCTCGATCTTATATGACTCTCATTCTCTCATTCTCTCTCTCTCTCTCTCTCGTTGTACATCTCACTAAACGACCCATCATCGCTCGTATCTATCCAATCGAAAGGTATGCCACAGATGCGACTGCTTCAAGATACGGGTTCGTTTACTATCTATCACTCGGATGCAGATTCGTCGTCACTATCAGCAGTAGCAGTAGCAGCAGGAGGTGCAGGTCGCGTCTTCTTGATATGCGGCTGTCGGAAGACCTCGTCGATCTCGTCGGCCTCGACCTGATTGGCACTCATTCGCTGCGAGGTCTTGAGCTTCTCCTCGACACGCGTCTTGTACTTGGCCAGCAGTGCACGGCGTTGCTCAGCTCGAATCTGCGAGATGAAGCATTGCAATCAGCACAAACGATCGATAGCGATAGCGATAGAGAGAGAGAGAGCAATCAAAGTGGTCGTACATGATTGGGCGAGAGATAGTGCGGGTTGTCGTACAGCGTCATGCCACGGAACGATGCCGAGAAGACTCGAATCGGCTGCAGCACGAAGCGAGGGCCGATCTCAGCGAGCTCCATCTTGGATCCAGGCTTCTTCTTGTCGGGCCAGACGATCTAATGAACAGCAGCAGCAAGTCGGTGTTAGCCAATGTATCAGCAGCAACATCATCTATGGGTGGAGTATGTCACCAATAGCACGCACCTGAAAGTTGCGGAACCAGATGCGCCCGTCGAGATGCGAGAAGGTGAAGATATGGTCGAAGAAGGGCTTGCTCTTGGCGTGCTTGTTGGGCACGTTGAAGCTCTGCGACAGCATCTCCTTGGTGAGACGCAGCATGGGGCTCGACTCAAAGTCTCCATCGAACGAGATGATGGCACGGGAGCCTTTCAAGCAGTTGCCAGTCATGCGCAACTCGGCCATCGTGTGAACTACATCGAACGCAGACACGAGGTGCCTCTTGATGATTAGCGTCCGATCGCATCGAGCACGAGACCTCCGACGTCGTACTGTTTTGCACGAGGAACTTGATCGAAGGACCATCAGGAGCATACGAGATCCACAAGTAGAGATCCTTGTGCTTTCGAGCCTCGAAGAACAGCACCGAGCGGCAACCAGAGAGCTCGCACAGCTCGTTGATCACGGTCAGCCGATCCTGCAGGAACAACCAGCACCGTGCGCCCCCTGCGTGTGAGCTGCTCGCCGTGTTGTTCCACAAGATCCCGCTCCAGTCCTCTGTACCTTGTGGTCGAACTTGCTCTCCTTCTTGTGGTGCACGAGCAACGAGCGCAGGTCGGCCACGAGATGTCGATCGCGCGACGTCATACCGCGCGACCCGAACAGCAGCACGCGGTGCTTGTTCCTCGCTGTCGCCGTCGCCGTCGTCGTCGCTGCGCTACCACTCGAAGAACTAGTAGAGGCCTCTGCGGTCTTCTTCACTGTGGTGGTAGTCGTCGTAGTGGCCGTGGCCTTTGCCTTTGTCGACGCCATGGTGTTGTTGCTGTTGTGGAGGCGAGAGGGACAAGAAAGAACGAAAGAACGAGAGAATGAGATCTGACGCATAAGAGTCAAAATCATGCCCCGGAATATCCGTCTTATTTGGGGTACGAATGATAGATCAATGACGGGCTCGAATATTTGTCGCTGTCAGCGTGTTTGTTTGCTCGTCTTCGTGACCGCTCACTCGCTGTCTGTCTCTCGCTGTCTCTCTCGCTTGGGTGTCGTGGTGGGAAGGTCCAGAGTCGATCGGATTCGATTGATTGGCGGGGCTAGTGGTGGAGGATGAGCGGCGACGAGTTGGTGGGAGCGTTGGCGACGCTCGAGGCCGCTTGTCGTGCTACGCAGGTGCGATACGTGATGCGCATCTCCCGCTCGCTCGCGTCGTACATATCTTGAATGACGACGACGACGCTGGTGCTGATGCTGATGCTGACCCTGATGCGTAGTCAGTGGATCGTGATACAAGACTACAAGGAACGCAATCGGTATTGGCGTTTCGAGCGACTGCCGACTCGGTAGTGTGCCGATATGTGCTGGGTATGAACGCGAGCACGAGCACGTCGTGTAGCAGCGATTGACTCTGCTGGCATGACAGAGAATGGAGGTGCCGAGACTCGATGCGAATCCCTGAAGGCGGTTCGAAGTGGTGTCGAGCGAGGCCGAGCAGGATTCGAGGCCTCGTCGATGCTTCCGTGGTTGCTGCACCTGTTGCTCGATGGCTCGCGCGCTCTTGAGGTATCTCGCCCGCCGCACGATGCTGATGAGAGCCGCTCGATCGATCGATTCCATCCGATGGTGCACGAAACCAACACCGATCGAATGTTTGAGTAGGCGATAGTGATGCGAGAGCTCATCAGCACCACGGCTCACGTGACCAAGTGTGGTTGGGGCTCGATGGCAGTCGAGGCGCGTGGCGAGCTCGTGGGCCATCTCACGCAGCAGAGCGCCGCCGCGGCGCAGCCATCGAGCCAACGCGCCGTCGAGCTGTTGGTTGCCATCGTGAGCGCCTTCGCTTCGACCTCGATGCGCGTCACGTCACTCGCGGTTCCGGTCGACTATCACGTTTCGTGCCACATTGGTTTCCAGGTATCATCATCGTCGTCGTCGTCATTAGCAATGCTCAGGATTCTCGGTTGCCATTCGACGAGAGCTGACGAGTACACGACCATGCTCGGTTGCGCTGCAGACCGAGGGATATCTGCTACACATGTGCAAGTTGAGTGCGAGTCTGATTGCGCAGTCGCTCGCATCAGCGAATCAACCGCTGCTCAAGTCGTCACTCTCGCTGTTGCTCGAGGTGCTGTCTTGGAACTTTGACAGCAAGAGCCTGCAGGCGTCGGTGTTGGAGGGCAAGCGAACGAGCACCCTGTCGGCCAAGCGCGGTGCTGCTCGAGATGAGGAGGACGACGAGGAGGACGAAGATGGTGCTGATTCGACACTCGATGACATGAGCTCGACGCTGCACTGCACGGGCGACGAGTGGCAGTCACTGTTCGCGCCACTGCCGTCGTGTGCTCCAGCCGATACACTGCAGTATCTGTGCTTTCAGGCATTCGAAGCTGCTCGTGCCGACTTGCTACTCGCAACCCTTGCTGGTCGAGCATTGGTGCGCCTTGCGGGAGTCTCTCGTCAGTTGTTTGTGTCGGATGACCATCGAGTACACGTACTCTCGACCTTCTTGATTGCTCTTACACATCTCGCAACGACGTATGTAGTAGTGTGACTCTCTCTCTCTCTCTCTCTGACTCACTGACTGACTGATGTAATGGTGAATGGGGACCAGGTGTGAATCTCAAATGTGGCTCTCGATAGCACAAATAGTGCGACGGCTCATGTGCAACTATTCCGGTCGAGAGCTTTGGGCCGTGTCAGGTCTCGCGATGCCATTTCTAGAGGCTATCTGCAATCTCACTTGTAATTGTGCCATGAGATTGAGCGGTGATGAGGACAAGACATGGTTCTCGGATACATTCGGCCATCTCCTGGCAGCTTGGGTGTCGCTGGCTTCCGTGGGTTCGTTCGATCAATCAAGCTCTCCTCTCCTCTCTCTCCTCTCTCGCGGTATCGTAACCAATATGGCCTAATGATCAAATTGATCCAGAGGATTCCAGTCGCGAAACAGCGCCATGGTATTCACAAGCAATCATTCAATGCTCGTGGCGAATCTTTGAATGCTATGTTTCGAGCCGTTTAATCATTGCTCGTCAAGAGGTTTGTTCTCTCTCTCTTTCAGTAATGTGATTGTTCAATTGACTCACGGCTTGTTGAACGCTAGTGTGATGAGGATGCTGATGAGTACGAGGATCAAGAGCACTTGGATGAGGAAGTGCAAGCAGTGGCATTCTTGGGCCGAGTGTGTACACAAGAGTCGTTCCAGTATCTGGGCTCGTTATTGAACTCGATATCGAACGACATGATTCTTGCCTGTGCACAAGTGACGGCAACAGGTGAGCGAACGGCACAGTCGGTTCGGCATCGAGTCAACGAGATGCGTGAGGAGCTCTGTTGGTTGGTTACGTTGTTGTCACGTCTCATGACCGAGTCGGACGGCGATTCGGGAGAGACGCCCAGCGTTCCACAGGCGATCAACACGCTGGTGGCACTCGAACACGGCACGATGGTGGTCGATGTCGTCAAGCTCGTACTGCAATTGCTCGAGTGGGAGAATGAGATTTTGCGTTCGAGCGCCACCAGCGATCAGCGACTCTCGGAGCTCAGCCCGCTCGTCTCGGTGGCGCTGCGAACCTTTTTGAGAAGGTGCGATCAACCCACACAGCAGCATGCCTTGACTTACAATCCACTTATATACTCTCTCTCTCTCTCTCTCTCGCTCTCTCGCTCGCTCATTCACCTCCTCAATCATAGGTGGAGTGAGACATATCTCTTTCCCGATCCACGATATACATCGCCCGAGTTGCTCAGCGTGTACGGATGTGAACAAACCCAAGGTGGCATGAGCCTCTTGAGTTTCGTCATCGACACGTCGATCTTGACTCTCATGTACTACCGATGGGACGACGACGTATGCATCTCTGCGGCGCAACTATTGCTGTCGTTGTCGAAGCGCTCGACTTCGCAGACATTCGGCTCGATCGCGAACGTCGTGCACACGCTGCCGCAGTGGCCGCAGTTGTTGCAGTGCTTCCAACACAACCCAACTGCCGTTGCGAGCTCCGAGCCGGCGTCGTTCTCGATCCAGCTCTCAGCCACGGGCAAGCGCATCCTGACGCAGGCTGTTGTGCAATTCTCAGCATCGTTGGATGATGCCTCGTTCGCTGCAGTGCTCCATCCATGTCGTGTACGATTGCATCGCGTTGACGCGCTCCTTCGTATGTGCAATCTGACACCCTGATGATACGTTCGCTGCCTTCTTCCACAGTCGCAATTCCTCGAGTTGATCGGCAGTACGAGTGCCGACATGGTCAAGCACCCACAATTGATGTCGAGCGTGCTGCATTACATTGAGGTCATGCACGGAATGGCGTCAGCAGGCGCTCGCACGTCAGTGAGCAACTCGCGGGTCTACGGACAACTCGCCGCCATGTTACCGGCGCTGCCACTGATACTCCGAGCGTACGGTCGCGAGTCTCCGGCACACGTTCTCGCCATCTTGCGGCTGTATCATCACATTGCGGACTGCATGCTCGACGGCATGTCGACCGTGCACCTCGACCACTTCCTCACCGAGTGTGCAACGCTGTACTCGACCTACTTTTCGTGCTGTCACTTTGGCGCCACCGCCACTGCCGCGGCAATCGCCGACACGCAGCGCCACGAGCAGTACCAAGAGACGCTGGCGTGCCTCAAGCTTCTCTGCTGTCTGATCGAATGGATGCGGGCAGACTCGGAGAATGCACGAGGTGCTGCGACATTCTGGCGTCTTCTCGACCTCGTGCTGCCATCGATCTTTGCTGCTCCTGATCTGATGCAGCACCGCAAACTCGCTCTCGCACTATTCTACACGATTCATTCAATGTTCGAGCTTGCTCCAATGGTACGCCTGTACCTCGGTGCCCGATGCTGCTATGCTCGCGCCTTACTGAGTCGCCGTCGTATTTCACCGATTGGCGTAGCTATCCACACTGTCAACACCGCAATTCTGTGCGTTACTCAACTGCGTCACCTACGGAATGACTCATCCCGATTCGATCATCGAGCGCCTGTCGTTCGAGTGTCTCGAGATGCTCTTGACCTGGAATCACCAACACGCCTTGCAATTCGGCACACCTGGATTGCAGCAACAGCTTCAAGTACGCGCGCCCACGCGCGCCATCATCTCGCTCGAGTGTATGATTGCTGACTCGCGCAATCTCTCCCTAGGCCGACAACACGATTCTCAAGTGCTTGCTTATCAAGCTGCTCGATATTCTACTGCTGGGTAACTTTTCGTTGTCGGTGTTGCCCGTTGCTGCCGACTGCCTCTTGGTCTTCATTGCAGACGAGCAGGTACTAATCGTGACGCGAACGGGGTCGCATTCTGGTTGTTGACTGATTGATTGGATTGGATTGGATTGGATTGGATTGGGTTGAATGGTGTTTATTGTAACGTTATTCGCTTGATGGATGCAAGGCGGCGTATCAAGCACGTGTGGGCGAGATCCTGGCGACACAGCCCGAGCACGTCCAAGCGCTGCTAGTGGAGCAGTTTCAGAACTTGACGGCACAGACGCCAGTACACGGTGGCATGGCATTGCAGCGGTCGATTCGGCAAGAGTTTTGTACCAAGTTGCGCAGCTTCCTTCAAACATGTCGGCCGATCGTTGTTGTACAGCAATGAAGAACTCCTCCATTCATTATTAGCACTTGCGATCGTGTTGGAAGAGCAATATATGAATGAGCGCATCAAACGATAATAATAACGGTACAGTGAACGAAAGCAACGAGAAGAGGGCGAGGGGACATGGAGTGAGTAAGAGAGAGCGAGCGAACGAATGATGAAGACGGTAGCCCGTTACGAGGTTGCGTGAGTGCGTGCTCGCTTGCTCGGAGGCTCATACTCGCTCGGCTCTGTAGCGAAACCAAGCTCGTTAGGACATGTATCGACGCGAGCATGTCCGGCGTCAATGTACAATGCGTACCTCTCGCATGGTAGACTTCCACATCATCACGTCGGTGATAGTACTCAACGTCGTCAGCCGCTGACTTGTGTGTCTCTCGACTCGATACTCGCTCCTTGCTTCGCTCTCGATCTCGGTCGCGCTCTCGGTCACGATCGGACTTGCTCTTGTCCCGGCCGCTATCTTCTGACGACGATGAGGAAGAGGAAGAGCGATGCGCACGATCCGACTCGTCGCGGGAAGAACGATGGCTTCGATCCGAGGACTCATCGCGGGAAGAACGATGGTGGCTGCTACTGCTGCTTCCACGGTCTGACTCATCGCGTGAACGATGGCTTCGATCCGAGGAGTCATCGCGAGAAGAACGATGGTGGCTGCTGCTGCTGCTGCGCTCCGAGTCGCCTCGCGAACGATGGCTGCGGCTCGACTCGTCACGAGAAGAACGATGGTGGCTGCTGCTGCTGCTGCTGCTGCTGCTGTGATCTCGGTCGTTTTCATGAGAGCGGCTGCTGGTATGCTCGCCGTTCCTGTCCGAGTGTCGTGCATGGCGATCGGATCCATCGTACATTTCGTGACCTACTCCGGAAGAATCGTGGCCATTCATGGCGCGCGGTCGGCCATGCTGGTGCTGGTGCTGGTGTTGGTGTTGGTGCTGCTGCATAGGATCGAAGAAGGGCATTCCAGGACGCGGACCATGCATCGGAGGAACCACAAAGGCTCCCGGCATGCCGGGGTGATGGGGAGGTGGGTACATGAGATTGGCACGCGGCTGCACAATACCGAACAAGTCTGTGTGAGCCACGAGCCGGTTGCCGAGCGAGCAAGAGAGAGTGGAGACAAGAATACGTACCGGCATGAATGGTGGCATCATTGGAGGCATTCCAGCTGGAGGATAGCCTTGCATTTGAGCTGCATGAAGGAGGGCTCGATGGTGAGTTGCGTTGTTGAACTCGGACAACCCCACTGAGGAAAAGAGAGAGAGTGTGTCGGGTGTTTGACATACCTTGGGCAACAAGAGGGCATGCGCGGGCAACATGGTTCGGCTGGCCGCAGTTAAAACACACCCGCACGTTCTGTTTCGCAGATGCCGTGGCGGCCGCCGGGTCTTCAGCGGCGCCGGGAGTCATCCAGGCTGTGAGTGGCATGGCACCTGGCATCGGTGGCATCGGACGCATGATTGGCTTTTGCCCATCGACCATCGGTGCATCGAATGCGATGGGTGCAGGCAGGAGGCCTCCTCCAGTAACAGCACCGACACCATTTGTGGTGGGTTCGTTTGGCTGAATGGGTTGCGGCGGTGGTTGGAATGGTTGAGGCTGAGACTGCTGATGCTGCTGCTGTTGTTGTTGTTGGTGCTGTTGTTGATATGGTTGCGAAAAAGGTGGCGTGGCGGTGGTGGGAGTGATGCTTGCTTGTGGCTGTTCAGTAGAGCTGCTGCTCGCTGCGTTACTGGTGGCAGTGTTGTTGTTGTTGTTGTTGTTGTTGTTGTTGTTGTGGTCGTTGTCGTCGTCGTCAGTGGTGGTAGGAATCTTGGTGAACTCGACACCAAGCGGCTTGTTCCATTGATCGAAAGCAGCAGAATTCGGCGTCACCATTCCAAAGCCACCATCAGGCAGCAACAAGGTACCGGCGGCTTTTCCTCCCTGAGCGAGCGGTAATCAACGATGAGATTGAATCCATTGCTGCCACTACTGCACTGGCACACCGCGTACCTCGACCGGCTTGAGGAACGAACGCGGGATGCCGGTGGCCTTCTTTACCTTGTGAAAGTCGTAGTTCGGGTCTCCGTTCGTTGGGCAGTTGTTAATGTAGTGGCCGACGCCGTTGCAGCGATGGCAAACATAACTCGGAGGCGGTGGTCGGGACTCTTGAAACCTCTGTGGTCGTACGGCGTTCGAGTACCTTCGCGATACCGAGGTCCTGCACAGAAAGAGACGGAGGTAAGTAAGTAAAGGATCTGCACGCACTCGTGCCAAACACACATACTCTTGCCAATTTGATCCAGAGTCGATAATGCCACGAATCATCTCATCCTCACCGGCTCCAGCAGCAGTTGCGACTTTCTACAGCAGAGAGAGAGAGAGAGAGAGAGAATGACAGAAGCCACGGTACGACATTAGAAAGAACGATAAGAATCAATCTTCTCGGGAGCAGCATTTGACGTACCACTGGAGCTGGAACGGAGTTCCCATCGTCGGAAGTGGCTGGTGTCGACGTTCGCACGAGATATTGTGTGTAGCCAGCGCGAGTGGCCGGCACGCGCTTGACGATGACACTCGTATTCTTTGGAATCAAGCCCGCAACATCGGTATACTCTTTGGAGCACAACAATCACCATCATATGCGTCCGACAGCATCCAGAGTGATTGATGATCGCAAATATCACGAGAGCGATGAGTAATACGGTCAGCATTTGCAACAAACACGCGCGCAGAGAGAGAGAGAGAGAGCGGAGATAGAATAGTAGCGTAGAGGGAGAGGACGGTCGTGGTGTGACGGTGGTCGTGAGACTCTCTGTCCCTTGCGTGGTGTGACCCAGGAGCCTCTCGTCGCCAAGTAGTCTCATGTTGTCGGCGACGACGATGGATGCTCGTGGATATAAGATCGAGGAGTGTTTATCGAGTCGCTGGCCAGAGCAGCCTTCATCACACGATGCTTCTTCATCATCATGGTTGCGTAGCAGCATCACATGAATCGAACCGAATCTCCCAACGCACCGCGTCTCGTAAAGACACCAACCACAACCAACGAGCACAGATGCAGCAAGTACAGAGAGTCGAGAGGATAGGAGCAGCAGTAGCAGCGAGAGCGGGCGTTGTTGGTAGCAGTGATGGTTGTAGTGGTGGCGTAGCGATGACAACAAACCTTCTCCAGTCTGTGCGTTGGTGATGTTGAGGTCGATGTCGGTGGCCTTGCCGAGCTTCTGCTTCTGGAGGATACCACGCTTGAGGTCGCCGACTGAGATATGGCTGCCACTGAAGGTGATGGTGTCGTAGTCCTTGGAGCTCTTGAACTTGTAGTAGACGGTCATGATGATGTTGAAGTGGTTGTGGAGGTGGAAGTGGATGTGGATCACGCGATAGCTGCGTAGCTCGCGCACTGGTCACACTGTGGATAGCGTGATGAGTCTCGAGGAGCGAGCAATAGGCGCGTCTTGTACAACCAAGCAACTATCGAGGTAGCTGGGTTGCGTGTATCTGGTGCGTAACCAGCCCTCCGACCAGAAAGTGGTGTTGCTGTTGCTACGTTCCCGCGATTCACAGTGTAAAGATAAAGAGAGAAGAAGAATAAACGATAGTACTAGGAGAGCTTCTTGTTGAGGTACGCTATATCACCCAAGCCACTCGAGCGTGCGTTCAATCTCCACAGCCGAGCCCAAGAGATCGAGATCGAGCGCGCGCGTGTGTGTGTGTAAGCGAGAGAAGGAGAGGAAAGCACTGAGGACGAGGAAGGAGCAGAGAGGCCTCTTCACTGAGGGCAGAAGCGGGAAAAATCCTAGAGCGCACCATCGCTTTCTCGCGCCCGACGATGCGATCGCAGTGTAGGGTTTCCCGTAAGCTCGGGGTCGCTGTAGTTGACACGAGCTCGCTGTCAGCGCCTTCATTCCTCTCTCTCGTCGCTCGCCACAGCTCAAACACACGGAACTCTCCTCTCTCTCTCTTGCTCCCTCTCCATACCCTCCTGCGATCGTAATCGGTATATCACAGACACTCACGATGCTTCGATCTCTGGTGATGGTTCGATCGACGGTGCCTGCGGTCGTGGCACGAATGTACTCGAGTTCGGCGGCGCGAAAGCTGCGAGAGACCGCGGCGGCTACGATCGAGGAGGCTCGTGCTGCTGGCACCTTCAAGCGCGAGCGTGTCATCACGGGGCCGCAGCAGGCGTTGATCACGGTCGCGAGCGAGAGCAAGCCGGTGCTGAACTTTTGTGCCAACAACTATCTCGGTCTCAGCAACCATCCCGCGGTGCTGCAGCGAGCCAAGGAGGCGATCGACACGCACGGCATGGGTCTCTCGTCCGTGCGCTTCATCTGCGGCACGCAGGATCTCCACAAGAGCGTACGACTCGCACCTGCATCCGATCATTCGAGACCGACATCTAGATCTGGAATGAGCGCGTGTTGATGTAAGAGATGGTGTATCCAGCTCGAGGCCAAGGTCGCCGCCTTCCATCACATGGAGGACTGCATCATCTTCCCGTCGTGCTTCGATGCCAATGGCGGTCTCTTCGAGGCGCTGCTCACGTACGCGGCACCACTCTCATTCATTCGTTCATCTATGATGCTCGAGTATTGATGCGTGTGGTGCGTTGATGGCGCCGTATGCAGCGCTGACGACGCCATCATCTCGGACGAGCTCAACCACGCGTCGATCATCGATGGCATTCGCCTCGCGAAGGCGCAGCGATATCGCTACAAGCATCTCGATCTCGCCGACCTCGACGTATGCGCTCACTGGATCGATTGCCTCGCAGGAGCGCTCGGAGAGGTTGTTGATCATGCATGAATGGTGCACACTGTAGGCCAAGCTGACCGAGGCTCGCTCGGCTCGAATGCGCATGGTCGTCACCGATGGCGTCTTCTCGATGGATGGCGACATTGCTCCGCTGCCAAAGATTGCCGATCTCTGCGAGAAGCATGAGTGCGTACATTGTGCGATCTCTGACGTCGAATGGAACTCAACGAATTCGGCTGATCAGCGATTGTGGATCGTGGATTGTCACAGTGCCATATTGATGATCGATGAGTGCCATGGTACTGGTGTCATTGGCAAGGTACACACCTACGCTCGCTCACACATACGCACGCTCACATCCACAGCCACCTATCGAATCTCAACGATTACGACGTGATCCATCACTGTGCTAGACTGGTCGAGGAACGCCCGAGTATCACAACGTCATGGATCGTGTCGATATCATCAACTCGACCTTCGGCAAGGCTCTCGGCGGCGCCACTGGTGGCTACACCGTTGCTAGCGCCGAGGTCGTGGGATTGTTGCGTCAGAAGGCTCGCCCGTACTTGTTCTCGAACTCACTGGCACCGTGCACTGCTGCCAGTGCGCACGAGGCGCTTGATATCTTGATGCGAGATCCCTCGTACATTGGACGGTACGCCGATCCAGTGTAGCTCATGAAATCAATCGATCGTTGCTGATCACCTTGTGATACTGCCGTAGATTGGCTGACAACACTCGCCGATTCCGCTCTCGAATGACACAAGCTGGCTTCAGTACGAAACAACCGACAAACACACCAATACCTCAACCACAACAACAACACTCACTGACTCTATCTGTCCGTGTCCATCGCGTTTGTGCACCGCAGAGATTGCTGGAATCGACCATCCAATCTCACCAGTGATGCTCGGAGACGCACGCTTGGCCGCTACGATGGCCGATGACATGCTGGCTCTTGGTATCTACGTCATTGGATTCAGCTATCCCGTAGTACCCAAGGGCCTTGCGCGCATTCGAGGTACGATCGCCAGTGGAGAGCTTGCTCGTGTTGCTGCTTACTGATTGCATGTGCGCTTGTGTATGTGTGTGCGTGCGTAGTGCAACTCTCGGCTGCTCACACGCTCGACCAAGTCGACCAATGTGTCGATGCCTTCATTCAAGTGGGCAAGCGACACGGCGTGATTGCCTAAGTGTTGAGCACAAGGGATTGAGTGTGACACGCTGCACATTAAAACAACCAAACGAACACACCGCGCAAGCTCGGTGTTTAGATGTATTGTGCGAGACACGACGCAGTACAAGTGGCAGCGGCAGTGGCAGCGGCAACCTGGTTCAAAAGTCGTCGTCATCCGCGTCCTCCCACTCGATCGAGATCGAGGCGGCCTCCTCCTTCATTTGCGTGAGGCCCGTAATGTCCTCGAGGAACGTCGGGCTGTTGAAGGCCTGGAACAAGAACGCATCACCTTGCTCGAGATACGCCGACACGACCTATACGAGAGTGTATAAGAATCATCCCACACTGCGCGGATGCAACACAAATGCGCCTGGCTGGCATCGTACCTTGTGCGAGCACGCCGTGCACTTGTCGTACGCGTTTCCGACAATCAAGTTGTTTTGGAACTGCGACAAGAAGCCGCGAATCTGGTGCGGCACGATTCCGAACGGAGTCGGCGAGGCGGCACTGCTCGAATGGCTAGTGTGCAAGTCAGCGGGTGCTTGCGCTCTGTACAACGGTCAACGGGTTCGCGTAAGAATACTGCTGTGGTGGCTGCTACCATCCAGAAACACAAGCGAGAGTCCTCCGATGCATACCCGAGCGGGTGGTGCAGCAGCGAGACCATCAGCTCGACCGCAAGGCAGCTTGCCATGAACGAAACTCCCGGACGAGTGACGGTGCATTGTTGGTCAAGCGTGCGGTTGGTAGTCGACTGCATCAAGTCGGTGAGTGAACGAATGTCGTCTCTTGCGCATCACAAAGACCTACGACCACACCAAGTGTACGTACATCCTGTGGTGCAACCACATCATTGCAAAAGTAGCAGCCCAAACGAGAGGACAGCAGACCAGTTTGCTCAGTCTCGCTGCTCTCGAACGTGCACGAGTGGCCATGACGCATCACCACAAAGGTATCAAAGCCGAGCGCAGCATTGATGCAAGGCTATCGATTGGTTTCAGATCGTGCGCCGTGAGGAAATGGCAACGGCTTGTGAGTTTCCAGGCTTGCCCAAACGTGCTAGGGCTCTCGCGTGCAAACGGTACCTTGCGGAAGGCACTCGTCAAGAGCGTCGGGAGCCAACGGCTCTCACGCGAGTCCATGAGCAGGAACACAAAGTCGTGCTCTTGCACCAACTTGGTCAGAGTGGCGATCGACTGTCGAACGCTATCGACCTCTCCAGCCGATACAGCGTGACCAGGCATCGGGATACTCATCGTGATTCCAGTTGCATTCTATCGGTCCGTAGAAGCCCCTCAGAAACACATACGAGCGGGTGTCGGTAGATTCGCGAGTACATACGACAGCAGGAAAGATCTCCTTCAAGCGCATGGCGGCCGTGGCAGCCTTGGGGCTCCCACCATCGAGACAATCAACAAACTGGAAGAGCGTCTGGCGCACTGGGTTCGAGAACGACACTCGGCCGTTGTCGACGAACGTAATGTTCCTCACGCCCCATCCCTAGGAAGCAGAAGCAGCAGCAGCGTAGTTAGTGTTGAGTACGTATCCTACAGCCAGGGTGATTGCAGAGAAGGTTCAACGCACCAAGAGCGATCGGGCAACGTTGCAACCGAGCGTTCCAGCACCAAGGAGCAGACACTTGGTTTGCGCAATGAGATCGAGATCGAGCTCCGGCATCAAGCGCCACTTCATCAACTTGAGATTCAGGTCGACCTGTGACACGGCAAGCTTGACAGGGTCCATCTGGCTACCGAGCTCGACTGTACGCGGAGCGAGCTTGCCGGCAGCATTCTTTTCCCATCCCACAGCCGTGATTGGCCCATCTATTGCATATCAGTACCCAACCAAGCGAGTGAGTATGCGTGTGAAATGTAGTGAAATGCAATGAAATGAGTGAGCTCGCGAGAGTATGATGGCATTGATGGTAGCAGCAATGTGTTTGTACCTCCATGGGGAGTGTCAGGAATCACAGCCGAGATGACAATCGACGAGTTGAGCGAGTGGCTATCCTCACGCAAACATACGATGCGAACGTTCTTGGTCTTGAATCGACGAGCGAGTGCCCACAGTGTGTTACGAACTGGCCAACCGCTGTTGCCAGGCAATCCACATGGATCCGCCACGCCGACGAAGACGTGATCGGCAGTCTACACTCCCCAACGTTCGTGAGCATACAAAGAGCCGTGGTGATGCTGCTGCTGCTTGATGAAACAATAGAATAGAATTGTGCCTCGTACGTGCTTCTCGAGCAAGGTGCCAAACTCCGACAACGGGGCGACCGTCACTGGACCATCATCGCTGGGACGAATGATCACACATGCAGCATCAGCACCCTGCTTCTCGCTCCTGAATCGGCGGTACTCGTTCTCGAGCGAAGAAACCTGCTCGTTGGAGCACATGGCCATCGTCGTCGTCGTCGTGAGAAGGGAGGTTCCTCCTCGCACACGGCAGCATCATTCCGGCTCCTGCACACTTCTCAACGAACCTGCGAGGAAGAAAAGACATTGCCCAGTGGTGCGGCAGGCTCAGACTCTTGGATCTGATGCGCCGACGGGAAGGTCAGCGCCGGGAAGGCGCACCAGTACGTGAACTTGTACTTCTTCAAGTCGCCGAACGACACCATCACGAAGCGCTGCAGTAGATTCGGTCGATCGAACGCAGCTCCCGAGTCGATGTCGGCCACAATCTAGCAACAACAACAATATATCCCACTCGAATCAATCGAATCGAATCGAATCGAATCGAGTTGAATCAGGTGCGGTATATGTACCTGAAGAGCAGCATGGTGGAAGAGCGCCTTCTTGTCGAGATCACGGAAGGCCTCGATGGTATTGGTGTTGTGCAACTCGCCCGGCACGATATACGCGCCCTCGATGTCGCTTCTGGGATCGGTGGTATTGAACGATCCACCGTCGAGGCACAAGCGGCTCGGCACCTCATCGTGGGCCGCCGGCACCGCGGCGTCGGCACTCGACGACGACGACGGAACCACGACCGACGGCACAGCCGATCGGGCCTGGTGCGAGCGATAGAGGCCCAACAACGGCACGCCGGCCTCGGACAGCTTCTGAACCTCGAGTTTGTGCTTGGCCAGTGCACTCCAGAAGCCTACTTCGACCGAGCTCTGGAACGGTTGGAACTGCATCGGAGTCGCTGCCATGTCTCGATCAATCGTGTGCGGCCTCCTTTGAACGAATGAATGAATGCGCACGAGTTCGAAGGATTAGCGCCTGCAAGAAGCGACGAGCGTGTCGTGTAGATTGTAATCTACACAGTGGGCGTAGTGTTGGTGGTTGTAGATGGGGATACTTACTCGTAATATATCGATCAATCGAGAGCGATAGCAACGTGTGCGAGCGAGCAACGAAACAAATGCACTGCGCCGGGCTGCTGAGGAATAGCGACGAAGGTTAAGCTCGCCTATCTTTCCCTCAGCTCGTCTCCCCTCGCTCCTTCCTCCAACTACACCGCCTCCATGCCCGCTCCTTAGTGATCACGATCCTGCACTATTTCGTCATCCGCGCATATGAGCGTGTAGCCCAACTCGCGTGTTACACCGTGACATGGTTGACATCAAGTACTTTGATGTATCAAGTCAGTACGCGGCATCGAGCTGAAGTGTTACTGTCGCGCATAGGGCTCCATTGTCTGCATGATTTCGCGAGATAGAAGCAAATGGTCATTCCAATTCTTCAATATAACGTCGATCACACACCGGTGAAGAGATTCTCGCAGAATCAGACGATTTAAAGCTATACATTTTGAGATCCTTGTGATGCAAGATGGTCGATTTAGTAGGGAGAAGCGCCTGAGGAGCGGGGTACACCAACAGAACCCCTTGATTGCCTCAAACCCATGCTGCTCCGTGGCTCTCGTGCGACTGGGTCTCTGCACTATTTCGTCATCCGCGCATATGAGCGTGTAGCCCAAGCTGCGTGTTACACCGTGACATGGTTGACATCAAGTGCTTTGATGTATCAAGTCAGTGCGCGGCATCGAGCTGAAGTGTTACTATCGCGCATAGGGCTCCATTGTCTGCATGATTTCGCGAGATAGAAGCAAATGGTCATTCCAATTCTTCAATATAACGTCGATCACACACCAGTGAAGAGATTCTCGCAGAATCAGACGATTTAAAGCTATACATTTTGAGATCCTTGTGACGCAAGATGGTCGATTTAGTAGGGAGAAGCGCCTGAGGAGCGGGGTACACCAACAGAACCCCTTGATTGCCTCAAACCCATGCTGCTCCGTGGCTCTCGTGCGACTGGGTCCCATCGCTATTTCGTCATCTGCGCATATGAGCGTGTAGCCCAAGCTGCGTGTTACACCGTGACATGGTTGACATCAAGTGCTTTGATGTATCGAGCCAGTGCGCGCGATGAATTGAAGTGCTACTATCGCGCATAGGGCTCCATTGCCTGCATGATTTCGCGAGATTGAAGAAAATGGTCGTTCCAATTCTTCAACAGAACGTTGGCGACACACCAGTGAAGAGATTCTCGCAGAATCAGACGATTTAAAGCTATACATTTTGAGATCCTTGTGACGCAAGATGGTCGATTTTAGTAGGGAGAAGTGCCTGAGGGGAGGTCTGTCCTACTTTTTCGCTATTCTTTGCTCTATCAGTCCTTCTCGGCGCTGTGGAATGAACGGAAAGGAAAAATCGAATCGTTTCTCTTTGAAACACTACTCGAGTACAGTCGATGGCTGAGTCTGAGAGAGTGAGAGACCCATGCCGCACCGATAAAATCAGAATCCCACGACCTGATGGAGGAGAGCGATCGCAGAGGCGACGATGCGAAAAATGAAAGTGACTACAGTAGAGCGATCGCTCAGCGCCGCCGTGTGTTCATTCGTTCCCTTCCCTCATCAACGACACACGCACACACACATCCAAACGTCCAATCGATCGATCAAGTGAGTGAGTGAGGAGGAGCTCACGCGCGAGATATAGAGAGATCGCAGGCATTGGTGGTGTACGCGCGTACAACCGGTGATCGGTTGCGTTGGTGTGGTTGCTGGGATAGATCGCGATCGTGCGAGATATCCGACCCGATCCGATCGATCGATCGATCGATCTCGATTGGTTGAGAGATATCTGACTCACTCTCTCGTTGATATACGAACATTGGATCATGGTATGTCAGCGAGTTGGATCTTTGCGTGCTTGCGATAGTGTTTGTGCGCTCAGCCGGATACTGAGCGTCCGTGCAGTTGTACCGCGTGAACGTGAGCCACTATCGCACGGGAGTGTGCTTGTTCGAGCGAACGTGGCGCTGGCTCGAAGCCGGTAGCGCCGATCCCGGTGGCTTCTCGAATGTAGTATTGGCTCTCGTCAAGTTTGGGAGAGAGATTGCGGCTGGAGGTACATCGAGAACTATCTCTCTCTCTCTCTCATCGTGGTGGGGATGATGATGATGATGATGATGATGATGATGATGATGATGATGATGATGATGATGATGATGATGATGATGATGATGATGATGATGATGATGATGATGATGATGATGATGATGATGATGATGATGATG